>ERZ773031.297-NODE-297-length-27362-cov-5.784085_pt1 | contig 27362 bp, 21 predicted proteins | sample MGYA00511666_ERZ773031 | MGnify/ENA primary metagenome ERZ773031 (study PRJEB29015, sample SAMEA2738135) | human oral metagenome | biome: human oral; feature: human-associated habitat; material: saliva | place: China | collected 2250 ...
CATCTAAAAGTCGATAGATGACTACAAGCGGAGAAGAAAAGTGAGTGGCCGAGAATAGAGACAAAATGAAAATAGACTAAGTCAAAGTAAAAAGTACCACCGGTACAATATAGATATGTTTTAATCAAAGTATATAGGTGTATTCCTTTATAGAGATATATAATATATCACTATATACAACAATACACCTATATGTATATACATATAGAATATAAGTCTTGTATAGAATAGCTTTTCCCTAACAAGGATTGTAACAGTTGCGAAAGATTTTTTTAGTATCTTATCTATTCTTTCACAAAATAATAAAGCTACATTTTTAACATAAAACCCTCTGTAACCCATTGAAAAGGTTTTGAAAACGTTAATATAAGAGTTTTATTTTTTTGAGTATGTTTTTTTGGATTTAAGTTGCTTATTTTGTAACAATCAAAATCCATTATTATGCCTGGTAAAAAGAACAAAAATCGTCCATCTTCTTACGAAAGAAGTAATAAATCTGCAGACAATCTTCAGAAGTTTGCAGAAATGATGAGAAATATCATCACCAAAGCCAAATCTAAGAATTGGAAGCAAGGTTGGTTAGGAGTAAAAGGAACCATATTAGGTTTGCCACAAAATATCACTGGTAGGACCTATTCAGGAGGAAATTCTTTTTTCTTGATGGCAGACACATCAGAAAAAGGATACAACACTCCTGTCTATATGACCTTTAAGCAAGCCAAAGATCGTAACCTTCATGTTAATGCAGGTGAGAAGTCTGTCCCCATTTTCAAATGGGGCTTATCCATTAAGGATGAAAATGGCAAGACAGTATCCGAGGAAGACTATAATGCCATGTCAAAAGAAGAGCGTGATAAGTTTTCCGTTCGTCCCTATCCAAAAGTTTACCATGTTTTCAATATTGACCAGACGAACTTATCAGAGGTCAATAAAAAGAAATACGATGCTATTGTTGCTCGCTTTAAAGCCCCTGAAGGAGAAGTAAAGGACAGTAAAGGCATGTATGTCAATGATGCTCTTGATAGAATGTTCAAGGAGAAAGCTTGGCATTGTGATATTCGTTATAACAAACCATCCAGCAGAGCTTTTTATGTACCATCACAGGATTTTATTGTACTGCCTATGAAAGAGCAGTTCAACATTGGCAAGACTGCTGAAGAAGTCTATCGTGACGGTATGGAGTATTACTCCACCGCCTTGCATGAGATGGCCCACTCAACAGGTCATGAGTCTCGTCTTAACAGGCAATTTGGAGCAAAGCGTACCGACGGTTATGCCCATGAAGAATTAATTGCCGAAATGACAGCAGCTCTAGTAGGAAGTACGATGGGTTTTGATAAGAAGATATTAGAAAACAATGCCAATTACCTGAAAGGGTGGTTAGAAAATCTCAAACGTAATCCTGAAAGCATTACCACTATCATGTCCGATGTAGGCAAAGCATCAGACATGATTATCGAGAAGATTGACGAGCAGCGAGTTGCCTTAGGACAGACACCATTGAAAGAAGGTAACTTAGAAGGTCTTACCGATGACCTTGGAGAAGAGACACAACAATCTTCTAAAATAAGCAATGCAGAAGTTCCACAAGAAGAAGTTTCAGAAGAATCTGTATCTTCATCAGAGAGACAAGATGATGACATTAGTAATATCTTAGACAATAAGCCTCTAATAGAGAAGGTTCCCTATGGTGAGTTTTATTTACCTGAATGGTCAATTCCCTATCTCAAAGACGGCAATGAATACGGATTAACAGCAGAGCAGCTAAAGACTGTAAAAGATTTCGAGAAAGATTTTCCTTCTAAGTTATCAATTGAAATTACAGAGAGTTCAATTGAAGGGAATCATAATACAGAGCTTGGTCCTGCAACTACTGTTGTTAAGGCAAAAATTTATTATTTTGAGCAACATATTAGCGATCTTTTCCCTACGGACGAGTCTACTCGTGATAGACTTGACAAGGATTTGTCCGAAGACAATAAGAATCGCAAGACTCTTTCAGATCTTCAATCACAATACAGCAATATTAACGCCCAGTATCCAGCTGCTGTGAATGATGAAAGAACTCACCAGTTGTCAAAGCGTATAAGACAGGCGGAGCAGATTATCACAGCTTATAATGCCAATGTAGAAGCTGTATATGGTCAAGATTTTATGTTTTCTGAAGCAGCAAATAAAGTTATGATACCTCAATCCATCTATTCAGGCCAGCTAAAGCCTCTTTCTGTTGTTCAAGACCAAGAAGCCAACCAAGAGAAGAAAGTCTCTGTCCCTGACTCTCTCCAGGTCCCAGTATGGGAAGCCTATGAGAAAGAGAAAGGCAATCCAGGTGAAAATACTTATCAAAATACAGTTGATGACTATACAAAAAAACTTATAGCAGGGGTAGAAGACATTCTGCCAAATGTAGATGCTGTAGTCAATGTGAATGAGAAAGGAGAGAAGAGTCTTGCCATTAATTTATGGCATAATCCGTACAGAACCATAGTTGCTTCCTATATTCCTGAACCACTAGAGAAGTGGTTAGATCTTACAACAGTTAAAGAACCAGTTGCTAACAGCAAAGATAAGTGGCTTCTATCAGGTCATATAGAAGGTGATAAACATTTGTATAACAATTCCCAAATTGTTGCAGCCTATATGGTATCAGACCTTTTATCAGGGAAGGAAAGAGATTTCCTTTCTCTTCCGATGTCCTATAGTAATGGTGATAAGCAATATACAGAAGATTTTAGAAAAGACAGCTCTATCACCAGGGAAGAAAATGCGGCTTTTATAGCCATAGAAGAATCAAAAGGAATCAACCAAGAGTACCTCATCCCTTCTGCTATAACCAATTTAGAGAGAAAAATAAAGAATGACAGGTATCATCTTGAAGGTTCAGAAGGTGCTATCGACCTGTTGAAGTCAGGTCAGATTTCTGCAGCCTATACTGAAGTCTTATCAAAGTCCGAGAATTTAGATAATGCTTCAAAAGTAGAAGAGTCTTACACCGTTTCAGAAATTGAAAATGCTGTGGCTTATGGCACAATAAGCAAATTAGAGTATATACAAATGATTCCTCTTGAAGGAATGAAGGAAAGATATAATCAATATTGCAGTCAACATACAATTGATAATCAAAAAGAAGAAAGTGCCATAGCCTTTTTGGATTATGTGAAATATAATAATCTGTCTGAAAAATGGTGGCCGGAGACTTCCCAGACCGAGGATATGGCAGAGAATGTCCCCCTCTCCGAGGACAGCAATCCCGAAACCAATGTAGCAAGCATAGCAAAAAACATCATGGAAAAAGGAAATGTACCAAAGGAAGTTGCCGAGAAGCAGGCAACCGTCATAGCTGATGCCCAACAGGCCGCTATAGAAGAGAAGAAACAGAAGGCCGAGCAAGCTAAGCAAGCCGCCCTGAAGAAGGCAGAAGACGAACGTCGTAGGGAGGTCGAAGAAGAAAAGCGTCGAGAAGAAGAGAACAAACAGCAAGAGAAAGATAGCGGTCCGAGTTCCAAACTTCTCCTCCATGCTGCCCTTCTTCTTGGTGCTTTAGAGCTTGCCAAAGGCAACAAGGGTATTTGGATGAACAAGGCCGGCAAGAGCAATGCCGAGTTTATTGGAGCGAAGCGTCCTATCATGGCTTATAACAACATCATGATGAATCTGCAATCAGATAGGCAGGGCTATCGTTCAAACGTATATACAACCTATGACAGTGCTAAAGATGCTGGCACGGCTGTAAAGCAGAACGAAGAGTCTCTTGCCTTCAACTGGGTTAAATGGGACTATCAGCATGTAGGTACAAAAGAACTCATCAGTAGAGAAGACTATGATAAACTCCCTGCAGAAGAGAAGGACTTCTATATCAAGCACAAGTCAAAGGAGGCGTATGGTATCTTCAATATTGATCAAACCACTATGCCTTCAGGCAAGCAAGCAGACTATACAGCTCTTTTGAAAGACAAAGGAGCCAAGATAGATCAACTCTCCGAGCGTGGCGTAAGCAGTATGATGAAGTTTGCCGAGAAGTTAAAATCCAACCATCCTACCTCTATGGTCATTGCTCGTACTGACAGTAAATATCAGATTTATGGAAAAGATGCGTCAAGAGCAGGAAAGCTCTTAAACTTGCCAGTCAGTCAGACCGAAGAAAACGGTCAAAAAGTCAAGTCAGTAAGTTTCCCACTTGACAGGATTAATGACTACCTACCCAAGCTGGTTGAAGCCAAGCAGTGGGTTGTAGTAGCCGAGAATCTTGATAGTGCCGAACTCATCAGGCAGCTTCCTAATGAGAAGGAGGTCATCTCAAAAGCCAATCAGACAGCACAGAGAGTAGCCAAATCTGCAGGTATAGGCTATGAGCGTGTCATGGTGCTTCAAGATGCCGCTTACGACAAGCAAGCAGATAAGATTATTGTCAGTGGGATGAGCGATAAGGACGTAGGCGATAGCCGTCAAGCTGCTCTTCAGAAAGCCAATGACATCTATCGTGCTGTTGTTGCAGCCACAGGTAGCGAGCATCGTCTTGACAGGATGGGACGTAACAACCTCCTCCCTGTCGATGATGCCAAATACGAACGTTTCGTTCAAGACCTAGCTGCAGGAGTTCTCATGGCACGTCAGGGTCTTCCAGCTACTCTATCAAAAGAAAGTATGCAAAATGTTAACTATTTGCAGCGAGAGATTAGAGAGAACCCTAAGATGCTCGGTTTAATCGAAAAAGATGTCAATAATGCAATAGAGTCTATTGACAAGCATCTAAAGCAAGAGATTGTCAAGTACGAAGATATCCGCAAGGAACTCACTCCAAAGGATCTTATTGTCAGTCCAAAGCAATACAAGATTTCTAGCGATTTAGCCAAGATTCCCGATATAGAGTCCAAGCAAATCGTTATTGTAAGAGACAAGGCAAAAGGTGCAGCCGATGTTATTCTTCCTGAAGGAGCATCATTAGACGATGATGTAGAAATATCAGGAATCCGCAAAGACCGCATTAAAATAGCTTTGGGCAAGGAAGGCATCAGTGATGTCAAGTTCTACAATGCAGGTGGTGGTTTAGGTTTAAATGAAACCAACGACTATTACAAAGGCAAAGAAGTCTCTGTGGACAAGCTAAAGCAATATGATTTTAGCCAGCACAGGGATATTGATGTAAAGCCACAGATAGAGGCAGCTAAAGTTGCCAATATAAAACTCTTTACACCTATCAAGGATGATAAGGGACAATATGCCTTCTTCTTCAAAGTAGATAACGAACCCTCTTTTGCAGTCTATCCTAACGAAGCTCATAAGAAAGCCTACTTTGATGCAAGAAACACAGATCAAAAGAAAGAGATACACGAAGCTCTTGCACAGAAATACTATTCTGTTGCACAGAAACACCCTGAAATTAAAGTGGACCTTATCATGCCAAAAGTCCCTGCTGTCGATATGAGTAAGATAGAACGTCCTACCATCACCAAAGACCGAGATGATCCTAACAAGAAATATGTTATGGCCACTATTGACGGTAAGCTCATGAAAGAGCCGATAAGCAAAGATCAATGGAATAAGATGTGGTTGGCCGACGATATGGCAGAGTATAAGAAAGCTGTTGCAGCAGTGACCTTTGCACCCTATCTCAAAGTAGAAGAAAAGAATGAGAATCCCATAAAACAAGAAAAGCAGGAGAATGTTTCTTCAAACCAAGAGCAGACGCTATCTCAATCTGAAGACACAAATGAGGAAGACGTTCAGCAAGAAGAAACTACTCCAAGAACTGTTAAACCTCGTGGTATGGGAATAGGATAAGGAAAACAAAAAATAGACAAACAACATGGCAATTTCACCATCAGAGTTTATCAATCGATACGCCCCTTATGCTATGGAGCAACAAGTCAAGTATGGTATACCCTCTTCGGTTATCCTTGCACAGATGGCCGTAGAGAGTACCTGGGGCAGTTCCGCCCTTTCCAGAAACGACAACAATTTCTTCGGCATCAAGCGAGGTTCCTCATGGACAGGCAGAGTTAGTTTTCATGACGATGACCGTCCCAATGAAGCATTCCGTTCATATAACAGTGTAGAGGAAAGTCTTAACGACCATTCTGCCACCCTCCTCCAATCAAGATACCTTCGTCGTTGTCCTGTCAATGATAGTACTGATCACTTAGGTTGGATACGAGGAATCAAGGCAGGCGGTTATGCCACCGCCCCCAACTATGTAGACAGCATCGAAGGTGTTATCAGTAAATACGGATTAGACAGGTTTGATCGCCTAGCCATACAGACGGCCAATCAGAAGGGTATTCCCATAGGCTATATGCGAGGCCAAGGCATCAACCCAGCAGGCACAGCACGTCCTAATGCACCGGCCATCCTCCTTAATCCTCTTCAAGGCAGATGGTGTATGCCTATCAACTTAGAAGGGTTACGAGTATCAGGAGAGTTTGGCGAAAGTCGTCCGGGGCATCATCATGGAGGGGTAGATATTAGCACAGGAGGCAAATATCTCCCCATCTATGGTACAGAAGACAATGGAAAGGTCATTGCCGTTAAGCCTAATAATGGTGCAGCAGGCAATATGATAACCGTTGAATACAACCGTGCCGATGGCAGTCGTTTACAGTGTACCTATATGCACCTAAGCAAAATAGGAGTCAATGTTGGCGACGTTGTCAATGCAGGAACCCCTCTAGGTATGTCAGGCAATACAGGTCGTTCCACTGGAGCACATTTACATTTTGAGACCAAATTCTATAATAGCAAAGGTGAGCTTCAGCGTTACGACCCTGCCGAATACCTTGCCGAACTCTCTTTCAGAGGCAACCTCCCAGTCCCTTTAGACAAAGGCGGTCAGAATATGGTAGCTCGTTACGCCTCCCTTATGGCTTATAACAATGGGCAACCAGGCATGGGAGGACAGCCTATCGACAACCCCCAACTCCTAGCTAACCTCACTAATTCCGATGATCCTAACCGGTGGTTACAATACCTTATGAATAGGAATGGCGAGGAAGCAGCCCAAGCAAATAATGGTATATCAGGCCTTCTATCCTCGCTCTTCATGAGCATCTTAACCCTCGCCCAGGAGTTAAAGCAAGACGAGAGTAACGACCTTGCTCTTACAGAAAAGAACGGACAGGAAGAAACCAAGGAAGCTGCTTCGTTAAGAAGAGATAGAGAAAGTGTTGATGTCGGTCGACTTACTCAAACCGCCTCGTTAAATTACGATTCAGAGCTACCTGAAAAGCAGCAAGAGAATACGATACGTAGAGTATAAAACTACAAAGAAATAGGAAATATGATTAAATGTAATGTCACAGCATGCGGTACTATCAGTAATTCCGCAGTAGAGAAACAAAGCAAAGAAGGAACACCCTTTATTTCCTTCAGTATAACCATTCCCATAGCAGGCAGCGACGGTTCAGGAGCCGAGCTACAAGTCTTTGTTTCCGCCCCAGGCAACAAAGATACGATGGGACAGTATTCCACTGGTCGCAGAGTGAAAGTTAACGGTACACTCTACATTAAGAAAATAGACGAGCGTACTTATTACAACCTCCGTAGTGATGGTGAGATAGAGATTGTGAAGTCCACCGAAGCTGATGCTCTTACAGGCTCTATGGAGTTCAAAGGAAAGGTCAAAGGTGAAATAGTTGAACGCACCAATAAAAACGGTCATCAGTTCCAAACCTTTTCCGGCATATCCCAAGACAAAGATGGCGAGAAAGTCGGCTGGCTATGGGTTCGCTTTCTTGCACCTACCCCAGTTAAGCAAGACTTCTTCAAGCCCGATGCCTACGTAGAAGTCAAAGGCGAGCTTCATTTCCATATCTATCAAGGCAATGTTAATATCGAGTGCCGTACCAGCAGCATTGTTCCATGGGAACTAAGCACAACACAAAAATGATGTGTCATATTTTTTAAGTATTTGAACCACCAGTTTTGCAAAGCACTATCCATACAAAGATAAATCTTTGCAGGCTGGTGTTTATAAATTCTTTTAACTATAACAAGTATGAGCCAAAGTGATAATAAAAGAAATCTCTTTCACAACCACCTATTAAGTGGATGGGGTAAGATATTTGGAAAGAATGTCGAGCAATCATCAGAAAAGACAGAAGTAGACAACACAAAGAAGAAACCTTTCCCTCAAAACCATTTTTTCTCTGTTGAAGAATTATCCTTCCTATCAATAAATCAAGAGCAGCATACGCTATTAGAGCGATGGGCATTAGAGATGAGTTTATGGGCGAAAGGACGTTGTAATGATACTGACAAGCACAACTCCAAGTTCTTCCCAGCCGTTCAATGGCAAGACGGCTTGCTAAGTACCTGGATAAATTCTAAGCCCTATGCCGAAGATTTAGATCAACAAGCCGATCGCCTTTATCAACTACAATTAGTAGGATACGAATTATCTGAAGCCTATATAAGAATGATAGATGCCAGGTCTTGCCGAACCCTTGTAGGTAGTCTTTTTATAGACTACAGAAAGGACAATGAAACATCTCATAATCAAAATCGTTATATGAGAGTTAAGGAAGTTATAGACAAAGACGGAGAGCCTTTGTCTTTATGTGTCTCTTTCTATGATAAAATCAGTCACCACCCATCATCTGAAGATTGTATCACATACAAAAAACTAAAGACACTAATTGATACAAAGAATTTCACCGTTCTTAGTAACGAAGCTCTCCACAAATGGAATGAAGAAGCCACAGTACGAGATGATGTTGAAAAGAAGTATCTATCATTGATAGGTATGATAAAGCGTGCCAACCATTTACAAGGTATGTTCCCTGTCAATAACTCTATCTACGTAAATCTTGGAGGTAAGACCTATTATCCCAAAGCATGGTCACTCTATGATAACAAGATACGTATAGATTTCAATTTGGATACACAAGAGATCCAGGCATATATCATTGAAAATGATGAATCCTATCTTTTTGTCGATGTTTTGAATTATATAGAGAAGACTTTAAACGAGCGTACAGTAACCAACGACCTTGCATCTATGGTAAGGATCTTCGGTAATGCTATCAATGAAAATGGAGCGCACGTGCTCTTATCTGTAGAAAAAAGTCTATGCAGCATCGACGGTATCGAAATCAACAGAGTTGCTGTAAATGCTTCAAACGAAGTCGTTGCATCTAACACAGAAAGCAACATAGCTACCACTTTAACATCCTCTGACAAGGATACGTTGCTAAGGAGCATCGTAGAATATTGTGACTCTTTAATCAATGAGTATAAGAGGGTCCAAAGTAAAAGTACAGATAAGATAGTAAAGGAGCTATTACAAGCTAAACTTAACACTATCTACGAAGGATTGTCAGTCTATTGCAAGACAACAGAAAAGCAACCATTGGATACACTGTGGCAGAGTATTCTCACACGATTTGGGATAGTCCCTTCTCCCTCTTCAGAAGCAGCTGTCTCATCTGCAAACGTTGTACAGACAGAAGCATCTTCTGTACATAAAGAAAATCTTAAAGAGCCTACAGACAAGCCAGCAGTAATAGTAGAACGACCGACTGCTGCACCCCTTAAAGCAAACTCCCCACTTACCACCGAGCAAGAGAAAAGCAATACTGACTCATCAAATAGCAGTATTTCTTCAAGCGAAGAAGCAGAGACTTCCAGCAAAGAAGAGAGTATATCCATTCCCCAAGGTTATATACAGGTCCAACCAACCCCTACAGGTAGATGGCATACTGAAGAGATGCAAAGAAGAGAAGCCTATCGAGTCTATGGTATGTTATTAAGTAAGAAACTCAAAAGGCAGCTTGATAACGGTGATAACCCATGGGTATCCAAGCTGATGATGCTTCCAAGAGATACGGAAGGAAAAGTCTATACAGGCACCAATGCCATTATGTTAGCTCTATGGATGGAGGAGAAAGGCTTCGAGTTACCTTTCTTCATTACAGAAGGCGAGTTATTAGATAAAGGCTATGGTATTTCTGAAGAAGCAGAAAGTCTATATATTCTCAAAGAGGCAGGTACAGAAAGAGTTTATAATATTTCGCAAACCACCTTCCCTATTAACCAGCGTCGAGCTTACGAATCACTAAAGTTAAACATGGTGGCTTTAGAAAGAAAGAAAACAAGTGGTTATCAGTTCCTTGATGCAAACGACTTTAGTAAGATTGAATTAAAGCATGATGGCACGCCAGGACTATCACTTTATGACCACACAAGTAAAGTCATCCACATAGCCTCCAAAGACAAGTATGAGAATGGGGACGATTATTATAGGGATTTAGCAGTTGCCATGATAGAGAGTACCAGAGATATAGACTTCGATACGCTCTGCTTTGACTCCTATCTCTTTGAGAATCTCGTTTCCCATTTAGGCAGTGGTATCATCAGTCAGAGTTGCCGTTTTGATGCTACCAATCCCGAATATTCCAAGATATGGAGAGAAAGATTAGAAAACAACCCCAACTATACTAAACGTATATTAGAGCAATCAGAAACCTCCTCCAGTCAAATCTTACAACTTTCCTTATCATAAGGGGATATATCCCCAAAAACCTTAATAATCTATACCAGGAATACACCGAGGGGTATAGGGGGCGAGAAGCCCCATACAACAGAGAGAAGGCGGCCAGCATCACGCAGACCGCCTTCTATAAATACAACTACATGTTGTAAAAAACACTAAACTGCCATCATTTGTGTCACGATTATTTATCTTCTTGCGCTTTTTGTATTGCTTCAAGAATAGTTTCTTTCATAACATCATAATTAAGTCCTAAAGGGAAATGTACATGTCCGCCTCCAGCAATAGCACCATCAATAAAGAGACGTACATTCCACCATCTCTTGGCGTTTTTTCTTGTAACTCCTATTTCTTTTTCACAAGTACTTTTCGTACCAAAAGGATTTTGATATCGCCACAGTGTTACTTTTATGGCATTTTCAGAGCTTCCTAAAGCCTTCAGTCTATTCTGATCTTTCTTCCACTCTTCATATACCTCCATTGCAGAAATATAGGCATCTTTATCTTGATTACCATTACTACTTTGGGACAGAAATTCTTTCTCCTGCTCCTTTTGTTGCTTCTGTCCTTCCTTTTGTAGAAGATCCCACACCTCTTGTGGCGTTTCATCAGAATCATCACCATACCTCCATTCATTGATGAACTGCTCTGCCCCTTCTTCATTGCCCTCCATATATCCGAGTACATCGCACCATTCTTTGTAGGTATATATCATTTCCTCTCCGTGCATAATGATGCACTCGAAGTTGGTAATTTCTTTCCGGTCGAGCTTGTCGAGCAATTCTTTCTTTAATTCAGCCATAACATTTTAGTATTTAGGGTTATTATCTATGCATACCTCTCCGTTTCTGTTCTTCCTTCTGCACATTCTCGTCGCCAAGGTGGTAGAACTCACGCTGCATTTCCTCGGTATAATCATCTTCAGAAATGTAGTCTTTGAAAGAATTATCATCATCTTTTACCCAGCATCCATATATACCGAAATTAAATGTTGGTAGTTCCTGTGAAGCAGCATTATCGTATTGTTCTCTATCTCCGCTTACTACCTTGATTCCACCATCAGCAAGAAAATCCAGTCCAAAAGTGAATGTTCCCTCCTGCTTATCTACCGATAGTACATTGCCGGTACACATCTGTGCCACCTGTTCATTAGAGAGTTCGAGTTCGCTCTGCAGAGTGGCTAGGTTATCCTCCATCAGCGAAACAGGAATATACAAAACCCTGTTCGTCTTATCATCGAGCTGCACAAAGCACTGTTCCTTTCCAGGCATCTTTGTAATGATAACTTTACCACTACGCAACGTATTCTGTTCATCAGGCGTGAAATCCTCCAGGTCCGCCATTTCGCTTCTTGGAGCAATAAGTATATCCACCACTTCTGCTCTTCTTTCTAATTTTAGGCGAGCCTGAATCGTTCTTTTAACCCCATCTCCTAAATCAACCCGAATAGGTAAGATCGGAGTCCAGTTACCACTCAACAGTTTATTCATAACCACTTCAGGAAGGTCATCCACCATCTCCTGTGAAAACCCTATACTTTCAAACTTCTTATAGGGTATCTCATTTTCTGCAAAAATCGTCTTCATCTTTTCTGTTTTTTGTTTTTGCAAAGATAGTTTCTTCCTTTGAAAGAATCCCCCTAAAAATTATAAACCTTTTATATTAACATTTTCAAAATCTTTTTCCACGGATTTAGGGGGTTTGACGTTTTGGAAATGTTAATATAAGACTTCCTTTTTTTTCACACGTCTTATTAAATAGGTTTATTCTATTTTTGCAGTATAAACAAAGAAGAATATGATAACAATTTTGAGATACATCTCTCTGCTTATTTTAAGCTCAAGCACCCTTCTATGTTATGCACAAAAGAAGTCAGATAATGATAATTTACAGGATTACTGGATAGACAAATATCTTAGTGTAAGTTTTCCACTTCGTAACATCAAAGTCAACTCATCTTTCGGACGACGTAGAGACCCTATCACAGGTAAGACAAAAGACCACTGTGGCCTTGACTTAAAGGCACATTATGAGAAATGCCTTGCCATGTTTGACGGCAGCGTCCTTAACACTGGCAGTGATCCTACATCAGGCAACTATATCATCATGCAGCATGGAGATTACACTATCAGCTATTGCCATTTATCACAGATATGGGTAAGAAAAGGCGATAAGATATTTGCTGGTGATCCAGTTGGCGTTAGTGGCAATACAGGTCGTTCCACAGGGGCACACCTCCATATCACCAGCAGATTACGAGGAAGACTCGAAGACCCTTACAATCTCCTTACCTATATAAGAGATGTAAAGCTACAATGTATCAATGCCCTTCATGTCAACGAGAACACTCTCCTTTCCCCTAATGATTTCTTCAATAAGTATGCCCATGCAGCCATGCGCCAGCAGAAGAAGTATGGCATCCCAGCTTCCGTTATCCTCTCTCAAATGGCATTAGAAAGTCACTGGGGAAGCAGTACGCTAGCCCAAGCAGGCTTTAACTATTTCGGTATTAAAGCTAACAGGAGTTGGCTTAATAGTGGGCTTCCTTATAGCGTTCATGACGACGACCTTAAAGGCGAGAAATTCTGCAACTTTGCCTCCCCTGAAGCCAGTATGGAATACCATTCCATGCTGCTGATGAGCGATCGTTACAAGCAATGCTGGCGTTACAGCTCCACTGATTTTCACAACTGGCTTGTCTCTATTAAATCAGCAGGCTATGCTACTGCACGAGACTATGTTCAGAAGTGTGAAAGCATCATTTTTAAATATAAGCTCTACCTCTATGATGCAGCAGCCCAAAAATTATGATATAGAATAATTGAAAATAAAGTATAAAATCAAATGAAGAAAAAGATCTTATTATTATCAGCTTTTGCTGTCATAAGCCATGCCCTCTATGCCCAGGTCGTATATGGCACAGAAGAAAACATGTATGTAAAATCAATGTATGACAATCCCATCAGTCACATTGATAATCCCGAAGAGCCTGTAGTGTCAGCAATAGAAGAACCACGCTACCAGCTATCAGGTCTTACAGACAATTGGTTTGTTTCCGCACAGACAGGTTTCCTCTCCTTCTTAGGATCTCCAGTCACCCATACCGATTTCAGCGGCAGAACCAAAATAGGTTTTGACTTTTCTCTGGGCAAATGGCACTCTCCTTATTTTGGAACTCGTCTTGTCTATCAAGGTTTTAAGTTTATTGATTCACAGAAGACATCACAATCTTTTGGGAGTTATCATATCGATGCACTTTTCAATGTATCCTCTCTCTTCCGTCCCTCTTTTGACACTCCTGCAAAATGGAATATAAGTCCATACCTCGGTGTCGGTCTTATAAGGCATAATAACCTCAAACGTTCATCCTTTGCCTTTTCTTATGGTATTACAGGTAGTTATAACCTTAATGAACGTATTGCTTTATCTGCCACTCTCGGAGGAACAACGACTCATGGCAATTTTGATGGTTATGGCAATAAAAAATATTTTGCAGACAATCTATTGTCAGGTTCTATCGGTATAACAGTTGGTATCGGACACTTAGGATGGCATAGAAAGGAACAAATACATTCAACAATAGCTAACGAGGAGATTATAACTCATCCTACTGCTATCAATATTCCTTCCTATCCTCGTAACAGCTATAACGGACTCCGCTCTCTTCAGGAAAGAATTGCTAACGGTGAAGGAAAAGATGGCACCAACAGTATTGATGATGACAATATCGCAAAGTTTGACGCACCTATCCTCTTCTTTTTTAAGCGCAATTCTACAGAACTCATCGATAAGCAACAATTTATCAATATAAGAGAGATAGCTGCAGCTGTAAAGGAATACGATTTAGATGTTCGTATTGTAGGTTCAGCCGACAGCAAGACAGGAACAAGTAAGCATAATCGTGCTCTTTCCATCAAACGCTGTCGATATATAGCCAAACTGTTACTAAAAGCAGGTGTGCCTAGAGATAAAATGACAGCATCTATCAAAGGAGGGAACAGCTACTACAAGCCGTACACCGCCAATCGTCATACCTGCGTCATGCTATATAAAAAGAAGTAATAACAAAACCATCCAAACCAATAGACTATGGCAACATTAAGAAAAAATACGGATTATCGGATGACCGATATATCACCTCGTCTGCAAGATACGCTCAATGCCAATGGCATGCAGGCGCATATAACCATGACCGATACAGGAGACTATGAATTAGTTACCTTATCTCATAACTCTTCCGAACCTCGTCGTTACGCCCTTAACCAGCAGCAGGTTGAAAATTTGATGAACAGTGGTACCAATGTATGGGATAAGAAGGCCTACAACACCTTTGTCAGCATTGTCAAAGATGACTATTATATACCAGGGTCCTATGTAGCAGCAAGGAATGCCAATAGCCCTGTTAATATGGGCTTAGACGGTCATAGACTTGCAGATGGCGAATACGGATATAGAGAGCCACGCTTTTTCCGTCCTTTTGAAGGACCACGATTCGGTCGTTTTGATAGTATCATAGATGGCATCTTAGGCCTTGCAAGTGGTGGCAGGGTAAGGCGTATTGATGGTAGACCTTTCTATGCAGGCAGTGCACCAGTAGTTATAGACCGTCCTGATGGGCGTTTACGACCAGGAGAGTTAAAAACAGGAGCATACGGCTTTTATGATAAAGGAACAAGACAGAAGTCAGATGTTCTTCAAGATATGAGTATTAAGGAAGTCCAACCTCCCAAGATTGAACGTCCTAAAGGTCAGTCCGTGCCTCTTAACTCTATCACCTCGCCAGTCTATATGTCATCAGCAAAGTTCCAAGAAGTACTCTCATCACATGGCATTGTCATTGATGAGAAGAAGAATCTTTTGACCATCAAGTCATCAGAAGTGAACAGCAATCTTGAATACCAGCTGAAGCCTGAAGAGACTAAGAAACTCATAAGTGAAAAGTTCAAGTATAACGATAAGAAAGGTGTACACAACAAAGATGGCATCTCCGTCAACGAGAGACTTGCTATCTTAAATGCCGTTATAGGAAAGGATTTTAGTGACAAAATAACCACTGATAAACTAAATAGTAAAGACTATATCGACATCAAGTTAAAGCCCGAAGTCGAGCAAGAGTTAGGTCTCCATAAGGAAGTTGCTAAGCAATACCTGGACTCAAAAGTAGATATCATAGACTTCAAAGCGTCACGTGAAGACTATAGAAGCGGTTTCCTAGACCGTTGGAACTCTATTGGTGTTGTCGATGGTCGGTCACTTGATCCTGGCAAAGGTTTCTTTCTCCCAGTCAAAGATGGTCGTGCCGTATCAGTTGGTGAGATACAAGTATCACCAGTGAACGATGGTAAGAGTGCAACCACCTATCGTATGACGGCTATCATCAATAACCAAGTCATGTCGCACGATATCTCCAAGGAAGACTACATCAAGTTTATTAACTATAACGACGAGTACCGTCTGAAGCTCTTCGATAAGGTCTTCGATGAAGTTAAGATTAAGAGTGCATCTAATGGTATTATGGAAGATGGAATCCGCTCCGGAAAGCTGGACGAGACTACAGGCGTTGCTGTACTAAAAGGCAATTATAATCTTGTTAGCGATACAGCTACAGCTGCTATAACAAGTGCTATGGCATATAAAGATCAGATATCAGGTAATTATATGCTCACTATGCGAGAAAGCAAAGATATTGGAATGTGGTCATATAAGATTACAGAAGAAGATTATCTTGCTTTCAAGCAGGCTGACGACGATGGCAAGGCAAAACTCTTATCAACGCTTATACCAATCAAAGATGAGAAGGGACAGTCACTATCTATCGTGAAGGCTGTCACCCTTCCTATTTCCACTGTCGAAAAGAATATCACTTCGTATTCAGAGAATACTGATATGAAGGAAACTACCAAAGAAGGTGTTAGTCGACCTTATAACGAAAGGATGGCAGAGGCACTTAACAAAACCCTCTTTAAGGACTCCGAACACATCAAGGCAGAAGCTCTTTCAGAAGGGGATGTTCAAGCTATCAGACAGACAGAGAGTAAGCTGGTACAAGAAGGCAAAGCGCGGCCTTCGTTGGAGGAATTACGTCAGAATGTCAAGATAGCCCTCCAGGGCGAAGCTGGTGTGAATGGTGAGTCCTTAGAAAACCTAAAACCCAATAAGCAATGGGTTAGAAGTGGTGGCCATGGCAGAGCTACTGAGGTAGGTGATATTGCTGTCGAGCGGTTACGTGATGCTGAAGGTAAAGTCATAGAAGGCAAATATAAGATGACCGCTGTCATTGATGGTAATGTATTCTCTCATGAGATTACCCAAAAGGATTTTGACAAGTTCCGTGCCGTCAATGATACCCAGCGTATGAAACTCTTTGATAAGATTTTCCCTGAAGTAGAGATGAAGACAAAGCCAGGTCATGGTTTCAACTTAGGAGCAGCTATTCTTGCAGCAGTATCTGTTGGGTTAGACGTTGTTGGAAGTGTTATGTCCGAGCCACGTTACCGCCCTGAACTTTATGCTAGTCGAGATGTCTATTCTAAGCCTGGTGTTGTCTCTCCTGAAGCCGTATCGGCAGCTCTTTATGAGGCGGAGAGCGAACCACTAAGAAGAGGTAACGGTGAAGGCAGAGGAATGGGTATATAGTAATTCTCAATATGTTAGATATGCTTAACAATGAATTTATACCATTCCAAACAGTGACAATCCGCCCTCACTGGGGACAGTTCTGTATTAATGAGTTTTCTGGTATCTTGCTTTGTATTGCAGGATACTGGGTAAGTCGTTTTACGGACTTCGAATTTCACGAGTTTTTTATATGGCCGTCCTTATTCCTTACCATCTATCTGTTTTTTCAGATTGTCTACATGGCAAGGATTGAGTATGTTCTAACAGCAGAACAACTCATCACCTTACATGGGGTTCTTTCTCACTCAACAGACTACATCGAGCTTTATCGTGTCATAGACTATCAGCAACACCAATCTCTGCCACAGCAGCTGTTTGGACTGAAGACTATTACCATCTATTCAGGTGACAGGAACAATCCAAAGCTGAATATGATAGGTATAAAAGCAAGATTAGATATTGTTGGTGAGATACGCAAGCGAGTAGAGTTTAACAAGAAAAGAAAGGGAATTTATGAAATTACCAATAGATCATAGACGTATCCTTTTGCTTATAGCTCTCCTTTTAGGGACTATATCTTTATCAGCACAGGGACTTTCTTCGTCCAACCCTGCTGAATATGCAGCTATCATAGCAGGAGAGACACGGATAGATAGTCAAGTCGTAAAGCAATCAAGAGGTATGACCGCTATTGCAGCAGAACAGATGGCAATGGTTAAACTCAATACCAAGATGAAGAATTGGGAGAAGAAGTATAACGATTATCTAAAGACAGTTTCAGGCTATGCTTCAGCCATTAAAGCAGCTACTACTCTCTATTCTGATGGTATGCAGACCCTCACAGCATTATGGGATGTCCATGCAGCCTGCAGAATCAATCCACAAGGTATTGCAGCCTCCGTTTCTATGAACAATCTCTATATGGAAACAGCAACCGAGTTTATACGAACTTATAAAACCTTGAAAAAGGTTGTAGCCAAAGGTGGAGAAGGAAATATGCTTAGTGGTGCTGAACGCACGGAGCTACTATGGAATCTAACAGATAATCTAGCACGTTTAAATAGAAAGTTACGACTCCTGGCAGTGAGCATCACCATGCACTCTTTTGAAGATGTGTGGAATAGAGCTATTAATGGAATGATAAATAAATCCAATAAAATGTTAGCAGTAGAGTCTTCGAAACGAATGCGGAGAGCAATGAGCAATGTTGCTAAGTTCTATAGATACAGACAATCACATAAACCATGGGGGCAATGAAAACAATCATTATAAGAATAAACTTACTGATTTTCATGTTATTTCTTGCCTCGTTTTCAAATATTCATGCACAGAACGGCCCCGATGGTGGTCGTGCAGCACTGTTTATTACTTATGCCAAGAAGGCCAAGAAGGCTATACGAGCCCAAGATGCGTTATTAGCAGTCAATCTTACAGGACATAAGTACCTAAAGGAGGAGGTTAAGGAAATAACAAACCTACAACTCCAATTCAACGAGTATCTTGACAGTCTTCAGGATGTTATCAACACTGCTGCTGATGTTTATGGTATTTATATGGAAGTCAACGAGACGTTGAAGAACTTAAAAGTAGTAAAGAGTATCGTTGTCAGGCAGCCGGCTAATGTATTAGCTGTGGCCTTATCTAGGTCTAAAAACAATATTTATCATGATCTTATAGAAAATGGTACTAAAGTAGCAGGAGATATAGAGCATCTATTTCCATTTAGCAAAGATCCTAATAAGAGGACAAAGCTAACGCAATATGAAAGGATCAAGATAATGGATAATATACGCTTAAATCTACGTGCTTTAAACGTAAAGCTACGAACGTTAAGCAGGCTTGTTAATTATACAACCATAATGGATTCATGGTATGATCTAAAAGGAACTGGTAAAGAATACCAACCACGCAAAATGAGGACAATTACTAACGACTGTTTAAAAGCATGGTCTAGAAAAGCTAAAAGTGTAAAATATTAAAAACAATGGAAGAAAGTAAAGAAATACAAGGAACGTACAGTATATTCAGGACTACCATATATATATCTCTCCTTTTGGAGTTCTTTATGTATGGATTAGACCAAACAGCATTGAGTGGCTTAGGTGGAATTACAGCAAATTTCCACCAAAGGCTTAGTGTTCTCTCTATGTACCAGTTCCTCCCTTATTCAAAGATGGTAACACTTATGCTTGTCATCATCACCTGCATAGGAACAAAGAACAAGAAACAGATAGAGTTTGATGCACGAAAGATGGTATTTTACCCCCTAGCTATTGGCCTTGTCTTAGTCGTCGTATCCGTGTTTATCTATAACAGTAATTGGCATGCAAGACTATGGCTATTAAAGGCTAATATATGGCCGTATATGGCTATCTCCGTAGTAGGTACTGTACTTGTCCATATTGCACTTGACAATGTGTCAAAGTACTTCAAGGATGGTATGCTTAAAGACCGTTTCAACTTTGAGAATGAGAGTTTTGAGCAAACCACAGAACTTGTAGAAAATAAGTATTCAGTCAATATCCCTATGCGATACTACTATAAAGGAAAGTTTCGCAAAGGCTGGATAAACATAGTGAACCCTTTTAGAGGAACCTGGGTTGTAGGTACTCCTGGTTCAGGTAAGACATTCTCCGTTATAGAGCCTTATATTAGACAACATTCAGCCAAAGGGTTTTCTATGGTTGTCTATGACTATAAGTTCCCTACACTTGCCACAAAACTCTATTATCATTATAGAAAGAATCAGCAGCTAGGCAATATCCCTATAGGGTGCGACTTCAAGATGATCAACTTCGTCGATGTTGAATACAGCGCACGTGTCAATCCTATTCAACAAAAGTACATCCCCAATCTAGCAGCAGCACAAGAAACAGCAGAGACCCTTATAGAGTCTTTGCAAAAAGGACAGAAGAGTTCAGGCGGAGGTTCAGATCAGTTCTTTCAAACCTCTGCAACCAACTTCCTTGCAGCATGTATATTCTTTTTTGTAAACTACAACAAGAAGCCTTATGATGAGAACGGAAAAGAGCTATATCCTGAATATAGTGAAGACAAAGGCACTCATCATAAAAGACTAACAGGAAGGGTTTTCAGTGATGCGAAACAGATTGGCAATAAAGACTATCAGGTACAACCTGCTTACTGGAAAGGTCAATTTTCAGATATGCCTCACGTTCTTTCATTCCTAAACCACTCTTATGAAGAGATATTTGAGGTATTAGAGACAGACCCTGAAGTATTTCCTCTCTTAGGACCATTTATGACGGCCTTTCATAACCAAGCTATGGAGCAGCTGGAAGGTATGATAGGAACTCTTCGTGTACAGACTTCTCGTTTGGCCACAAAAGAGTCTTACTGGGTATTCAGTGGAGATGACTTCGACCTGAAGGTATCAGATCCTCGACATCCAAGTTATCTGCTTATTGCAAACGATCCTGAAATGGAAAGTATCATTGGCGCACTTAATGCTCTGATATTAAATCGACTTGTCACACGTGTAAATAGTGGTATGGGTAAAAATGTCCCTGTGAGTATCATCGTTGATGAGCTTCCAACGCTCTATTTCCATAAGATAGACCGTTTGATAGGTACAGCACGAAGTAACAAGGTAGCCGTCACTTTAGGTTTTCAGGAAGTACCACAATTGGAAGCTGACTATGGCAAGGTCGGAAAAGATAAGATTATCACTACCGTAGGTAATGTTGTGTCAGGATCAGCTCGTTCAAAGGAGACGCTTGACTGGTTGTCAGGGGACATCTTTGGTAAGGTTGTACAGTTAAAGAAAGGTATTACTATTGATAGAGATAGAACTTCTATCAACCTCAATGAGAATATGGATAGCCTTCTCCCAGCTTCGAAGATTAGCGATATGGGAGCAGGTTGGCTTTGTGGTCAAACAGCACGTGACTTTGTTGTCACCAAAACAGGTAGAAGAGATGCTATGGATATACAGACAGCCGAAGAGTTTAAGACTACCAAGTTTTACTGTAAGACTTCCTTTGATATGGAGGACATTAAAGCAGAACAAGCAGATTATTTCAATTATCCAATACCAAAGTTCTATAACTTTGACTCTGAAGATTCTAAAGAACGAATCCTATATTCTAACTTTGAACGAATAGACAACGAAGTAAAAACGATGATCAAAGTCATTCAAACAGAGAAGAAGAAGAGCGGTGGTTCACAAGTTGCTCCACGGAAGGCTACTATAAAAACTAATAAAAACAAACCGTCCTAACCTCCTAAAGAAAAAAGAAATGGTGCATCAAGCGATACATCATTTCTTTTTTTAGTTTCAATAGTCCGTTAAATATTATGCTGCGTCAGTATCGAAACTAAATAGCATTTATTCTGAAATCTGTTAAACTGCCCGTCCAGCCGTTAGCCCAGCTTAAAAATAAAATACAATGAACAATATTGTAGCCTACGAGGAACTGTTAATTCTCATTATTTCTATCTATCAGCCCAATAGCATATGAATGCGTATCAAAGTAGTAGCCCATAGAATGCCTTTTAATTTCCTCATATAAGCGACCTTGATATGTCACCACGGCTTCGTTATCATCGAGGGCGCAAATAGCATCATATACCTCTCGACGCTCTTTCAAGAATTCCTCAACATCCTCGAAGTTGTCGAAATCTGATATGATTTCCTTTACTTCGTTCTCATAATAATCAGCAGCATCGCCGGCTGTAAACAAATTATAGTCGTCTCCATAATCCTCTGCTGTACGAGTAAATGGGTCGTACGCCCGATTGCCTGTTCTATACCAAACATTCCAGCCATCACGTTTATGGAATATCTCAATGCTTAAATCGTGCTGCTCTGCATATTCACGTGCTTCTTCCATAGATTCAAAGCCGATGATAGCTTTTTTCAAGTCAAGAGGATAACCACTCCGTTCCGATGTAGTTTCGATTAACTCAAAGCCTCCCTGTGCTGCTAAATTGATAAAATCAAATTGTTTCATATTCTTTCCCCGTCATGCCGATAGGTCAGCTTTTAGTTTTATAATTAATTTCGGGCATCCTGATTCTCAACCTTAATAAGGTTTTTGGATCTTCGACCCGAACTTTTTTTTATTCCGGTGTAACCGTCATCTCGAACCTTTTATGTGCAAGGTAAGAGTACTGGCAAAAAGGAAAGTAAGGCAAATAATTGATCGATAAATTTTTCAGGAAACCGCAATCTATTTGATTTCGGAGGGTCTTGAAAAATTTATTGTCAATAGGGGACTGGTATTTGCCGTGTTTCCTGCCAGTACTACCTTTGCATCTAAAAGTCGATAGATGACTACAGACGGAGATGAGAAGTGAGGTCGAAAACAGAGACAAAATAAAAATAGATAAAGAAAAAGTAAGTATAGTTTCCTGGATAAATGGTATATACATATTTACGAATAGACAAGAACACGTATATATTATATACGTATTACATTCTATACATATAGTTATATATAAGAGAATATTCATAATCATGATAGTTCGTTATACTTCATCTCTTTATTCATTTTTAGACGGCTTGTCAAACTGATAATATAGTTTGTTGTTAGTTTCTTTTACTTTTGCCTTCATAATTACTTTGTTTTACTTTTACGTTTCACCTTATTAGCGTATAATTTCCGTGACTTTTCCGTGACGAATCGTTAATCAACTAACTCAAAACTATACGCATTGTTTTTATTTATTCACACAAACCATGATAAAGACTCATACAGCTATACCCTTCCTCATGCTCGAACATATCAAGTTCTACGTCATTACGATTTACATATTTGAACACCTCCTGTATGGTAGGATATTCACCATTTGCGCAGAAACGTTTAGGAATGTATGTCGGTGGAAAGAACGACGAACCTTTTTCTGTTTCATCTTTCATTCGTTGTTCAGCATCTATTAGCCGTTTTCTTGCCCATTCATCCCTCGAAAGGAGTTGTACCTCACGCTTCCTACACATGACACAGGGAAAACACCCTACTCGTGAAAAACCACGCTCATACAGAGGGTTGGGGCGTTGGTTATTTTCAAGGATATAATCTATTACTTGTTGTGCTGACCAGTGAAAAATAGGTCGTAAGACACTTGCATCGTGTGTCTTGCACCATTCCAACACCGCTTTCTTGTGATACAACCCTTTCACTTCATTATTAAAGTATTCTTTGAAATATGAACACTCAACATCATAGCCAGCACGTGTTTTACTTTCTTTAGCTCTAATTCCTTGAATAATGATAAAACTCTCATCTTGTGAGAGAATATAATCTATCATAGGTATTATTTTCAGTTCAGAAGTACAGAACCTTGCCATTGTAGAAGGGAAACGACCTTTCTTGATAGACATATCTACGAAGTCTTTATACTTCCTGCTTTTGAGTGTAATCAGTTCTACATTTAACTGATTGCAAACGTTGTGAATATGTATGTAAGTATCTTCGTGCTCCCACCCTGTATCACAGAACACTGCTGTAACTTTGTCGTTGCCATAGTCATTTACCGCCTTGATAAGGCAAGCCTGACTATCCTTGCCTCCGCTAAATTGCACTAATATCTTCATTTTTAATCTACTAACTCAAAACTATACGCCACCACCCATGGGTTGAAAATCCATGTACCTTCGCCACTCACCATGTCAATTAGGTAAGTAAATGCTTTACGTGCACTTAGAAAAGCTACATCAAGGGCATATCCTATACTTTTGGAAACATAAAACAAGTTCTTTTGGTCATAAGATTGCCAAACACCCTCACGCATAATATCATCGTCTGATATATCTTGCAACCGCTCCACCTTAACATCTGTAATTCTAATGTGGCGTTTCATTAAGTTGGCTCTAACGAACATCTTATTATTCCAACCTGCAGACTCCGTCATAAACCCATTTCCGACCATTTCAAAATCGGCATAAGGATATAGTTCTTTGTAGCATTGTGCTATTGCCACCACTTCGCCAACTTGGTAACGTGGGTTTAACACTCCTATTTTTTTCTCATTATCATACAATGAGAAACTGTGAGCGTTAAGTAATGAGCTGTATTCATGGAATATTGTTACCACATCTTCCATTGTGTAACCTTCAGCCATTTCCGTAGGCTTTTCTATCCTTCTCGTCATTGTCTTCCGACCTGCAAGAACCTCCTGCGTGAGGCAGTACTTGTCATTAAACATTATCTTCTTCATACGCTTTACTTGATTAGTTCTGGATTGTCATGGATATTTCCGATAACGCGAACACTGAACTCGCGCATCATATATCCCATATCTGTTGTATCTATTGGTGTAGGGCTGAATTCGGACTGCATTCTAAAAGCACCATCATAGTATATCACCTTTGCTTTTAGTTTCTCTCCAATGATGACTACATCCCCCTCAAAGATTTTGTTCCCATTCTTGTCCTTCAGTCCAGTGTACTGACCGACGGTGTCGGGTTTTACATAACACCAGTCAAGCACTTCTGCAACACCTTTACTTATATTAAAGTAAATTGCAGGGTCTATTTTTTTTGATACAACAAGTGAACCATATACCCACCTGCCGTTTGAGGCTTTGCCTCTAAACAAAATTTCTCTTTCCATTTACTTACTGAATAAAAAGTGATACAGAATAACTGCGGTTGCAACTCCCCATCCGCTAAATGCTATCATATAGAAAATACCCTTGACGTATTGCAGCCTTGAAAATATATTGCTAATTTTGTTTCTGCATTTAATCACATCCCCATAATATTCATTGAAGGTATATTTGCAGGCACGCGTTACGACTTGATTGATTTTCCGCCTTGTTTCCTCAGGTAAAAGAGGCTTTAGTCCATCTTGTTTGTATAAGCCGTTTTCAACGCAATAAGAATTAACTTCAAAAGTTGCTCTACTACCTTGCCAATCATCTCTATCTTTTAACTTAATAGAGGTTTCAATGGTAATTTTGAACACGCCACGTTCTTGGTAATACTTCTCTGCAAGTTCCTTTATCTCCTTATCGTTGAGCTTAGCCTTTTCAAATAGCTCATTATATTCACCCTCTCTTAGTTGATAAATTTTTTCTGTCATTTTACTTTTCTATTTTAAGTTCCTTGAAAACTCCGCTTATGCCATTGTTGTGACCATAAGCCAATTCTTGTAATACATGACAGGCAACACCACAGAATTCTTCGTTGTAAAAAACACAGTCCTTACAACTGCCACTTTCTGTGGTAAAGATGTACTGCTTATCGTTTATCGTTATTCCGTTCATTGATTATAAGTTTTTAGTTTCTAAATGATTTTTCGTTTCCAAAGTTTATAATATGTGCCATTTCTCTTAATCTATCCGCAAAGCGTTCGTCATAATAACCTGAGATTTCATTAGCAGAGAGGTTTGATGTTGAGATTGTGCAAAACTGCTCTTGATATCGATACATCATGATATCTGTAACAGCAGTGATTATATATCCGTAGTTCATACTCTCATGTGGTTCTGTTCCAAGGTCATCAATACATAGTCCTCCTCCTTTTCGCAAGAACTTGTAATCAGTAAACAGTAACAAAAACGAGGAAAGAAAATTATTTACATTTATTTCCTCTTAATATTCTGCTTCTTGCCCGATTTTAGCATATGTACTCCCATAAGGAAACAACGCTGACGGAAAGCCATATCATCTTCGTCATCTTTCTTTCCCCAGCCACTTTGTGGTGCAGAACCGCCCCCGGCACTCTGTGATATTTCCGTCGCTTTATCTAGATAACCCAAGAATAGTGCCGTAGCAACAAGCGCAACTTGGCTAGAGTTTTCTGCCATCTGTTCAAGCATAGAACCATTAGAGAAACCTTTTGTTGCTTCGTCAAAAGCGGCACGCTGTTCAGGTGGCAAAGACTCTCTGTAAGCATTTAGTTTTTCGCTTTGTTTTTGAGCTTCAATAGAAGCCATATTCCAACCCACGGCCTGCATATCTCGTAAAGTTTGCGCACTCAAATTAGGCATAGATGTACGCATTTCTTCCTTGATCTCTTTGTACCTCTCCTGTGTTACATCAGTCTGTCCTTTGATTAAATCGAGTTTCCTTTCTGCCTCTGCAAGTTTTCCTTGTTTGTCAATTATTTTTATCTCCGTTTTTTCAAGATCATCAAGTATTCTTGCTCGTTCAATATCCCCCTGCTCCTTGGTAATTCTACCAGCTTTGACATCTTCCTCTAACTTTTCAATTTCATGCAATAAGTCAGACTTATGTCGTTCAAGATTAGCTATCATAGTAGTAAGACCTTTCAGTCTCGCCTCTCCATGTTTGATTTCTTTTTCTTGTTCAGATAGCCTAACTTTGTTTCTTGAGATTTGTTTCTTCTGCTCTGCAACATCTTCTTTTAAGCTATCCACTTCTCCCTTCAGTTCCTCTCTTTTTTGTGCATAATATTCACCCATTGTTCTATGCTTACGCCCAGTTTCTGCAATACTGTCACCACGATCAAGAGAGTACTTCTTATTAACTTCAGAAAGCTCATTATGAAGGTTCGTCATACGTTGACTAAATTCAAATTTACTCTTCCCAGCCATGACCACTTTCCAAGAGAATTTATTCTGCTCTGTAATTGGTAAAATTGTGCAATGGATATGTGGATTTGTTTCATCAAGATGTACTATAAAAGCTGCAATGTTTTTCTCTCCAAACTTTCTACTCATAAAGTCGTACATATCGACCGCCCATTTTTCAATTTCAGGACTGCGAGTTATATGCGAATTATCAGCCCCTTTATCCAAATTTACCTGTTGATCACCAAAGGCAAGATGGTGCATCTGCTCTCTTGATCCACCAAGAATGAAATTAGCAATTGTTCTATACTTTGGATCATCCAGTCCGACATTAGGATCAATGATGTTTCTTGCAGCCAAATTATCTTTTATTCGTTTTGGAATGGATAGTTTTTTATCAACAGGAGTAACCACTCCACCATTACGAACTTCAAAATTGAGGTGTTCACGAGTGGGGTCAAAAGCATACGAAAGTTTACGCTTATACGCTTCCTTTGAGAAGTTTCTTAGATGCTCATTACTTTGTGCTGTGGTGATGCCTTTAGATGCCATCAAATCCATTACTTGTTTTGCCATATTGCATTATTTTGTAGTTTCTAAAGGGGTGGGTCCTCCCCTCATTGTTCAGGACCCACCCCCCCTGGGTCCTAATATAAAAATTATCAAAGGGTGGGTCCTCATTTTTGTGCCAGGACTCACCCCCCTGGGTCCTGACGTTTTCAGGGGTGGGTCCTGGGGGTGGGTCCTCTATTTGTAATACGTT
>ERZ773031.301-NODE-301-length-27234-cov-3.195224_pt1 | contig 27234 bp, 33 predicted proteins | sample MGYA00511666_ERZ773031 | MGnify/ENA primary metagenome ERZ773031 (study PRJEB29015, sample SAMEA2738135) | human oral metagenome | biome: human oral; feature: human-associated habitat; material: saliva | place: China | collected 2250 ...
CTTTTGAGGTTTCGGATTCGTATAGGGGCAATGGTAGACCTGTTGTGATTGAGCTCCCTTTTATTGCTGGTGGCGAGTCTGAGGTGCAGATGAATGAGGTGATGTCTCGGTTGGGGTATGAGTTTGGGGTGGAGGAGAAGGTGGTTGGTAGTATCTCGGTGCGGAGTCAGTTTAGTAGTGTGTCGTCTGTTGTGGAGTTGTCGCCGACTCGTGGTGAGGATGCTTTGACTGCTGATTTGTTTAGGGCTGGGACGTTGGATAATTTGGAGAAGATGCGGCGGCGGGGTGAGTTGGCTGTGGAGTCTTCTTCTGCCTCGGGTACGTCTGGTTGTGCGTGTTGTTCTGCCGCTTATTCTGCTGAGTGTACGTGTGCTTGTGATTGTGGGGACTGCTGTAGGGCTCAGTGTGAGTGTTGTGCGGCTGTTGCTGGGGTTGATTTCCCGTCAGGTGTGACGAAGCAGTGCTCGTGTGCTTGTGATTGTGGGGTGGATTGTTGTTCTTCTAGAGACGGTGGAGTGTCGGTGGATGCTGTGTCTCTAGAGTGCTCCTGTGAGTGTGAGTGCGATTGTGTTTGCGCTTGTGGCTGTGAGCATGTTTGCTCGGGTGAGTGCGAGTGTGAGTGCCATGAGACTGTTGGGTTCTGTGAGTGCTCTTGTGTGGGCGGGTGTGTGCCTGGCTGTGAGTGCACGTACTGGAAACATGGCGGCGGGTATCCCCCTTGTGAGCTTGGCGTGTTCCCCTTCTCGGAGGCGTTCTTCACTTCCTGGGAGGCTGATGCCCCTGAGATTCCTGCTGAGGAAGAATCTGAGGAAGCTGTGGAGGTTGAGGGTGTGGTTGAGCAGTCTCCCCTCACCGATTCGTCACCTTCTTCTACTGGTGGTTTTTCTAATAAACTGCGGCGCTGGTGGTTTGGCACCAGTGGCGACCGCACTTTCGTTCCGTAAGATTGGAGTTTAATAATGTCTGACACTTCTAAGGTTCAGCTCGTTGTGCTTGACCCGGACGATTATGAAGGATTTGCGGCAGAATCAGTGGCTTTTGAAGAAGCCACTTTTCGTGGGGAGAGCCCCATGAAGGTTCGTGCAGGTGGCGACGCAGACGAAGCTGTCGTCCTGGATACCCACCGGCGAGCAATGTGGCTGTACGTGCTGATTCGTGACGGCGCCCTACGTAAGGGTAAGATTTCCATCCCGTTTACGATTGACCCGTACGAATCGTACGAGATGCACGCTTTTGAATTCCCTGCTGAGAAGCTGGAGCGAGCAACGGAATCGAAGCTCTGGACGAACCGTGCTCCTATCCCTACCGGTGAGCCGGAACGTGCAGAGGCGTACCGTCTGATGCGTGTTTTGGGTTACCAGCACCAGCCTACGGTCATCCATGTGAATGACGATTTTGATGCGCTCCTGCCGACTTTGAAGGTTCCGGTGCACACGAGTTTCGGAATCAAAGAGGTGAAGCAGATTCAGGCAGTGAACCCGAAGTTCGGTGTCGATAACGTTATTCTGACACCGGAGAGCGTCACTCAGCTAACGGACGAAGAAGCGGCACATATTTTTGGCGACTACGCTTCTGGGGTGGACGTCGGTTGGGCAGTACCGCTGGAAGGCGGGTACCTCACTATCCCCACACTCAAGTACATGAGCGAGCATTTCCCTGCTCTCAAGGCGGCGAACGTTCCTTTTGAGAACCTGACGTACAACAACCTTATCGGCGACTACACGATTGGGTGGGTGCGCTCTATCCAGCGTCCCACCGCCCACGCAAAAAATGGGTACGACGTCATCATCGGTGACTACCAATTCGATTCTGCCCGACCCCACTGGGTAGATGACACTTTCATGCACGCATACCTTTGGAAATCCCCCGAGCACAAGGTGCCCCAAAAGGGCGAGTTCATCGACGCGAAACTGAAATCCCGTAAGGAGTACGCAGACTACGCAGACGCTAAGGACGTGTACGAGTACATCAAGAACAGTGAGGAAATCTTTGAAGAAATCCAGCGGCGTAGCGGCTACCAGATTTTTTGCCCGGTCTACCCTGATTACAGCCACGGCTTCAGCGTGGACACCTACACCGACAGCATGCCGGTAATTCTCCGCAGAGCAGGCACCGCCGGTCAGCCTCGACAAAACGGTGCTTTCATTGAAATGGTCAATTTTGGGGCAAAACCGAACAGTGAAACCATCACATTCAAGCTCACCTAATCACCACTCCAACACGACACGGTTTGCATACAGAAAAAAGTGTGCTACTATATTTCTTGTGCAAGTCACCAAGCCCGCCAGGTACGGTGACAAGCCAAACCCGAGTACGGGCGAGGCGGACGCATGTCAAGGAAGTGAGCGCCCCGCAAGGGGTTATCAAGGGCTGGCATGGTCAAGAACTTCTTACCATGTCAGCCTGAGCACCTGTGGTGGAAAGGCAGACACGCCACCTTGAGGTGGTGGTGCCCAATACGGGCGTGGGGGTTCGAATCCCCCCAGGTGCACGCATTCCTGCAAAGGAATTACATACCAGAGCGAGTGTGATAAACTTGCTTCCTGTAAGCCTCTTTAGCTCAGCGGATAGAGCACCAGATTCCGAATCTGGGGGTCGCTGGTTCGAATCCAGTAAGAGGCACAAACAAGATTTGCATGGACACTCTAGAGTGTGATATGATATTCTTGTCTTGTTCTGAGGAGGAGTCAAAAACCATCTCAGAGACAGCCGCTATATGAAAAACAAATAGTGTACATGTATAAGCCACGGTGCCCGAGAGAACAAAGGGAGCTGACTGTAAATCAGCCGTCACTGACTACGTAGGTTTGAATCCTGCCCGTGGCACATAAAGAAGAGCTTGGTTTATACCGAGAGTTCTTCGTGAATGCCCCTAGCTCAATGGTAGAGCAACGGTCTCCAAAACCGTAGACAATGGTTCGATTCCATTGGGGTATGCTACGCAGAGTAACATCTGTGTAATGAGTAAGTTATCCACACTGTTCCTTACTCAAACAATAAAAGCATGGGTCAGGTTTTGTTCAGTCGTTGGCTTGACCCATGCGAGCGCTTGTGGCGGAATTGGCAGACGCGCCGGACTTAGGTTCCGGTATCCGTAAGGGTGTAGGGGTTCGAATCCCTTCGGGCGCACTTGTTACCATTTGTTCAAAGTGGTAACCTCTACAGGACGGGTTTTCTGGCATGCGAGACCTGCTCCTGCTGTGTGTTTGTACGCAGAATCTTCATAGTATGCCGTTGGCGCCTTTAGCTCAGTTGGTAGAGCTACGGACTTTTAATCCGCAGGTCATGGGTTCGAGCCCCATAGGGCGCACGCTGGGAGAAGGACGATTCCTGGTTTTTGGGGTTTCATTCCCTCTCTTGCCCAGTAAATGAATGACGTAGCTGGGAGGTTGTGGGTTCGACTCCCATCACCTCCGCAGGGGGTGTAGCTCAACTGGCAGAGCGCCCAGTTATGTCGGGGAGCCTTTCGCGAGGGTTCCAGCCTGCACCGTGTTTCGGGTCGCTCCTTTAATGCGGTGCAGGTTTTCTCGCCCCTATCGTCTAGTGGTCTAGGACGCCTCTCTTTCACGGAGGTAGCACGGGTTCGAATCCCGTTGGGGGTACGGAAGCACCTGCTTCCTGGTCTTAGACCGGGGTGGGGCTCTTCTGAGATATACGTACTGTACTTGATTCTTTTCCACGGTTCTCAGGTATGGCATGTATTTCTTCTTGCTTTCTTTTAGGACCTGGTCATCTGTGCGGAACACGGTATGTGCTCGACGGCAGGTGGCTATGCTTCTGTAAAGCTCAGTGGTAGAGCTAAGAGTTTTTAACATCTTGGTCGCTGGTTCGAATCCAGTCAGAGGCACGTACATTCAGGAACCTGACCCTGTTTGAGGGATTGTTGGTGCAGGGTTGGGGGAATGAATGTATTTGAGGGCTCGCCCTGTTCGGTGATTGTTGGTGACAGGGCGAGTTACTTGGTGAGCATGGGGGTGAGCCTGCTGGGTTGTTGTGTGCCTGGCGGGAACTACTCGCCCCCATGTGCGCCCCTAACGGTTTCACTTTTCTGTAAATGACGGAAAGGTGTTCTGGTTCGACTCCAGTTAGGGGTTCGGAGCAGGTTTTGCCTGTGTTCCATGATGTCAGGTAGCGCTTTTAGTGCTTGTCTGTCAGACATTGAATCGTATTTCTTTCGTATTCACGCCGGGTGGGGTGTTCCTGTTTTCGTTAGTGGCAGGGGCGCCCTGAAGGTGTGATTAGGGAAGTTAGCCCCTGTAGCTCAGCGGAATAGAGCAGGAGCCTTCTAATCTCTTGGTCGCTGGTTCGAATCCAGCCAGGGGCACTCGACCGTATCTCTCTTTTGCGGTCTGCTCATAATCCCCCGTAGCTCAATTGGCAGAGCATTCGACTGTTAATCGAAGGGTTACTGGTTCGAGTCCAGTCGGGGGAGCTGGAGGCGCTCATATTCAGCCTTACTTTTTAGAGGCAAGTTCATCCCAAGGTCAGCTCTACCAGCTGGTCTGACGGGTCGTGAGCTTGCCTCTTTTTTGTACCCTGACCGCCGCGCCGGGGTATGATTGAAAGACCTCGTTTATCCAGAAAGGAACCCGTATTATCATGTCTTCTCAGATTGAATCTGTGAACCTTTTCAAACGCTTCACCCATGTTCAGGAGAACGTTCCGGTGAACCTCCTGCTGTTCGGTGCCCCGGCGGGCGTGAAGATGTCATTCTCACACGGATACGTCCACGCACCAGTAAACGACCAGCAGAGCATCCTCATCCCCATCAACCCGGAGCTTGCGGATTATGCCGCTGACGGTCTGCCAGATGATTGCTACAATGCGGATACGTACTACCGTGACCTTCTTGCAGACACCCTCGTCGGTTTTGAAGCACACTACATTTCCACCCTTGACGCTAACCCTATCATCAGCCTCAACAAGGTCAAGGATATGCCGGTGCACACCGTGAATCTTGCAGAAGCCTACCCGGAACTTCACGACACCCTCATGAAAGACCACTCTGCCGGATTGGACTGCTTCGTAGTGCAGTGCACCGGCAACGTCACCACTCCCGTCCGTGTCGCTGAACTGCATGGAGTGCCCGGCGCAGACACGGACATCATCACCCAGAGCCCTGACAGCATTATCGGCTGGGTCGGCTGGGACTCCCCTGAAGAGGGTCAAACCCTGCATGTCACCAGCGGCTTTGGTGACCCCCTGCGAGTGTCCAGCAAGTTCTTCCGTGTACGCTCCTGGACTTCCGTATTTGTTGCCCGCAAGGATATGGAAAACGCGTTTGAGGCAGGAGTGAAACCTGCTGACCTTCAGGATGTTCTGGCACATGCATTGGATGCTGTTCGTGACGGAAACATTGGTCTTGCGGCAGAGCCCAATGTTCAGCCCGCGCGCGCCGCCGATGGTTGGTTCTGGGTACCCATCTTCGTTACGCCCGACTCCTGGGGTATTGACCAGGCGTTTTGGGTTGGCAAGTTCGATAAGCTGACCGAGTCTATCTAACTAACTGTCGCTAATTTTTTAGATTTCGCACTAGAAACGGTGCCCAGCGCCCTCATCAGGGTATGAGCAACTAACCTGTTTGTTTAGAAAGGAACCCTTATTATCATGTCTTCTCAGATTGAATCTGTGGATGTTTTTGACCAGCTTACCCACATCCAGGAGGACGTTCCGGTAAACCTCCTACTGTTTGGTGAGCCCTTCGGTGGGAAGATGGATTTCTCCCACGGTTATGTTCACGCTCCGGTCAATGAGGAGCAGAGCATCCTTATCCCTATCAACCCTGAACTTGCAGACCATGCCGCCGGGTGGTTGCCGGATGATTGCTACGACATCAACGAATACTACCGCGACCGTCTTGCTAAGGCTTTCGTAGGTCTTGAAACTTACTACGCTTCTTCAAATGAAACGCACCCCTTCGTCAGCCTTAACGAGGTCAAGGACCTGCCTGCCCGTATCGTAAGCCCCGCAGAGGTCTACCCGGAACTTCTCGATAACTTTACGATGGACGCCACTTCTGGGCTGGACTGCTACATGGTGCAGTGCACCGGCAACGTCACCACTCCCGCCCGAGCAGAAGAGCTTCGTGAAGTTCCTGGCATCAACTCCAGACTTGCTAAGAAGAACCCGAGCACCATTGTCGGCTGGGTCGGCTGGAGCGCACCTGGCGGGGAAGAAACCGTGAAGGTAACCTCCGGTCTGGGAGACCCCCGCCGCCTATCCGATAAGTTCTTCCGCTACCGCTCCTGGACTTCGGTTCTGAGTGCCCGTGCAGACATGCAGGAAGCTCGCCGTGAAGGTGTTGAACCTGCTGAGCTTCAGGATGTACTGGTGCAGAGCCTAATCAATGCTCGTAATAGTGTGGCTGGCTGTGCTGTCGAGCCTATTGTCCCTGCTGTATCCACTGGCTCTTGGTTCTGGTTGCCCATTCTTGTATCTCCGTCTACTCACGGTTTTCTACAGGGCGTTTTGGTGGGTGCTTTCGGTGATTTGGTTGAGTCTCTGTAACTTTTCGGGAGGTTTGTTGTGGTTCGTTCGTTGATGTTTGCTCGCAATTTGTGTCGTACTGAGCCGTCGGTGAGGGGTGTGGGTAAGCCGGTGTCGGTGGTGTCGGTGGTGCGTCGTGCTGGTGGGAGACGCACGGTGGTGAGTGTGCGGGCATTTTTTGAGCTGGAGACTGCCCCCGGTATTTTGGTGGGTGCCGAGTTCCCTGTCGAGGTGGTCGCTGGTGTTGTTGAGCGCCTGGGCGGTGTGCCGGATGCGAATGTTGGCGGATTTGTATCTAACGTGGTCTCAGAGCTGGTAGGTCTGGGTGCCAATGGTGTGTGCGAGGGTAATGGGGTTATTTTTGGGGTCTCCGGTCAGGAGGTGCTGGCGTTGCGGGTGGTGGAGGCAGATGTCCCACTGGTGAGCCGGGCGGTCGATAGTGGTGAGGCGATGCGTTTGGATGATTTTACGCCGCTGTCTGATACGGCGTTTGAGACGCGAGTATTTGGCATGGTGTCAATCTTTCCTGATGTGCACCATTTGGCTGAGCGGGTGGATGTGGGGTTGCGGTCTCGGTTTGCTGATGTTTTAGACGGGGATTGCGTACTGGGCTGGCTATCAGTGTCAGGTGGTGTGGTTCGTGGTTCTGCTGGTGGCGGTTATCGAGTGGTGGTGGGTGACCCTGAGCCTGGTGGCGTGTGCGAGGTTTTGTGGGAGTCGGAGCCCGGTGTAGTGTTGGGTGGCGTAAACCCGGCAGGTGTATTGGACGCTCGGTATTGGGAGTGCACCCGGTGGGATTCGCTGGTGGATGAGCTGTGTGCGTTGCCTGAGCTGGGAGATAGTGGGTATCGTCTAGTGCGCCCTGTTTACCCGCAGTGGGATAACTGCATTAGGGACTTTACGTACCATAAGGAGGCAAGCCACTTGCCAGTAATTCTTGCGGAAGTTTAGGGGTTTGATGCGACCCCTTGGCGCCTGTTTCTTTCCTGGAAGGTTGGTTCTTTTGGGGAGGAGGCAGGCGTCTTTTTCGCCACAAACCATTCCTGCACGCAAGGCTTCTAGTGTGGTAGTATTTAGGTATCACCCCTGGTTTTGGGGGTATATTATTCGACCTTACATTGCAGAGGAAAAAAGATGTACCGCACTTCAACAGCTGATGAATCCATCATCATCCACAAATGGAAACCTCTCTGGCTCGACCACATCAGATACTACATCCCCGACTGGCATAAACTCGTGGGATTCAGGTACCAAACCTACAAAACAGGTAACGTGAGGTGGGCTACCCTAGACGGGGAGCATCTTGCTAATAACCGTGCGAACGACTTCAAGCAGACTAAGGTCTGGCTCGATGAGGAACACGGCATCCATATTGACCACCTCACCCCACGAGTGCCCATCACGGAGGAGCAGATGCGCTCACGTATCCATGAGGTGCTGGAAGAGCATGGAATCTTCCAGATTAACTAGCCAGCTGATTTGCAGATACCATCGGGTACCTGTATAGTATTCAGTGTGGAGCTCGCCGGGAGTGCGCTTCACAGTTTACCTCCAAATCCGGGGGTGCCCCACATTTGTGGAGTGTCCCCGGTAAGCGCTTGTGGCGGAATTGGCAGACGCGCCTGACTCAAAATCAGGTTCTTCGGAGTGTGGGTTCAAGTCCCACCAGGCGCACGTAACGCACCCTCTGTGGCGTGTTGCGCACCTCGCCTATTGAGAGGATGGAGAGGTGTCTAAAATAAACGGGCATCACCTTTGGGTGGTGTCAAGACCTTGAGCACTGGGAGTTATTCTCGGTGTGAGTGGTTGCAGTCTAGGGTAAAGCCTTGGCTCATCTGTGCTGTATCAGCCCCATTCCATAGGCTTTGCAGAGGTAGCGCCTCTGCCGGGGGGTGGGTAGCTTCTATGCACACGGATGTCTCCCTGGAGGTTGTCATGAGCCTTCGGGTTGCACCCTTGGGTTGGCTCCATAGGGTGCGGTAGCGCCTTTAGCTCAGTGGACAGAGCCCTGCCTTAGCCAAGTGGGATAAGTGTCGCGGGTTCGATTCCCGCAGGGCGCACTAGGAATCCTTGGTGGGACATGGCATTCTCATTGCTTATTCAGCATTATGAGGGTGATAATCAAGGGTTCCTCCTCCCCTTCCCATCTTTATGGGCGGGGGAGGGCAAATCCGTCGGTTGCCGCCGATTCCACATGTAAGGCACCCGGCATAGAAAATCATGAAGATTTTCGAGCAAAGCTGGCTCATACTGCCGGTAACCCCCGTTTGATGGTGTGTGAGAGGGTTGCCGAATGTATGAGCCAGCTTTCTTTTGCCCTTCACTAATTCTGCAACCGGAAGGAGAGCGCGCACCAATGAACTACACATCAGCTCTCCTCTCAATGCGACGAATCATTAGCAACCACATCGACACTCTCACCTCCAGGTCAGGACGCAACCTAGAAGAGTACACACGGCTTATAGATGAAGTCCTTACCCCCATCGCATACACCTCAAATCCTGTCGTGAATAGGCGGCTGAAAATCATTGCCGTACAGGAAGCCGCAAGCATCCACAACCTCAACGCATACGAGTGTGACCACATCATCGGAACTATCCTTATGCCTCGGCTAGAGGAAATCGACAAGCTTCTATCTATGCCTTCCCCGAATCATCTTGATAGCCGCAGGATTTCTAGCGGCAACTGGGCGACATTGTCTCGAATACAAAGCCAAACATTAGATACCAGCATCCTCCAGGCAGGGACTCGGGAAGTTGAGGTGGCTCTTGCAGGGGAAGTGCAAAGCATCGAGCAGGAAGCTCAGTGCATCATGCTGACTCCTGAGAATCTTGTAGTGCCGAACTCCAGGCGGCTAACAAACCTCACACAAACACTAGTTGCACACCTCGGCTAGAGTGTGATATTATTATTTTTAGATTTGAAATGGATTTAGAAAAATCCTCTACTACAAAGATTTAAGGAGAAAATCATGACCCCGAAGCTGAACTTCGACACCCTACTTGATAAGGACTTTAGCAAGCGCCTTACCTCCGCCCAGAAGGAGAACGGTGGATACATCACCCTGAACACTTACTACCGTGATGTTCTGGGCATCAATGTTCGTGCCGCCCAGCCTTCTGACCAGTACAAGGAGATTGCAGAGAACCACTACAGCTCGTTCACTGCACGCATCCCCATGAGCCCTGAGACTGTCAGTAAGCTCACCGCCAACGCCACCGAGAAGAACCCCGTCATTATCGACGGTGTCTGCGTTGTCGGACACATCGAGATGAAGACCGGTAGCCCCCGCCGCCTGGTGGACACCCGAAACGTCTCGGAGGGCTACCGCCTTGGCTCCGGTCGGAACATCTTCACCGCACCGGTGAAGCCGGTAGTGTTCCTGTCTGCCGGTAAGCTGAATGCTCGCCGCCCTGACCTGGGCTCCGTGCAGTTGCTGTCTACCCGCCTTATCCCTGAATTCTGTGAAAGTAATCCTGGTTACTCGGGTGCAATCGAGGAAAGCGAATTCGATGCGTTTGTCGAGTTCGTCCTGGGTCAGCAGACACCTACCCCTACGAGCAAGGGTAGCCTTGTGGTTACTCCGAGCCTCAAGGGTTGCCTGGCTGACGACGCCATGATGGTCGTTGGCGCATGGGCGACCTACTACGCCCTGCGTCGCCGCCGAGCTGAAGGTGAGCCTCGCGAGAAGGTCCCTCAGAAGCAGTTCAGCACCACCTTCGTTGGCGAGCGCGTTGAAGAACTACTGAAGGCGGCTGGTCGTACGTTCTCGTTCACTATGACGTGGAAGCGTGATGGTGAGGGGGAGGTTCGTTCGCTGTTTTCGCTGGAGCAGTCTCTGTTTATTCGTGAGTGGATGAGTAAGACTGGTGGTGCTGTGGAGGGTCGTTGGGTTCGTGAGGCTCAGCGTAAGTTCCCGGTGTCTGTGTCTGGTCGTTCTCGTGTGAAGCAGGTTTGTTTCTGGGCGGTTGGTTCGTATGCTGGTCGTGTGGCGAGGGTTGCGGGTGAGGAGGCGATGTTGGAGGTTTTGCGTCGTCATCCTGCGGTAGCTGGTAAGCCGCATCGTTCGGTGACTCGTTTTGATGAGCCGTTGAAGGTGTCGGATTTGTTGTATCGTCGTGAGGATGCTGAGGCGATTTTTGCTGAGTGGGATAAGTTGGTTTATTCTGCTGGGCGGGGTGAGTCGGTTTAGTGTTTTTGTTTGGTGGCTGGTTGTCTTGTGCTTTGTTGGGCGCGGGGTGACCAGCCGCTTTTTTGTTTACTATGAACCTGTTTGTTGCATGTTTTGTTTTGTGTGTGGTATGCTTGTTGTGTGACCTGGTTTTGGGTCTTATTGTTATCTACCTTTGAAGGGAATTGTTTCTGTTATGTCTCCTATGTCTACTCCGTTGCTTATGCCTCATCGTTCGTCTAAGCCTGTGGTGGCTGGTTCGGGTAAGGTTCCTGGTTCTGTTCGGGAGTCTGGTTCTGTTCGTTCTGTTGCTGTGCAGGGTCGTTTGTGTGTTCCTGATTGGTATGCGCGTGGGGAGTATGTTCGCGTGTTTTTTGGTGCGGTGAATAGTCGTATCCGTCAGCTGGTTCGTAATGGTGAGCAGTTTTCGTATAGTGCACAGTGGGATGAGCATAACAGCCGTTTTGTGGTGATGTTGCGTCATGCTGGTTCGGGTAATGCTGTGACTGTGCGGGTGGGTGGTTCGGCGTATCCGGTGAAGTTTGCGACGACTCCGTTTGTTGGTCGTAGGGCTCCGCGTGAGTTGCAGGCGTTTGTGAATGTTCGTGAGGACCGGATGGGTGGTCTTATCTATCGTGCCCGGTTGAATAACCTGGTGACTCCTGTGCAGGGTTCTGATGTTTCTGGTGCCCTGCTGACTGATTCGTACTATACGTTTGATGTGTCGTTGAGGCAGAATCGTTCTGGTGCGGTTCGTCGGATGAACCGCAAGCGCTCTTCTTAATCACAGTTGAGCGTCGAGATACCACGCTACATACCTACCTACAGGTGGGGGTAGTGTGGTATTATTTTTATGTCATATTTTCATTCCCAGAAAGTAAAAACCAGCCGCATGAACTTCACCCTCTACAAAGTCACCGAACAACACAAACCGACCATCCCCAACAACACCCTCATCACCCTCTACACTGGCACCACCGGCGACCCGCGCCTCCCCGAACACATCAACAACACCTTCGGCAGGGACATCGTCAGCATCGGAAAAGAACACAAACCCACCCTACTCACCCACAACAACGGAACCCTCACCCACACCAACGACGACGGCACCGAAACCACCATCGGCACCCTCAAAATCGTCCAAGAACCCCACAAATGGTACCAAATCTACCTGCTACCCGCCGCACCCCACGAACACATCACCGTACCCATCATCCAAACCCTCATCTTCAACACCACCAACCCTGAAGAAGCCGACCAAGCACTCACCGAAGACTACAAACAGCGAGTCACCACCAACCGCATCCGACACTGGAACGCCACCCGCGCAGGTCTCGAAACCGCCGGAGCCGCACCCCAACCCCTCAACCAAGCAGAAACCCTCATCACCAGCGGAATCTGGGAACCCGGCACCCGCGAAAAAGTCACCAACCTCATCAACGAAGCCTGCACCACAGGAATCAACACAATCAACACCCAATACACCACCGCAACCGAACAACTCCACCAGAAAGGACTCATCTAAACCCATGAACCGAACCATCAACTACATCATCGTAGACGCCGCACACACCAACGGCACCCTCCACGCCCAAATCGAAGAAGCAACCCCCACCCCCGGCGTCACCCGCCGCATCAAACGCGGCACCTGGAACGCCCTCACCAACGCCTGCACCGAAGCAGTACGCACCACCGCAGACTACACCCCCGGAACCCTCTTCAAAACCATCGGCGGGCTCGCCGAAGAAGACATTCAGAAGCATGGTGTAGCCCTCGCCCTTGCTGGGGCAGAAACTCACAACAACGGCAAAGTCGTCCTCACTATCGCTGTGCAGGAGGCGAAGAATGACCGATAAGGACACCCCCATGAGCAAGGCAGTCGGCACGCTCCACTATGAAGCCGCCGCCAGCAAAATCATCAAGGAACATGCGCCTCTTCTTTACCAGAAGGTGCGGCGCCGACTTCAGCCTGCGACCGTCCCCCTAGCGGACCGTCTCGCCGCCGACCGAGTCCGCGCTGTAGAGTCTCTTAACGCCGCGCAGAAATACGCTATTGAGAGACTTGATACCATTTTCATGCCGGTGCACGGCGTGACCACCAACCCTAACGTTGAGGAGTCTTCACCCGATGAATGAAATTGTTAATCGTCTGCACCGTCTGTTGCGTGCACAGCACCCTGATGTGTTGGCTAAGCTTGAAGCTTTCCCGTGGGGTGTGGTTGCCGCAATCGCCGCCGCCTTTGTGGTGCTGTCCTTGGTTGGCTTCGTGGTGAAGCTGAGTCTTTTGTTTCTGACCACGTTTGTGGTTGCAGGTGCGGTGACTGCTGGTTGCCTGTATGCCCGGTCTATTTTGAAGAAGTAGGAGGAATCTATAATGGGTTTCCTTGAAGAACACGCTCGTGCGTACAAATCGTATGAGCCTTTTGACACGAATGTTGATGTCGAGTCGTTGCCGGTTCTGCACACCGCGCAGGAGGTTGTGGATGCTGTAGAGGATGCTGGTAAGGCTGGCGGGGCAACACGTAAGGCTGTGCTGGACACTGTGCATCGGTTGTATCGACCGGACGCGGCTGTTTTGAAGTCCTCTTCGACTTCTGGCGCGTCGCGGCTATTGTGGCTAGAGGACTCTGTTCAGCGGATTGTTGAAGCGTACCCCGAACCGTTGCCGTTGAGCCGGAAGAAGCCTGTACTGGTAGTAACCCCTACCGCACTGCGGAAAGACTACCTGAGTCGTGTAGGTAACAGCCCGATTACGTTGGTGCCTGCGTCGGTAATGAACCAGTTGAAGCTGGTTCCTGCGTACCGGCGGGTTCCCGGAACCCGTGGCTCCACCACTGTTTTTTACACAGTAGATGAAGTGAAGAAGAAGGTTCGTAAATCCTCTGAGTGCTACCTCATGGAATCCTGGGATAAAGCTATCGACCACACCGAGGAGCTTGTACAGGGTTGCTCTGAGGCTGTGAAAAAAGCTGTCGGGGCGTGGCGTGACGAACAGAAGAAACACCCCGCAGACGAGAAGAAACAGAAGAAGCAGTAGGAAGTAGCTAATTATGGTAGAACAGACCCAGTACGAGACCATCCGTGGAACCAAAGGCTTCATCTTGAGCATCTACAGCCCCCAGGCAGACGGCACACACACCTTGAAGAACGTCCTCATCGGCGTACCCACCGAAGAAAACCCCAACGACTACAGACTCGCCGTAGTACCCGAACGTAGCACCCCCAACTACGCCCGCACCCTCACCCCGAACGAATCGCCCCTCGAAGCAGGCAACAAAATTGCCCGACACCTCCAAACCCTCGTCCCCGGCATAGCCCACGCAGGCGCATCCGGTGTAGCCCGAGTAAAGAAAATCTACATGTCCAGCAACGGCACACAATTCAACCTCGACCACAAATACGCACTCGCCAAAGACACCATTGTAATCAACCCCGTCACCCTCGACATCACCCCCTTCACCACCAAGAACAACGGAAACACCATCAGCGGCTGGCTCAGCACCCAACCCTACCACAACACCCTCGAAGCATGGGTAGAAATCGGAAGCCCCTCCGCACTCCGCGAACCCGGCGCACCCCGCACACACCTCACCAAAACCCACAACATCGAACACCTCATCACCGGCGGACACATCCCCGAAGGAACCGACCTAAAAATCGCAGACTTCAGCAAACTCAACATCCCCGAATTCACCATCGCCGGTGCAGGCATCACCATCATCAAAGACAGCGAACGCATCACAGAACCCCACACCGGATACACCTCCTACCCCGTCTGGATTCACCTCAACCGATAAACCCAACACCCACACAAGACCCCCACACTCTACGTAGGAACCGTGGGGGTCTTTCTGCACACACCACACCACCAAAACCCCTACATAAACAATAAATAGTGTGGTACTATATATTGCAAGTGGGCGGCAACCACCCGCACCAACAAACCCCCTAAACGAAAGAAATCCAATGAAGACCAAACAGTTCACCATCCCCACCAAGGAATTCAAGGCGCTCGCAAACATGCTGAAGCGCTCCAATGACCTCTACATCTGTTTTAACCTCGATGAGAAGGGTAAGAAGGTCGTGTGTGCGATGGTTGATTGGCGTACCCACTCGGCTGTTGCAGAGAAGACTCTGCCGGTAAATCAGGTAGAGCAGAATGAAACTTTCCCCGGTTCTGGTGAAATCACCCCTGCCATTTCTGCTTCTGCCCTGAAGAGCCTCATCAAGAACCTCCCCTCCGATGCGGATGAGGTGACCATCCTGATGAGCAAGCACTATGAACCTGGCAAGACCCTCCCCGAAACCGTCCTCAAGGTGCAGGCAGACGGTATTACCCTGCGCAAGAGTGAAGACATGGTACACGTCGAGCCCCGAACTGTTGCAGAGAAGGCAGAATACCTGGGCACCGTGCAGACCGAAGCGTTCAACGCTATGGCAAACTCCATCCACACCATCACCCACAAGGTGCGCAACCTCGACAACGCCCCGGCACCCGCCCTGTTCCTCACCGACGACAACATCCTCCACAGCGTTGCCGTCACCAACCAGCGAGGCACCATCGCACACACCACCACCCCTCTCACCAACGCAGGCGGCAACAGCCTCGCCATGCGTGCACTACGCGGTCACCTCGACGGATTCAAGGGCATCCCCATCGACCTGTACACCTACAGCACCCTCCGAACCCACCGCACCACCAGCAAGACCCTCGACCTCTACGCAGAGCTACTGACCACCACCAAACCCGACATCCTCGAACTCCGCCTCAGCACCCGCGCCCAGGACGGAACCACCGTCTACCACGGAACCACCGAATGCCTCATCCAGAAGATTGAAGACGGCAACATCACCACCCACCGAGTAAAGAAACCCCACCGCTTCGACACCTCCGCACACCTCGACACCATCCACCAGCACGACCGCCAGGAAGAAACCGTCTCCGCATACGTACCCACCACCGAATTCACCCGAGCACTCAAGGCGGCGGCAGACACCCAGCGCAACAAAATCCTCCAGGTACGCATGCCCACCACCCGCCTCGCATTCACCTCCAAAACCGTCCCCGTACCCCGTGTCATCATCGCACAGCTCGAAACCACCACCACCGTCAATATTGACATGAGCAAGCCCCACAAGCTCAGCACCTTCTCCCACAACCCCGTGGCACGACCTGAACTCGCAGAACTGGAAGTAGCACTCAAAATGCACCAGGCAGGAACCCCCACCATCCGCATCAGCTACATCCACTCCAACGACAAAACCCTCCTCAAAATGAACACCGAAACCACCACCTACACCACCGCCACCTACACCACCACATCAACAGACTGGGCACCCCGCGAAGACGACGTAAACATCCGCTAACCCCCAAACAAAGAAGGAAGCACCTCCCGAAACCTCTGGGGGTGCTTCCTTCTTCACCACCCCAAAACACCACCTACAGCAACACGGAAAATAAAAAGTGTGATATTATTATTCCAGCCCACCCGCATGGGCACACAAACAACCCAGAAAGGAAAACACATGCCCCGCCGATACATCAAAGAAGAACCCACCCACAACACCAAACACACCAACCACCACCACTACGCCGCACTCCTCACCGGAATCGCACTCATCGCAATCAGCCTCTACCACCTCACCGGAAACTAGGAAGCAGGAACGCATATGAGTGACAACTGGGTACCCGTATCCACCCACGCCCTCGCAGAGCACTCCCTGCCGGTGCATGTTGGCTCTTCTCAACATGATTTGCGTAATACGTCCCCTATGCTTGAGCCATTCCAGGGTGTCCCCACGCTAGATGACGTGTGGCGTGCACTGGGAGGTCAGCAGACCCGATTCACTATCCTGCCGGAGACAGCGCAAAGCTACACTGAGGGTTTCGTTACCGTTGCTCTGCCGCCTGAAGTGAATGAGTGTTTGAATGATAATGCGCTCACTCTGAAGGTTCGTATGGCACTGCGGGATATTGAATTCGCGATGAAGGCATTGAACATTTGGGGCTCTAGCGTCGTATTTTTTGGAACTATGCGCGCACCGAGCGCTTCCCAAACGCTGTACAATATTAGTGCAGTAAGAATTATCGCTACCGGCGGCGTGCAGGCACCTATCGCCGGAGCCTAAGCCCTCCGGGAGAGTAAATTGGCAGTTTCTAGAAGAGCTGGCGCGTACGGCGCTAAATCACCGAGACCTTATGTGGCAGAGCTTTACGACGAAGCCACACAGACTCAGCTTGAGACAACAAACCTTAAGTATCTGTACGCAATCACGAGCACTGCCGAAGAGACCTACCGTAAGCCGGTTGCTTTCATCTCGAAGTACTTCACCGCTAATGAGTGGTACTCGTACCCAGCAGGTAAGCATGTGTACACCAACATCGAGCAACGATACGCCCAGCGAAACGCTGTTCCCGGAGTAAAGCCTCAAACCCCCGAAGAGGCTTACAATATCTTCTGTCAGCTCTACGAGCATGGCTTGACCAACCCCTAATCCCCCCCCCTTTGCCGGGGAATTTCACCGAACAACAAGGAGAAAAGTTTATGACCCCTATTTTCAAGTTCTTCAAGAACGCTTTCGGCGGCGATAAGGAACCCCACCAGGTACCCGTCAGCAATGATGTGCAGGAGATTCTTGCAGAGAACCGCGAGCGCATCATGCGCAACCGTACCGAGCGTGAGGAACGTGAGAAGGCTAAGCGTAAGGCGAAGGAATCTGCCGCCGGCACGTCCTCTTCTGTGACCAGTGGTGATGACGCGTTCTCTGGTGCCCCTAGCCTCGCCGCTTTGTCGTCCCCGTATAGCCCGTGGCAGTACCAGTCGGTTCTTGATGAGTATGAGCTTGATGAGGATACTCCTGAGCCGGGTGATGATGATTATGAGGAGCCTGTAGAGGAGGACACCTCTGAGGACGAAGAGTGCTCCATTGATGGTGACCAGGGTGAGGCTTGTGCTGATTCGGATGACTCGGGTTCCGGTAGTGATTCTTCGTCTGATGATTCTTACAGCTCTTCCTACGATTCCGGTTCCTCCTATGAGTCTTCCTATGATTCTGGCTCTTCTTACTCGTCCTCTAGCTACGATTACCAGGATTCCAGCTCTAGCTATTCTTCGAGCTCTTCGGATTCTTCCTACTCGTCGTCGTCTTACGATTCAGGTTCTTCCTACTCTTACGATAGTGGAAGCTCTGATTCTGGCTCCTTCGGCGACTAACTAACTTTATCGACGAAAAGCGTACCAATCTTAGGTAAATCCCCTGGGAAAAATCCAAGATTGGTACGCTTTTTACTCACCCTAATGTAAGAAAGGAACCCCCTTATGGTAACCACTCAGCAGGCGACCGACCTCAATACTGCAATGAAGGTAGCGGAGCATCTTCTCTTCCCTAGCAAGGGCAAGAAGAGCCTCCCGGTCGCTATTGTCGGTCAGTCGGGTATCGGTAAGACTGCCGCACTGACCGCTCTTGCAGGCAGACGGGAGCACACCGTCTCGACCAGCTTTGAAGATTTGAAGGGAGGACGGTACCGACCCGATCGCCCCACCCTGTACATCCTCAAAGGATTCAACCAAGGAAACCACGAGCTTCAGCGTGAACTTGCCGCACTGCTTACCCACCGCAACCATACACCTGTCGTCATTGAGCTCACCCACGAAGACCTGCATGAAGGCAACCTGAGTGCCGAGCTGTGCAATGCACTCACCTGGCTCTACGTACGACCCGAACCGACCCAATGGGTGCAGGGCATGCACACCGAGTGGGGCATGGCATCACCCGTCTTCACTGCCAGCCCGTACGCACACCTCATTGCAGACTTTATCAGCACCCACCCCCAGCACCTCACCTGGTGCCCTGAACCCACCATCAGCTACATCCCCGAGTCATTGACTCAGACCAAGACGGGTGCGGGTGCGGTGCAGAAAGCGTGCCATACGGATGGTGAGGACGGTAAGCCTACCGTCACCTACAACGGTGCGCTTCAGCGGAACTTCGTGTTCCAGAGCATCATGAACCCGAACCACTGGAAGCACCTGGGTGTGGACTTGAATAAGGTAGAGTTCGCAACCTACCGGCGCACTGACCTTTCCCCTGCCCGGTGGAGTAATTTGGCGCTCGCCCTTGAGAATCTGCCGCTGATTGAGGAGTTGAAGCCTCTTTCGCCGGAGGTTGAGGCACTGATTGCTGGTGCAGTAGGTGCTGAGGTGGCGGGTGAGTTTAAGAGGTTCATTAGTGGGCACCGCCGCCTATGGCTCCCCTATCTGAACCAGTTACAGGATGAGGAGTTGCTTCGTGCCCCGGCGAGCGCGCTTGGGTCGAATGGTTCTGAGGTGTGCGCTCGGGTTTCCTTCTATGTCTCTCAGATGTGCAACTTGTGGGCTACTGGTCCGACTCGCTGGGACGAGGATTTTGAGGAATCCAGGGTTTCTACTGATGAGTTCTTGGAGCTTGCAGTTCGTCTGGTTTCTTTGGTGATTCTTGGCAGTATGGAGCGCGGCAAATACTATAACCCTTATTTTGTGCAGAATGTCTTGCCTGTGCTGAATGAGGTTCGTGAGATTGTGTTTGAGACGTCTGCTCACCTTGCGGCTTCCGATGTACCTGCCGGGTTGGTTCCTCCGGGTCTGATTGATGCTCTCAATGAGGTGTTGGGCTCGGGTGAAGACATCTGTGATGCGGGCGGGCTGAAACTGTACTCCCTGTTCGCGTACATGGATGCGCTGGTCAATGCAGATGACTAACCTGCTGGTGACCACCAGTTTAGGGTGGTAAAAGAATAAATCCCCTGTGGTTCAGTAGCTAAAAGCTACTCATCCACAGGGGATTTTCTTTTTGTGCCCGTTTATGCCGGTCGTCTGGAGGGGAATCCAGCTCTGCGTATGAGTGCTACAAGGTCGGTAGTGGCTTCACGCAGGGCTTTTTCGAGGTCAGCATAGTAGTCGAGGATAATGTAGGCATTGAAGAGCGGGCAGTAGGTAGCCCAGAGGGTGCAGGCGTCTTCAAATATTCTGCCCCAGCGGTCGGCACTGATGGTCGCATCGAGAAGTTCATCACTAGGGGCTTGGGGTATGACGCCACTATTGTCAGGCAGTGTAGCGACGCCTACGAATGCGAGTTCGAGTTTTACGATTTCAGTGTCAGTAGTGTGCTGGGTGTGGGCTTGTTTGGCTACGGTGCGGAAGGCGTCGATTACGTCTTCTGCCCATTCTTCGAGGGCTTGCCAGGTGAGCATGGGGCTCAGCTCCTTATGTGCGTGGAAAAGGGTGATATGGTGGTGTGGGCTCAACCCCACGCATGCGGGGAAAATAGTTCCTGACAAGGCGTAACACCTACAAGATGTCAGAACTGCTTTCACTTTCCCTGTGGGGTGAGTAGGCGGTGCCCGCCTACGGTGACCGCGCACCTGTTACCAGGTGCTCCAGCCTTGATGACCGCCACTAAGGGCGGTTCATCCGTTTATTAGGCTCTCCCCCAACCGGAGGCGAGCGCTAGTATCTAGTGTAGCATCTGATAGGAGGGCGGGTCGAGTGTATTCTGCGAGTGCTTGCCAGGTAATTATGGGGTGCTAATTCCTTTCTGTCGGGCATTTCTGTTGTGTCTAGTTTTTTGGGGTGCGGTGGGGGAGGTGCCTGTCTTACTGAAACCCACACCAAGGGTTTCATACTTAATTTAAAGTGTGGTACTATATTTTCTGTAAGGATTTGAAAACGACTCCAGCTGAGTCGTAAACACCACCCCGCTACACGGGGATACAGAGAAAGAGGTTACACCCAATGGCACGCACCACCAATTGCACCGTCGAGTACCGCGCCTTCACCACTGAAGATGCAGAGCACTTCAAGGCGCTCACCCGCGCATACAAGCACCGTAGCAATCCTGAAGACATCTCCTCGGAAGAATTCTTCTGCGACGAAATGGATGCGCTCGCACGGGAGGCAAAGGAGCTTTACTTCATTACTCCCACCCACGAAGAAGCATCCCGCCTTATCGTTGAATCTCTCGACGCCCTGCCTGGCGCAAAGATGGATGCTGAAAAGTCCGTACTGCACCTGCCTGTAGGATACGCAAAGCTCACCAATATCGACCATAAGGGCACCTTTGTGCTGGGCAACGCGTCCCTCGACCTGCAAGAACTGCGTATGACGAAGAAGAAGGGTATCACCCTCGGAAACCTTAACTTCTTCAAGGGCACCGGCACTGAAACCATCACCTTCACCGGCTTGTTCCGAGGATGCGTCATCAAGACCGACACCCCTCTCAATACCGCAAAGTACTACGAATGTGTCATTGACAGCACCGGCTCCGACTTCAGCCCCGTCTTCCAGATGGAAAGCGTGCTCATCTACGGAACCTTCCGTGCACGGGGCAATTTCGAGTTGTGGCGTGCTGGTTTCGTGGGTGATATTGCAATCGACTCTGAGGCAGGCGACCTCGACCCTGTCTGCACCCGTAACGGCTTCATTGTGTCTGAGGGTGTAGAGTGGGTAGAGACCGCAATCAAGGCGACCGGCGACCCCAACCCCGAACCCTGGACGTGGGACATGTGGGAGCTCCTTCGAGCACGTGACGAAAAGGGAGTCGGTTTCGAGTCCACCCGCTTCTGCGTAGCACCCGAACGACACGACGAAACCTGCAAGTGCGGCACCTGGCTCTCCTTCCGTGAAGGAGTAGGTAGCATCCGAGACTTCCCCTTCTACGACTGGTACGTCTCAAAGCACACCCTGGATGAGGAGCACCGCCTGATGGGTGATACCGCAGATAAGCTCATCGAAGACTACTACAAGCACGTCATCAAGCACTGCCCCACCGACTAATCGAACACACCCAGAACCCAGGGCACCCCCCACCAATACACAGCGGGGTGCCCTGGGTTCATTTATTATGGGGGGGGGCGGGCGCTCGCATTACGTCCTGTCACCCACACAACACCAAGAGTTGCACACGTATTTAAAAGTGTGGTACTATATATTTGTGAGGTTGAGAGAGACCTCAAGGATTACTAACCACCTACTGATAGGAGATTTGATTATGCTGACTCGTGATTTCCCCACTACCCCTGCGGTATGTGTTCTGAAGACCTCGAAGAATGTTACCCCTTCGATGAAGGTTCCGGTCTGGAACACCATTCGCTATGGTAAGCAGATGCCTGCTGATAAGGCGGTTGTTCGTGAGGTGTCGGTGAGTAAGCTGACTTCTTCTCGTGAGCTTAGCGCGTTTCGCCGTTCGGTGATGTTTGGTCGTTCGGGTGCTGTGCTTTATAGTGTGGCTCCGGGTGCTCCGAAGGCTTCGTTTATTGAGCGTCCTGAGATGCTTCGTGACCAGCTGGGCATGGTTTCCGTATCGCGAAAGAATGTTAGCCAGTGCGATAATGAGCTGGGTGAGCGCCTGCTGGGTTTGAACGCAATCATTGATAAGGCATCTGTGACTTTGAAGGAATTGCGGATGGAAAATACGGTTCTTATGGGTCATGCGTACGCGGCGCGTACCGAGCTTGATTCATGCGTTCTGAATGGCTTCACAACCGTCGTTGGTGGCAAGCATCGAGACCTGCATGCTTCTGGTGAGTCTGTTGTTGTCTGTGATGTGACGACCCGTAACACTAGCCTTTATGGTCAGGTTGTTGTTGGTGGCTCTAATGGTTCGGAGATGCTGAGTGGTTACCATTTGGCGGCTGATGGTTCCGTGGTTCCTAGCTTCCCCAATGTTGATGGTTCCATGAATCCTAGCGACTTTGGTATTGGTGGGCGTTGGTGGGTGCGGGCGGTTACCCATGCGAACCGAGGCGGCGCTTCTTGGCGACTGAGCACGTTCTGCTTGAACAGTGCCCTGCATCGTAAGAAGAGCGAGAAGAACTGCATGTGTGGCGTGGTTCTTCCGCTGGCTTTGGCTGGTCACCCGGTTGCCATTAGCTACCTGCTCAACCGTGCAGGTCTGCACGAGAATGTACCGACTGAGTACCAGGGCATGAGTGAAGAGCAGATGCTTGAATCTTTGGAGGGTTGCGTCCTCTTCCCGTTCAACGATGTTCTGTCCTACCGGGATAGGGCTGTAGAAGGTTCAGAGCGTGTCCGTTTCAACATTGGAAGCCGTGAAGACTGGTACCAGCACCTGCGTGATGTCTACGGCGTAGAGAACCCGCAGGAAATCCACAAGTTCCACCGTTAGAAACCCGTAGGAGCCCCTGCTAGGAGATGAAATCTGGCAGGGGCTCCTCTTTCTTTCCCCGCCCCTATGGAGTCTGAGCGGGGCGGAGAGAGCTTTGCATGGGCGCTCGCCTGAGTGGGGTGACATAGAATGTGCAGGGCGACTGACTGGAAACCCTAATAGCCGCCCAGGGCAACCCGCACAACATGCCGCCAGAACCACCAATCCAACACACCCAAAGTTGCAAACACACAGCCTAGTGTGGTACTATATATGTACATGAGGAAACGTTGGGACACCCCAACACAAACACCACCCCAAAGGAAACACCAATGCACACCACCACCAACCCCTACACCCAACTCAAAACCCAAATCCGACACCTCGAAGTCCTCCAAACCTACCTCCAAGCCACCCAAATCCTCCACAACACCAACGTACAAGAAGCACACCAAACCCTCATCAACCACCTCACCAAACCAAACCCCACCACACAAGACACCGAAAACCTCGCCAAAGCCCGCAAACACTACGACGAACAACTCCAAAAACTCATCACCACAACCCACCAACTCCACCAAACCACCCAAACCCTACAAACCCTCTACCCCCAACACACCAAATACACCACCCCCCACTACGCACAAACCAACTAAGGAACACACCATGAACCCCACCATCACCAAACTCACCCAACCCCTCGACAACCTCCACACCCCCAAACCCGGCGAAACCTTCCACACCGAAGCCGCCGCCAAAACCCTCTACCAACACCTCAAAACCCACCACCTACACCACATCCCCCACGAAACCCTCAACCAAATCATCCAACACCACACCACCCGCACCACCCACGCGCTCGCCACCTAAGAAAGGAACCCCAAATGCGCTACAAAAACCACACCACCGAAAAAACCCAATCCAACACCTACCGCATCTACAACGCAGACGGCGTCCACTTCGGAACCATCCAAGAAACCAAGAACTACAAAAACCACCCCGGACTCCAACGCTACACAGCCAAAGGAACCAAAAACAACCCCAAATACGCCAACCGAACCGCATACGGAAAAAACGTAACCGATGCACTCCACGTCTTCATCGACACCCCCAGCCGAAGCTACAAACCCCACTAACCCACCCCCTTTGCACGCCGCAGGAAACACCTGATATATTAGGGTGCACCCCAGCCACGCAAAGGGGAAAATAACAACCTACCCGACAAATACCGGGAACATTCACAACAACACAAAGAGGACACACCATGACTGCCATCACCTCCAAAAACGGCGACTTCACCGTCACCGTCACCAGCGCAAACGACGACCCCAAAAACCCCATCACCCTAGAGGTTAGAGAAGCAAACCCGAGCCTCACTGCACAGCTCAACCCCTCACACACCACCTTCACCCTATCCACCTACGCACTCAAGGTGACCCACACTTTCAAGATGGGAGCCAGGGAGCCCATTACCTACACGCTCTTCAGCACCGAACCAGGCAATCGCAACGGAGTTAATGACCGCCTTCTTGACGGACCACTTCACCGCCCCCGGAAGGCTCGCAAGTGGCTGAATGACCACGAGGCGGTCGCACAGTTCATCTGCGACTTCGTAGAAGATAACCAGGGCACTCTCAATGCTCTCATCACCTCATCCCGAAACTGGGGTCGAGAAGACATCGAGCGCCTTAATGTAGCCACCCAGGTGACTGGCATTATCAACCTTGCCGAAGCTGTCCAAGAAGCCCTACCCGACAAGTTTGTCCGAAGTATCCTTGAGAACAGCAACTAGCCGTACCGAACATAACAGAGAAGCCCTAGAAGAAATAACCTTCTAGGGCTTCTCTGCATCTTTGAGTGCTACCGCATCCTACTTGTCGCCGCTCAGCCATTCGCAGAGCTTCAAGAACTCTTGCCCATGCCCACACTGCATAGAGGCGCATGAATCATCATATTTACCTGAGCAAGCTACCCGCTCATCCACTCCCGAAACCACAGCGCGAATAGCCTTGACCAGCTCCCTCCCAGAATCAGCAGAAACCTCACGCCTGGAAAACTCATTCAATACGTCCACCACGGCAGGATGAAGTGTTTCTCCAACCCCCAACACCACGCCCTCTGTAATCAGCTCCACCGAGGAAGGAGCCGTACCGAAAGCCTCACCCACCTCAAGAAATTCCAGCTCCACCGACCGCCCAAACACAGCCTGGATAAAATCAGGCACCACTTCATCCAGGCGCGCACGAGAAATAACACGCGCTTTCACCGTCGCACCATCACCCGGCAGATACACCCCCACAGCAGGAAAGACCCCACCATCAAACACAAAACCCTTTGCACTTTGGCTTATCGCAATCAATCGGTACACCAAAGTGGAGGCGTCCTCATTGCGTACCATCACTTCAACAAAACTACTTAGGGATAATCCGCTCATCAAAAAACCATCTGCTCAAAAGAATAAAAGTCACAAGCATCATACCAGCCCACCAATTTCCAAACCCACCACCACAAGTAGCACGGTTAAACTAAAGTGTGGTATGATTAAATACGTAAAGATTTAAATCTGCTAGACATGTGCAGGAAATATGCACTACCTAGCGGATATACATTCACAACACACTTATCTCTAGGAGGAATCCCTATGACTACTAACTTCAACGCAGACCAGACCCTCAACCACCTGACCGAAAATCGTGGTCACACCGTCGAGGAAGTCGCCAACCACTACAACACTTCTGTGGACAAGGTAACCGAAATCGGCGACCTCTCCACCCGCCCGGCGGCTGACATCTCTGCCGACATCCGAGCAAACAGCATCGACCGAATCCTCGGCGGTATCTACTCGATGGAACTTCACGGCAACCGCTACACCATCGGCGGCAAGGTGACCGCATACATCCACACCAACGCGGATAGCGACCCCCGCCTCCACGATGAATGGGACGTCAAGCTTGAAGGTATCGTCCGCTACATCACCAAGGACTATGTAGACGTTCTCCCTGTCATCTACTACAAGGACGGCGAAAGCTTCATCTCCAAGGAAGAATGGGACGCACGAGTGCGACACATCGGCAACAAGCACCTCACCGTCCACACCAGCAAGGCACGTACCGCGCTCGGTGGAACCATCAAGGCAGAGGTTATCTCGGTTGAACAGCCGCCCGCAGAGAACCGACCGACCGAAGACGAGTTCCGTAACGTCGCATTTGGTCAGGGGACCCCGATGCTCAGCAACTACACCCCGACCGCCTGGGCAGAACTGAATAAGCGTAACGGCTGGAAGAACGTACTGAGCACCCTCAGCATCTAACTACCACAGCCTTAAATAAAAAATCCCCGACCTGAATACACATCAGGTCGGGGATTTTTTGTGCCAGATTAGCCCTTCAAAAACGACGAACCGCCCGCACTCGTGCTGGAGCTTCCAAGACCGGCAGATGCTACCAGAGACGACAGGACGCCGTCAGACTTACGTTTAGCACCGCCAGGCAACCCACGCCGCCTAGCCGCCCGATTAGCCGCCACAGGAGCCTTACGGGATACCCGCACCTCACCCGCCTTCAAACCAAGCTCACACAGCTCATCTTCCGTGTAATTCGTAATCCGAACTGATTCAGAGTACAAGAAAAGAATCTGCACAGCCGACAGCTCCACCGATACGCCTACACCCTCAGAAGGTGCAAACTGGAAGGTGACATTGCTAAAGGTTGTAGCAGGTCGAATCATGAGGCGGTCGCCGTACGAATCGACAAACTCATAGTGCCAGTCGCGTGCTCGACTTACTGCGTTTACAAGGGTCGTGTCAGTGGGAGATTTTGCAGTGCTACCAGTAGGCGCCTGCTTCTGCTGACCGTCTGCAAAAAGTCCCTGCTCTGCGGCAAGTTCGACAATTTGCGTAGTCTTGTATCCAGTGGCTTCAATTGCGGCACTAATCATCGCCACAAGGGACTCTACGGGGATTTCTACCGACGGTGCCAGGGTTTCATCATCCCCGGTCGGTTCGGCTTCGTAAAGAACCCCGTGCTTGTTGCCACCTACGGGGGAGAAGCAGAGGGTTGCTCGCTGGTGGACGTCTTCGAGGCGGATTGCTTCGCGTGCGGTGGGTGCCTTTCGAGCATGTACAGCCATATGGGTAAATCCTTTCTAAATCGTTTGGAAGCACAGAAGCGGCGACACATCCAATATTCTTGGTATGTGCCGCCGCTTTCATCTGTGGCGCAGGCGGTTATTACTAACCCTTCACAGCATTCTTCAGCTTGGAACCAGCCGAAGCCTTCGCAACATAGCCTGCGGGAATCTCGATAGCCTCACCGGTCTGCGGGTTGCGACCAGCACGTGCCGCACGCTCAGCACGCTCAATGGTCAGCCAACCGGGGAACTGAACCTTGTTACCCTGGGCAATCTGCTCAGCGATAACCTCAAACATTGCATTGACC
>ERZ773031.310-NODE-310-length-26772-cov-13.099749_pt1 | contig 26772 bp, 25 predicted proteins | sample MGYA00511666_ERZ773031 | MGnify/ENA primary metagenome ERZ773031 (study PRJEB29015, sample SAMEA2738135) | human oral metagenome | biome: human oral; feature: human-associated habitat; material: saliva | place: China | collected 2250 ...
GGGAGAGCCGCATTTTTGACGGCACCGCTGAGCAGCAGACCGTTTGGATGAGCCATCGCGACGCTGTGTCTGAGGTCCCGGAGGGCTTTACCGTTACCGCTTCTACTGATGTTTGCCCTATTGCTGCTATGGAAAACGCTGCTAAGAACCTGTATTCCACTCAGTTCCACCCAGAGGTCAACCACACCGAGTGCGGTTCCCAGATGTTGTCTAACTTCCTGTTCAATATCTGTGGTTTTGAGAAGACATGGACCATGGACAACATCATTGAGCAGAAGGTGGAGGAGATTCGCCAGAAGGTCGGTAACGGTCGCGTTATTTTGGCACTTTCCGGCGGCGTTGACTCTTCCGTTGTTGCCGCTCTTGTCCACCGCGCTATCGGCGATCAGCTTACCTGCGTGTTTGTCAATCATGGCATGCTCCGTAAGGGCGAGCCAGAGATGGTCGAGCAGGTCTTCCGTAAGCAGTTCAACGTGCCTTTGATTCACGTTCACGCAGAGGAGCGCTACGCTGAGCTTCTGGCAGGTGTTACCGAGCCAGAGATGAAGCGTCGCCTGATTGGCACCGAGTTCTGGAAGGTCTTCTTTGACGAGGCTCAGAAGCTGGACGGCGTTCAGTTCCTGGCACAGGGCACCATTTACCCTGACATTATTGAGTCTGGTGCTCGCAAGACGGGTGGCAAAGCTGCAACCATCAAGAGTCACCACAATCTGATTCCATTCCCAGAAGGCGTTCACTTTGACCTGATTGAGCCCCTGGATCACTTCTTCAAGGACGAGGTCCGCGCGCTGGGCGTCTCTCTTGGTCTGCCAGAGAATCTTGTCTACAGGCAGCCATTCCCAGGTCCTGGTCTTGCTATCCGCATCATTGGTGACGTTACCCCAGAAAAGCTGGAGATTCTCCGCAACGCAGACGCTATTGTCCGCGAAGAGATTGACGCCTACAATGCTCAACTCTTTGACGAGACAGGCGATCGTAACTCCGAGCACAGCGTGTGGCAGTACTTTGCCGTGCTACCCGACATTAAGTCCGTTGGTGTAATGGGTGATGAGCGCACGTATGCTCGTCCAGTTATCCTGCGCGCTGTTGAGTCCAGCGACGCTATGACCGCTGACTGGGCAAAGCTTCCATACGAGCTGCTAACCCGCATTTCTTCTAGGATTGTCAGTGAGGTTGCTGGAGTTAACCGCGTGGCCTATGATATTACTCCAAAGCCACCTGCGACCATTGAGTGGGAGTAGGACGACAGGGTTCTGACCTGCGATTTTGAGTGCCGCACTATGCCGCTGAGTTTCGTTTCGTACGAGAGTCATGACAAAGCCACCAGCGACGGAGATGAGTAAAAGCGATTAAAGAGCCTCCGTTCCCTGCGTTGGGACGGAGGCTCTTTCTTTGCCGTTTTACTCCCTTGTCTCCGTTCGGGGATTATTTCTTGCTCATTTAGGGCTATTCGCGCTGAAAGATTTTGACTAGCTTGGTGTCCTTTATTTCGTAGACAATGTCTGCGACGTTCTCGACCAGCCTCTTATCGTGGGAGACGAACACTATCGTTCCGGCATAGGCGCTCATCATCTGCTCGAGGGCTTCGGCGCTCTTGATGTCCAGGTAATTTCCAGGCTCGTCCATGAGCAAGATGTTGTATCTGCCCAGCAGCATCTTCGCGAGTAGCAGCTTGATGACTTCGCCTCCCGAGAGAACGCCAACGTCCTTTGTCAGGTCGCGCGGTCCGATTCCCATAGAGGCGAGGATGCCTCGAATTTCGGTCATGCTGTACTCGCAACCATCCTGCATGAACGAGATCGCAGACTGACGGGCGTCGAACTTGTAGCCTGTTTGCTCGAAGTAACCGATCTCTGCCTTGGGAGAGATGTTGATACCGTCGGCGCGTCGAGCGATTGCCTTCAGCAGGCTGGTCTTTCCTGTACCGTTGCCACCGGTGATGGCCACTTTGGCACCGAGCGGTATCTCGAATTTCGCGTGGTCATAGAGCATGCAGTTGCCGAAGCTCAAGCTGAAATCGTCTGCCGAGATGGGAAATTTACTATGCAGTTCCAGGGCCTTGCTCTGGCGGAACCGCACGGCGCGAATGCTATCTGGGGCCTCAATCCCTTCGAGCGCTTCGAGGCGCTTCTCCATGTCCTTAGCCGCCTGGTACATCCTCTTCTGTTTGGTGCCGGTTGCTTTCTGATGCCCCAATCGACCTGCATACTCGTTGCTTTTTTTCGCAGCCTTCCGCTTGGCGTCGACCTGCCGTGCTTTTTTCCGTTGTTTTTCGATGGCGGCTTCGAGGCGATCGCGCTCGCGCATCGCCTCTTCGTATCGAGTCGCCTGAGCTTTGCGCTCTTCTTCTTTCTGTCGCAGATAGTCGGAGTAGTCACCCCAGAATTCGGAAATACCGCCGTCTTTGAGCTCCCAGATCTTGTCTACCACCTGGTCGAGAAAATGACGGTCATGGCTCACGATGAGCAGAGCCCCATCAAATGCCTTGAGTTGTCCGACGAGAAGGCGGATGCCGTCTTGGTCGAGGTGGCTCGTAGTCTCGTCGGCGAAGATCGCGCTTGCATGCTGGGAGAGTGCAGAGGCAATCTTGGCGCGTGTTTCCTCCCCGCCGCTCATCGTCTCCTGCGCCACTCCGGCGACGTTGAGACGGGAGAGCATCTCACCACTGTCCTGAGCCGCATCAAGGTCGAGTTCATCGAGTTGGCCGATGAGGGCAATGCTGCCGAAGCGCCTGACGTCGGCGTCCGCAATGGTAAGATTGCCGCTCAGAATTTTAAGCAGGCTGGTTTTGCCTGCGCCATTGTCTCCCACCAAGCCGATGCGATCGTAGGAGTAGATTTCCAACTCTTCGATATCCAGGATATCGCGGCCGGCATATTCCAAAAAGATGTCTTTAGCTTTGACTATGAGTTCCATAGGTTGAACCGCCTTTTGTGTATTAGCCTTTTACTGGAAGCGCAGCCATGCCAAAAAAGATTGCTCACGTCGATTTTTCGCCTTTGCCCAATTGCCGGCGCGAGCGTTTTGACCTTGCGCAAGCCGGCAAATCCGAAAATGATAGTTGGCGACGAATAAGGAGCGCGATGTGGGATGTCGGCGCAATACCTCGTCGTCGCAAGGGCTTGAAGGCTGACGCGTGAACCGATGGCTGCCGCCTCTTTTTTTCGAATACTTGGGCTATTGAATCCGCCCGGTATCTCTTTTCCCCACGTTTCGGACGCTCGGAGCAAGCAGCATAGCCATCGCAAGCAGTACCATGGTCGCTCCAGAGCCGACGAACCATAACGGAGCTCCAAGCAGATCCGCAAAAACGGAGGGGGCCGCGAGGCCCATGGGCATGGCCCACGCCATGATGGTTCCGTAGAGGCCGAAAACGCGGCCTAGGTACTCAGGAGGTATCTGCTCCTGCATAAGGGCAGTCTGGGTTCCCGCGTACAACGGGGAGCATGCGCCCATAAGAAAGCTCGCCGGTAGGAAAACGGCGAACAGCGACGGGCCGATCAATCCGGATGCGATTGCGACGACGCCGAAGCCGGCGATCGCGGCGACCATGGTGAGCGACCTATTGCGGAACCCTCCCGTGGCCGCCAAAATGCCGGACCCAGCCAGCATGCCTGCGGAGAAAAGGACCTCCACCAAAGCAGCATCCCCCGTGCTACCGCCAAAATGTCCCAAGGTCATTATTGGGAACAATGCCGCGAGTGGGGAGAACGCGAAAGCGAAGACGAACCCGCACCAAAGAAGGGCGAACAGCCCCCTGTATCCCCTGATCAGCTTGTAGCCGTCCGAAATCTCAGAGAAAAGTTCTCGAACTTTATTGGAAAAGGACGAGCTGCGGTCGGCTTCGTCGAGTCCTCCTGCGTCTATCTGAGCGGCGAGGACAGCTAGAGAAGCGAAAAGCGCCCCCAGCACGTCGAGGGCAATCATGGCGGTAATGCCCGCCACAGGATAAATCACTGCCGCGAGCGCGGCGCCAAGAATGTATCCGGCGGACTGAATCGCCTGCATCACTCCCGATAGGCGAACGAGATGCTCTGGCGGGGCGAGATGGGGCGTGAGGGATTGGGAGGCCGGCGTGTAGAACGAAGTGCCAGCTGCGCGGAGAAACAGGGCGATGAGTATTGACCACGCAGGTAAGCTGCCGGCCAACGAGGCAATCGCCAAGGCGGCGCCCACCGCGGCAACGAAGAGGTCGGCGCCGATGAGAACACGTTTCAAAGGCAGCCTGTCGACAACGGCGCCCGCAAGGACTCCGAACAAAGCAATCGGCAGAAAGCCTGCTAACGATGCCAGGGAGAGGAGGGAAGATGATTCTGTCGTGAGGGCGATATGCCAAATGAGACCCATTTGGAGAATCAAGCTCGTCAATGTCGACACGAGCTCCCCGCCCCATACGAAACAAATCTTAAATTGCCATGAATGGCACAGCGAAACAGACCTGCGCCGAGAGGTTTCAAATATCATGGTTATGTCCAATCGTGAAATGGCGTGCAGAAAAACAGCGCGACGCCACAACAGCGCCGCTTTCTAGGCGCTCATCCACGTGCGGAAAAGACCAACCACGACACCCCTCCTTTGTTAATTCGGTCTGGCAAACCATGTAATATTAGCGAGGCTTGAGTTTGCCTGTCAAGAATCGACCATCGGAAAGGGCAATCCTCTCTGGCCATTCGATTCCTTTTGTATCTTTGGTTGCATAGGTGACCCGCCAGGGCTATTACGCGTGGAAGAGGCGCCTGCCGAGCTGGCCGATGAGGCGCTGAAGATGGCCCTGGTCAGGCGAAACGATCCCAAGGGATGCGTACATCATTCGGATAGTAAGAATGTTGCCAGCAGGTTTTGCGGCAACCGCAAAGGAGCCGTATCCTGCAGCTGGAATCACGTTGCAGCATCCTGACCCGCATTCCGATTGGCGGACGGCCCGCTTCGGCATCCTGACCAGCACAGCGATCGAGCCTTGTCATTCCTTGGATATGCCGGTTGCTCGGGGCGGTCCCGACGGAGGCCCTCGCCTCCCCGGTCCGTGACCCAAGAAGGGCAAGCATGCTGATCTGCATGGCTGGTTCCTCCTTTATGTAGACGACCATGCAAAGAAGGGACAACCGAGGAGGCAGGTTACTGATGCGGGCTCCCGCACGCCCATGACTACCCGACGGGCTGTTTTTCATCTCCGATGCCCGCATTGCAGCATGAACGAATGTGCCTCGACATCTCTGCTGGCATGGTACGACTGGGATCGCACCTCGACGCATCCTTGCGCATACTGCCTTCCAAGTTTCGAAACCGGGAAGGAAAGTGTATGTGAGCGACGATATCGGCGCCGATTCGACGCTCGAGAGGGAGATTGCGCCGATTCTATCCATCGGGGATGCATTCCCGAAGATTCTCATCACTCGCACGAGGCATGAGCCCCATACCCGGGAGGGCGTGCTCGTGCTGAATTTCGCGAGGTGGCTGCTTGGCGGGTAGGGTTCTGAACGTCGCATTGGGATATCGCGCGACAGGGCACGCAGGGCTGTTTGTGCCCGCACGGGAAACGCCGTCGCCATGCGGGCGGCCTGTCGTGTCCGATTAGCCTTTTGCTAAACAGGCTTACGCCAACTCATGGGCAAGCCACCTGAGACTATTCACTTTGCTTATCGTTGACAAAGACCTGTGGCCTGCGGTTTTGTGAACGGCTCGTAAGCCACCCGCGTCGACTCACTTACTGTTGAAGCTGGTGGTTTGCAGGCTCAAAGGCGGTTGAGTTTCAAAACGGGCGTTTTTCGGCGATATCGAGCCTCCAAAGGCGGCTCTCCGTGCCCCTTGGGACAAAAATAAAAACTCAATACTCTGAGCTTGAAAATGGTTTTTGAAGTTGTCCCAGCTTTTGTCCCCGAAGCCGATGAAACGCGACGTCGCGTCATTCAGCGGCACTCACTTCGAGATGCCGCCGAAAACTGGGTGCAACTGGAGTGACGAGACGGCAAAACTATAACCACCGAGTGGGAATAATATTTTGAGATGCATTGCACTGCATAGCGTTTCAGTGCGTTGCAATGGTGCGACTTGAAAAAGCCGCTGTTCAGTCTCGACAACCGCCTTCTACACTTTCGCTGCACACCTTGTAAGCCGGAGTGCTCGACTATTCCTGGCGGAAACGCCGAACAGAGGCCGGACCTCATTTGCTGCGACTTTACGAGCTCTGTTTTGACGTACGAGCTCGTCGGCAACATCGCCTGCCTACGCACAGTCAGACTTGGCTCTGCCTCTCGACCACAATCGACCTCAACACGCGCATAGTGATTGGCTGATCGCTAGCCGAGCGTATGACCGCTGACATCATGGTGAGAGCGCTTGCAAGCGCGAAGAGATGTACTTTCGCAAGAACTTTGCGACCGGGGTCGACGTCAAGTATACCATGATTGATTTCACTGAAACCTACTACAACCGCCGTCGCTTTCATTCGACAATCGGCTATCAAGTGCATGCAGACACTATGGACACGTTCACCAAGTACATCGAGTCAGTTATGGGGCCGATGTTGCTGGCGTCATAAAATCTCGCTTTTCCGTGTTCGAAATATTGACGCAGGTCACTTTGCAACACCTGTGGACTCCAAGCCAATGACACTAGAGTCGTTTGCGGTTTGTCTCGTTTGAGTACCTGGCTCTGCGACTCTGAGGGCACACAAGTCACTGTCGTGGCCGTCGAGCAGCGCTTCGGCGGCCTTCATGTTGTGGACGTCAGCTAACTTGAGATGAAACCCCATGCGCTCAGCTGCAATCTGTATTTGACCTGCACAGTCTCGTCCGTCAACTTTTCGGCGTTCGCATCGGTCTTGGCGACTCTGCGATCTGTCCCTCAAGCTACTTGATGCGGGCATCATGCCTGATAAGAAGCGGTTTGAAGTTCTCGGCGCCATCGCCGCCAGCGGCTATTTCTGCCTATCACTGTGCTTGCGCGTCTTCTTGTCTTTCCGGCTGTTCGACTTGCATCTCCTTGCTGCTACCGCCGTTCTCATTTGCGAGAAACGTTTTCCGCTCGTGAGGCAGGCATAGAAAACACCCGCCTCGGTTGACTTTTTAACCAATCAAAGCGGATGTCATAAAGTTATTCATACTATTCTTCAGTTGTTTCAATTTATGCTATCAAGAAAATGTTGAAATAATATGTGTCATAATCACACTATATATGTTATATTATATGTGTTTCATAATGACTATAAGATATGGGCGTGATACATTGGATACCATCGACTACATGCCGCGACTACTAAGCGCAGGTTTGAGCAACGATCGAAAACTTCTCGAGTCCGTAGCCCTAACCGTTTCGAGAAAGCTCAAGAAGGATCGACCGGACATATCTGAAGAGATTGCCAAAGTTTTGGCTAGCTCAGGTACCAGATTGGCTTCTCGTTCAATCGGGAGTCAGGTATTGCCGGTCGATCGGGAGACACGGTTTTCCCTTGTTGACATCGAGGAACCTACCGAGATTGAGTATCCGATACTCGCTGCAGAAGTAATGAACAGTCTCTTGGATTTCATTCGAGAGCGCGGGTTTATACAGCGCTTTTACGAGAATGGTATCGAACCTTCTAGCAGCATCTTGTTCACAGGCCGTCCTGGTGTCGGCAAGACCTATACTGCCCACTGGATTTCATACAAGCTCGATCTTCCTCTCATCTCGCTCAATCTAGCAACTTCAATATCAAGCTACTTAGGCAGGTCGGGTCAGAACATAAAGAGCGTTTTCGACTATGCAAAAGCCCAGCCCACTATTCTGTTCCTAGATGAGTTCGATGCCATAGCCAAGCGGCGAGATGACGAAGGAGACCTGGGGGAGCTAAAACGACTCGTGAACGTATTGCTCAAGGAAATCGAATCGTGCCCAAAGAGCAGCGTAATATTAGCAGCCACAAATCATCCAGAATTGCTTGATCGAGCAGTGTGGAGACGCTTTGATAGACAGATTGAGCTCAATCTGCCTGGTCAAGAAGAGTGCATCCAGCTGATTGAGCGACATTTACCAGTTGACAAGTATCTCCTTTCGGTAGATGTTCGCGCGTATATGAGTAGACATTGCGTAGGTGTGAGCGCCGCCGACATCTGCAAGATATGCGAGCACATCAAGCGGCAGACAGTCATAAACCCGAGTGATGACATCGACATGCTGGCACTCAAAAAGCTATTTGCGCGAGTCCGACCCAAAGACAAAGCGGAAAGGATCCAGGCGTGCAAGACGCTTAAACGTAACTGCCCGAAGCTGACCACAAGGGACATTGCAGAAATCGTTGGAACATCAGCGGCTACTGTGTCCCGCGACCTCAAGGAGAGCGATTCACATGACCGATAGGCTTCCACTCATCGCTCATGGAGAGGCTTATGTCGAGCCCATCGCGCGTCCAAACAGCGGAGGTCCAAAAGAGCGACCGCATACGTACGATGAAGCGCGAACGAGCATACTCAAAGACATAGATAGGATGTTCGCTACCATTGATGAGGAACCCACTCTCTATCTGGATGAGAAAGTAATATGCGTCCGTATGGAGCCTAAGTTCGAGGCGAAGTCCTACACTCCATCAGCAATGCTTCGCGTCACGGATGAGATGGAGATTATCGGAGGCAGGCGTTATAAACTGGCCTCCGAGGAGCAGGCAGGCTCCACCCAAGGATTTGAGTCAGCTGAGGAAACAGAATCGGAAGAGACTGACACCTCTCCTAAGGATGCCAAGCTGTATTTTATCAGGACCACAACGCAAGGCATCAGAGACTTTCAGAGCGTGCTGGAAAACGGAAGCAACAACAGCAATGCTGCATGGCGTAACGAAATAATGTCCGTGCATTCCTTCGACTTATTGGAGCCGAGCGAGAAAGTTCAGGGCTTCGACGACGCTTGGGAATTCGGCCCGGTGGAGGTCGTTCTGCATCCGCTTGCTAGCGATGCAGATAAGGCGATTGAAATGTTCTGCTCGGTTGCCGGAGTTAAGTTGGAAGACGTTGAGGTGAGGCCGTACGAAAACGGCGTTACGTTCATTGCGGTTCGTCTTGCCAGGGATGCCGCTGAGCGGGTCTCCTGCATCAATCCGCTACGCACTGTTCACCCACTTGGAAGAGTAAGCATTGAGCCCATGCGAAGGAGTTTTACGGCACCTGCACCGCAAGTCCAGGTCGGAGCTGCGACGCCTTCAGTTAGAGTTGGGGTCTTCGACGGCGGTTGCGATCCCGCAATTCCACTGTTATCTGGGTTCGTTACGGCCCACAACTGCGTACCGTCGCCGTCAGAACAGGACTACGTTGATCATGGTGGCGCTGTTTGTGGTGTGGTCTTGCATGGAGAGTTGTCGGGGAAAGGAGCCAATGATGTTCTCCCGCTACCAGAGGTCAGCGTTGACTGCTTTCGCGTCCTCCCTACGACAGACCCCAACGACTTCGAACTGTACGAGGCCATAGACGTTATCGAACAAGTAGTCCCGAAAAACCCCGACATTGGTCTATATAACATATCTTTCGGACCTGTAGGACCGATTCTCGATGATGACATCAGCCGATTCACCTACTCACTCGATACTCTCACGAGTAGCATCGCTGAGAATCACGAGAATCCATTGTTCAGCATCGCCGTCGGGAATGATGGCCAAGAGCCAGAGCCTTTCAACCGCATCCAGTCTCCCGCCGACCTCGTCAATGGCCTCAGCGTAGGCGCATATTCGGTTGATTCTTCCGGTAATCGAGTTCGCGCTACATACAGCTGCGTCGGCCCGGGTCGTGAAGGCGCAAAGGTCAAGCCCGACCTACTGGAGTTCGGCGGCGACATCAGCAAACCATTCGTTGTTGCCGATATGCACGGCAACTTGCTGACGGCAACCGCGGGCACGAGCTTCGCATCGCCACTTGTTGTACACAAAATAGGCTCCATACTTGCACGGAGCGAAGACATCACGCCTCACATGGCGCGTATGTTGATGCTACATTACGCAGACCATGATGACTCTCAATCGCAGGAAGAATATGGGTTCGGCCTTAGCCCGTCAAGCGTAGATAGCTGCTTGACCTGCGACGAGAACTGCGTAACGACTCTCTACCAAGGCGTTCTTAAGCCGGCAGAACTCGTCTCTCTGCCCATATTCGCCCCGTCTATAAACGGCACGTCTGGTTATGTGACGGTTCGCTGGACCATAGTCGCAGTGTGCGCGGTTGACCCGAACGACACCGACGAGTATACGGCGAGCTGCATCCAAGATACTTTCGTGCCACACGAGATGAAGTATCAGTTCCGCAAGGATGGCGTTGGCTCTAAGACCCTCGATCTGTCAATTCCAAAAGATGCCGCCGAAGCAGCCAAGCTCCTTAATCAGGGCTATAAGAAATCCTACCTGCCTATTAGCGTGCCAGCCAAACGATACTGGGAAGAGTCTGATCTGCGCGCCAACGACTTCAAGTGGGATACGGTCATCTCGAAACACAGACGCATGCGCAGCACTTCGTTGCTGCAGCCTTCCCTCACGCTCCAATCGGTGTTTAGGACGAACAACGATTCCGACGCGATTACCAAATACTATGCTGCAGTCACCGTCGACGCTCCTGGCTATCCAGGCAGTTTGTATACGTCGACTCTGCAGCAGTACCAGAGCCTTGCCCCCATACGTCTGAGGCTTCAGAATAGGCTTACGAACCATGGAAGCATCTAGGATGGCGGCAAACAAGCCTTTTCAAAGGGCATGCACGTCTGACATAGCGCCGCAATCACCATCCTCGAGCAGTGCCCGGAGTGCGTCGCCAGCCAGTCGGTGAACCGGTGTTGCTGGCGGTATAGAATCCCGCTTTTCGTGTCCGAAATCTTGACACAGGTCAATCGTGAAGTACTTAAAAGTGAGACATATAACTATTGAAAATTACTGAGCAAAAATATCAATTTTGATGGGAGTGCAATCAAGATGAATGAATTCAATGAATATGTTCGTGAAGTCTTTTCTGTAGCAGGCGATATTACCATAAGATCCATGATGGGCGGATATCTTGTGTATCTTAATGGCAAGTTGATAGGTGATATTGGCGATAATGAACTGTTTTTGAAGAGAACACCTACATCGGATAGGTTACTTGCTGATTCAGAATTGCGTTATCCGTATGAAGGCTCAAAGACATTAATGCATGTATTTGATAGATTTGAAGAGACGGCGCTTGTTCTGGAACTTCTGGATGGTATGTATGCTGAGCTTCCGGAAAAGAAACCCGTGAAAGCCAGAAGAGAAAGATAAATTTGGGAATATAATTCCCAAATTTGACAACATTGAATACTAATGAGAAAATGACCTCCTGTTGCTGGGAGGTCCTTGTATGTATATAAAGCGTGAAATTGAACCAACGATTGATGCAATGCTAAAGCAGGGAAAAGTTGTGCTTGTGACCGGTGCTCGCCAGGTTGGAAAGACAACCGTACTCAAACAGCATCTCGGTAATGACTTTAACTATGTTTCGATGGAAAATCCCAGGGACTATCTTCTTGCCAAAGAGGACGCTGTTCTCTTTTTCGAATCAAAGACTCTTCCACTTATTATTGATGAAGTACAGCGTGTGCCAGAGCTCTTCTCGCCGATAAAATGGGTCGTTGATCAATCGGAGGAAAAGGGTCGCATTGTGCTTACCGGCTCGCAAACATATCATCTTATGAAGGGTGTGAGCGAGTCCCTAGCGGGAAGGATACGGATTTTAGAGATGCCCGGTTTGAGTCTGAGGGAACTCTCCGGTAATTCTTCCAGTCCCCATCCTTACGTTCCAGAAGTGATAGTCGATTCTTTGAATTCGCCCTTGACGGACGTTTGGGACTTAATTCACCGGGGTTCTATGCCAGAGCTGCAAGACCCCAACATTGATTGGGATCTCTTCTACACTAACTACGTAGCTGCCTATCTTGAGCGAGATGTTCGCGAACTTGTTAACGTAAAGAACGAAGCAAAGTTTTACAGCTTTATGGTTGCATGTGCAGCAAGGACCGGTCAGCTTCTGAATGCCTCTGATATTGCAAACACCGTTGACGTGGATCATAAGACGGTCAAAGCCTGGCTCTCAGTTCTTCAGGCCTCAAATATCGTGCGTGTTATCGAGCCATTTTGGCCAAATATCGATAAGCGCCTGACGAAGACCCCGAAGATTTTTTTCATGGATACCGGTCTCGTATGTCATCTAACCAGGTGGACGACACCTGATCAGTTGCGAAATGGCGCAGCAGCGGGGCACATCTTTGAGACGTTTATCGTCTCTGAGATTCTTAAGAGTTTTATGAACTCAGGAAAAAGTTTGCACGATGTCTGGTTCTACCGCGATACCAAGAAAAGAGAAATTGACCTCGTTATTCAAGATGGTCATATTCTACATCCTGTTGAGATAAAGGTATCAGCGACGGTGAAAAAGGATGCTGTGAAGAATTTTGCCTGCCTTGAAAACCTTCCTGGTTATGAGGTAAGTTTTGGTCATGTTATTTGTCAAACTCCAGAGCCGTACTTCATCACACGAACCGTTCAGGCAGTTCCCGTTTGGGGAATATGATTTTTGCCAAGGTGAAATATTGCTTTGTAATTTTAAGCAGGAAGTGTATACCTGCGCTCAAGTCTTTTATGGCGATAAGCGATAAGAACGTTGGGAAGCAGAAGCACAGGTCATTTGACTACGTCAGGACAGTATCCTAGATACCCGCTTATACTGGACTCTTTGCTTAAGAGAAGAGTAGTGTGAAACAACCTAATACGGTATCACTCGTTGTTTAGTTGGTGGAATCTAATAGAAAAATGCAATAAGGCTCTATGATTTAAGTTTAGTAACAGGCACCTATACCGGCATAAATAAAAAACTCTACCTATATAATTGAAGGTAAGACAGATTTTCTCGCCAAGGACCGAATACCCGAATGCATAACGAATCCCACGATAGAAAAAATATTTGAAAAGAACTGAATAATACTTTGAACAGTGGGTATAATCGCTCTCGCCGTTATTGGAAGCGATTTTGTGTTCGTATATATTGGCCTCGTTTTGTTGTTGTTCCTTAGTTAAAAGTACCATTTGTTACCTTTTGTCTATTTGTTGTCAAAACAGTAGGTGTCGCGAGCGCTTGTTTACGTAAAGGCGCAAAGGATACAAAGAGAAAAGGGGTATGCATGGCGTTGTCTGGGTTCAAACGTATACAGAGGATTCAATGTTCAGAAATGAGGCGGGTGCACCTATATCTGCCGGTGCAGTTTTGCAGTTCTAGTTTGGATGAGCATATGCTCGAGCAAAGAGATACAACAGGAACTTTCGCTACCGTACCTATTGAGAAGTAATTTCAGTAAACGGTGAGGTAAAAGTAAGCAAACAACAAGGTTGGAATAACAGATTGTTTGGCTTGTTAATATATGAAAACCTGACCGTAGTTAACTAACAGTACTACTAATACCTACAACTTATATCTACATATATGCGTTGTGTCTTGCAATGAGAGACATTAACGCGTCTTGATGGACGGGCTTCTCGCCACGTCACTGACCGCTGCTCAATTTAGGAGGCTATATGAAAACGTAAGATTTGACGCTCAACTCTGCGTATTGAAATGGAGCACGGTAATTATCAACGAATAGCGAGCGAGCAGGCAGGAGAGAGAGTATGAGAACGTACATTGCAGAAGTAGCGCAACAGTACTATATGGATTCGGATTTTAAACGACCTACGGCAGAGAGCGTCTCATTTTTATACAGCGAGCTGGATAAAGAAAGTTTTGTGTCTGTGTACGAATCACGCTTTGGCTTTAGAAGTCCACTATCGTTTTGCGTCATCGTATACAGCAAGCCATTTGTTGATAATACAGAGTTCGTGAAGGACCAGGTTGTAAGAGCATGCGAAATTTGGAATTTAGGTTTCGATAAGGATTTGCGAAAAAACCTTTCGGTTAAAGAGAGCAATGCCATGCTAGTTTTGGGTGAGGCCACCACGCAGGGATTGAATTCCTTGCGCTCCATGTTGAGCGTTGTGGGTGCAAATGAGTTCTATGACGTATTTAAATCGTCTAATGATTTTGCTACGGAATCATTTATTGATACAGCACATGGCAAAGACAAATTATTGAGGGACGCCTTGCAATCAAAATTTGGTAAGAACCTCGCAAAAGAAGTGCAACGCATTTATGAGAGTGCTGATGCAGTGGCTGCAGATAGTGAAAAGTACAATCATTTCCCCGTGCATTATATTTTGGAAGGCGCAGGTTCTCCTGTTGGTATGCAGGGTTTTAACGTATTAGCCAGTGCGCTGCAAGATGCTGGTCGTGTTCCCTCAACACACGTGTACAAGCTTAATTTTGATTGCCCTCAATGGGACAGCGCATACAGGAGCGAGGTTATAGAGTGTCTTAACGATAACCTCGTAAGCTGCTTTGAAGACAATTTGTTACTTATTCAATATTCCGAGTCTCAAAATGATAGAGACCTTGACCTCCGTAAGTATCAAGCACTTACAAAGCTTATAGGGCTTCTTAACAATCATCTCGATCGTGTGCAAGTAGTGCTCATGGTTGCAGCAGGTAATGAGGCAAATATGCAACGCTTGGCGGATAAGTTACAGGCTCCTGTGGTGACTATAGAATATGAGAAAGGTTTGGCTGTTTGGAATCAGACGGATGCATATGACAAGCTTGTACAAGTGGCAAAACGTCGTGGGGTAGAGCCGTCTGCATCAATGGAGTCATTACTTGCAAAATATCAATTTAACCGCAGTGACCGCACGGTAACGCAAATATTTGATGACTGGCAGACACTGTCGCAGACACAACAAGTCTATCCCTTGTATCGAGATGCGTATCATACGTACCTGAAGTCTCCGATAAAACAAGCAGATCCTATGCAGCGTTTGCAGGAGTTGATTGGCCTATCAGCACAAAAGCAGCTGATTCAAGATATTGTTTTGCGTATTAGAATGAATCGCACGCTTGCAAGGTTGGGACAGCCCACAAGAAACTTCTCGATGCATATGGTGTTTTCCGGCAATCCTGGTACTGGAAAAACTGAGGTAGCAAAATTGTATGGAGAAATCCTGCATCGTGAAGGTGTTTTGCGAGAAGGCCGTTTGGTTGTTATTTCTGGTTCAGAGCTGAGCCCTGGTAATGTCCCTAAGATATTTGAGGCGGCACGTGGCTCGGTGCTGTTTGTCGATGAAGCCTATACGTTAATTGGCTATCCTGAGACAGTGGCGGCGTTGATAGCTGGTATGGAAAACAACCGCGAGGAAACGGTAGTTATTCTAGCTGGATATTCTCGTCATATGGAACAACTGTTAGATACAAATCCCGGTTTTAGGTCGCGTATTGGCTTCACTATGAAGTTTGACGACTATACGACGGAAGAACTGGAACAGATCTTTGAGTTGATGGCAAAGCATGTGCAGGTAGCTTTGACAGATGAGGCGCGTACTTGTGTACGAGATAGGCTTTCTGGTGCTGGTCGCCGAGGAGATCAGGGTAATGCACGATTTGTGCGCAAGTTGTTTGAAGATTCGCTTGGTGCTCAGCAGCTGAGAGTGGCTCATTTATATGCAGATACGAGCGATTCCCTGCAGCTTAAGCATGAGCTTGGAATGTTACAAGGGCGCGATATTGTGTCTTTGGCAGACAGTGATGCCATTGCTCAGTTTGGGGAAGTTTTTGCAGGACAGACACCAAAGCGTGATACACGTAGTCAGTCTGCACGAGAGCAGCTTGCGGATTTAATTGGATTGGATGAAGTAAAGAAGATTATATTGGATCGCCTTACATATGCAAAAGTGCAAAAGTATAGGCGCGACAATGGCTTTGAGTCTGATTATTTACCGATACACATGGCATTTCTCGGCAATCCCGGTACTGGAAAAACTGAGGTAGCGCGTCTGATAGGAAAGATCCTGAAGGATGAGGGTATCTTATCGGTGGGTGATTTCTACGAGTGCGGTCGTGCCGATTTGGTGGGCACGGTTGTGGGATCTACGGCACCTAAAGTGCAGGCGTTATTTGAGAAAGCTCGAGGCTCAGTAATTTTTATCGACGAAGCCTATTCGCTTATTGATGACAGGTCACATAGTTATGGTGATGAGGCGATCAATACTATCGTTCAATGTATGGAGAATATGCGCAATGATGTGGTGGTAATTTTTGCTGGTTATGAGCAAGAAATACTTGATTTCATGAGCTGCAATCCAGGGCTCGCATCTCGAATAAAGACGCAGATTCGGTTTCCTGACTATTCGATTGATGAGCTGGGTCAAATTCTGAACCTTATGGCTTGTGAGCTTGGATTTACTTTAGCGGATGATGTATTGCCCCGTTTTGAGAAACAGATTGCTGCAGCGGCGCAGTTGCCAAACTTTGGTAATGCTCGTGTAGTTCGTACGATGCTTGAGGACGCCATGGTGGCACAGGCTGTACGTGTAAATGCTGTCTTGGCTGGGACTGCCGTTCAGGACGTCGGATCTGCAGAAGCTGCTGAGACAGCAGAGAAAATTGACTCTACCAAGAAGGCTATTGACGATAAGCAGCTTATGGAGCTGCGTGGATGCGACTTTAAAATCAATGCGTCTTTAACGCCAAAACTATCCATGGGTTTTGCGTAGGGTTGAGGAGGATATGTAGTTGGTAGTTGTTTCAACGAGAGCGACCTGATTATGCCAATTTTTGTATCTATTTCTCGTGCTTTTGAGCAGGCGTCGTAATGGCGCCTGCTTTATTCGAGGCTTTAGCCTGTTGAGCGCGTGTAACGCGCGAAACACAAAACCACCCGCTATTGAACTGCCTCCCATTTCTTATGTCCAAGAAATGGGAGGCAGTTCAGATCGGGGCATAGTAAAATATCCACAGTTCCAACGTTATTGTTACGGCTGGTGGAAACGGCAGGAGGATTGACATGGCGATTAGCCTCATTGACTTGATTAAGTTCTACTACGACAAGGAAAAACATTACCCGATTAGCGATGAGTTCATAAAGAAGTATCAACAGAAGCCGACGGGAGATAGTTATATAGATTTTGCTCGCACGACGGGCCATACAGTATCCGCCGAGCAATGCGAGCCGAATCAAAAGTGGCATCTCTTCGTGGCGTATATCTCAGATAAACTCGAAGTCAAGGACGAGGACACTAAAGCTTGTATGGGGAAACTGGCTTGTATGGGGAAACTGTGGTGTCCGGAATTGCTGCTCTGGATGGCCGAAGCTGCGGGTATCGACGACGAGATCGTTACGGAAGCCAAAGAGGCGGCCGCGAGCGAGATAGACAGAATCAGGGAGGAAAAACCCGATAGCAGCTACTCGGCGAAAGCGGTAGACAAGATGGATGCAAAGATGAAAGAAAAGTACGGCAAGAACCTACAGTATATGATCGCTGAGAAGGTCAAGCCAGCCTTGTAGGCAGCCGCTTGCCGGGTGAGTTTTTCCTTGAGCCGAACATGCTTGAGCTGCCGCTCAATGCGCACAGTGGGCAAATGATTTGTCTGGGAAACAGAGGCCCGGTTTTCGATTGATTCAGCACTCTAAAGAGGAAACCGAAGAGAGGCAGTGTCGCAGGCCTCTCTTCGGTTTTATGGTTTCGAGATGTTAGCGCTCGTTGGACCCAATCATCGAAATGGCCTTCTCGTCGTTCATGATGCTGAGCAAAACGGATATCAGGGGGGAAGAAAGATCCTCGTTGATGCGGGCAGGCAAAGTCGCTGTAATGCAGTCGCACACCTCGAGAGGAACTAACTCGAAAAGGTCGTCGCTGACGGCCATTATGGCCATCAAGTCGTATTCGTCGTCTCCCTTCGTCAAGCAGAATCTTGGCGTTACTAGACAGGACGGCGAATACAGGTTTCCGCTTGCCCAGTTATCGCTGAAAGGTCAGTATTTCGCATTGATGAAATTAAGCAGCCGATACAGCTGCGGCTATTTATTGGTCTTTTTGCGAGCCATCCGCTTACGCTTTCACCAAAGTACACCCTTGCTTCCAAGCATGTCTGATAGAAGTCGAACGAGGACTCCAATAATTCGCCGGGGGCAATGCTCAAGACCGGTTAGGCCAACCAGCAGGGAGCCGCCGCCCCTGATGTTCTGGTAAAAGATATAGCGGCTATTGGCGGGTATGGCAAGGCTCTTGGATGCGGCGAAGTCCAACTTGCCCCTAAAGCGTTTTCCTTATCCACAGATTCGCCCGCTTGCCCGCCTTTGCTGCCCGCCAAGGTCTCTCATCGCTTTGCGGGCGACAAGAGACCTTCTGGCCCGCCGGGGGGGAGATCAATCTACGGGCCCTGCCCCGCCGTCCAGGGCGGTCGAGGCCGGCTACCTCACCTCGAAGTATCGCGACATATTTTCCTTCAGGTTGTCGAACCCGTAGGAATTCTCGTAGGCGGCCAGGATCTCCTCTAGCTTGGGGAGGTCGTCACCCGCAATCTTCGCGATTTGCGCGATGGCCTCGTCTTCGGTCTTCCCGTTGATAATCAGTACTGGCTTGCCCTCCACCGCTTGCGCACTTCCCTTGCATCGATCGAAAACCTCGCCCTGCCCGAGTTCGAGATCCTCGAACTCGTCTCCAGGGCGCCTATTGCCTGCTGCGCTTTTTATCGGACCCTCCATCATGTACGCACCTATCACCTTGAAACTAAGCAAATTACAGCCAACAGAAGACTCAATAGATTCTTTCGGGTATGATCCCCGCCGCCAAGTCGTCTCTTGCAGATTTGGCGTATTCTATAAAGCGGTCGATAGTTTTAAACTCTTTTCGAGACACGATAAACTGCTGCTCGATGTAGTCTTCAAACTGCGCCTTCGTGGGAACGAAGAACTATCCGGTCCTTTCGTCTATCGCGATGTTAATTTTCTTCATAGAGCTTGTCCTTCTCGTACAGCTTCCGCAGATTCACCCCGTTCTCAAAGAGGTTGATGTAATCGAACACGTTGTGCACCCAGATTGTCACAGCGACAACGTGTTCGTACGGCACCTCATGGCCATCCCAACCAGTCCCGATATCGAAATAGGCTCCGGTACTAAGATACCTGGTCATAAGGTTGCTTTCATTAGTAGAGAACGTTCCAGACATGTCGAAAGTATGTATGATCTGGTCTCCATCGATCTGGCCTCCATCGATCTGGTCTCTATCGATCTGGTCTCTATCGATCTGGTCTCTATCGATCTGGTCTATGAGAATCCCTGTCCAACGCGGGCTCGCGGGGAGAACAGCCGGCGGCCTGCAGCCGCAGCTGACGCGAACCGAGGCCCGCCGCGGCTCCTGAGCGTTGGTGGCATCCGGCGCATCGCCTTGCACAGCGGCCTTGACCGGACTTGGATTTGATGGTATAAAAGATTCAAATTCTGGGCTGGCCGAAAGGCCCTGGTCCACCCAAGGGCGGGGACGTTTTCCCCGCCATTTTTGTATCAAGAGGAGAACGGTGGCCGAGCTGAGCGTCTTCATCGACGAGTCGGGCGATTTCGGGCCCTACGAGCCCCATGCCCCCTACTACATCATCACCCTGCTCTTCCACGACCAGGATGTCGACATCTCCGAGCAGATTGGGCACCTGAGGCGCCACCTCGCCGAGCAGGGCTTCGCCGAGACCCATGCTATACACTCCGCCCCGCTCATAAGGCGCGAGAAGGACTACTCCGGGATGGACTTGACCGCTCGGCGCAAGCTGTTCAGGTCGCTGTTCAACTTCATACGATTGTGCGAGATCTCGCAAAAGTCGTTCGTCTTCAAGAAATCCGAGTTCCCGGACCACGACAAAATGGTATCCAGGATATCGCGCGAGGTGAGCATGTTCCTGCGCGACAACCTGCCCTTCCTCCAGGGCTTCGACAGCATCATCGTCTACTACGACAACGGCCAGAAGGAGATCACCAACCTGGTCAACACACTCTTCAACGCGTTCCTCGAGGCCGACGTCAGGAAGGTCTCCCCATCGGACTACAGCCTGTTTCAGGCCACGGATATGTTCTGTACGCTCGCGCTTCTGGAAACCAAGCTCGAGAACGAGGGCTTGAGTAACTCGGAAACGGAGTTCTTCCTGAATGCGAGGAACCTGAGAAAGAACTATCTAAAGCCAACCGCTGCGAAAAGGATCTTTAACTAGTTGTCCGCCTCCTCACAGGGCGGCTTACCGTGACCCGCGAAACTTCCTTGCCCCGCTCTGAAAAGATACGACCCCGGGTTCGGTCACATAGCACGCGGATACCTGCGTGACTCGCCCAGGGGGCAACACCCCCAATGGGCTGTTTTTTGCATGAAAGATAAAACCCTGGATAGCTCATGAGTTTGATTTGTCTTCAAAACCATATAAGGCTCTGACCTGCGAAAACTCAAACGAGAGACCTCAGGAACAAAAAACGTAAACTCAGAGGGCATGAGTTTGTTCGTGAGTTTATATATTTGTTCCGAGATTGTCCCCAAAAGCGCTTAAAAGCCCAGGTCACGGGATTCCAGCACTCGGCGGCACTCGAAAAATGGCGCACCTTGCATATGCAAACCCAAACCTCGGACTTTCTCAATCATTGAGTGGGAATAAAGCTTAGTAATATATCCTTCATCACTTAGTGATAGCCGTATTATTTTTTCACTTAAAGTTAGTTCATAAATATAGAATGATTTTTGTCTAATATTTATTTATATTTGAGGCTTAGCCTGTTGAGTGCGCGAAGCGCGCGAAACACAAAACCACCGCTATTGAACTGCCTCCCATTTCTTGGACATAAGAAATGGGAGGCAGTTCAGACGGCGATGAAGAGGCTTGGTAGGCTCCTCAAGGCGGCGTTAAAGGTTACGCTGGGTTTTTTCGTCTGGCTGTTCCGCACCGTGTTCAAATGGGTAATGTAGGAAGAGAAAACGAAAATAGTGCGGAAGCAATCTCGGAAAGCAGGAAAGCGAATAAGGTCTCATGCTCGAGCATGGGACCTTATTCGTTAAACGGGTGGTTTATTCTCCCGTGTACGCGCCGACGAACAGCGGCGCACCGGCATTGGTGAACAGCGCGAACGCGAAGGGTCAATCGAAGACGATCCTGACGGGCTCGGGCGGGTCCATTGGCAGAGCCCCAGCGCAGCAGGCAAACTGCGTGAAGGCTGCGCCCTCGGCCCCGTTGGGGTCGAGCTTGAGCATCGAGCTCTGGATCGTCCTGTCAAGCATTGTGTCTGCCTCGGTAAGGCTGCCGAGCTGAGCCTCGGTCGAGAAGACCCGACGCACTCTCATGGCCTTCATGGCGGAATCGAGACTCATGCCTTCTGTCTTCAGGTCTAGCTCGGGGACGACGAGCTCGATGCCCCCCCCCTCGGGATGATTGACGCACATCCTATCACGGCATCGGGAGATCAAGCTCCATGCCGAGCCACTTCCGATGAACTTTTCGATGCCGGCCGTTTCATCGGGCATGGCAAACACGGCTTGCGCTCCCGACTCCATGTGCCAGGTCACTGCGGTGCCGCCTGCTTCCCTGATAAGGTCTTCATAAAAACTGAATCCGTCCATCATCGTGACGGTCGGTGTGGAACTGGTAGCATGGAACGGCATATCCGTTTCTTCATTATCCAGACAGTTGATCCACGTGTTCTTGAAGTGCATCACGCTCATGAGGGCGAGCGTCGTCGAGGCATCGAGCCGCGGAACCGAAGTGAACTTGCCTCTGGTGTTCTCGGCGAGCCAGCTCGACATCTGCGAATGAGTTTCTTCGCTGACGGGGGTTCGCCTCGACCGCCTTGCCATTCATATCGCTAATCGACTCTGCATACGATCCGCGAAGCGGCGCTTGGTCGGGATTGGTCCAGATCGACGTGCCGATGGTGAAGCTGTAGTCGTCAGGCAAGTTTTCAGAGGGCTTGCCGAAGAGCGCGGTGTGGGCAGCTTCCCGCGCATCCGCGTCGCCGAGCACCTCATCGATCTCGGTGAGCGTCTCCGTCTCCGCACCCCTTACGAGCGCTTCGAGTGCAACCTCGAGGCACGCAGGCGAGGAAACGAAGCTCTTGCCGTCCCCGAAGCCGATCTTGAGAAGCCGTGCAGCTATGGAGTCGAGCCCTTGTTCTGGTTGGGTATCAAGGCGGTTTCTTCCATCTCCGCGGGGTCCTCTGACGCCGGCGACTTGGGTCTCTTTTCCACGAGAGCGCGGGCGCGTTGATCTTTCTCGATGATGAAGCGCTTGTGATAGAAGAGATCCGCAAAGTCCAGGATTCTTTTCATCTGCGCAGTGTCAAACAGCGCCCCGAAGCCCGCGCCGATGACGGGGACCATCTTTCCGACGGTTTCGAGCGTCATCTTCTGCCCAATCTGGGTGAGCACTTTCTTGAAGACTCCGGCCTCGAGCGCCTTCTTGCCGCCGTTCTCGACTGCCTTGCGGGCAGCGCCGTTGGCAAGCGCGCGGATTTGGGCTATCGCGAGGGCGCCGCCGCCTTGTTTGACCATCGCCGACCAGCCCTTTTTCGCGGCCTGTTTGACAACGGCTGCTTCCGCGTAGACGAGGACCTTGCCGATGTACTCGCTCGTGGCGTCGACTTTGGCCTTGGGAGCGAGGGCACTCTGGAACACCTCGCTCGCGACAACGAGCTCGGATGGGTCGTCCTTGACGTCGTAGCCGTAGAACATGGCGACCGACTGGACGGCTCTGAAGTAGATGAGCATGCTAAGGGCAAGGTTGGCGGGCAGGCCCCAGAAGCCCGCGGCGCCCGTGCCTCCGCCTTCGGCGAGAGCTATGCCCATGTGGTACAGCCTTTCGTTCGCGGACACTGCAGCGACGTCGTAGGCGCGCAGCAGGCATATCTCGGAGAGCGAGGAGACCTTCTGCTCCTGCTTGCCCTCGTTGATGTGGGAAATGACGTACTCCCTGCTGACGCTCGCCTTCGCCGCCTGCTTCTCGAGTTCCCCAAATCCCTCTGCTGCCACCTTGATGGCGTTTGCCATAAGTTCTTGCTCAGTCAGCCCGTTGAGAGTGTCCGTCGCGGCCTTCCCGGCCTTATTGGCGAGGGCCTTCACGGGCGCGGGCATCGCTTCGCCGATCTGCCTACCGGCCTTCGCGAGGGCACCGGGTGAGGTAAGCTTCTCGTAGCGTTTTGCGAGGGTTTCAATCTCGTTGAACTCTCGCTCGTCGAGCATTGGGTCCGGCATGATATACGAGCCATCATCGGCGACAAGGTTCCCCTCAAATATTTCTCCGTATTCGCCTCCGAATGCCTGGTGGGTCTTTTTTGCTCCGGCCTTAATCGCCTCGGCGCCGGCGTTTACGGCTTTTGCACCCGCATCCGCGGCATCTGCAACACCAGCTGCCAACCTGCCTAAAAGGCCACTATTCTTCATAGGGCTTGAATCGACTGTTTCGTCGTCCATCTTCTTCTCCTGGTTTCGAGAGCTGCATTCTCTATAAGGGATGTAATTCTCGCGTGGCATCTGCCTCGTTTGTAATTATGCTACCGTATGCGACGGACGAATACCAGATAGAGGGTGTTGGCGTCTTATAGACGCCAACAAGCATGGATGTTGTCTCGTTGTGAGGGGCTTTGAGCGCTGTGTTCGGTTGCTGCTTGTTGTTTGCTCCGTGCTCAATCCCGGTCGTCGCCGGCTGCGTAGCAGGCGTAGGCCGTGAGCGTAAGAAGCTCCATGCGGAGCCCTATTCCGAAGGGCGCGAATCCCATCCCTTTATCTCCTTCGCATAGACCACGGTGTGGGAATTGCTCGTCTGGTAGCTGCAGGTCACGAAGGCTCAGTCCTGCTCGACGTCCGTCGGCTCTATCAGGACGACCTCGCCGGGACAATTTTCCCCGAGGTAGGCGCTGAGCTCCGCTGCGTTGGCGAAGTCGGACCGCTTGCCCCTCTGCCTCTCGCTCGTCCTTGGCGTCCTCCTCCTCCACAGCGACGACCTCGTGCATCCCGTACGGGTTCCTCTCGGGCTGCGGCAGGACGGTGAGGGCCGCCAGCGCCAGCAACGCCACGGCGACAGTGAGCGCCGTGGTGGCTTTCCATTTATGCGCTGCCGTCCATTGAATCGACTGGAAACCTGCCTTGAGGAGCGCGAGGGAGTCCATTGCTGGGATCCGCGCGAACTTGCCGCTACTCCCGCGGTTGCAGTCAGGGGCATGCGAGCTAAATTAAGCACTTCAATGTCGCACTTAAGGTCGAAACAAAGCCGCCCTCGACAATTCTTTCATCCACCGCTCTCGCGCATTCTATCTGATCTGCGGGAACGCAAGACAATATAGCCGCTGGCTACGATTCACTTCGCTAAACGGATGCCAAAAGGGAAAATCAGCCGTTTTGGCATTCGTTACGAGCGGTTCCGAACCTCAAAGCCTTTCCGTTTTTGTCCCCGGGACAAAAGCGAAACTGCGAGCTCGCGGTTTCGAAATAGTTCGCGGATTTGTCCCAGGATTTGTCCCAAACGCCTATGCGAAGTCACACGGTAGGATTCGGCGGTACGACGGTCAAATTCGACGAACCAACTGGAATCAACTGGAATGACGCCACGTCATACGAGCTTGAAAGAGTGGGAGTAAGGAAATTCCTTAGTTATGGGGGTATAAATCGTTTTTGAGATAAAGAATACCCCAATAAACCCATAATTTGATATACTGGCTCCAATGAAGATTGGAGCCAGTATGCGTTTGTTTCCTAGAGAAAACTACCTAAAAAAGATTCGTGGCTTCTACCATGACGAAGGGATGATCAAGGTCATCACCGGCGTCCGCCGCTGCGGCAAATCCTGCCTCATGCAGTGCATCGCCGAAGAGCTGAGGGCAGAAGGCGTCGATGACGAGCACATCGTTTTTCTCGACCTAGACCGATACGGGTACCGGTCTGTCAAGGCTCCAGAGCAGCTTGAGGACCTCATCGAGCCCTTGCTTGCCATCTCGGGGACAAAATACCTTTTCATTGACGAGGTGCAAAACGTCAAGGGCTTCGAGGACGTGCTCAACGGATTTCGCACCGAGGGTGGCTTCTCCATCTTCATCACCGGGTCGAACTCCTATCTGCTTTCAGGAGAGCTGGCCACGAAGCTAACCGGGCGCTACATCGAATTCGAGATGCAGACGCTAGACTTTGGCGAGTATTGCCAGATGAAGCGTTTCTTGGGACTGCCCGTGAACCCGAACCCGGTCGCGGAGTTCGATACGTATATCCTCGAGGGTGGCTTCCCGAAAACGATAGATTACCCCCGGCTTGCCGACAAGCGCGCCTACGTTGCCGCGGTAATCCAGGAAATTTTTGAGAAGGACATCCGCAGGCGCGTGAAGATCAAGAACGTCTCCGTGTTCAACCAGGTGCGCGACTACGTCATCAACAACTTCGGCGCTACCACGTCGCTTGCGAACATCCAATCCGATCTCGAGAGCAAACAGGGTGTGAAGGTCAAGCGCGAGACGCTTGCGAGATACCTCCAGATCCTCGAAGATGCGAAGATCATCAGCAAGTGCACCCGCTTCGACCTGAAGTCGCGAAAATCGCTGCGGGGCGAGCAAAAGTACTACCTGGCGGACCTGAGCTTCTACTTCGCCCTCAACACCGATAACCGCATCAACTACGGACCCGTCCTTGAGAACATCGTTTATCGTTACGCTCTCACGCAGGGTTGCAAGGTCAGTGTCGGACGCATCGGAAAGCTGGAGTGCGATTTCATCCTGAGGAATCCAGAGATGGGCTATGCATACGTTCAGGTCGCAATGACCATCATGGCCGACCGGTCCACCGAGGAGCGCGAATACCGCTCGTTCGAGCAGATTAAAGATAACTACCCCAAGTACCTGTTGACGCGAAGCGATCCCATTCAGCAAAGGGACGGCATCATTCATGCCAACATCCCTGAGTTCATGCAGGAGGGAAGGGCATTCTAGGAGGGCAATACCTCCTTTCGATACTCGCCTGTATGAGGCTGATCTTGAATGGGCGTTTTAGCCTTCATTTGCTTTAATGCGCCTACTGCATCGATTCAACGCGCGTTCCTTGGCGGTGACAGGACTGATAGCAAGCAGACAATCTACCAAGGGTGCGCCCTTGGTAGATTGCAAGCGAAAGCTGTTCCGGCAGTCGAAGATAAAGCCGACGACCCAATTGGAGTTGACTGGAATGGCACAACAGCAAATGAACGTAAAAGAGTGAGAATAGAGACAGGTAGAACATACCTTTATTATTCAGCCAAATTTTTTATTAACTTCTCACCCACGATGCGAGGAGTTTTTTAATAATGAATTATGGGGATATCACGATATCGTGATATCCTAAACATAGTCAGAGAAAATACGGAAGGCATAAGAATTTAAGAAAATCGATCCACTTGTCTAAAGGAGGCAGATTATGAAATTTCATAAGGTAAAAGATGTCTCTGCCCTGACTGGCTTAAAGTTGAGCGTCCAGTTTACCAACGGCACCACAAAAATCTACGATGTAGCTCTGCTCATGAGGCGTTTTTCGGCTTTTAAGCTTCTGAAAGATGAATCGCTGTTCAGAGACGTAGAGGTTGATCAAGGCGGCTACGGTATTATCTGGAATGATGACCTTGACCTTTCCTGCGACGAGTTGTGGGAGAACGGAATCGAGGTCGTGACGCCCTTTGATGGACTCATATCGTTTTCGGATGCTAGCGAGCTTTGGGGTTTAAGCGAGTCCACTCTGCGTAAGGCTGTTGCGTACGGCAAGATAGTTCCAGGCGTGGATGCTCGCAAGTATGGCAAGCAGTGGATTATTAACCGTGATGCTATGTTGCGCGAGTATGGCAATCCTATGTGCTAGGGGCTACAAATATACAACCTCAAATACTGTCCATTTCAGTGGACAGTATTTTTTATATGTTTACGTAGACTGGTAT
>ERZ773031.316-NODE-316-length-26607-cov-3.845435_pt1 | contig 26607 bp, 27 predicted proteins | sample MGYA00511666_ERZ773031 | MGnify/ENA primary metagenome ERZ773031 (study PRJEB29015, sample SAMEA2738135) | human oral metagenome | biome: human oral; feature: human-associated habitat; material: saliva | place: China | collected 2250 ...
TTTCTCTAGATATATCTACTTGGGATACTAGTAAAGTAATTAGTATGCCAAGTATGTTCGCTGATTGTAGTTCTCTTACTACAATAAATGGTATTATAGACTTCAAGAGTTGTACTAGTTATTATGCTATATTCCAAAACTGCCCTAATCTTACTTCCGTTAAAGTTAAAAACTTACCTGCAAATATCGATACATTCTGCAGCATAGCATATATATCTAAATCTAAAGTTATTGTAGTTTAATAAGGAGGATTATATGGAATTAATTAATACTAAAGATCTTCCTTATAGTTTTAATATTAAGGATAATATGCAACTTAAAGTTGTTACTAAAGAGATCCCCACAGGAGAACTTAAATGGACTAAGTATAAGTCTAATGATGGTTCTAAAACATTCCTTTCTCAAAGCTTTGAGCTTAATGTTCCTGGTGGTATCACTGCTGTACAGATTTTCTTAAGTCAAAATGATGGTTCTCCTGCAGCTAATATCAGAATTCAAAACTTCCATTCTAAAAAGTATTGGTTTGATAATGTGAATACGGATACTATGTCTTATCCTATTATCAAAGTAAACCAATATCAGAAGTATCTTCTTATGATTGATGAGATTACTGAGTTGCCACATGGTGGTACGCTTAAATTTAGATTCAGTAATGACATCAATAAGGCTACTCCGGATCTTATTGACATATAATTAAATCAATAAGAAAGGAGGACTAAAAGATATGAAATATTTCTTGTACCTTATTGGTCAAATCCTATGTACTCTTCTCTGCTATCTAACTAACTGGTTAGTGGTATTATTTGCAGATGAAGAAGGCGAACTTCATGGTTTCTTACATTATTGGCAAACATGGGATAGTACTTTAGATAATAAAGACTATGTTGAAAGATATGGTTGGGGTTTCTTAAAGTACGATTACGATAAATACTTCAAACAAAATGAAGTACTTCTTGAAGAAGGAGACTTTAACCGTAAGAAGTTTATCTCTAAAGTAATCAATCCTAATATTCCTATCTCTGTAAGAATTAAACGTTACTTATCTCGGGTTTGTTGGTTATATAGAAATAATGCATATGGATTTGCATATTATTTCTTCTCCGTAAGAGTATGCCCAACTAACTTGGTATATATCTGGAGAAATGAACCAGAACCTGGTAAACGTGGTTATTTTGTATATGAAAAAGGTCATAACCTTTGGAATACGCCATGGGCATACTACGATAACCGCCATATTAATAAATATATGGACTGGTGTAATTATCTTGGATGGAAAATTGTTAGAGAACCTGGTAAATCTCCTGATGAGAAATTCCAATGTATGTTAGCTAACCGTATTGCTATCCATGGATATGATAACGACTAACTAAAATTTTGCGACAGACTGTCCCGTACCCAATATTGGGTACGGGGTTAGTCCGTTTTTCTTAGGTAGGATTTTCTATGTGAAAACAACAGCAAACAATGTTAAAGATATAAAATCAGGAGCATTATCTATACCTCTAACATTATAATTATGTTTGATTCTCCAGCCAAGCAGAAAGCTGTTTTAAAAACATATCAATAAACCTTATTATAGGTTGACTCTCTATATTTGTATTCACGAGAAAGGATGTGAAATATATATGCTAGGTAGTTTATCCTCTGTATACGAAAGTAATGATGACTGGGGTGCTATTTCCACTGGTGTAGATGATTACGGTGGGAAAAGTTACGGTGCTTATCAATTAGCTTCCAATCCTGGTACAGTTCGAAGATACATCAATTGGCTTCATAGAGAAGGTTATTGGTTTGCAGATAGTTTAGATCAATATGAAATCGGTTCCGAAGGTTTCGATGGTGCTTGGTCTTGGTTAGCAGATCCTGCAAATGGTAACTTAGATGACTTTGCTAAATCTCAACATGACTTTATCAAATATTCCCACTATGATCCAGCTATAGAAGATCTTGCTGCTAATGGTTTCCATATCGAAAACCATTCTGAAGTAATGAAAGATGTTGTTTGGTCCCGTGCTGTACAATATGGTCCTGGTTTGATCGTTGAAATGTTCGAAGATGCTGTACAAGCTGTAGGATATCCTTACTTGTCTTATGTAGATGCAGAATCTTTTGATGAACGAATGATCCGTGCTATTTACTTAGACGTATGTAGTTCTTATGAATGGAATTCTGGTCCATCTCGCCAAGCATTATTAAACCGCTTCCAAAGCGAATGTAATGATGCATTAGCTCGTCTTTAATTTTTATTTGGAGGAGAGATAAATGGGCGAATTCAAGAATACTTCTACTAGTAGTTTGGTAACTAACAACGTAATTCGGAATAATACCAATACATCTCTACGCCAATCCATTATCGGTAACACTACTAATTCTATGATTAATAGGGTTACCGATAATCCTTATACTTTCTTTACCGATCAGTCTATGACAACTGTTACGTTTTATAATATAAACAAACAGTTTACTACATTAGATGAACGTTTAGAGAATACATATAATACGATTGGTGAAGCCTCTGGCTTGAGATTTGATAAAATCAATGGTGTTGTTCTATATGGTATGGGTAAAATCGAATTAAATATCGATGTTGGTGAATTCGGAACAGAGGCTGACCCTATTGAAGGTGAAGCTGTTCTCCCTCCGAATACTTTTATTCCTTATCAAGAATCGTTCTTTACCATCGACCACTTAATGACTAAGAAAACATTGTGGTTTAGAGTGGTAAAGGTAAATATAGATACATTACCAAACGGTAATAATTACTACAAAATTGAATATAAGCTCGAAACTATTGGCGATAATATTATGCCACAAGTTATTCGAGAGTATATGTATAATGCAGATGCTGTAGGTCTTGGTGCTACTGGTTCTTCTGGTGGTATTGATGATGCTACTGGTATGAATCCGAATGTTGTAGTAGATTCTACTTTGTATAATCTATCTAATCAATATGCTGAACTTATCGGTATGCTACAAAAGTTCTATTACGAGATGTTCTTCCAAGAGTCTACTCAAACATTTGTGTTTAAATATGGTATGTATGGTACGTTTTTCTACGATCCATATCTAATAAATTTTGCAATTAGAAATAAATTGCTAAATTACAATGGGTATAGATATATTAACGTACAACAACCAGCAGTAGTACCTCTTTATATGAATATGGATTATGAGCATACAATATTCCGTAAGTTTGAAGATCCTAAAGCGAAACTATGTTACACTAAAGCTTATGGTATATTAGTACAAGATCCTATGTCTTTATTATCTCAACGTATTGAACCATATTACCAAGTAACAGTTCGTGATGACGATGGTTACTACTTAGGTGGTCCTTATTTAGAACCATTGGATTACTTCGATACAGATTTAATGAATCTTATTCCTGGTATGAATCCATTGGAAGATAATAAAGATCCTAATAAGTGTGAATGTGATTGTATGAAGATTATCAATAACCTTAATAAAGAAAATGCTTACTATAAACTCATTCATACTTATCTCAATGGTGGAATTATTACACCAGCTATGATAGAATCCATACGGTATATTTGCTTCAATCCTTGTAAAGAGCTATACTACACTATCCCTATTTTAATCTATATAGTTAGATACACTTTAAGTAATTTGGCTGCTATGATTTCAGCTCAAGAAGCTGAAGCTGCAGCGGTTAATGGTTCTTCGAATGCAAATGGTAGTACTTCTTTGCGTGCAAATACTGTCCAAAATTCTGCTACTGTAGCTAAGAACCGCATCAATAATGTTGTCGGTGCTGCTACTAAGGGCGTTAATGTATTTGGAAACTAGAAGAACTAGGAAAACATTTGAATAATTATTTAATGAAAGGGGAACCTTTACATGAAAGATATTCTTTCTGCTATTTTAGAAGATTCTCTAGATGAGATGGATAACTGTGATACTATTCAAGAGGCTGCTGAATCGGTAAGCTATTCTCCTCTTGATGTATTGATGGAAACTCCAGGCTCTTCTGAAATCATGGATGAATTATTCCCTAGTGGTCTACACAGAGAATATTCTAAATTATTGTAATTTAAATGGAGGTAAACAATGCCTACAGAAACTACAGTTCTTCATACTAGTGAAGAAACTAATCCTATTTTGGGTAACTTGAAAAATAAACTAAGAGAGGAATTAAAAGAAGCTGAAAAAGCATTAGTTGCAGCTAATGAAAAAATTGCAGCTCTTGGTGAATCTCCATCTGAAGAAGAAAAAGGTAAAGCTATTGATGAATTAACTAAAGCTAAAGCTAGAGTTGATGAGTTGAAAGAACAGCTAAAAGCTGCTGAAGGTACTCATGAAGATGGTGAAGTCACACCAAGCCCAGTAGTACCTGGTTCTGGTGTAGTTGAAAGTCCTACTACTGGTAGTGGTACTGAAACACATCCAGCTCAACCTAAAGAAGATGAAAGTCACAAACCTGCTCCTTCTACAGGTGGTACTGAAACTCAACCTGTTCCTCCAACACCTGCAGTTCCAACTGGTAGTGAAGAAGGTCACGGTACAACAGAAACCCACGAAGGTACTCCAGCTGGTGGTGAAACACACACTGAAACTCCAGGTCCTACAGGTGGTGATCATCTTGAAGATCATGCAGCTCATGCTGAAGAAGGTAAACATGAAGAAAAACAACCTTCTGCTGATGAAGCTGCATTAAAAGCTAAAGCCGAAGAAGCTAAAGCAAAAGCAGAAACTGCTAAAACTGAGTTGGAAAAAGCCCAAGCTAAAGTTGAAGAACTTGCTAAAGATGAACATGCATCTGAAGAAGACAAAGCTAAAGCTGCTAAAGCATTAGTAGAAGCTAAAGCTAAAGTAGAAGAAACTACTAAAGAAGCAGCTAAAGCTGAAGCAGCTGCTAACCCAGCAAATAAACTTGGTGGTGTAGCTTTTGCTCTTGCATCCGGTGCTTACCGTATGCTTTAATTTTATTCTAGGAGATATTTCACATGCTAGATAAGTTTACTGGATTCTTTAAGAATGGTCTTCCTGGTATATTAGAAAAGATTAAGAATCTTAAGAAACCTCTTATTCTTATTTCTTGCTTCTATATCGGTTTACTATTAGTATTGATCCTTACTTGGTATGGAGCTTGGTGGTATATTTCTTTGAAACATGGAACTCCAGATTTATCTGCACTCTCTAATTTCATTGCTATTTGTATTGGTTCTTCCGCTATTGCTGCAGTAACATTCATTGCTGGTTTATTCATCGACTTAGATGGAGATGGTATTCCGGATGTTATTGAAAAAGGTTCTAATATTGTGAAGACTGGTAGAGATATTGCCTCTGGTGATCTCTCTGCTTTGAAAGACAATAAAGAACAACCTGTGGTAGAAGAAGAGCCTACTGATACTGGTAAAAAGAAATTAAAGAAGCCTTTGAGAGAAGACTCTGGTATTCCAAAACAGTAAACAAAACGTTTGGTAAACAGTATTGGTGCTTATAGTACCAATACTTTTCTACCATTCGGGACATCCTTATAATTTAAAGGAGGTATTCGATATATGCGAATTTCTGATGATATTGAATCCATTATCGAAAGTGTAGAACCTACAATTGATCATATCATTGATCAAGAATTGGAATTCGATGCTATGGTAGAAGCTGCTGCTTCTGTAGACGTAGTTGATCCTGTAGATATCACTAATGATGATGAAATTAATGAAATTGTAAATACTGCTATCGGTGCTGGTTTAATTACTGACAACGATGTAGATGACATCGCTTCCGGAAAAATTTCTATTTCCGACGAAGTTGATGAAGAAGCTGACAAAGCTGATAAAGAAATCGAAGAATATGCTGATGACGCAATTAGAGATGGTATTCTTGCTAAAGAAGAAGTTGAAGCTATCCTTAATGGTGTACCAGTAATGGAAGCATTAGATATCGATTTCGATGAAGAACAAGAAACTTTTGACGAAGAAGAAGTAATCATTGCTGATACTGATGCTGATGAAGCTTTCAACGAATCTATCGCTGAAAAACTTGGCATCAAGAAACCAGCTGATGAAAAATCTCGTGCTAAAGCTCTTAAAACTTTAGGTGCTAAAGTATTAAGCACAGTTCGTGGTGTATTTGGTCGTGATAGAGGTGAAGTTATCGAAAAACTCACTAAAGAAGACGAACGCAAATTCATCAAAGAAGGCAAATCTGTTAAAGTTTGCCAATTACAATACAACCCATTCATGGCTAAACGTAGATCCGAAGACCGTAAGAAAGGTCTTGGTGTAGGTTATGCTCCTGGTGTTGGTCTTTACCTTAAAGATAAAGACTTAGAAGACTTCCAAAAATTTGCTGCATTAGTTGGTGATAAACTAAAAGAAGATGCTTTGAAATTTGGTTGTCGTATTTATTCTTCTGAATTTAAAGATCTTAAAGAACGTATTAAGAAACGTCAAGGTTTTATCATTTCTTGGTACTTAGAACCTCGTAAATACTTCTTCGAATCTGAAGAATCTGAATTGGACTTAGCAAATATGGCTTTGACTTTCGATACTGGTATCAACTTCAACGAAGCTGAAGATGATATTGATGCTATCTTTAGTTTAGATGAAGAATCTACTTCTCAACCAACTCAATCTGGTAAAGAAGTAGCTTCTAAACCTCAAGCTGGTCAAACAGATAAAGAACAAGCTGGTGAAAAGAACCAAAAAGCTCCTGTTCCTGGCACTCCTAAACAAGAAGAAGACGACAGCATTGTTGATCGTGATTCTAATACAATCGATATGGAAATCAACCGTGATGAAGATCCTACATTTGAAGGAGATCGTAAAGCTTTCCATGACGATGAAGACGATGATCGTGATGAAGAAGAACGCATCACTATTGATTCTGATGATGATGATGACGACCAAGACGATTTCGACGACGATGATCATGATGATGACGACGTAACAATCGGTTCTGACGATGATGATGATAGCGATGATGACGACGACAGTGATGATTCTGATGATGATCATGACGAAGATGATGATCAAGAAGATGAATCTGATGAAGACGATAATGATGACAAAGGAGTTTTCAAAATGGACGAATCCATGAAATTGAATTTCGTTGAACAAGCTCAAGAAGTTTGTCAAGAAATGGAATTAAATAAAGTTGATACTATGAACACATTCGATGGTGCTGGTATCAATGCTGATGATGTTGAATTCGGTTACAAAGGTCCAGAAGTTGGTTCCGATGAAAAGAATTTAAACGACGATTTCAAAAAAGAAGATACTGTTCCTGACAATATTTTCAAAGATTCCTTCTGGGATGAAGATTTAGATCCTTCTATCGAAGAAATGGAAATCGGTAAATAGTAATATTTCTTTAGGAGGATTATAACTATGATTAAAACAGTAAATATATATGCAGCTCAACCTGCATATATCGATGGCATTAACTTTAGTGGACCAGCTAACGGTATTGAATTAGATACTGATACTATCCGCAAATGCTTACAACAACGCATCTTAGTTCAAGAAGTTCTTGATGATGGTACAACAGTCCAATTGGGCTTTGATAACTATGATAAAGACCTTGACGGAGATGACGAAGTTTCTATTCTCGATGACGAAGATAAACAAGAACTTCCTAAGTTCAAAATCTACTCTGTAGGTCCTAATGGAGATAACTCTGCTATTGAAGCTGAATCTAAATCTACTATCCAAAAGATTGTAGAAAACAAAAAAGAAACAGAACCAAAAGAAACTCCAGCTGTGACTGAAGTTAAAGACTTAGTAGAAGAAGACAAAAAAGAAGGCTCTGTTAAAGTTATCGATGAAGATTCTAAAAAGAAATTTAATCGTAAATAAATTATTCAGAGGCTTATAGATGAAAAAACCAGTAGTGTTTGTCATTAATGAAGCTGCAGAAAAAGTTGTTTCTTGTGAAACTGTAAATGTAAATAGAAACGGTTTTGTTACAGCTGAAGGTATTCTCCAAGTTGGTGAGAAAGAAAACCGTAACCGCCGTTTCTATTCTACTGAAGACTTGCATAGTGAAATCTACAGTGATCGTATTCGTGAATTAGTTACTACTGGTAACTTCAAAGGCGAAGCTGGTCATCCATTAGATTTGAATCTATCTCGTCAACAAAAAGTAGATGGTACTTTAGAACAAGTATGGTTTACTAAACTCTGGATGGAAGGACCTTTAGTAAAAGCACACTTCCGTGGTACTAATAATGAACTAGGTCGTAGCTTTAACGAAGACTTAAGAGATGGTCAAAAACCTTCCTTCTCTTTACGTTCTATCGGTTCTATTAAGAATACTGGTGGTCGTAATCAAGTTACTAACTTACGTATCATTTGCTATGACCGTGTATACTTCCCATCTTATCCAGATGCTTATACAGATCACATTGTAACTGAATCTGCATTCATGGATGATCTTAAATTGACTAATATGAATGAAGACATGCAACGTAAAATTGTTGAGTCTGGTAACAGCTTGATGGTTGAATCTGCTGTCTCTCCTATCATTAACGATGAAGTGCGTAAAGTTATTATGAAAGAATCTTATAACTTAAACGCTATGTGTGAAGCTTTTGATCAAGAGTTCACCAATATTACTCGTAAGGGTAATAACCTTCAATTAGTAGACGAAAACTATAACGTTATCGTTGTACCTATTGAAGACTATGTAGGTGCTAAGATCGATAAGTTCTGCGATCGTTTCTAAAAGAATATAATTAGAGTACCCAATATTGGGTACTCTATATATTTTATTTACCACATAGAATTGAGGTGATAAAGATATGCCAATGATGAATGCTACCACAAATCTATTAAATAAAATAGAACGTCGTTTAGGTACTCGTGTACTTAACTTACCTGATGAAATGGGTAAAGATGTATGGATGGAAGAAATAATTGCTAATGAAACATTGGATACATTCAGTCGTTACTTTCCATATAAGATGACTTATTATTTAACTGGTGATAGACGTAAAGGTCCTTACTATCTTATCGATGAAGCAACGTGCTCATCTGTAAAGATTATTGGCTGTGGGGACATCGACTGGAGATTATTAAGCACTATGTATCCTTCCTTTGGGTTCGGTACTGGGTTCTTTAGTACATTCGATATGTTTACTACACAAATGAACGTAGAAGATATTATGATGAACCAAATGCTTACTAACCATGCTAGTATTTACAAAGCTGGTATATATCCAGAATTCGAAGCTCCTAATAAAATTAGATTAGCTTCTCAGTTATCTAATAACCAATTAGAAACTCTTAAGTCTATTCCAATTAATCTATACGTCAAACATTCTAAGAACCTAATGACGATAGAACCATCTAAGATGGAGATATTTGAAAACCTAGCAACTTCTGATGTGGCTACATTTGTTTATAACAATTTGAAATACTTTACTAATGTAAGTACTTCTTATGCTACTACAGAATTACCATTGGATACTTTACAAGACTGGGCTAATAAGCGTGATGATATCGTTCAAAAGCTTGAAGATAACTATGTTTCTGCAGCTAATAGAAATCAACCACTTATTATCACAATCTAACATATAATTGAGACTCTCTTGCCACGGGTTTCACTTCATAGTAAAGAAAAAATAAAAGAAGGATATGAGGTAGCCAATATTGGCTACCTCACTTTCTTTCCCTTATTTTATCGAAGTCTAAATAATTTGTATAATTTAGTTCGAGATTCAAATCCTTCTCGAGTCAATAGTAAATATGTATTCATTAACTTATTGAGCTTCAATGGTAAGTCATTCTTTTTACAGATACGTACAGCTTTATGGATTTTACCATATACAATAGCATTTGCTAGTACTGCTATATAATCTGGAATCTCTGTAAATAAAGTTACATAAGATTCTTCTTCATTACCATTAACCATTTTGGTCAGATTAAAATCATTATCTCTGAAATCATAATGATAATAATCTACATCTGTATGGTTAATTGATCTAGGATCAGATAAGCGACTATTAAGGTTTCAAGACCATATACTTCTAATACTGTTTCTTTTTTAAGAAATTCTGTTTTCATTGTTTCTCTCCTTAAATTATTTACAAATATCTCTTAGTTCTTCTAATGGGAAATTGATACCATTATAATATCTAGCCAATGGAATTCTAAGTAGTTCACTTAGACTTACATGTAGTCTAGCTTGTTTAATAATTCTAGCAGCTTTTCTATACTTTCCTTCGAAGATATATTTAGCTAGGATTACTATTTCAGCTGGGATATTATTTACAGTATCTCTGAAGTACAAACTCTTTTGTTCTTCAGTGCCATTGTCAATAAACAATTGATGTGTACCATTAGAATACAAATATACATAGATACCTTCATATCCATACTGGATATGGTTATGAATAATATGAGCAACTAAATTTAAGTTTATTAGTTTCTCTGTTTCTATATCAGACAATATCATAAACCCAAGCTTTTCTCTTTTAGTAGTTGGGAGATAATATCGTACTAAATGAGTATCGTAAAGTGTTACACATTTTTTCATGTTTGTTTCCTTCCTAAGAAAATAAAATTCCCATAGGCAATATTGCCTATGGGCTGTGTGATCTATTTTTTTAATCCTTTACTATTGATGATCTCTCCATATAACTTAAACGATCTGATGAAGAGTACAGTATCAGCTATAATACCAAGTATTACAACTGGACACCATACAGATACGTTACCATTACACCGTAAAGACATAAAAGCAAGAATAGAGAAGAGGAATGCTAAAAGTGAAATAAGATAGCATAAGAAGATAATACAGAATTCCTTCTGTGTTACCCTAACATTAGCTACGAAGATCATCCAATTAGACACTCCCCGTAAAAGTTCTTTTGGAGATTTCATTAAAACAACACTTCCCTTCCGCTAAACAAAAAAGTTTACTTAAACTTTCAGAATTTGCTCACGGATTTTATTGGCTGGAACTCCAAAGTCTTTTTCACCTTCAAAACCATTCCTGTGTAAGTATACTGGTATGTTTAATTCCAGTGCTTTTTGACAATTCCATATAGCGTAATCATTACCATAATCGTTGTCTAAATACAGGTCTAAAATTAAATTGGGTATAGAATACGTAGTTAAAACATGTTTAATTACACTACTAAACCCCTTACCATTTGCAGAGATAAACATCTGTTGATTAGTGACACCTCCGCAAAGATTATACTTCACAGACAATATATCGAAAGCCCCCTCTGCAATTCGAATATGTACTGGCTCATTTGACATTACGTCTATCATAGATGGTATACAATAATACTTATTCCCCGATTCAAAAGAATTAAATACGTTATATTGCATATATCTGAAGTTAAACTGTCTTGGTGGATTCTTACGGAGATTTCTAAGAGTAATGAAACTATTATTCATACTAAGAAAACCAATAGAATTCAATGAAGCATAGTCGATAAGATCACTAAATCGACCCTCGACGTTAATCTTATTATATCCTAATAATTCTTTTACGTCAAGTATTATTTTGTTCGAAACTATTTCACCATAAGAAAAATCTATTCCAAGACGATTAGAAATATATTCAATTTTCTTCTTATTATGTACAGTATCATTGTATGGATAACTTTGATTCAGATAATATGTATTATTGACTGGTCTGTATTTAGAGTTCTTGAATATTTCTTTATTCGACTTATCCAGCTTATACAATACTTCAGATGTATCTGCATAACCCATCAGCTCTCTAATTACATCTTTAGATAATACACCGCTCTCATTACATTTAAAGCAATGATACATTGGTGGTATTCCTCTAGTTGAATCCCCTAGAGATAAGTACAAATGTCGAGACTGTTTATTCTTACTATCACCACAAAAGCGACATCTAATAACAACTTCTCTTCCATTAGAAGCAGATCTTGCATCTTGAAATACACTCATTAAATAATATTTCAATTCTTCTTGCATATCCATAATCTCACCTCCATTCAGCAGATAAAAGTCCAGAGACTAATATTAGTCTCTGGAAATTATTTATCTTAAATTAACAGAATATATTGAAGCAACTCTTCAGAAATCTTTTCTGGAATACATTGAATTTTGATTCCATTAAGCTCTTGATTATAGAAGTCAATATTTCTGAAATCAGAGGCTAGGATTTGAGAGATTGTTTTAAAGATGATTTCTTCTTGGATTTTCTTATTATTGTATTTAGCAACTATTTTAGGATAGTTTTCAGAGAATTGAATCTTCTGAAGAATCTTCTTATTTACAGTCTTGCGACTAACAATCTTTTCTACTCTACCACCAATAATATATGGTAATAAAGATTGTCCAGCAGAGATAAGATACTTCTTAGCAGCCAATAGCATAATTACATATTGTCTAAATGTAACCAACTTAACTGCTTGAATATCTTTGAACTCTTTTAAGAAAAGATAAGAAACCAAATTGAATTGGAATTGGTTCTTAATATTCTTTCCTTCTTTACCAAGCTCTTTCATATAGAAGTTAATTTCATCTTCAGAGAATGGACCATATAGAGCTTCAATACGTTGGATTGTTTGATTACAATTCAACGAGGATTGAATAACTGCTGATTCATTCATCTTAGCTAAGTGAGCTTCGAACTTATCTGCTTCAGAGTTATTATCTTCATCTACGTTGGAAGAAGATACTGACGCTAAAGCATATTCATACTTAGCACGTAGAACTTTATTATTCAAATCATTTTGGATAGAGAAGAAGTTAAACGAGATGATATTTTCTTTGAATGAATATTTTGGAATGATTTGTACCAAAATATTTTGTTGGGTTTCCATTGCATGTGAGATAGGATTACGAGCTCGGATTTCTTGCATATCCCATAACACTGGATTGCCCTTCTTGTTTTTGTTTACATTTGTCAAGATAGTTTCAAATAACTTAGAAGCCATATCGACATTGTATTTATTATCTACTTCAAATAAGATATTATCAAATACTCTCAATAAGAGTCTTTGGATATCTTGGTTTGTGTATTGATGTAGATAAGAAAAATGAATAAGAGTAGGAATAATCATATTTTGAAGAATAGAGATTTCAAACAAAATACAAGCATGATAATCTCTATATTCTAGACATGGATTATTCTTATTCTTATACGTTAAGTGTATATTATAATTATCCCTTACAAATCTGTGAATATCATAGTGTAATACAGGATTACTCTCTTTAGAGATGAAGTAACGTTGGATATCCGATACCAACATATCTTCATTATATCCTTCATGATATTCAATTAAATACTTTAATTGTGCTAAGATATTTACTACCGTGTGTTCTGTATCATAAAACTTTTCAAAGTAATTCAAGTAATGAATACAGTGATCACGGAACCCAATAGAAACATCTCCATTTGGTTTTACTACTGTGGCACCATTGTAACATTTCTTACTAGCCATCGAATAGAAAGCAATTGGATGATGATCTTCTAACCCATAGATCCTAGCAATTTCGTTTAATTCAATTAAACCTTTTGATGTTGTGAAGATAAAATCTTCTGGTTGTGGAACCCAGTCATCTACATAGACGAATGGCTGAGCTTCACCGAGATCAATAAAAACGTTCTTTAATTCTTTTGCCATTTTACCCTCCTAATTGGATTTTAGGTTATTTAGGAAATTGCAAATAACCTTCTCATTTCTATAATATACAGCCAAATTATCTTTTTCGAATTGCCTTTGTTGTACGTACTGTTTTAGTAGTTTTAACAGTCCCTGTTTTTCGTACACCACTAGCAACTCTGGCTGGTTTAACATGATCGGTACCAACAAAAGTATTTCTAGGAGGTTGAGAAGTCTGTTTAGTAGCCTTCTCTGTTTTTCTAACTTGTTCAGCTTCTCTTTGACGCTTAACAATCTTAGAATCTGCCTTCATAATATTATGAGATATAGTATCAGCTTTATAAGGCTTAGCTTTATCCCACCAACGTTTTTCGAATAACTTCTTTTGCTCCATAAAGAAGTAAGCAAAGTATAGAGATTTAACGAATCCGAAAGTTTCTTTCGGATTACGTTCTCTAGGTTTGGCTTTTAAGAAGTCTGGACCGATTTTGTCTGCAAAGTCTTTAATTAACAACCCTTCTTTATTGAATACGTAAGCATACGTATAACAAAAAGCAGGATCATTTGAAAAGACTTGGATATTATAGTTAGTAAGGGTAGGGTAAGATTCAGTACCAGTATGACCACAGAATTTAATCACTACGTCATAATAGAATTTATCTAATACTTCAGATGGAACTTTGATGTGGATATAATAAGTGTCGTTTTTATCGTCTTTAAATTGATAGAATTTAAGACTACCGCCTTCTCTCATCAATATACGTTCGTATCTTTGACGAGCATCCATTTCAATTAGTTTAATTTGCGGTGTGGTACTCCCGATAATACCAGGTCGTCTAATATAATTAGCGAATGTTGTTTCGACGGACAATTATATCCCTCCCTTACATTGTTTTATATGATTAATTCGCAGTATATGTATTCATATCTGGAATTGGACATAAGAATTGGTTTGTTTTGAACATCAACCCCACGATGTCCACAATAGCTTGTAATGTAGTTGGATCTGTTTTAATAGAAGACAATACTTCACGGTTATTACCAGTTACATCGATTGGTTTATTAGCTTCGATAAGTTTCTTAATCAAATCATCTTGACTAATACCTTCAGTAGCCATATAATCTACATAAATACGAGCAACTGTATTAGCATATGCTTTAAATACAGCAGAGCTTACAGCTTCACGGATTGGACTTAGATTAGAAGTTACTTCAGATACTTCATGAGATGCACGAAGACCTTCGAAGTTAGCAGCATAACCAATACCTTCTTTAGCAGCAGAACGACAGTTAAGAACAGCGTCTTCTACAGCATCTTTTAATGCATCACGGTCTGTATATGATACACCACCGATTAAATAGTCAACCATATTACATTTCAAGGATTGAATACGGCGACGTAAAGTATTTACTTCTGTAGCAGATTCTTTTACAGTATCTAATTGAGCTAATTGTGCTTCTAAAGACGCTAAAAGGTTATTGTAGTCTTCACTGAATACTCGTTTACCTTCTTCATCATTCACAAACATCAATTCTGGATTGATGACTTTAGTTGTTTTAGTATCTGCAACTAATAATTCAGCTTTACCGCCGAAATCAGTAGCTACATTATCCAATGTAGGAGCAATACCTTTCTCTACATCAGATTTTTGAACTTCAGGATCTACATATTTCTTGATTGTCTTAGCACCAGTCATAGCAGCTAAGTCAGCAAGACGGTCTACATCAGTCATACCAGTGATAATAGTTAATGGAGCACGTTGTTCAATTTTAGAACTACTCATCATATCAATGATATTATCCATTTGGGAACGAATATCACGACCAAATGTAGGAGTAATAATTGCAGTTGCCTTAAGTTCATTAGCAATTACAGCATCAGCTTCACTTTGATTGCCTTGTTGAACCAAAGTGTTGTATTTAGTTAATGGAGCAATCAAATTTTGCTCTACAATCTTATAGCAAAGATTTAGTGTGTAGTTATTATCAACAGGATCTTCAAAAATGTAAATATTAGGATTTTGAAGTTCAGAAACAGCGTCTTTGGCACGGTTTATGAAGCATGGATTGAAATAACCACCATCAATAGTCAAACCTTCATAAGTTTTAACCATATGATTAGTAGTATTAGAAATACCTACGTCAATGTAAACACCAAGACCAAATTGTTCATAAATTTTACGAATAGAGTCAGCAACTTCTTCATTACCATCTGTAGAAGTCAAAGCAATTTGATAGATCTTTTCGATAGTTGGTTTTTGACTGCTATGTTCAATTATGGTTGTGATATCTTTTACTACACGTTGTAATTCAGCAACAACTGCTTTTTCTGTGAATTCAGAATGTTCATTAATGATTTCATTTAATGCACGGAAGATTTCATAAGAAAGAATTACGGCAGAAGTGGTACCATCACCAACAGTTTTAACAGTATTACGAGTAATATCTTTAAGATCATCAAGAATACTCATTTCAATAGGCTTATTGAACTTAATAGCACCTAAAATACTATGACCATCTTTAGTATATGCAGTCACACCAGAGCCTTTTACATCATCACCCTTACGGATAAGTGTAGTAGACCCAGCTGGACCGTATGAGTTAGCCAAAGCAGTAGCTATACGTTCAATAGTTTCTAATTGTACTTCACGAAGTACATCTTTTGGTATAATATTAGAAACCGCCTTAATTCTTGCTGTGTTCATTTATATAATCCTCCAAGTTTACTTCAGGAATAGTGATATTGGAATAAATATCAACCATCCGAATTACGTTTTGCTCCCCTAATACAGTTACAACTGGACTAGGAAGATAATTAGGTCCTAGATTGTAATTACCTTTAACGATATAAATGTATTTACCACCAATAGGAGCATAATCTTTAATATTATTGAGGTATTTGATAAAAAGAGAAGTAGAATCTTCGAATAATTCATTGGTTCTAACTATCTCCAATACCTCAGAATATTTTTTCACTATATTGACTTGTTTTTCGTTATCACATTTGATTCTAGATTTAATGATATCGTCAGCTACTCCCATAGCATTGATAGCTTGTAATAGATCGGTAGGAACAATTCTATCGTATATCTCATCAGCGTGATCTTTCATAATAGTTTCCAGTAAGTCGTCGAAGCTATCTTTATATTTAGAATCCAGTACTGCAGATAGTGGATTATCATATTTTCTGTATAGGAGTTTATTCTTAAGATAATTATTGGTAATCTCTACCTTGGATTCCCTTATTGATTTATCTATATATTTATCATTCTTAGTATTCAGTAATATATACTGAGCTATAGCTAAATCTAGGTCAAATAATACTTCAAATTCAATAAAGTTTTTAGTTACATATTTTATCGTAGTATCCATATAAACCTACCTAGACGAAGTAAAGAGAGTATACGAATATCGTATACTCTCAACTTTATCTTCTTTAGTATATATTATTACATGAAATCGTCTAAGTCATCGATTTCGTTGTTTTGACTTGCAGAACCTTTACCGTAACGGCTACCACCATTATTGCTACTATAGGAAGAACCACCATTCAATGCTTCTTTTAAGAAGCTATATTTGGATTGAGTGTTTCTAGCCAAGTTATCAATAACAGAGAATGCAACAGCATTATTCATTGCATGTACATAATCATCTAATTGGAAGATCAATTGTTTGAGATCTGTGGAAGATGCAAAAGAATTATTATAGGAGATGCTACCATCTTCTTTAATTTTTTCAATTACAGGGAAAGAATGATTTAATACATAAGATAAACCATCGCCGATTTCGGAACCGTTTTTAGTAGATACTGTAAGAACGTCATCATCGCCTTCACGAACGATAGTAATGATTGCACGTGCAGATTCTACACCAAAACCAGAGTATTGTTCTGGGTCACGTAAATATGCTTTAAGAAGATCAGCTAATACTAATGCTTTAGAAGCAGTTAAGTATAATAAAGCTGGATTTTCTGTATCAAATTCAGCACTGTAACCATCAGTAGATTCTTTTACCATACGTTCAATAGAAAGTTTAATAGTATTTTTCCACATAGAGAAATTCATACGAGATTTAGCTTTCTCAGAACGAGTGTTGTAGAAAGAATAACCAGAGTATACTGTTGGTCTTAATTCACGATTGTTGTTGTCACCTAGTGCCATGATAATAGCCTCCTAAAAAATATAATGTTAATACTAAATACAATAATAAGCTTTACGCTTATAATTACTTTTACTAAGTTGTTATATTGAATATTAAAATTAATATTTAAGAGGATAAAAAAGAGAGTACCCAATATTGGGTACTCTCAGTTATTTAAAGATTAGATCTTATTATGTAAGGAAGTCCTGATGATATCATATCGACAATACAATCTGTCCAAATCCTTAGCTGTCTTTGCATCAAGCTTATTATTTTCTAGATAATATTTGATTTGACTCATCTCACTATTGGCTTTGAAGAATAAATCATAAGCTTCTCTAACAGTCTTAGCAGTCTTACCGATAGCGACAGTTTCTGCAAAAGTATCAAAGAATTCTTTAACTGATTTGCGTTCATTTAGTTTATCAACAGCTTCTTTCTTATCAGGAGTATTCATAAGAATACCGGATTCTTGAATTAAGAAAGAATCATCAATACGAGTTAAATGATGAGCTACATTCTTCAACTCATTTTGTTCCAATTCAGATGCAGTTACTAGACAAGATTTATCGATAGTATGTAAAGCTGGAATACGGTATGTAAGGATATCCTTATATAGACGTAAAGTCCATTTAATAACAGTCTCAGCTGCATTGGTACCTTTTTCATATAGGTATCCAAGAGCATCTAATTTAGCAATTGCACTTTCTAAGAATCGAGTCAATTCTAATGCATCATCAAATTCTTGAATAGCACCATTATCTTTAACGTAGAAAATAGAAGCAGATTTACGAATCGCTTCTTTAAGACCATAAGCTAGTAATTCTATATAAGAGATATAACTAGAGATCTTAATATCCGTATTATTTTGAGTTAAATACGAATCAATTAGATAGCGTGCTTTACGAGCAGGTGTATCATTGTATACCAGAGAAGCTACTTCATGTAAGATAATAGAAGTAATTTCATCAATGTTTAAACCTGTGTAATTGTCAAGAAGCTTAGAATCGATCTCAACACGATATTTGGATATAGCAAAGTTAGTACTATTTAAAACTATATCGACGACCTGTTGAGAGTCATTAAACACGGGCATTACCGTTAGACCAAAGAAGATTTTATCTGTATTATTAGCAAGGATAACATCTTCACATTTCGAGTCATCGAAAATATCGTTAAGTATTTTCTTAATGGAAGATAGTAACGCAGAATTATCAGGATCAACCTTTAATTGCATTAGTTCGTATCTTAACTCACCAATGCTTTCGAACAAGGCAGTATCGTCTTTTTGCATTATTTCGCACCCTCCTCTAAGGAAAATAAAGGAGGACTAGAGGAATTATCCTCTAGTCCTGTTTATTAGTCACTTAGAAATTAGTTAGTTTTGATAGGTGGAATTTGGAAGTGACCTGTAGCTGGATCAACTACACCGTTAACTTCGTTAGCATAATCTGCACGGTTAGCAGTGTAATCGTTCATAGCATTAGCACCAATGAAGTCTTTAACGTCGTCTTCAGGGTTGTTGCGTAAGCCAGTAGGATTCATAATATGCATACGTCCTTGAACAGGTTGATATTGTAAGAACAACCAACGTTCGAATGCAGTCATAGCTGGCAATGCAGTTTGACGAGCATCACGAATTTCGTTGCTTAAGTACATTTGGTAATCTACCACTTTGTAAGTAATACGCATGGAGTTACGAGGAATCAACAATACTACGAAGTTATTGTTGTTACGCATTTTGTTAGTGGAGATGAAGTTGTATACACGGTGTTCGGAAGTTACAACAGTACGAGTGAAGTCTAATTCAACAGGACCGATGTTGGAAGCTGTTTGATAAGTGTATTGTTGTGGAGCAATACGACGGATCAAGTCAGGACGACCGAATACTGCGATAGTCATGTTTTCATCGTTCAATTCTTGAAGCATTTCAGTAACCATAGTTTCCAAACGATCCATGAATTGACCATTTCTCCATACTACTGGAAGACCAGTGAAGTTGATTGGAGGAGTGAAGTCAAATGCAGCTTTGTATTGTTTGGATTCAGGCATAGCCAAGTAGGAAGCATCAAGATCATCACGGATGGAATCATCTTTCCAATGAAGAAGAGCAAGACGGATCATGGACATAAGTTTTGTAACTTGGTTTACGTCATAAAGAGCTTGAACGTCTTTAACTTCTTCTGGAGTGATAGGTACAGTTACATGTGGAGCTTCTGGAATTTGGAATACATCTGTAGTGCTGGACCATTCAACTTTAACAGTTGGGAATGCAGCGGAAGATACATCAAATACAGCACGAACAACAAGAGCTTCTACCAAGAAAGTAGTAGTATCGAATGCTTCAGTAGCACCGTCTTTTACTTTCAAAGGACCACATTGAAGCAACATACGGTTTTTGTCGTTCAAGTAACCCATGAGTGTACCGGAAGCAGTTACTGTATCAGTAGCATTTTTCTTGAAGGAAAGCATGAATGCACGATGCATTTGACGAACATGTTCACCATAACCAGGAGTGAAGAATGCATGAAGTTTGAACAATACAGAGTTTGTACCAGCTGCTGTTGCAGGAACTTCTTTTTGTGTAGCTGCATCCCAGATCATTTCGCCTTTTTCTACATATACGTTTTTAATTACAACACCAAAAACTTCTGTACGCATGGAAAGGTTAGCTACGGATTTAACGGAAGCGTCAATTACATTAGCTGCAACTGCTTCAGCAACGAAGTCAGTAGCTTCTTGTTCAGGCAAAGTAGTGATAACTTTGTCAAATGTAGGAACGGATTCATCGATGGCTTTCTTGATCAAGTTTTGTTCAGCATACATATCGATTTTGTTGCCTTTAGTATCAACCAAGTTACGAGTTTCCATAGTCAAAGTGAATTTAGGGCTACGGGAAACGTCTTTTGGCATTACTTGATCATAAACAGCGTTCATCAAGATATTTTTATGGATTGGTGTTACCATACCGATTACTGGGGACAAAGCACCCAAGTTAGTGGATTCAGTAACAGCTGCTTGTACGTCGTTTTCGAACAACATTTCCATGTTTTCTAAGTGAGAACGAAGAGCAGCAGAGTTGCCTTTGAAACGAGGATCTTCTGCGTCGTAAGATTCATTTACGAAGAAAGATTTAAGATCTTCTTTACCAAGGGAATTAGTTAAGAATTCTGTTGGGTTATTAAAGATATCCAAGCCGGATTCTTGTTTTGCTGCACGTGCTAATTCAACGAAACGAGCAGCAGTTTCATGCATGGAGTCTTGTTCGTAACCACGAAGAATCTCTTTATTAGCATTATCTGTAGAGCCTACGATTGCCATTAGGATTATTCCTCCTTATATGTGAGAATATTAATTTCATACACAGGGTCTAATCTGTCACACACATCTCTACCATCACCGGTAGAATCTATTTATAGTCGGTTGGGTTCTTATCCCAAATAATTTCTATTTTTCTTCTTTCCTGTTACCAATCTTTTCTACGATTTTATAAACCAAAGAATAGATAGCAACAAGTTTTTGTAACACAATCTGATTTTCTGCTATAGAACGAGTACCAAAAGAATCAGTAAGAGCATCCCTAATCATATCTTTTAGGGCTCCTAAAGTTTCATTAATATAATTGATAGCTACGATATTATCAGAAGATCGATTAACTAGCAAGATTTGCTTAGACGTATTATCAACGTTTGAGTATAACTCAATAAAGGAGTCTTTAATACTATTAATCCTAAGCTTCATTTGCTCATCAGAAAGGTTAGAGAACAAGTCATTTTGAAGTTGAGAGATTTCACCATCCCCACCTTCGGCAGTATCGTCTGAAGTATCATCAGTAGAATCATCTCCACCCATATCATCTTCAGTAGCATCACCATCTTCAGCTTCTTCGTCACCAGCACCATCGGCGTCATCCCCTGGTTCTCCGTCCGCTGCAGAAGGATCTTCTTCTGAAGTATAATCGGTTGCATCCGATTCATCATCAGTTCCTTCAGTATCAGTATCAATATTGCCGTCAGTATCAGATTCTGGTGTAATATCACCATCCCCCTCATCTGACTTTACTTCTGTGTTAGTATCATCAGATTCAGAATCAGTATTAGTTTGATCATTTTCTTGATCATTATCGGATTCTTCATCATAATCCGGTTCCTGTTCTTCTGTGTAATCTGGATTGCCCTCATCGTCTACGGGAGTATTAGGGGCATCTGTATCATCAGTATAGTCAGTAGGAGTATCATCATCAGGTTCGGCATTATCTCCACTACCATTTTGTCCTTTATTTTCTTTTTTATTATTATCATTTGGTGCTTCATGAAGGGCTTCTTCGTTATCAAAGATTACATCTTCATCAAATAAACCAAATTCATCATCAAATGTATACATCTATCCTCCTATTTTCTGGATTTAGAGTTTTCAATTTCTTTATCAATGCGATCGATTTGACGATTGATTTTGCTCTTAAGTATAAGAAGTTTCTTTTCGTCTTGTTCTGTAAGATTAGCTGAGCTGAGTTTCTTCTCAACCATACCTAATTCTACATCAAGTTCATCTTTAACAATCTTCTTAGTTTCAACAGAAGTTTTAGTGGAAGCAATAGCATTTACTACAAGCATCATTACTAAAATATATGGTTGATAGATAGCTAATGATGCTAAAACAACAACAGAAAGAATATTTCTAAGATTTGGAAGTATCTTAGTCTTAAGTTGAGCAATCTTTTCTTCATCACCCATAGTAACAAGTGTACTTAGTGCATCAATTACTTTAGAACTAGCTGCATTTAATTTAGGTTTAACCTTTTCAATAGTTTCACCTGCTCTATTAAGCACATCAGCCATTCTACTAAGTAGAGATTTCTTAGTTGCTTCAACCTTTTTCTTTTGTTCTTGTTTTTGTTTAGGAGTTAATTGTTCTTGCTCCTCTTCATCATCATCGTAGTCATCGTCATAATCAGAATCATACGCTTCGATGTAAGCCATAATATCTTCCATTAGTTTAGTATCTTCCAAGAATTGTTGGAAGTATTCTTCTGGAGAATTAGCTATAATAGTAGCTTCGGATAAACGATTACGATAAGTGTTTACTTTAGAGATATTGGCAGCTAATTCCATGTCCATATCGCTAGTAATAGCGTTTTCTTTTACTACCATTTCTGCTCTATTTAAGATGATATCTCTATCGAGATGATCTGGATAATTACGAGCATAGTATTCATAGAAAGGAATAGCTTCAGGGAATTTAAGAATACCACTTTTAGAGATATTGAACTTAGGAGCTGCTAAGTAAGCTTCTGATAAAGCAACAAGTTCAGAAACTTCTTCTACTGCTTCTAGAGATGCAACGTAAGAAGGTTTTTCTAATGAATTAGACGTATTCATAATTTCTTCTCTCTTTTCTTCTGCTATGCTATATTCATCAGCTGTATTAGCTAATAAATCACCAAGGTCTGTATTACCACAGATTAAACTGATAATTCTAGCAGAGAATTTAATATTAGTGCATACGAATTTAGTAGCACCAGAATCTTTGATATAAGACTCAACAAATTCCTCTATAGCTATTCTATCATCTTCATGAACAATCTCAGCTGTTTTATTTACATATAAGACAGTCAATACAGGAATAATAGTATATAAGAAGAATTTCTCTTCGAAAGATATGTCTGCACCTCTAACAACTACAGGATAGTCTGTTTCATTAATGAAGTTGAAGAAAGATTTAGGTCTACCAATAGTATTATCTTCGGCATATACTTTCAAGATATAACATACTAAGTTTGCTGTCATACTATCAATACAGATAGGAATTAAACCCTTATAGTTTTCTATTCTATCTTCAAATTCAGAGTAGGTATTTTTGATATATTGCTTGCCATCAAAACCAATCCAATTAGTCTTAGCTAATTCATCAATGATATCTTCTAATTCAACTTCATCTTCAGTATCTTTATAAGCATTAATATAATAGAACGCTGGTCCCAAGATAGTATCAAAAATACTACAGAAGCAATCGCTTTTAGAATTCTTTTCGACATACTTGATTACGTAATTTAATTCTTCGATAGTTAAGATAGCCTTTTGAAGAGGATCCATTCTGTATGTATCGATTAAAGACGCAAGGTGTAATCCTAGTACAGGAATGATATATCTATATTTATAATAAATATCAGAACCTTCATCATCTATACTAAGCAATTTCACAATAATGGATTTAATATCAAAACGTTTTTGAATGATATTATGATTTTCTTCTACACGTTTATTAGCCAAACCCATTACATAGTAATCGTATTCTTTCTTGATATATGATTCACCATTTTTAGAATCTTTAAGATATTGATGAAGTAATTCTAAATACTTTGCAGGTTTGTATTTACCGGAAATTTTAATATACTCATCCAATGCCAAGTTGTAGAATCTTGATACCGAATGAATTAGGGAGAAAAGATAATCATTTTTTCCTCTAAACTCATTACTAGCTTCTATTTCATCAAGTCCTTTAAGAGCTTGAGAAAAAATAAAAGTAGCTTGTTCAAAATTGTTTTCAACATTGTCAGAGAATGATTTCCATTCCCGGAGAGCATCGATGAGATTTGAGTGATCGGTGCGTTTGTAGTTTGTCATCAATGGATATGGTCTCATTTGTCCTCCCTAATTTAATTATTAAAAAATCCATTTCAATTATTATAAAGTTCGTATATAACAAAAAATAATGGGCACATAAGTGCCCATTACTGGGAGTTTACGATTAGCTTAATTTGCTTCTATCGAATGGAACAACATTATCAGTATAATCATCCATTTCGATAGTGCAAGTTTCTATAGATTTTTCAGAAAGTTCATTAAGCTTAATGACTAGATCTACAGTCTTTGTAAAGTCATTAGAGCATAGCATTTGATACGCTTCAGCTATGATATAAGCATCTCTAAACCCTTCTTTTTCATTTGCTTCTGCTTCTTGTTTGATGATATCTAAGAATCTAGCATACATCTTATCAGTTTTAGATACAGCAAGCAAAGAAATAAATGCTGGATATAGTAGATTGAACAATACACTGGATACATAGTTATAGAAAACTTCTGCGTCTTCTTCTTTCTCAGTATACAAGTATTCTAAATTAGCATAAACTTCAGCTTGTTCTTTAAAGTCAGGATGATGAATATATTGAGATAGGTAGTTTGCCGTTACAGATCCACCTAGATAAGTAAGATTCATAATAGCTTCGAAGATATTAAATTCTTCTTCATCACAAATAATATCATCTAGATATTTATTATAAGAGCCCTGTGCAATCTTATTAAGGATTCTTTTAGCATCGGTTACATCTCCTTTATTGAATATGGAGTTAAATAATTCTGGTTTATAATTGACTTTACTTAATTTAAGAACCATTAAAGAAGTTAAGAATTCAATATCTGTAAGAATCTTAGGTGTACAAGTGAATGGAAAATTATCGGGACCTACTAAAGATAAGATAGGTAATTTAACTCCATCTTCTCCATCGGTTTTATACCCATTGAAGATATCTATAATAGCTTTAGATAATGAAAGAACTTCTTCTTTCTTCATAAGTTTAATGATTTCTGTATCTTTAATAGTATTAAAGAATGCATCATCAAAGTCAAACATTCTATCCAATGCTTCTTCCAATAGTTTCATGAAGTCTTTAACTGTTTCGCATTTAGCTAATAGTTTAGTTTCTTCTTCACTACCACTTTCAGGAGCTTTAGAGATCATATATGCACTATATAACATAAGATTCTTTGGATCGATAAGTTGAGATGTAACTACAGGATCAAGTTTCTCATATTCATTAATTACTCTCAAATCGTTATTGAAGTTTTGGGTGAAAAGAGATAACTCTTCTGGGTATTTAGAAATTACATCATAATTCCAATATGATTCGTATACAGTAGTAGCCGCATCATATAGTAATTCAGTTAAACGGAATTCACCTTTCTCTTCATCATAATAAAGACCAGAATCCATATCAAACAAAGCAGCGAATTTAGAAACGTTATGTTTGTATTCTTCTTTATCTTTGAATTTGGCATTGGTAATAGCCACATAGCCAATAACCATAGATAAGAATCTTGGAGTAAACTCACCAACTCTTGGTAATTCTTTAACATCGTAGAAGATATCACTAACGACACCTTCTCTACGGATAGAATCTTTAAGTCTATCATCTACACCATTGTATTGACCATAGCCAATATCGTGCTTAATTTCATCTGTTAATTTGTATTCTTTCATGATTTCCTCCTAGGTTTGTATCAAGTAATCATAATTACTTGCTTAATAATATTTTTGAAAAGAAATCCCCCATTACCCAATATTGGGTAATGGGCTAATGACTTCTTATTTCGACCCAATTGGGTTGTCCTTGATTTCTCCTGTTGGTGGTACTAAATCATCTAGACAAGCTGGGATAATACCATCATCACCAATTCTAGCATCTTCAGTATATCCACATTTAGGACAAATCATCTTCATTTCAGATTTTTCATCTACTTTACTTCTGATGTAACCAGACTCTGCTAAAATATACGCAGTATATTCAGACCTAAGCAGCATCAAAGGTTTCCCACATGATGGGCAGATTCCCATAGGGATTCTTTTGATTACATGAAGTAGACCATCATTTTCCATTATAGTAAATTAAGGTCTCCCATATTATGCTTAATAGTTCTGATGTCACCAGAGATGAGTACCTTACTATCAGCATATTTCATATGGTCGATGTTTGTTAAGATTGCTGTGAATTCTTTTGGAATCCCATTTACAACAACTGTACCGAGCTTAGGTCTGGAAGCTCCACGTTGATCAGCAATCTTATTCATTTCTTCTACTTGTTTAGTAGAAAATACAAAGTAGCGGGTATACATAGTAGCCATTAGTTATCT
>ERZ773031.320-NODE-320-length-26367-cov-4.810581_pt1 | contig 26367 bp, 26 predicted proteins | sample MGYA00511666_ERZ773031 | MGnify/ENA primary metagenome ERZ773031 (study PRJEB29015, sample SAMEA2738135) | human oral metagenome | biome: human oral; feature: human-associated habitat; material: saliva | place: China | collected 2250 ...
ATGGCTTTGAATGTTCTGAATGGTTTTGCTAGAGGGCTAATGGATCAACTTAAAGAGGATCGTAATCTCCCTGAATATTCTGATGCTATCGATCTATTAAACAATGCAAGAAGTAGCGAAGAATATAAGAAGCTAGTTGATGGCGAAAAGATTCGCGGCTATAAAGAAAATGAAGCAAATAGACTGTTTAAGGAACGAGAAAGTTTATCAAAAGACTATATTAGAGGTTTTATAGATAAAGGAGTATTTAGTAAAGTTAAGGATTTCTTGAGTGGAATAAATGTCTACCGTGATTCTTCAAAAGCTAAAGCTCTTCCTGCAGAAATTCTTAAAATGCAGAATGAGAATAGTGGGGAGTCGGTGCGATTACTTGGCGAACTTCATCTAGGTCCAATTATGAAAAACTTCTCGAAAGATCTTGGGGGAAGCGACGAGAATAAGCTATTTGGGGCGGCTTATGTTTATAACGAGCTAGATAAGAAGCGAAAAGAATTAGTAGATTTAATTACTAGTCGTGAAGCTAGGCATTTATCAGCGCAGGAAAGAGATGATTTAAGAGTTAAAACAAAAATGCTTTATGATATGATGGAAAGCGTAAAGGAATGCTATAGCGAAAAAGCTGGTGTTTCAAAATTAGGCCTGCACAACACACTAGTTAGTGAGATGAAAAATAAAAAGTTAAGTAAAATTAGGGGTATGATCCGTAATTTGCCATTTATGCGAAGGGGCTAAAATAAAATCCCCCACCTGGAAGATTGGTGGGGGATTTTATTATGCTAATTGGTGAAGATTAGTTGAGATTTTGTCAACTGGAATTTGTATAAAATTATTTTTTATGTTATAAATTGATGTAATGAAAAAAGCGATCGTGGAAGAAAAGAATAAGACAAATAATGAAGACGAGGAGCTTTTTGCTGTTCGCGATATGGATATGGGTCCACAGGAGCCTGGCCTGGATGATCTCTCAGAAGATGACGAGTTTTCTGATGAGGATCTTGAGATTACAGCAGAGAACGTAGACCAGTTTGCAGATGACTCTGTGAGATTATACTTGAGAGAGATCGGTAAGATTCCGCTGCTTTCTAATGAGGAAGAAACTGACTTAGCTTATCGTATCGTAAAGGGGGAAAAGAAGGCGAAGGATAAAATGGTAGAAGCCAATATGCGCCTTGTGGTTTCGATTGCTAAGCGTTATTCTGGTCGTGGTCTTGATTTTCTTGATTTGATTCAAGAAGGTAATACGGGTTTGCTGCGTGCGGTGGAGAAATTTGATCCTGATAAAGGATTCAAGTTCTCAACTTATGCAACTTGGTGGATTCGTCAGGCAATTACGCGTGCAATTGCAGATCAGGCAAGAACGATTCGTATTCCAGTACATATGGTGGAGACCATCAATAAAGTTTTGCGTGCAACAAGAAAGCTAACGAATGAATTAAACCGGGAGCCGACAACGGAAGAAGTGGCTAAAGAAATGGGGATGGAACCGGATAAAGTCGATTATGTAATGAAGATTAAGCAGGATATTGCTTCACTTGATGCAGCGGTTGGTCATGATGGAGAGGATGAGGATTCGGTACTCGGGGACTTTATTGAGGACGAGGGCCGTGTTTCGCCGGAGGATGCAGCGGCAGCGCAGATGCTAAAAGAGCAAATCGCAGAAATTTTAGGTTCATTATCTGAGCGTGAGCAAAAAGTGATTAAGCTACGTTTTGGAATTGGCGGGGGTCGTCCACATACTTTGGAAGAAGTGGGTGCTGAATTTGCAGTAACAAGGGAACGTATTCGTCAGATTGAGGCGAAGGCTTTGTCAAAACTGAGAAAGCATAAAGACACTAAGAAGTTACACGAATACCTACATTAATTAGATTAACTAAGAGAAGAGAGATGATGAAGACGCTAAAGATGGTATCCAAGATTATGATGATGGGGGTGTTGGTTTTTGGGCTAGCCTATACAGCTTTAGCTTTTTCACAGCCAGTTTTTGCAGATTGTGGCGGTGTTCAGACTTCTATTATAAATTGCAATGAGACTGATCCAAAGTCGGGGATTTTTGCTATTTTAGGCATGGTGCTTAATATATTAACTTTTGGAGTCGGAATTGCGGCGACGGCTGGTTTTATTTTCTGTGGATACCAGTATATGACTTCGAAAAATGAACCGGCGGTAATTGTAAAAATTAAGACACGAATTCTCAATATGGTGATTGGCCTTTTGATTTATGCAATGTTTTGGGCGGTAATTGCTTTACTTCTACCTGGTGGCCTTAATTAAAGAAATTAAGGGCGGCGGAGGTAATAATGAAACAAAAAAGAAAAGAAACAGAATTAAGCTATGTTTTAAAGAGAATCACGGAGGAGTCTAACAATGGACGAATTCGAGTGGTTTTAGTGGTGAACTCGCGGTCAAGTCAGGCAAAAAAGGTGGAGGCTGAAGCAATAAAGCCAATTAAGAGGGTAATTTTAGGCAAAACTGGTCTTTTGAATGTGACTTTTTTCCAGTATGAGGTGGCGCCAACAGATGTGGATGATAATGCAGAAAAGCTAGCGGCGTGTTTGATGGATGGGGACATTTTGGTGACTTTGGGTGGAGACGGAACGGCAACAATTGGAGTAAATGCCGCTTTTTTGTCTGGCAAAAAAGTGCGATATTATACTCTACCATTTGGTAATTTTAACGATATCGCGCGAACAGTGAGAAGGGCAAGAGGGGGCGAGGTTTATGGCCTTGAGTCGAGGGTGGATGGTGAACATTTTCGTTTTGCGCTTTGTTACTTTACGATGGGAATGTTGGCGGAATCGACGGAGGTTTTTGATGAGGGCAAAATTCGAGAGAAGTTAAGGATGAAGCGTGGCAGATTATACTTTTCTTTAGTAGTGCTATTTAAATGGTTTATGAAAAATCATAAAAAAAGATTTATACCAAGATTTCGATATGAGTTAGATGGAAATAGGGGCGGAGTTGAGATGGCAGGGATTTCAGATGTGGTGATTTTAAATGGCGAAAGTATGGCGAAATTAGTGCGGGGCGGTGATTATTACTTGAATGATAGGTTTTTAGTGAGGATGGCGTCACTTCAGAATATTTTTACAATGTGTTGGTTTATGATGCGAGGTTTTTTTATGGGGGTAAAAGGGGAGAAGGCTTTGAAATTTAAAATAACTTTTGAAGAGGAAGTCGTGGAGAGAGAGGTGGAAATCCAGGCGGAGGGTGAATATAAAAAGCTAAAGAACGTAAAGAATATTGAATTTAAAAAAACGAAAGAAGCTTTACAGATTTTATAGTGCTTGTGTTATAATTACACTAGTATGAGTCTATTGCATGGAGTGGGCGATTTCTTCGCATTGGATATTGGGACAAATTCAATCAGAATGATTCAGCTTTCTGGTAATATCGAAAAAGGGTGGGTGCTTGAGAAATTTGCCTATGTACCAATTGATCCGAAATTAACGAAGGATGATTCAGAAGCAGGAAGAAGAAGGCTGGGTGAGATTATTTTGGGTGCTAGACAACAAGCGGGAATTAAGACTAAGAATATTGCAGTGGGGATGCCGGCAAGAAAAACTTATACCGCGATTATTGAAGTGCCGAATGCACCAGAAAAAGAGCTGGTCAAAACGGTAAAATATGAGGCTGACCAATACGTACCAATGTCGGTGGATGATGCAAAGATTGATTTTGCGGTACTTGGGGTTAGTCCAATTGATGCTAAAAAAGCGGAGATTTTATTATCTTCTGTGGATAATGCTTATGCTGAATCATTGCTTGAGAGAATTGAGGGATTGGGTCTAAATGTGATTGCGCAGGAGCCAGAACCAATTTCAATGGTGAGAGCGTTAGCTCCGGTTGGGGTGCAGGATGCGAGAATGATTATTGACCTTGGTGAGACTTCGACGGATCTTGTGGTGATGTATCAAGATTCGCCAAGATTGGTACGTTCAATTCCAGGGGGGCTTGCGAGCTTTGTGAAGGTGGTGGAAGATTCGTTGAAGGTACGTGAGGATCAAGCCAGGCAATTTATTTTGAAGTTTGGTCTTGCACAAGATAAGCTTGAAGGAAAAGTCTATAATGCACTTAGTTCGACATTAGAGAACTTTGCTTTAGAGTTAACAAAATCGGTGAGATTTTTCCAGAACCGTTACACCGGAGCGCAGGTTGGTGGGATTGTTCTTTCAGGCTTTTCGGGTATTATTCCATTCATTGCAGAGTATATTGAAATGAAGACCGGAGTGGCAACTATTCAGGGAAACCCTTGGCAATATGTAAAAGTAACACCTCAGCAACAACAGATGTTGTTGCCAGTGGCTTCAGAATTTGCTGTGGCGATTGGTCTTGCGGAAAGGAGTAATGATTAATGAAAAAGTATACATTTAAAAATATGACTTTTTCAGATATTCCTAAGTTTTTTAAGGACTTAATTTCTGGTAAGACTAATGAGTCGACAATGATGACTGGGCAGACTGGCAAATATGAAGTGAACTTGGTGCCTGACGTGAAACTGCAAATGATTAGGTTGCAGAAGGTTCGTAACCTAGTGTTCTTTATCTGTATTGTGGTGTCAATTGCCTCGATTTCCACTGTGGCAGTGCTTGGCGGTATTAAGGGTACTCAAGATTTATTAATATCTGGTCAAGAAAGCCATATTAAAAATCTGAGCGATAAGATTACGACTTATAAAGAGTTGCCTGATTTTTTGACAATTCAAGATCAGCTAAAGAAATTATCTGAAATTAATAAAAATCGTCCAGTATTGTCGCGAGTATTTCCTATTTTGAGAAATTTGTTCCCAACCGGGGCAGATACGATTACGATGTCTGAACTTAATGTGAATTTAGATACGGCAACACTAAACTTCGATGCACAGGCGAATGCGGGCGAGGAGCCAAAGATTGATTATCGTGTTCTAGAGTCATTTAAGAAATCAGTGAATATGATGAAATATGATTTTGGTCGTTTTGTAACAGCAACGGGAGACCAGATTCCTACTCGTTGTATTAAGGAAACTGATGAAAAGGGAAATTTGTTATCTGAAAATGGTAATGTGTATGTTATTTGGACACGCGGAAAGGTTGATTGTGATCCGGGACGTAATGACCACGCTTTAAGTAGTGAAAACAAGACTATAGGTGATAAAAAGGCGGATTCTTCTGTTGAAAATAGCAATTTAAATAATGGTTCGCTCGGTCAGGTAGAAACTCCGGAAAAGAAAGACGGAAAGAAGACGGTCACTAAAATAGAAACTGTAATTCCAGATGAGAAGATTTGGCGCACGCCACAATTTGAAACTTGGAGTAGGGGAACTGAAGTTAAAACATCAGAAGATGGGGTTGCGGATGACTTGACTTCATCGAGAGATAGCAGTACTCAGACTGAAAATGGAACAGAGATCGAAACTGTTTCGATTAAGAACGTAAAAAACTCAATTTATAAACCATCAATGGACCTTAAGGGTAAGATTAATGGTGTGCCACACTTTGAGAGTGAATGTATTAAATATACGGGTAATCAGGTATCTGAGGGGGATAAGGATGTGACGAAGTGGAGTGCAGAGAATAACTGTAAGATGGTGCCAGAAGGGATTCAGATTACGGATTCTTCAAACGGTCGCGATGCGAATAATAACTTAGTCCTAAGGTTTTCAGCAGTACTTGCAATTGATCCGGTGCTTTTTGCCTATAATAATAAGCATATTATGACAATTGGACCAACTGGACAGAATGTAACAGATTCATATCAGCAAATTAAGGGAATGTTTGCAGCTCCTGCGAATGATTGTAGGGCTGATGATGCGGAGTGTAGTTCACAGTCGACAAAACAAACAGATAATAAAAATAGCGGAAGCGAGAGTAGGTAGAAATGGCAGAAAGAAGTTTTGGAAAACGATTTCGAATCAATAAACTGCAACAGCAGATGATGATGGCGGTTCTTGGCGCATCATTACTACTTGGAGTTAGCATTGTGGTGTCGATCCACTTGATTAAATATATGAATTTTAATGCTAAGGTAATTAAGAAACGTGACGAAGCGATTGCTAACTACGATCTTGCCATAAAGAATGTGGGAATTTGTAAGGATGGTAACAAGGATGGGAAATTTTCTGATAAGGAACTAAAAGATTGTAATCCACAATCGCTTGATGTTTCGAGTCTGCCTGGTACTTTACGTTATAACGTAATGGTGGGGATGGCTGCCAATACAAACTTGGAGTCCGTGGCACGAGATAGTCAGAAAAATTGTTTTGATGAAAGTGGCAAGCGAATTGACTTTACGGCGGCTTATTCAAAGGCGACAAGTGATGATGAAAGGTCATATGATTTAAAGATGATTAAAATGTGCTCAGCACTGCGAGTGGTGCCGGATGCTTTGCCTGCGCAGAAGAATGACGAGGCATTGCTTGCTTCGTTAAATCAGATCTTCTTATTGTCTGGATTCGAGCCAGAACAACTATCGCCAGGTACTAATTATAAGCAAAGTCGAGTGACTGGTGTTTCAACAATTCCTGTATCTTTGACGGTTAAACGAAATGAGGCTGAGACGATGTCGATTATTTCAAATATTGAGAAATCAATTCGTGCATTTAGTTTATCTTCGGCACAAATTAAATGGGGGAGTAATCTCGGTAATGGTAATATGAAGTTGGAATTATTGGCGCAAGGTGCAGCGTTCTATAGCGCAGAAACAACAGTTCAGGAGAAGACGGAAATAGTGAGAGCTAAAGATGATAAGGTAAACACTATAAAGAAATAAAAAGGAAAAAAGATGAAGCAATCAGATATTTTTACAATTATCATTATCGCCTCGATTGGTATGGTGGGAGCGTTTTTTGCTTCAAATGCAATTTTGGGAAACCCCGACGAGCTAATGTTGAAACACAAAAATATTTCACCGATTTCGACTGAAGTGGTTGAACCAGATCCAGAAACTTTTAACCAAGATGCGATTAATCCGACAGTAGAAGTTTATGTGGGTCAATGTGAGGATGTGGATCAGAACGGGATTTTGGATCGTGCAGAACTCGTGGCGTGTGGCAAGGCGACTCCTCAACTAAGCGAGGAAGAAAAAAAGGCCGAGGAAGAGAAGAAGAAAGCTGAAGAAGAGAAAAAGAAAACTGAGGGACAGGCTGGAGAAAAGAATAGTTCAGAAAATAATAACGCAACACAGAATGGTCAGACTGGACAGAATAATTCTGCTAATAATGGAAGTGAGTCTTCAAATAGCCAAAATGGGGGAAGAGCAACAGAGTAACTATGACATTACTAACTCAAGAAGCACAGGAGAAAGTGGTATCCCTTTTAATCTCGGAAGGGTTGGTTTCTAGTGCAAAAGTGCAGGAAGTAGTGGAAGAAATTAAGAAAACAAAACAACCACTGCTTGCGACCTTGATTGCAAAAAAAGTAACAGATGCAGAGACCGTAACACATGCGACGGCTGTGGTGATTAATGTGCCATATGTAAGCCTCAGAAATGTGATGTTTGATCCGGAGATTTTGTCGCTTTTGCCGTATGATGTGGTATCTAGGTCAATGGTGGTGCCACTTGGGGAGAAAAACGGACAACTATATGTGGCAATGCTTGATGTATCCAATGTGCAGCAGACGGACTACTTGTCGCAGTTGGTACAGAAACCGGTGAGGATTATGATGGCCTCAGAAAAGGGGCTAAAATCTGCTATCTCGCAATATAGGGGTGATTTTACGGCGGTAGAGAAGGCGGTTAAAACTTCGGAGGCAGATGAGGCTTCGCATGGGGCAAATGTAAAAATCATTACTCAGGATTCGCCGATTTCAAAGGCTTTATCAACCATTTTGACTTTTGCGACTAAGTCAAAAGCCTCAGATATTCATATTGAGCCACTGGAGAAGGCCTTAATCGTGAGGTGTCGAATTGATGGCGTGTTACGTAAGGTGATGGAGCTGCCAAAAACTATTGAGCCAGCTCTGGTTTCAAGAGTGAAGATTTTATCGAATCTAAAGATTGATGAACACCGTATTCCTCAAGATGGTCAGTTTACTGTGCTAGTGGATGGTAAAGAGGTGGATCTACGTATTGCGATTTCGCCGGTGATTTGGGGGGAGCAGGTGGTGATACGTATTTTGGATAAAAGTGGAACGACTTTAGATATTGAACAGATGGGAATGACTGGCCACGCTTTAAAGATGGTGGAGCGGGGAATTGCAAAACCAAATGGGATGATTTTGACTTCAGGACCAACGGGGTCTGGTAAGTCTACTACTTTATATGCCTTGATTCGTAGAATTAAATCCGATGGAATCAATATTGTAACACTAGAAGATCCAGTGGAATACAAGATGGATGGGGTGAATCAAATTCAGGTGAATGTGGACGCAGGACTGACTTTTGCAGCGGGACTACGTAGTATTTTGCGTCAAGATCCAGATGTGGTGATGGTGGGTGAGATTCGTGATGCAGAGACGGCGAACTTGGCGGTGCAGGCTGCTTTGACTGGGCACTTGGTTTTTTCAACATTACACACTAATTCGGCTGCGGGTATTTTGCCAAGGTTACTTGATATGGGGATTGAACCGTTCCTACTCGCTTCGACTTTAAATACCGTGATTGGGCAGAGGTTGGTGAGAAGGGTGGCTCCTAAAAGAGAGGCTGTGCATTCAAATGAAATGGAGACAAAACAGATAAATGATTTGGTGGGGAGTATTTTGCCACAAAATCAGCAACAGGTGGCGATTGTGTCGGATGACTTAGGGTATACGGGCTTACCGGTGGTTAATCCTAATGGATATACTTTAGTGCGGGGAATTGATGATCGAGAGACGCCTGGTGGATATAAGGGGAGGGCGGGTCTTTATGAGACAATTGAAGTGGATGACGATATTCAGAAAATGATTATTTCACATGCAACTTCGAGCGAAATTATGAAGTTGGCGAGGGCGAAGGGGACTTTGACGATGCGTCAAGATGGGATGATGAAGGCTTTGACGGGAGTAACGACGGTGAGTGAGGTGAATAGGGTGGCGTCAGACCTTGCTTAGACTAAACTTCTAAATTGCAATTAGTGAATTATCATAAACAATGAAGCTTATGCTAAAATAAGAGAAAAGAGGAGAAAAATGCAGCAAAATACACAGCCACAAGCAAATATGACGGGCCCAGCTCCAGCGATGGGTGTGGCTGGGGTGTCGCAGACGAATCCTATGCAGGCTCCAGTACAACAAGTACAGGTACAGGCGCAGCCGACGGCGATAACGGGAACGGCGGTAAAAACGACGGCGGCTAATCAGGCGGCAGCTGCTTCCACACCAACTAGTTTACCGACTTCGATTAAGATTGAAACATTACTCGAAGAATGTATTAGGCGTGGAGCATCAGACTTACATATTCAGGTCGGATTACCTCCAATCTTAAGGATAGATGGCTCACTGACACCGATTCCAAATACGCCAGCTCTAACAAGTGAGATGGTGGAAAAATTGGTTTTCTCAACCTTGGACTCAATGCAGCGTGAAGTTTTATCAAAGGATAAAGAATTTGATTATTCATTTTCTTTCGGAGAAATTGCACGTTTTCGTGTGAATGCTTTTAACGAAAAAGGGAATTTAGCAGCAGCGTTTCGTTTAATCCCAACAAAGATGCCTACAATCGAAGAATTGGGTATGCCACAAGTTATTTCTTCATTTGCTGATTATCCACGTGGGTTGGTACTCGTGACGGGTCCGACTGGTTCTGGTAAGTCTACGACTTTGGCAGCAATTATTAATAAGATTAACTCAGAAAAGGCGATGCATATTTTGACGATTGAGGATCCAATTGAGTTTACGCATAAGTCAATTCGATCTGTGGTTGCACAGAGGGAAGTGCATTATGATACTTACTCTTTCTCAAGGGCTTTAAAGTCGGCACTACGTGAAGACCCGGATGTGGTGTTACTTGGTGAGATGCGTGATCTTGAGACAATTTCTTCTGCGATTACGATTGCGGAGACTGGGCACTTGGTATTTGCAACGCTTCATACAAATTCGGCAGCTCAATCAATTGATCGTATGATTGATGTTTTTCCGGCTGAACAACAGCCGCAGATCCGTTCGCAGCTAGCGGGAATTTTGATGGCGGTTTGTTCGCAGCGACTAGTGCCAGCGATTGGTGGGGGTCGAGTGGTAGCAGCAGAGATCATGATTGCAAACTCGGCTGTACGTTCAATAATTCGTGAGGGCAAGACGCATCAGCTTGATAACACGATACAGACTGGTGCAAATGAAGGAATGCAGACGATGGATCGTACTTTAGCGAAGCTAGTACAACAGGGTACGGTGACCTACGATAGCGCAAGAGATTATGCAGTGGATATGCGTGAGTTTGATAGGTTAGTGAAGGGGATTTAATGAAACGATTTATATATAAAGCTAGAGATAGTAAAACTGGAGAAATGACTAAGGGGGTGATTCAGGCAGAAAATGAACGTACTGCTGGGAAGCTTTTGATCGAACAAGGAATGACGCCGGACCGAATTGATGAAGATATGTCAGGGGTTGGGCTATTTCAGCGTTTTAAAAACAAGATCACGATGAAAGACAGAATTGTCTTTACGAGACAGTTTGCGACTTTAATCGGGGCTGGTTTGCCTTTGTCTAATTCATTACGTACCGTAATTGAACAGACCGAAAGTAAGCCAATGCAGAAGGTGGTGGAATCTATCTTGGTGGACGTGGAGGCTGGTAAAACTTTAACCCAGGCCTGTGAAAAGTATCCGGATGTGTTTAATAAAGTATATATTGCATTACTTCGAGCGGGTGAGGCTTCGGGTAGCTTGGATTCGTCACTGAAGCGTTTGGCGGAGCAGCAGGAAAAAGATAACGCGATGATTTCAAAAATTCGTGGTGCTTTGGTTTATCCAGCCATTATTTTAATGGTGATTATCGCGGTACTAGTCTTTATGGTGCTTATGATTGTGCCACAAGTTCAGTCATTATATAAGGATATAGGGAAGCCACTACCATGGGCGACGGGCGCATTAGTTTCACTTGCGAATTTTTTGGTGGCATCTTGGTGGTTGGTAACGATTTTGTTGGGAGTGGCGATTTATTTTCTATTTCAGTTTAGAAAAACTACAACTGGCATTGAGTGGGCGGCACTAGCGAAGTTGAATGTTCCAATATTTAAGACAATGTTTTGGCGTTTATATAATTCGCGTTTCGCTAGAACGGCTTCGAACTTAATGTCGGCAGGGGTATCAATTCAGGATACTTTGCAGATCTCAGCGGAAGCGATGAATAACGTGGTATTGGAAAAAGAAATTAAGGAAGTCTCGGAAAAAGTTAAACAAGGTAAAACTTTGTCGTCATCTTTGAAAAATCTTTCTTACATTTTGCCATTGGTCCCTCAAATGGCTTCGATCGGTGAGGAATCTGGTAAAATAGATGAGATGTTGGCGAAGGCTGCGCAAGTATATGAGGACGAATTAGAAGAACAAATTCGAACAATTTCAACCTTGATTGAGCCAGTGTTGATGGTAATCATGGCAGTAATGGTTGGCTTCATTATTGTGGCGGTGCTATTCCCAATATACGCAATTGTAAATGATGTACAGGGAAGTTTGTAGTGAAGATTTTATGGACAGACGGAAGCGCTTCACCTAATCCTGGGCCAGGTGGCTATGCTGTGATTTGTGATGGCCAGCCGGTGAGATTAGGGAGAGAAGAAGCTTCAACGAATATTCGAATGGAAGGCGCGGCAATGCGCGCGGCAATGCAGTTTTTGGCTGGAGAAGAGGGGGAAATTCATTCAGACTCAGAATTTTGGATTAATGTTTTGACAAAATGGGCGCCTGGTTGGGAAAAAAATGGTTGGAAAAAGAAGACTGGACCTATTAAAAATCTAAATTTAGTAAAAGAATTGTATGGGCTATATCGAGACTCTAAGGTGAAACTAATTTGGGTGAAGGGGCATGATGGAATCGAAATGAACGAACTAACCGATCTGTGGGCGAATAAGGCGCGAGAAAATGAGGGGGCGGAAAATGTTGAAGTAGAATTGGTATCAACGGAGTAGGAAATGCGAACGATTATTTATAAGAGTAAATTGGCAGATCGTGATGCGTTTGAGGCGAAACTGGCGCATCTAGATTATGATTTTGGGCCGGTTTATTGGCAGCATAACAGAGTTTTTGTACCAAAAAATTATCAGAATCATAATAATTATCCAAGAATGATTTTGAGGATTGAAATGAAGGCGGTGGATCGTCCAGCGAAGTATGACTTAATTTGTAAGAGACATATTGAAGATTCTGGAGTGACCATTTCGCATGTGACGCAAGTGAGAGACTATGCGGAAGCGGCAAATATTTTGCTGCAATTAGGCTTTGTGATGCAGGCAGAAATTCCACGTCGAAGGCAATCTCTTGAGATTAATAAAAACACAAAGGTTTATATTGATCAAATTGACAATCAGAAAGAGGATTTCGTAAAAATTGAAATCACACTGGATGATAATGAAAAAGTGGGGGAAGGACAGCGAAAATTGGAGGGAATTTTGGCTGAATTTGGTCTGACTGAAAATGAGAGACTGAAAGAAACCTACGCTGATCTAGCATAGTCAAACTTTTTTGTGTTAAACTAGTTAGAAAAAGAGAGGAAGTATGGAGTCAGAAGATAGACCAGCATTTACAAATTCTGAGATTAAGAAGATTAGTGATTTTGATGTATTCTTGTGGGCAAATGAAATTGATGAAGTAAAGAATAATGTCTCTTGTGAGCTTTTTCTATTTAATAAAAATTACACTCCGTTTAAAATTCGTTATTCAGAAAAACTAACTAATTCCGTAAAGCAAATGTTTATGGGCGAGGCAGTGGCTTTTGTGATTAAAGAGGCAGACAAAGGTCTGGAATGTCGTGAATACGAAAAATCAGATGGTGAAAATAAGGTAATTTATCGCACAGATCTCAACAAGGTGGTGAGAGCTGAGAGCCTGATTCGTTTGGTGGAAAAAGAATATAAGGATATTGATTATTTTACGGATAATGAGCACCAATTTAAGAAGGTGAAGGGTATTTTGGCGAGATTTACTTATCCTGGTGGGGATGGGATGAAAACGTTCTATATTGCAAAGGCGATTTCAGCCGCTTCAGCGCTTAATGCTAAATCTTCTTGGGAATTAAATGGTGAGAGTTTTGAACCGTTTAGTGCCGAGGTGGCACTGAAGATGCCGGACGATAATCAAGTTGCAATTATTGATGAGAATGTGGTAATTTTCAATCAGAGTAAGTTTGAGAACCTTTTTCAATATGATTTTAAGGCACAGATGCTGGCTGAGGCGAAAGCAAGGGAAATTGAGGAGAAGTATCAGCTATCTTTTGCTGAGGGATTAACCTTAAATGCTTTACTGCAGGATAAAAAGCCTCTCGTAAAGAAGCTGCAAGATATGGATATTAAAGAGCAGATGTCGCAAGAACAGCTAGTGGATTATTCTGACGAGATGAAGTTGGAGCTAATGACAGACGATGACGGTAAAATCATTATCATGGATGATAAAGATTTGACGATGTTTGTGAATTTATTAAATGAAGATTATTATGTTTCACCGGTGAATGGAAAGCGTTATGAGATTAAGTCTAAGAAACTACTGAATGAGCCGGAGGGCGAACCACCAAGAGGCTAAAATGCCAAGAATTTATATAAAATGTCTACACTGTGGGGAAATTAAAGCGACTGTTTCAGGCGGGGGTGGTTTTTGTGAGGACATGGAGCTCTATTTAGAAAAAAGAGAGACTAGAATAGTACCCGGGATATGCGCTAATTGTCAGTGTAGAAAGCTAAATACGGGTAGAAGTTTGATTTTAAAGGGGGAGCTAACTCAGATTGCGTTAAGAGATCAGATGGATGATTGAATAAATAATTTATACACATTTAATAGATTATATTTTTGTATAAATTAATTATCCAAGGAGAAATAATGAAGAAAATTTATAAGGGAGCGGTGGCGGCTTTAATTGTGGCTGGCGTGGCTTTTGCTGGAGTAAAGTTTGCTAGCATGCTGGGTAAGCATGAGACGGGAAAAAAATACTCAATTGTGAGTACGAGTTTTCCTGGTTATGATTTTGCGCGTGCGGTAGCTGGTGACAACACAGAGGTTTCTGTGAAGATGTTATTGAAACCTGGGGCTGAATCACATAGTTTTGAGCCTACTCCACAAGATATTTTGACAATTAAGAATAGTAATTTGTTTCTTTACGTTGGGGGAGACTCAGACGAATGGGTAAAAAAAGTGATCAGTGAGATTGATCCGAAGAAAACTAAGGTGATGAAGCTAGTTGATTTAGTAAAAACTAAAAACGAGGAAGTAGTCGAGGGGATGCAGGAGGACGAGCATGACCACAAGGATGATGATGACCATGACCACGACCATGATCATAAGCACGATCACAAGCATGACCATGACCACGGCCATGATCACAAGCATGACCACGACCACGACCACGACCATGATCACAAGCATGACCACGACCATAAAGAGGAGGAACCCGAAGTCGATGAGCATGTATGGACTAGTTTAAAGAATGCTAAAGAGATTACAGAAAAGATTCTTAAGGCTACTTTAGAGTTTGATAAGGCAGAAGAAAAGAAGTTATCTGAAAATGCCAAGAATTATACGGACAGAATTGTTGCAGTCGACCAGAAGATTGGGGAAATGGTTAAGACAGCGAAACGTAAAGAAATTATCGTTGGTGATCGTTTTCCGTTAAGATATTTTGTAGATGATTATGGAATTAAATATTATGCCGCCTTTCCAGGATGCTCGGAACAGACGGAAGCTAACGTAAAAACTGTAAGCTTCTTAGTAAAAAAGATAAAAGAAGATAAAATTCCTGCTGTCTTTAAGATTGAGCTTTCAAATGGGTTGATTGCGGAGACTTTAGCAAAGGAGACGGGTGCAAAGATTTTGGAAATTCAATCTGCACATAATATTTCGGAAAAAGATTTTGAGGCAGGGGTAACATACGTTGATTTAATGGAGCGTAATTTTGAAGTGTTAAAAGAAGCTTTGAATAGTTAGTATTCAAAACAGATGATATAGACGCGATATGAAAGAGTGGCTAAAAGGAATGAAGAGTTTATGAAAGACGGCGGTGAGCCAATACTAACTGTAAAGAAGTTACAGGTAAGTTATGATAAGGTAAATGTTTTTTCGAATTTAAGCTTTGAAGTTCGTGAGGGGGATTTCATCTGTATCGTTGGACAAAATGGAGCTGGAAAATCAACACTGATTAAGACTTTACTGGGGTCGATTAAGCAGAGTAAGGGTGAAATTATTTTTCATAACCTGAAACGTAAATTTATCGGCTATATGCCGCAGGAAAGTAAGGTGGATAAAAATTTTCCAGCTTCAGTATCTGAGATCGTTTATTCAGGGACGTTAAATCGGATAGGGGTACGACCGTTTTATGGGAGGGAAGAGGAAAAGGTAGTATCTGAATGCTTGAAGGAGTTGAAAATCTCAGATCTTACAAAACGTCACTTCGCAGATCTTTCGGGTGGGCAGAGACAGAAAGTCTTACTCGCTAGAGCTTTGGCAGCAACGTCAAAATTGTTAATCTTGGACGAACCATCGAATAATTTGGATTTTAAGTCAAAAATGGAATTATATGATAATTTGTTGAAGTTAAATAAAAAAGGCATTACGATTTTGATGGTGACACATGATCTTGATCATAAAAACTTGATAGGAAATAAAATATTGGCACTATCTGGAAAAGAATATTTCTTTGGTGAAACTTGTGAATACGTGGAGAGAATTCATAATGTTTGAGATATTTGGGCAAGGATTTTTAATGAGGGGGTTTATTGCTGGGTTGGTAATATCAATCTCTGCAGCACTTATTGGGACGGCCTTAGTACTTAGAAGGAATGCGATGATTGGGGATGGGTTGTCGCATGTGGGGTTTGGGGCTTTTGCCGTTGCTACGGTATTGAATTTTGCACCTCTTGAATTTGCGATGCCAATCGTAATAATAATGTCATTTTTAATTTTGAGATTAAACAGTCAAAATAAGATTCAGCCAGATGCGGCAATAGCGATGGTTTCAGCAGGTGCATTGGCGCTTGGTACTTTCGTGATCTCGATAACGCGTGGCGTAAATACGGATATAAATAATTATTTGTTTGGGAGTATTCTATCGATTTCGGAAGGAGATATGATGATCAGTCTGTTCTTCTCAATACTGGTGATTGGGATCTTTATCGGTTGTTATAACAAGATTTTTGCGTTAACTTTTGATGAAGATTTTGCAAAATCAATCGGAATTAAAACAAACTTATATAATGCAATATTTGCAGTACTTTGTTCAGTTGTAGTGGTTTTGGGGATGAGATTGATGGGGTCATTATTGATTTCGAGTTTGATTATTTTTCCAACGATGTCTGCAATGCAGCTAGTAAAAACATTTAAGAAGGTAATATTCATATCAGTTTTAGTGTCCGTAGTTTGTTTTATGATAGGAATGTGGGCGTCTTATAGTTTATCCACGCCGACTGGTTCGACCATCGTATTAGTTAACCTAGCTGTATTTATTTTGGTACGACTAGTTCGCTGGGTACAGAAATAAGATTTGAAAAAATAAATAAATTATAATAAAATTATTCGATAAAAGAGTATTCTTTCTTTAAATAAGAATTCTAAATAGATCACGGGAGGTGATGGATGCTGAAATTATTTAAGTACATGAAGCCATATTTCTGGCAGTGTTTGGTATTGGTGCTGGCTGTTGGTCTACAGGTTTTTGGTACATTGATGCTTCCGACAATGATGGCGGATATTGTAAATAATGGGATTAATAATAATGATACGGACTATATTTTTAGAACTGGTATCTTTATGTTTTTGGTCACTGTTGTGTCGGCGCTTGGCACTTTGGTGTCATCCTATTTTTCGACTAAAGTGAGCGCTGGGATAAGTCGAGACATGAAACGTGATCTTTTTGCTAAGGTATTGTCTTTTTCGATTACGGAAACCGAGCAGTTTTCGACAGCCTCTTTGGTGACAAGAACTACGAATGATGTATCGCAAGTACAGCAAACAATGGTGATGTGTCTTTCGATGTTGGTGCGGGCACCATTAATGGCAGTAGGAGCGGTAGTGCAGGCTTTTGTGGTGGCACCGGATATGACCTGGATTATTGCTCTTGCAATTGGTATTCTTTTAATTTTCTCAATTGTGATTATAGGATCAGTGATGCCAAAATTTGCGATTTTTCAGAAGATGATGGATAGAATCAATCTGCTTACTAGAGAGAATCTGACTGGGGTGAGGGTGATTAGAGCCTTAAATAAGGAAGATTACGAGGAAAAGAAGTTTAAAAAGGCGAATGAAGAATTAACAAAGACAGATCTTTCGATTGTGAGAATTATGCAATTACAGACACCGATTATGATGTTAGTGTTTAATATGACTTCGTTGTTTGCAATTTGGGTAGGGGTTTCAAGATTATCGTTTGATATGAGTTACCTTGGTAAGATGATTGCGTTTATGCAATATGCTACACAGGTGATTATGTCATTCTTGTTTTTGACAATGCTGTTTGTATTAATTCCTAGGGCAAATGTTTCGGCAAAACGTATTAATGAGGTTTTAGTGACAAAATCAAAAATTGTATTCCCAGAAAAATCTCTTGATATGCCAAAATCAAAAACAAGCGTGGAATTTAGAAATGTAAGTTTTGGTTATAAAACAACCGATGGGAAGATTTTGGACGATATTAATTTTATTGCGGAGGCAGGAAAGACAACGGCCTTCATCGGCTCGACTGGTTCTGGAAAATCGACACTGATTAATTTAGTGCCAAGGTTTTACGATGCTACAGAAGGGCAGATTTTGATTAACGGAGTAGAGATTCAGAATTACTCTGAGGCTGATTTGATTAATCGAATTGGCTTAGTACCACAAAAGGGGTATCTATTTGGAGGGACGGTGCGTTCAAATATTTTGTTCGGGGTGAAAAATGGATCAGATGAGCAAATGAAGAAGGCAGCGGAAGTTGCACAGGCAGCCGAATTCATTGAGAAGATGCCTAAAAAATATGATACGGAAATCTCAGAAGGGGGAACTAATGTCTCTGGTGGACAAAGGCAGCGTTTGTCAATCGCAAGAGCAGTGGCGAAAAATCCAGAAATTTATGTATTTGATGATGCATTTTCGGCTCTGGATATGAAGACAGATAGGAATTTAAGAAAGGCCTTAAAGAAAATAACAGAAGATTCTGTAGTGTTAGTTGTGGCACAAAGAATTAATACGATTCGAGACGCTGAACAGATTATTGTGTTGGAGCAAGGCAAGATTGTTGGGAAGGGGACGCATTACGAATTACTAAAGAATTGTCGGGTGTATCTTGAGATTGCTAAGTCGCAGTTTTCTGAAAAAGAGCTAGAGGCGGAGCTAGCTTTGATTCCTGGAAGAAACACGGAAAATAAAATGAGCCAGAAAGGGGAGAAATAAAATGCACGGCAAGGGCATGAGTTCACAGGGGCCAAAAGATTTTAAATCGGCATTAAGACGTTTTTGGCTTTCAATAAGAGAGTGGAAGATGAAAATCATCGTGGCGTCGATATTGTCGTTGGTGTCAACGCTTTTGATGGTGTTTGGTCCTATGATTTTAGGAATGATGACGACTTCGGCAACGGAATCGTTAAAACATCAGGGTACGATAAACTGGCCAGAGATCAACTTCTTAGGTTTTGTATTAATTGCAACTTTTCTATTATCGGCAGTGATCTCTTATATTCAAGGCGTGGTGACTTCGTCGTTGTCGGTTTTATATGAGAAGAAACTAAGAAATAGTATCTTGGAGAAGATGAGGAAACTACCAATTGGCTACTTTGATAAAACGCCGAATGGTGATGTGATGTCCAGGATGATTAATGACGTGGATACAATTTCTGTTTCTTTTGCGGAAACTTTAACCCAGATAATTACAAGCTTTACAATGTTGTTTGGATATCTTGCAATTATGTTGTATCTTTCAATAACGTTATCATTGATTGCTATTATCGCCGTACCAATTTCAACTATTTTTATTTCGGGTGTATTAAAGAAGGCAAAGGTATATTTTGCGGCTGAAAGAGCAACGCTGGGTAAATTAAATTCGATTATTGAGGAGAACTTTAGTGGCCAGTTGATTATTAAAGCAAATAACCACGCAGGTAAGTCAATTAAGAGTTTCGATAAGATGAATACTAGGCTATACGAAGAAAGTAGACGGGCACAGTTTTTAAGTTCACTAACATTTCCACTAACACATGTATTTTTAAACTTGGCATATGCTGGTGTGTGTATGTTGGGTGGTTATTATGTAATTTCAGGAGCAATCTCAATTGGTGGAATACAAGCATTTATTCAGTATTTAAATCGCTTTAATAGGCCAATTACTGAAGTGGCACAGCTTTCAAGTACGATTCAGCAGATTTTGGCAGCAGCAGAAAGAATTTTTAACTTCCTTGAAGAAACAGAAGAAACCCCAGAAGTGGAAAAAAGTTTATTTAAGCAAATCATGAATAATGATCGTAAATTTCTTGGTGAGGTGGAGTTTAGAAACGTGAATTTTAGTTATGATGTGAAACCTGTGATTAAGAACTTCTCGGTAAAAATTGAGCCAGGAATGCAAGTGGCGATTGTGGGGCCGACGGGAGCTGGAAAGACTACGATTGTAAACTTGTTAATGCGATTTTTTGATCCTAATGATGGCGAGATTTTGATTGATGGAGTAGAGACTAAGAAAATGCGACGTGATGAAGTACGCGATTTATTCGGGATGGTCTTACAAGACACATGGTTATTCTCAGGAACAATTATGGAGAATCTGAAATATGGAGCAAAGAAGATTTCGGATGAGGAGGTTTATGGGGCTGCAAAAATGGTGGGAGTGGATCATTTTATAAAATCCTTACCAAATGGGTACCAGACAGTGATTTCGGAAGATTCGGATAATATTTCAGCGGGTGAGAAGCAGCTTTTGACAATCGCTAGAGCGGTGATTAGTGAGCCGATGATGATGATTTTAGACGAGGCAACTTCTAATGTGGATACACGTACTGAGCAATTAATCCAGGATGCGTTTTCAAAGCTCACAAAGGGGAGAACTTCCTTTGTGATTGCACATCGGTTGTCGACAATTCGAGAGGCTGATTTGATTTTGGTAATGCGGGAGGGGAATATTATTGAACAGGGGAATCATAAGGAATTGATCGCAAAGAACGGCTTCTATGCGGAGCTTTACAATTCGCAGTTTAGTGAAGATGTGTAGAAACTGAACTCTTGTGTTACTATAGAGATAATAATACTAGGAGGATGCTGTGGCGAAACTATATTTCAGATATGGGGCAATGGGCTGTGGAAAGACAATGCAGCTTTTACAGGTAGCTTTTAATTATGAAGAACGCGGACATCAGGTCTGTGTGATGAAACCAAAGACGGATACCAAGAATGGCGAAAAATTGTTAACCAGGATTGGGCCGGAGCGAGTGACGGATTTTTGTTTTGAGAAAGAAGATGACCTCTTTAGTTATTTGAAAAAACATATTAAGGATAAGAAAATTTCCTGTGTGCTCGTTGATGAGGCACAGTTTTTGACGTCAAAACAAGTGGATCAGTTGATGAAAGTGACGACGGATCTTGAAGTGCCGGTAATGGCTTATGGCTTAAGATTAAACTTTAGGTTGACTGACGGCGGTTTTGAAGGGGCAACTAGATTATTGCAGATGGCACACGATATTGATGAAATTAAAACGATATGCGAGTGCGGACGTAAGGCAACGCTGAACGCGCGGTTTTTGAATGGAGAGTTTATGGCGGATGGCCCAGATGTCTTAATTGATGATGGTACCTCAGAGATTGAGTATAGGGCAATTTGTCCAAAATGTTACTCTGAATACGCAGCAGGGAAGAAAAAAGGTGGGGAAATTTTGAAAAAGCATGCGGCAGGAGTGAAATAATGTTGATTGTGATCGAGGGGCAAGATGCGACTGGAAAAGATACACAGGCGCGACTTCTGGCTGAATATTTAAGGCAAATGGGTAAAACGGTGACAGCTTATTCAGAGTCGGGAACTGGTTCGGAGGATCCCTTTGTCTCTGAGATTTCTAAGTTAACATATAAGACTAAGCAAGATATTAACCACAGAACTAGAGTGTTACTATTCCTAGTCAATCGTTATGAACAATGGCGAAAGATTGCGGAGCCCGCATTAAGGCGGGGTGAGACGGTGATTTTGACACGTAACTGGTTGTCGACTTTGATTTATGAAGGTTATGCTGGTGGGGTATCAAAATCATTAATTTCGCGTTTGCACAAAGAAATTATGCCGGACTATTATTTTAAGCCTGATAGGATGGTAGTACTGACACTATCAGATGAGGAGAGGCAACGTAGGCTAAATACGCAGGCGGTCGAACAAGGTCGAGTGGGCGAAGTATTAAAAACACAGCCAACAGAGTTTCAGAAAAAAGTAAATGAAGCATATCTTAAGGTGGCGAAGGAAATGAAGTTGCAGTGCCTAGACGCTGGGGGAACGATTGATGAAGTACAGGAGAAATTAAGAAAATTATTTGCATTATAAGATGAAGTGTTTTGATGAGAGTTGGCGGGTGTTTTTGGAGGAAGAATTCTCAAAGGCTTATTTTCGGAAATTAGCTGATTTTTTACATGAAGAATATGAGAAAAAGACGATTTTTCCTAAAAAAGACTCGGTGTTTAGGGTTTTTTTGACTGATTTAAACAAAATAAAGGTAGTAATTTTGGGGCAAGACCCATATCATACACCAGGAGTGGCGGATGGGTTGGCTTTTTCAGTTAAAAAGGGTGGAAAATACATGGCGCCTAGTTTATTAAATATTTACAAGGAAATTGATGCAGATATGGGAAAGCACTTAAATCCAGATGGTGATCTTTCGAGTTGGCAGGAGCAGGGAGTGTTGCTACTAAATAATGTATTGACAGTGGAGGCACATAAGGCTGGGTCGCATAGAGGAAAAGGGTGGGAGACTTTTTCGAAGAACTGTGTGGAATATTTAAATAGAAATCGTGAGAACTTGGTATTTATTTTATGGGGAAGGGATGCTAGGAGTAAAAAGGTATTAATTGATCAAGAGAGACACCTAGTTTTAGAGTCGGCCCACCCCTCGCCGCTTTCGGCTCATAATGGATTCTTTGGTTCTAGGCCATTTTCGAAAACAAATGAATATTTGAAGTCGAAGGGCCTCGAAGAAATTAAGTGGTAAAAATATTAGACTAAAAAAAGAACCCCTTGCGGGGTGCCTTTTTTAAAGTGGTTGACAGATTGAGCCGCCGCCTTCTTTCTTATAAAGGATGGCAACTTTGCGTGAACCGGAAGCGTGAATAGCATCTGGTCCTTCGCAGGTGGCATTGGTGACGATGCTAATGGTGTGACCTTTGGTACCACTTTGTTCGTAAGGGTTGCCGGCTGTGACGTCTTCTACACCGTTTGGACGGCCCTCAGATTGATCACGCCAGGTAGAAGCTGAACGTTGACCGTTGTTACAAATTTTGGTCTCTGCATTATAGGAAGTTGCTTCACGGCAGGAGGAAATGGATAGAGAGTATGGGCCACCTTCTGGGTCAACAAATTTATCTTTATCTTCTTTACCAATGATTAGGTAGGAATCGTAGAAATAGGCCCAAGATTGGTGATTAAGAGTACGGGAAATGTTTTGGTCGACTTCAGTGTGTCCAGAAACGTAGGAGCCAAATTTGTCTGAAGGAATAGCGCCACTGTTATTTGACTGATAGTTGGTTAGAGCAGCAGCGAGTCTGGAGATGTCAGAGGTGCGCTGGGTGTCGCGGCGGTTGCGTTGGAGAGCAGGAAGGGCGATGAAGACCATAAGGAAGATAAGACCGGCGATACCAAGTACCAAGACAACCTCGATGATGGTGAAGCCTTTTTTGTTATTTAGATTTTGATTTGCCATTTGATCCTTTCTTTTTAGTCAAGTTTTTGGCGTGTTTCTTATGCAAATAATAATAAAATCTCATAGAAAAATCAAGAGGCTTATGCTAATATACAGATAGTGTTAGTGGTGCTTTATCTAGTATTTTTTGTGGTGGGGGCGGTTTTTGGATCATTTGCATGCTGTCAGGCTTATCGGATTCGATATAAGGAAGAGGGGAAGAGGATTGGTGGACGTTCAGAGTGTCTTTTTTGTCATCACCGACTGGCTTGGTATGAATTAATCCCGATTGTATCATGGGTATTACAGAGGGGGCGTTGTCGGCAATGCGGAAAGAAGATTGGGGGAATTGAGATTGCTTCAGAAGTGGCGATGGGATTAATTTTTTGTGGAATTTTGAGTTTATTCTTTAAACAAGTGAACGTAATAGGATTTTGGCACGGAGGGGGGTATGATTTCTGGCGAAATTTTGACATTGAGCTTCTGGTAAGGATTTTTACTAATCCGTTGATTATAGTAAGGGCATTAATTCTTATAGTAAGTGCGGTATTATTTTGGATTTTGGTGGTTTATGATTTGAAATGGCAAAGGTTACCCAGTTGGATTTTATATACATTGATAGGCCTTGGTGTGGGGTACTTTGTTTTAAATGAGCTGGTGAGACTTGGAATAATCTCGGAGCTAAGATATTGGTCTGGCTCAAAATTGCTTAGTGTGCAACCTGGGACTACTAGGCAAGTGAGTGAGGTGATTAAGAATGATTTATTTACTTTAGTGAGCAGTATTTTAGTATTGCCGGGCCTATATTTTTTAATGTATAAAATTTCAAAAGAACGGTTAGTAGGGGGAGGGGATTATTTGTTGGCTTTAGCGGCGGTATTATTTTTGGGAAGATTCGAACTGTCACTGACGTTACTTTTTGTAGCGAATTTGTTGGCACTAGGATTTAATGCGAAGAAAATTATGCAGAAGAAAAAAGTGCGAGTACCATTTGGTCCGTATCTAATTATGGGGTTTTGGCTGGTCTTGCTGTTTGCTAGAGAGATTCTTTTGTATCTCTATGTAGTGGCGGCATAGACCGGGGTTTAGTAGAATTGGAATCGTGAGGCTAAAAAATTAGTCTTTGGTTTCTGAATGAAATTTTTCGTGAACTTCTTTAAGGTGGGGATCAGTGATGTGAGTGTAAATCTGAGTGGTGGCAATATTGGCATGGCCAAGGAGACTTTGAACAGAGCGTAGGTCGGCACCATTCATTAAAAGATCGGTAGCGAAGCTGTGACGAAGGGTGTGGGGGGTGACGTGTTTGGTGATGCCGGCAAGGCGGGCATACTTTTGAATAATCCGTTCGATCGAACGTGGACTGAGTCGGCGAAAATCGCCAGAGGTGTCAGGTATATTTTGATTGGAAGAGTTATTGAGGAAAAGAGCGGGAAGAGTGTCACTTCTGGCGGAAAGGTATTCTTCAAGATGATCGGCGGTGGTTTGATCAATAAAGATAGGGCGGTCTTTTTTACCTTTACCGCGAACCATAAATTCGCGACGGGCGTGGTTAATGGAGTCACGATTCAAGTTACAAAGTTCAGAAACGCGAAGTCCACCGGAGAATAATAGTTCAATGATGGCACGGTCACGCAGGCCGGTTTCGGTATCGATGGGGATTTCTGCAAGTAGACGTTCGACCTCATCGAAATGGAGAAAGGTGACCTGTTTTTTAGCGGCGCGGGGTAGGTCAACTAGACTTGGGTCAAGGGAGTGAATTCCACGTTTGGCTAGATATTTGAGAAAACCACGGAGGGCAATTAGATGATAGCTTTGAGTAAGGGCGGAAAGGCGTTCATGGTTTTGATTGTCGTCAAAACGATTGAGCCTGAGACGAAATTTACGTAAAATTTCTGGAGTGAGATCAGAGGGTTTAATGGTGGCGCCTTCGGGAAAATCTTGAGTGATTAGATCAAGAAAACGAGCAAGGTAAAGTCCGTAGTTTTCAGTGGTTTTAGTAGAGCGACCTTTTTCAATTTCAAGAGATTCGAGAAAGTCATTAATAAGATCAGAGATATCCATAAGAGATATTATAACAGACCGTGCTATAATACGGTTATGGATAATCTGAATACTCCGGGTGTGGATTTTACGCCAAATATGGATGGCGGCGTGAAGATGAATGATGGAAACCAGTCGAATAATGAGGTAGGGACGAGTTCGGTATTTAAGGTTTTTGGTGAAGTAAAGAAGATTGACTATAATCAAGAACTAGTCGATCAGCAAATCAATATGAATCCGACAGAGAAGAGAATTTATGAGCCTCTAACTGGGAGTAGCGTGGTGGTGGATACAGTGCAGGAAAATAGGGTACCTGAAAATGGGTTCCCGGCAGGGTATGGGCCGAATGCAGATTTCAAGAGAATTGAAAAACCGAAGAAACCGAAGTTGAGGGAAAGAATCAAGCGTTCTTTTGGTGAGCTGACGAAGATACAGAAGAGGCTGCTAATTATTATCCCGTCAGCAGTGGTGGGATTAATTGTAGTTTTTTCGATAGTTGCAAGTATTACGGGAATGTTTTCAACCGATTACTCAAAAACTTACAGTGTGGCGAAGGCGATTAAGAGTGACCTACAAAAACTAAGAAGTAATGTAAACTGTGATAAGGTAACAGAATATAATGACAACACCTTCACCTCGATGGAGATATATCAGGGATATATTGAGGGATGCAAAAAAAATAGTCAGGGAGTAAATGCGCAGTTGATCGAAGAAATGGGGGATACGGCCGGAGTCTTGAAGGATATTGAGGTAAATCGTCGATTTGAGGCGTTTAAGGTGGCGTTGAATGAGTCTAAGGCAAGTAGCGCTGAAGTAGAAAAGACTCTGGATCTTTATTCGTTGTGGCATAATTGGCTAATTGTGGAGTCGTCTGGAGATAAAACTCACAACGGTTTTGAATGGAGTGAATCAGAAATTAAGGAAGCGGCGAAAATTTTGGTGGAATCTGGGAATGAAAGATTGGTGTCGTATGGCAATGCATGGATTAGTTTAAAAACAGAGGTGGCGAAGGCGGCATATAAATTCTATCATTCTTCTGAGGAGACTGAAGTGGTGGACTATGTGGAGGCAAAGAACGATTTAGAAGCGAAAAAGAATGCATTCATACAATTTCAAAAGGAGAAGCGACCGGATGTGTTGACGGAATTCCCGTTACAGCTGGTTGATCTTGCAAATATTTCGGTGAAATTTGAGGAAATGTATAGTTTTATTCGGGAAACTTATCAAAAAAATTACAATAAAAAGGTCGGGGGATGTAAGGAATTGATTAACGCGGTAATTTGTGATTAAGACTGCGAGTTGCATCTGGATGAGAGTAGGCGTGGAATGGCTTGACTGGTTGTGTTATAATCAGAAAAATGTAAGAGCATAGCTCAGGGAGTACGTATGTCAGAAGATAAACCTACTAAT
>ERZ773031.328-NODE-328-length-26061-cov-4.355649_pt1 | contig 26061 bp, 17 predicted proteins | sample MGYA00511666_ERZ773031 | MGnify/ENA primary metagenome ERZ773031 (study PRJEB29015, sample SAMEA2738135) | human oral metagenome | biome: human oral; feature: human-associated habitat; material: saliva | place: China | collected 2250 ...
TTGGAAACAGTGGCTCCGGATATGCCGTACTCAGCCACAAGGCTGGCAATCGTGCATCCGTCCTGAATGTGCGCACGAACAACTTTTCGCCTAGTTTCGTCTGATATTCGAGTCATGTGCTTTTCTCCTCTGCTGACAATATACTCTATCAGGCAGAGGTGTTACAAATTCACTGTACCACTACAAGAATCCTTAATGGAATGGCCTTCCTTAATGCGCTTAAACGCGTATCCTATGCGCGTTACGACTTCAACAATCATAACCGGGATAGACAATGTACAGAAATGTATGAAGTCATAGCCCTCGTAATACATGCCCTGTACTATTTCCGCTATGGTCTGATCGTATTCTCCAATCTTACCGAACTGTAAAAAATCAAACAGGGACATCAGCGGCGCAGGAAGACCCATTGATGTTGTGATGTCAGATTTAAAATGGATAATCTGCTTGGCTATGGCAGCAAATACATCCGTCTCTTTCCGATCGGCATAATTTTCCATTACCTGCGAAACTATTTTGCCTGTTTTATCAATGGTGGTCATCCTTCCGGTCAGAATATCTGCAACACCAAAAATCAGTCCAAGAAGGGGATCATGCCCTAACGACAGCAGGCGATGATAATATGCAGAAAGCCCCTCTACACGAATCGTAGTGTTTCGGTTGTCCTGAGCATCATATGGCACCTTACTGACTTTTGAATTGGCCAGTTTCTCCATTTCTTCTTCGGGAAACTTTTTGTCAAACCAATCCCGCACATAATTGGCGAGTGGTCCGCCTTTTAATCCTTCCGGCGTTTTTTGAGGAATGCCCACAAGAAGAATATCTACGACTGCGCCAAGCAGCCCGGCGACAGCATTTATAGCGATATCATACTTGTCCAGATAGTGAAGTTGATTATACTCCGTATTCAGGCGCCTAATTTCCAGAGTGTTCTGTTTAAATTCATCCTCAGTAAAAATCGATTCAAGCGCATGCCCTGATCCGACCGACTCTGCCGCTTCTGCACATAAAGACTCCCAAGAGGGCACCACCATTATCTTTTTGTCCTCTGCCGCCTAGGTGCCGATGGCATTTCTGTATACCCAAGCATTCTCAGCAGATCTTCGCTTTCCTGAATCTTTCTGTCGAGCTCAGATGAAGAGGGCATTAAAGCCTTGATCTTCTTAAGCTCCTCATCTTGATATTTCAGCACATCGTTGATCTGTTGCTCCGTTTCGGAATATTTGTACTTACTCATTGGCAGCCTTCTTCTTTTCAAGCTCAGCTATTAGATCTTTAAGATCTCGAATCTCGGACTGAAGATTGGTCATTTCTTTCTTGAGCGCCGTATCATAGGCCAATAATCGGTTCTGTCTTTCTCGATCCAATTCTGCCTTGGAATCCAGTTCTTTAATAACGGCATTATGTTTTGCCAAAGCTTTTTTATAGAGTTTCTCTTTTTCATCAGCTTGTTTTTTATACCTTCTTATCAAGAAGAACGCTCCGACAGATGCAGGGAGGCTAGCCAATGCTCCGATTTGGAAATTACGATCTTTGACAACTTCCCCAACAACTTTTCCTGTCTTTTTAAGACCTGAACCTGCTTTTCAATCACAGGAACCAACTTGTTAAAATCGAACTTACTCCAGCTATATTTCCCCAAAACCGTACCTCTCTTTATGCCATACCCAGATCATGACGCAGATCCTTAATTGCCTGTTGTAAAAGAATATTAAGGCTCTGGAGATAGTCCGTGCGCTCCTTGTCTGCGTCTGCTTCTTCTTTCATCGCCTTTATTATAGCCTCATGCTTCCGCAGTGCTTCTTTGTACAAGCGTTCTTTTTCCTGCCGCAGCTGTTTATTCTTCAGATGAGATGCAATTCCGACCCCAGCCGCGGCAAGTCCTGCAACCGGCGCTGCGAGAACAAACACTCCTGCGACCATGCCTCCGCCTACAAGTGCTCCTGCAGCAGCAAGACCAGATGTAATTCCTGCCGCAGATAAACCCACAACACCAAGCCCATACAAAGCAGCAAAAGAGCCTACGCCACCGATGCCAGCTCCCAGTGCTCCGGCCAACACTTCGGGTATTGCACTTTCTCTGATGGTACGGTTCTTATCATTAAGTGCCGCAGCTGCTTCATTGACAACGTTTACTACAGATTGCATGGATTCCACACTTTGGAAATTCATGTCCTTTTTCTTTTTGACATATGAGTCTTTTTTCTTGGACTCATCGTTCTTCTTTTCAGCCATAGCTTTTAAGTTTCCTTTTCTACCCTTTGGTTTCCGATATCCAAGAACCAGTGACCTCTACCCTATGAGTTCCCTGATTTCATCTATTGTAAGGGTATTCAGATGTGAAAGCTGATTTCGGGCATCCTTATTCTTTTTCAATTGATAATAATCCGCCGATGTCAAAAGAATTTTCCCATTAGCTGCCATGTAGACTAACGTACCAAGCTCAACATCTATTGGGTCATCATATATTTCTCCATAAGCAGATTCTATAGGCAACTCTTTCAATATAGCACCGCTATGTTTGGCCACAAAGCCGCCTCGGAATTCTTCGATCAAAGGGTAAATAGTTTTGATCTGTGCTTTCCAGATGCAGTGCTCAACATTTTCTATTGTTCCAGGGTAACTGTATTCTGAGCCATCACTTCTGTATTCAGTGTCGACAATCTCCCTGATTACTGTATACGGGTCTCGCAAAAACTGATCATGCTTTTCTATACAGGATGCCAGCAGTTCTATATCGTTTCCTGCAACATTTGCAGACAGCTCAGCGAGATAGTTTTTAACAGTCAGAGTTTCCTTAATGGAAGAGGACGCCAGCATTGAAAAGACCATCCGATCATATTCATTAATGTAATCATCCAGTGATACGGGACGGACTCCCTTTCTGGAAGCTTTTATTCGTTCACCTCTCCATTCCAGAATAAACACTGCCATCTCTTTGTTTTTGCCGCGCTCTTTGATGTAATCGGAAGCAAAGGCAGACCACTTATCCAAGTCTTTAGCAGATTCCAGATAAACCCATAAGTAGCGGGAGTGAAGAACTATATCATCACTTTCCGCCAAAAAACGGGCAAATGACTTGGTGGGGCGATATTCTGCCCTTTTTTCTGCTTTACAGAATTCATTTAAGAGAAATGCTCCCGGGTCATCGACATGGCGGATAACCTCAAACCGCTTAGATGAGTCCTGCTGTGTTACAGCCTCTTGAATGTGTTCGACCAGGGAGTCATGCCACGGGATGGTTTGCTCGGACTGAAGGATCACGCTTTTTTCAACCAGTAAGCATTCCGTTATGTGCTGAACAAAAGCCATCGCATTAGGAACTCTGCCCCACCAAATCTGATCCATTTTATGCCTCCATATAATCAGCCAGTTTGTCTTCTACCTCGGAACTTGTTCCCATCATCTGGAAGAAAGTGAACCGTGTAAAGAGATAATGCGTATCATCAGTGCTGCGTAGTACATTCAGTTCCTTAAGTTCTTCCATAAAGGCAGCGAGTTTTGTGATATCCAGGTCTGAAATCTTATTAATATCCAGTTCACTTCCTGTATTATGGATATCTGCGGCGGAGTAGCCTGTGTTATATCCGTTCTGGTGATACAGGTATGCCATGATCAGGGCAATCAGATAGTAGTAGTTATCTTCATCCAACCGTAGGGTGATAATGAACTTTTCACGTATCTGCTGCATGAATTCCGGATCGGCCAGGACCTTCTTAATATGCGATTCACTTATATCGTAAATCGGCGTATTCACTTCATCATAACCCGCATAGTCCTTGTTCCGCATTGCCTCCAGTAATTTTGCGCAATACATCTGGATAAGGCCTGGGAAATAGTTTGTATTTGCCAGAATCAATGTGATCAGAGATTCCTTAGCCTTCGGGAACCGCAGGCCGAGATAATGCAGAGGAAGCTCCATCAGTTCTCTTGCCTCCGCCGTATTAAACGGCTTTACAGTCATTGACTCCAGATGCGTCAGAACACTATTGTTTCCGAGAGCTACCTCCCGCTTAAACCGTACAATATTACGGAGACCGGCAATAACAAACTTGAACCGGTTTGCACCAATATTCTGAATGTCCTTAAGTGCATCCATTGGCTTATAATTCACTAATTCGCAGCTCTCAATGAAAGTGTCGGCCTCATCTAACAGCAGGAGAAGATAGGGTATCTTTTTACCGTTCTGATCCTGAAGCCGACGGCGAATAGCTCTTGACAGTTCTCCCCAATCAGTCGTGTCAATGTCCGTAGTAAAAACGTACTGGTCATAAAGTTCATGTCCGATCTTATTGGCGGCTTCCTCATAGTTCAGGCCCTTAATATCAATGTAAACAGCCCGATCACCATTCTCATTCCAGTCAATATCTTCTTTTGCCTTCTTCAGAAGAGCAGACTTACCCAACTGACGGCCACCATAGACGATATTGACACCGGTAGGAGATTTGATGCGCTCTAATTCTACCTTACGACCCATGAAAATCTCCGGCGGCATTACATTCACGGATTCCCACACATAAGGCTGATAATAACCAAACGGCATGATGAGAGAAATCAGCATACGATTGATTTTTGTTTCATCATAATTCCGCACCAGGAACATCATGACGGTCCGGTCGATTACACCAAAGAATTTGTCACCGAGCGCGTTCTTCGCTTTTCTGGCCAGTCGGCGGCGTTCACTCAGCGTGAGAGCGTAGTCATGCAAAATAAGTGTATGCTTGGAGTTTCCGATCTGCTTCATCAAATCAATCAATCCATCTGCATCATATCCCCCGTTAATGCAGACAACCCGGAAGCCTTCCTGCGATGCACCGGACCCAAACGCCGCAATAGGATGCGTGTAATTGTCTCTTTGCCCGCCAGTTGCAGCTGCGGTCATCACAATAAAACCTTCAAACCGGCCAGCAACAGACTGATCCTTAACCGATTCCACTTTGAAACCCAGGCAGTTCAGCAGATTTTTCAGGCGGTCTGTACCAAGCCGGCTGCCTCCCGGAAGCCAGTTGTCTGCCAGGCGCTTGGCGCCTCTTTCCTCTTTGTTTCGCGTCCGGCTACTTACCAAGCTGGAAAAGCTTGACTTATGTGTGGATACCGGCCTGTAATAATCATCATAGTTGTCCAGAAACTCTTTCAGAAAATCTTCATCTATAACATCTTCGTTTTCATCGTCCGTATTCGAAGTGCGGGCCAGCAATACTTCTGCTACAGTATAGTTCTGTATCCGGATCATTTCCTGAATACGTTTTGCTCTTCGTTCCCTTGCCTCCGCCGTAAGACCGGTGATCTGTGCAGTTCTGAATGTTTCCAATTGTTCCAGAAGATCAGCTTCTCTTGTCTTGGCAGCTTCACTTATATCCACCAGATAGCTCTGCATTACCTTCTTGAAGAAGCCATAATTCGATGTATATGTTGCCCATTCATACCATGCATCAACAATCTGAAGGATTTTCTCCTTTTTATCTTCTTCAGAGTTGTCAATCTGACCATAGCTCTGTGCAAGCTCAAGTTCGCCTATAAAGTCGTTCTTTCTGCGTTCAGCCTCATCCTTAGCGTAATTGATTCCTGTACCAATTTCGCTGGAAACTTCACTGGTATTGAAAGCAGGCTGCATATCCGACAAATATCTCACCAACAATTTCGCAGTCCCGTAATTATCTTCCTGGTTCTCCAGGATATCTGTTAAACGCTGTCCGTAATCACGGTCTATGCTTTCCATTTTCTTAAGATGAGCTAAAATGCGGTTTGCTGGATTGAGCACTGCTAATGAAGCTCCGTGAACATCCAAATCCGGAATGAAATATTCATCCAGCATGATATCATCTGTCAGAAGGAAGGGCGCATAGAAATACCGTCGTTCGTTTTCATCGAACGATGCGTTCAGACATCTGAATATTTCGCCAAGTGTATAGATTAATACACGCAGCCCTGCTTTTTCGTCTTCCTCAATGTCGTCACCGCAAACAGTTTCGATCTCATCAATCGACTTTTTGATATCATCCAGCAATGGCTTGCGCTGACGTTTGTAAGCGAGGCTACCTTCATCTTCAGCACTGTTGCTGGCCTGATCAACGAGAACACACCAACGGACAAGCAGCTGAATAGCATTCATCGTCGTGCTGGTAATATTGCTGCGCAAACGGCTCATCAAGTCAGCGTGCCGTCTGTACATCATATTATCTCCGGCCTTTTCCCAGAATCGAACAATATAATCCCATACTTTATCCGGATTGATCGATTCCTCAGAGATGTTTCCGTCGTCTTTAAGGAATTCTTTTTGCAAGAATTCCATCGTCAGCGGCAACATTTCCCTATCGCCGTCGACAATCGCTTTAATATGAAAACCGAAATCACCTTTTACCGAGAACAACATTTTCTTTGTTTCAAGGAATCGTTTCTGACTGGCATTCTCCTTCTTTCGGCTCATTACAAAATTATCATAGAAGTTGTTTGCTTCGTGCCGCAGCTTTGCAATTTCTTTCTCTAACTCTGCCTGGCTTTTTGCGCGATAATCTGCATATGCATCCATTCCCTTCTTATGGGCATCTTTGAATTCCATCAGAGAATAAAGCACATTACTTAATGCCGGGAACTGGCCAAAGAGAGAATACCCTTTGATTCCATCATAAAAAGCTTTGATCTGATAATCATATCGGATCTGATCTGAGAAAAAGGTCCTGATTGCCGAAGAAATCACCATTGCATCGTCGAACACACTGCGTTTCGACATCAACTGAAACGCGTTCTCCGCTGAATATGTGCAGTGTGCCATGGGATCATTCACAGCATAGGCGAGAGATTCGTATAACTTTCTGCTTTCATCAGTTTGGGAGCATGTTTTAGCGTACGCTGCAGCAGCATAAAAGTTGCTATTTGAGAGCATACAATAGATATTATTACGAACCTCATCTATAGCAATCGACCCCTGGGCAACCCCCTGTTTATTTGCTGTATCCGGTTCTGCTGCTGATGATGTATGTGTTTCTGTTGTTTCCTTCACCAGAACACTAATGTTTTCTGTTACAGGAGGCTCGGTCTCTATTTCGCTTGAATCTGCCTCAGTTTCATCATCCCTAGTCAAATCTGATGAGGATCCATTCTCTGTCTCAGCAGTATCTTCCTGCACAACATCACCTTTAATTTCATCGTTGGTTTCACCTTCAGATTTGCGCGTCTCATTAATGGCAAAGACATCGGTCACTTCCATTTCTTCATGGGATGCAGCATAGTAATAGCTTTGTGCCGACAGGCTAAACAGTATAATCTTTGCCTTAGAGAAATCATAATCCATTACACCCATAAATGTTGATGCAATAGCCTGGGCCCGCTCAATATCAATCCCTGCAAAAATGATTGCCGCAGCCTCGTTGCAGCCACTAATGAAGTCCTGTATTAAGCTGGCTTCGTTGTCACATTCGATGGTGGAATCCCAAAATCCGCCCACAGCCACTACGCAGCGATCTGGTGAGTCAGGATCAAACATTTTAAAACAAAATGCATCCGTAAATGTGGCATCAGAAGTTGTAAACCTTTTACCGGGCCAGTTCGTTCTCGCTCCAATATGAGCATCAGCAAACACCCTGGAAAACGCAACTCTTGCGGCAGCACTTGTTTCTTTATCTTCTATGGTCTCTCCCCAGTCTTCCATACTTTTCTGGCGGACTCCGACAAATTTACTGGCTTCTTTGTAGCCGAGAGCTTTCATAAGCCTCGGAGATGCACAATAGAAGCTGCCGCCCGGCGTCAATGTATATAACCGAAGATAACCTTTTTTTTGTAATTCCATCAGGGTTCTGTCTACAATATCCACTGGCACACCTTTGCCTGCCATCAAATCAGCAGACACACAGTTGGAACTGGTAACCCACTCCAGTATTTTCTTTGCTGCCGGAACATTCATTTTCCGAATTTCATTTGTAAATACACTGGATGAAACTTTCTTGTCTTCCGACGGACTTACGTCTTTTGACATAAGGCCAATACTTTCGCCATCGCGAATAAGCCCGCCATTTACTTCGAGCTTCTTCACAAATTCAGAAACATATGGCTCTACAGATACATCATCTGTAGCCTCGTCTGTATTTCCTGTTTCTTCGGCAGAAGTGACACCCACCAGATCACCTGTGCTTTCCTGCACTTTTGAAGACAGTTCCTCTGTCTCCGGCAATTTGGTTTGTTCAGGTTCTGTAGTGACATCACCTGTAGAAGCTGTTGTTCCAACAGCACTTTCTTCAGACGATACTTCCTCCGGTGACACGTCCACTGAGATAGCATTTAACGCATCCGTGTCCAGAAAATACTTTTTAGTTGCGAGGCCCAGCTGTACCTGATTGGTGAAGAATTGGGAAACCAGCTCCAGCTTCTCATAGTTTTCCTCTGAGTCATATTCTTCACAATCGAGTGCATCCATAAATGCGATCGGGCCTTGCATATCATCCGCAAGGGCATCTAATTCAGCTTCTTCCTGACTCACTATCCGGGAAAGCAATTCTTCTGCTTTTTCCTGGTAGGGCCGAAGAGCATTAGCATACCGCTCTATTAAAGACCTTACAGACACGAAAGCTTCCAGTGTCTTACGTATCGCATCAAGCTGCTTCTGATATTGAATTGACTTGCTGTTCTTTAAAGCTTCAACAAGTTCAGCTACCGGGCTTCCAGGAGCGGGCATTTCTTCAGCTGAAATCTGTGATGCTACACACTTTTCAATCGATGCATATTGCCCCTTCAGCCTTTGAATATTCTGATCAAAAGCCTTCACATCTGCATCTTCAGGTACTCGTCCAGCAGAAATTGCACGCAGCATTTCCTGTAAGATAATCGTTGAGTCATCTGCCGAAGTATTAAAATCTCGTACAAGTTCCTCAAAACTCATGTTCATTTCCTGTTCCTCCCCTGCGGGTTCTTTAGCCGGCAGTGCCTTGACCGCCTCTAATTCTTCTTCAATTTCTCTACAAGCATCTGCTGTAAGCTCTCTATCACTTTGTAGGAGTTCCAGTGCAGTCTCCAAATGATTTTTTAACTTCATAAGGCTTGGATTTTCCTTATTCATGATTCTCCTCCATAGTAATCAAATCGACTTTTCTGGCCAGCGCAGAAGATAGCTTCAGAGAAGCCAAAGCGCTTTTTCCGTCCATTTCATTGGTGTAGATCAGGGCAACCTTAGTCACTTCCTTCGCTCCAATGACTTTCAACAATGTTTTTTGCTCATCGGACGTAAAGGATGTGTCTCTAAGCCCAGCACACGTATATATTAGTTCTGTTGTTTCGCCTGCTGAACAGCCGAAGAGCAGTTGATTATTCTCTGGAAACGAGAAAATCATGAAATCTCTGGCTCCCAATATAGTTACGTAATAATCCCGCAACAGAATAGCTTTTTTAAACGTGCTTAGAGTCCATTTCTGCTGAGGAACGGCCAGCCATTCCGGCAATAGCAATGCTGTATATCCAAGTTTTTTTCTCAGCTGTTGTACTATGAAACTCCTTTGAAAACAAAGCCATCCTTTGGATGTCAGTACAAGGTATGAAGCACTCCCATTACTGGAAATAATCTTCAGTTCGGCAACATAACCTTTGTTTTTCAGCTTAGTAATCCGATCTCCAGAGAGCGGAAGTTCCATCTCTTTTGCAAGCTTTCTAAGCCCAATAACGAACAACGCCTCAACCGCATCCTGATCCTGCAGTAAGTCCGCAATGATATCATTGCTTTTTACGTCTTCTGCAGTAATGTCGGTAAATTCAATCTGGATATCATGTGTCTGATCTGGTTCTGCATCAACCCTGCCATTGGGAACTGCTTTAATATAATGCTGAACCAGAGCCTGCAATTTCGCACAGCTTTCCGAAGAAGGTATTTTGCCAGCATTCATAACTTGCAGCATTGCTTCTATGGCGGAAATCAGGTCTGGTTTTACTACAGCCATGGAAAGGCTTGTCTTTACATCTGCTAATTTATTATTCATAGTAGTAAAGCCTTTCTGTTGCACGGGTACATGCAACGATTCTCTGATTTTTCGTCATATCATCCGATATGACTAATACCACCGGAAACTCCAATCCTTTTGCCGCGAATATCGAATAGCATGGAATCCTGTCATTGGCCAAACTGTCTGAGTTGGTGTCCAGGAATTCGAGCAGAACCTTGTCCCCAACCGCTTTATGCAGGCGAGTAAAGCTCGACTTATCCTTTACGATTACCGCAACATTCTTTTCGTTTAAAACCGGAAGAATTTCACGTATATTACCTAGCTCTTTCGGCATCCTTTTCTCTTTAGCCTGCCCGATATACTTCATTGAGCAGCCAAATTTACGATTGCAGAATTCAACAATACTCGCTTCATTTCTATAATTTCTATCCAATGGAAACACCATGCCAATGCCGGTCTCCTGTTCCCAATGGCTGATTCCACATGCAGTATGCAAGACCTGATCCGTATCCCCAAACACGTTGAAAACAGCATCCGGGAACAGCGTGCGAAGCATCTCATAATCCGCCTGATGTAAATCCTGACCTTCGTCTATGCAAAATAATGAGTATCCGGGAAGAGAATCGATACCGTGCAAGCGATAATATATCTTCACGTAAAACAAAAGATCTGACTTATACAAAATACGGGTCTCTCGTCTACGGTTCTCACCGAGGTCCTCAATATCTATTGTGCGGATACCAAACTGTTCTTTTTCAGGCGCTAGGGCTTTCCATACTTCCTGTTCAAATACACTGCTTTCGATACGGGAGAGGAAATATCTTGCCCTTTCCATATCCGCTCTACGAAGTGTACGTGTTGATTTCTCTCCCTCATATTGGGAAGCTTTGTTTCGGAGCCATTCCTCAAGTCGGGTCACTGCTTCTGTTTTTTGAAATAACTCCTGTGTAAGAGAAGCCATGCGATTCTCTACGGTCTTTTTTCGCTTGCTCAAATTACTTAAAAACCGATCTGCGGATTGACTGCCAATTCTCTTTTTCAGTTCCTGTTCAGTCTGAGCACAAAATTCATCCTCCAGAAAAAGGAGATACTCTTTATCAGCTTCAAAGGATCTACCCTCAGTCAGATCACGCAGGACATACAGCTGATGCATATATTGTGCGGGCGCTCCCACCTCAGCACCTTCTCCTGGGCCTTTATCAAAATGGGCTAGCGCCTTTCCTGCTGTTTCAATTCGTTTTTTTCTCTGCTCAATCCATTCTTTGCGTTCTCTTACGGCTTCTTCCCATTCTTCCAGCAGTTTTCTGGTTTCTGCCTCATCATTAACTAATACTTCATGTTCCTTCGTCAGCCGGCTTAATGATTGCTGAACCGAATCCAATTCTTTACGCGCTTTTTCATACCGGGATCGATGCTCAATATATTCTGGATCCCGCTGCAAAACAGACTCGGTGTTGTCAAATACCTCGATCGCCCTTTCCAGTTGTCCAACAAGGAGTGTAATTATATCCGCTTCAATGGCTTCTGGCATCGGAATACCCAACGCCCTACATCCAGCCTCAACATAACCTGTAATAGCACGATCTATCTCCGCATCTATACGAACAATGTTCTCCGGATCATATACTTTCTTCAGATAACCATCAGGCAAATACTCCTCTGAGAGTTCAAACTGATATTGCCTGTTCCTGAATCGAGAATCATAACGGTCCAATAATGAACGATATAGTTCAGAAATTGAACAGTCATTAATATCCGACAGCTGGTATCTTCGTATCAGATCTGCTGAATAGTTTCTGAACAGCTGTGTCGGAGTAAGAAGCAGCACGTGATTCCAGCCGTCCTCTAAAAGAACATCTCTTAGAAAAAACAAGCGGTGGAACAAACACTGTGACTTTCCGGACCCGGCGCAACCTTGTACAACAAAGCTTTTGTCAACATCTGTCTCTATGATACGAAACTGCTGTTGCTGAAGCGTTGCAATGATATTACGGAGCATCGGATTACTTCGATTCTCCTGTAGAATCTGTTCCAAAAGCTCATCTGCGTTAACAGAGACAGAATCCTGCTCTGGGAAAAGCTGCATAACATTCAGCAATTCCCTGTTCCGAATTTCATCATCACAGATCAACAGCGTAAGGAAAACAAGTTCACTCCCATTTGCCCAATACCGCACTTCATCAGAATGCTTTGATTGATAGCAGTGAAACAGAGCGGATGTAATGGGGCGTTCTTTATCCAGCTTGAAGGGTACAAGATGACCATTTTGACCAATATTGATTACCTCATCAAAAGATTCATTATCTGATAGATAAAAGTGTTCCGACCCATCGTATCCTTGCTCCTGCAGTTCAATATGAGCAAAATAAGGTCTCATATATAATTTCTGGATCAAAGACTCGACCTCATGGCACCTTTGCCATGCGGCAGCTCGGGATCCATACGCCATAAAAGCATCCTGGTCTTCATAAGCCCCGGATCTTACATATGCCTCGCTATGGCGTACAGACTCATTTGCGTCTCTTTTCCTTCTATCGAATTCAGAATAGACCGCCTCCTTATGTCTTTCTTCTGACCGGAGAAGTTCATCCAATGAATAACCCATGCTTCAACCTTCCAATTGCATTTTATTTTTTCAGCCGGATATATTCCGATTGATGATTATCCAGAGTTCTTAATCTGACTCCAATGAATTCATACGCATCTTTTGATACTCGGCCTTCACCGATTCCGGTCCAAGTATCTTCATCGCTCCGTTCCAGCCAAACACCCATCGATAAAACGTAGGGGAGGGGCTGACCGTTACAGTCGCCTTAAAGTGATTATCGTCGATTTCCTCTGTCAGGACTTTGGTCCCGAAATGATCTACGGTAGCGTTCATTATGAATGTTTCGCACTGTAACTCCACATTGATCGTTTCATCACCGCCGTACATTCGGAACATTTTCTTCATGTAGTCGGCGAGTTTGAAACCCTTCGGCTCGGGAACTGCTTTCTGATCCTCAAGGACGTTGGGGATCCGGTAGATCCGGTCCAGCCTGAAATGCCGCATGTGCTCACGATTGTTGCAGTACCCGATCATATAGTAATAGTCGCCGTCCCAGACAAGCGCATACGGACTGACAACGTAATACTCGCCGTCATGCCGCAGTTCCTTATATTTTCGGTTGTTGTAATCCGCATACTGGAAGCTGACCTTGCAGTTCTTATCGATGGCTTCGTTGATGCGGTCCGGGATATAGAACGCTTTCTCATTTTCCGATTTGATGCGGCCTTCAACCGTAATATGCCGACGGAGTTTCTCGGCATTATAATCAGACGTCAGTGATGTCAGCTTCTTTATCAGCTCCTTGCTTTTCTTCTCAGTGATGAATTTGGAAGAGGAAACCGCATCAATTAACAGCTTCAATTCCGATACATCAAACGGCCTGTCATCAAAATAGTATTTATTCTGTCTGGATTTGATGATTTCAAAATGAATCCCTGCCTCCTCCATCATAGCAATGTCGCCAGGGAGAGTAGTGCGATGGACATCCATGTTATATTCATCTTTCAGGTACTTCAATAGTTCTGGCGTTGAGACAGGATGATCCTCATCGTACTGCCTGAGCAGATATTGATATATGCATAAAAGTCTGAGTTTGGTTCCGTTTTCCATAGCTCTTCCTCAATGAAAAACACATATTAGAACACTAGAATTCCCATTACCCATTCGTAGATACTTTTCACATAACTGTATTCATCTACAGGCACACTATAACTATCCTTCTGCAATTTATTCGTAATAGTATTTAGCCGGATAATCCAATCCGTTTTAGGGTCCTTTCCACCAGCAAGATTGATCTCCTCCGGTCTTACAAGGGTGTCTTCAAAGAATGAAGACCAGTTTTTACCATTTAGAACAATCTGCTTACAGTCCGCTAAAGTGATATAATTCCAGATCGGAATCTCAATCTCTTCGCCGTTATTTGAGACGTACTCGTATATTGCTTCATCAGCTTCATTCTTGACACGTGTATAAATTGGCTTTGGAAGTCCTTTTATTAACCAGCTATCACCAAAGTATTCTTCAAGTCTTCCTGAAATAATGTTTTTGAGCTTTGACTCAATTTCACGAAGCATTGATTTAGTCTCATCATTGTATATTTTCGTTTCATTCTGCCAGTATTCTTCCAACCCCTCTGGTTGAAAGTCCGGACGAGCATCTGCAATAGCTTTTTGATACGCCCTCCAGAATCTTGTGTCTGCGCCACCTCCAAAATAGCCTCTCAAATCTTTTCGCTGCTCTGCATTCAAAGCATTAATATAATCTGTCAAAGGTTTGAGATAATATTGAATTAAGCCAAACATATCATCGAGTTCCTGTGCCTTTGGCGTAATCATCCCCTTGTCAACCAGCATATTTACGATGTCATCAATGACTCGAATCACAGCCTGTATTCCGCGGTTCATCGTCAACATTCCGCTATCTCGGTCACCTTTGTCCCATTCAGAAAGACATGCTCTCCTTATATATAAAAGACATTTCTCAATGAATGGATAGAAGAGGTCACAGGTTTCCTGGTTGTCTCCACAGTCAAATGTCCCTGCCCTTTGTAATACATTCTTTTTCCCATAGGCATCAAAGAACCGACATTTTCTCAGTGCAGATTGTATTGCTTCAACAGTTATGCATCGATCCGGTGTTGATTCATTCTCCCCAATAACGACTCTTGAATGCAGAGGAGAAGTTGTTTCTTCTCCAAGCATCTGCGCAATTTTGGATCGAAGCGCCTGCCTCCTTTCAGAATAATCATTTGACTCCCAGAGCATATCTGCATTTAATGTAACTCGAAGAGACTTAGGGACTGCCTTCTGGTTCTCGTTAATGTCCATAAACAGTTTGATTTGCTCACTGCGTTCGAGATCCACAAATGCCACTACGGGAATAGTGTTTGAAGATGCATACATAGAATCAGAATATCCGTACAAACGGTGTTGGCCATCAATGATATATGCTGATCGATATCTCTTTGGAATATGCAAAATACCAATTTTAGATATCGTACTATCGACCTTTGCTGAAGCCTGATCAAAGTTCAGCCCTTTCCCATTAGTATCAATGCTGATGATAATGGAATTGGGGAAGTATCCGCCTTCATTTATAAATCCTCTAACTTCCTGAAGACGTTTCTTTTTGATCAATCGCTGATAAGTGGGCATCATATTCTTGTTTGCTTCAGATCGATGAAGGACATACCCTATTTTTAATAATTTCTCAGGTTCTATTGAGAAAGAGTAATATGTATAGCCACCCATCTTACCCTGTATAGCCGGAACACGATCATCCATATTTTTTATTTCCTGATTCGCAAATAAATTACCCAAGAGCTGATATCTCGAGCATGATACCAGGTGTTTTGCCAATTCAGAGTAATACTCTATTGTTGATTCACTGAAATAGGCGATCCCTTCTTTATCGAGAAGAGCGAGAGCGCGTCTATTTGAGATATAGTTATGGGTAGCCCATATAAATTTGGTTTTGCGCCCAGGGTATTGTTTTAAAGCCTCCTTTCGAAGCCCAGAAATCTTTCCGCTGAACACTTCTATTTCCTCTGCAAATGAATACTCGATCATCGCTTCTGATGCATGGCAGCTGACAATAAGGATGGTTTCATCATCGACAGCCATAACCGATATCCGCTCTCTCTGATCATCATCGCGAAAATCGTATGCCATTGAGAAATCTTTTCCTGCATTTAGTGCAGAGAACCCCATGTTGGCAAAAAGCATCCAAATCCGATCTTCAAACTGATCACCCACAGGTTTTTCTTTTGTGATCCCTACATACTTAGGATTCTTAAAGTCTTTTGCCTTTTCCCACCCAGCATCAATGTATTCTGGGAGGTCTTTCGACAGAATCTTCTGGGAAATATACAGTTTTTTGCGAGAGTTTTTCTCAGAAGACAATTCCTTGCCCGAAATCATAAGGTCCCAATTGGTGCGTGTCATAATTCCTTCCTCTCCGGAATATTAGTAAAGATGTATTCCTGGATTTTCCCTCTATAAGCCTGCTTTCCTCCAATTAAGCTACTTCGTTCATGTATAATCACGCGCCCGCCACCTCTGTTCTGAAAAATTTTGAGAATAGTCTCATCATAAGCGTTAGTAAGGATAAAGTAGGCCTGGTGATTATCAATCCAATCAATTAAATCTGCCAGTCTATATTGATCCTCAAGAGAAAATAAGGTCTGGTTGTATTTAATAAATACTTCTGAGGACTCTTTCGGAACCACATATGGCGGATCCAAAAAAACCAGGTCTTCTGCTTTGATATTCTCTTTTGCATCTGCAAAATCTTGTGCTTTTAGGACTGCCTTTTCGAGTTTTTTGCTGACTCGGATTATTCTTTCATAATCAATACTGATATTCTGTCGATAGCCATAAGGCACATTGTACTTGCCCTGCTTGTTTACACGATAAATACCATTAAATGAATAAGCGTTAAGATATAAAAACCTTGCAGCTTTCTGGTATTTCCCACGAGGTTCACTTTCACGTACGGCGTAATAGCATTCCTCATCATTAGTGAACTCTGATAAATATCCGATCACTCTCTGAGGATTATCGCGAACGGCCGAAAAGGCACTTATTAACTCTTCATTCATATCCGACAAATAGCTTGTCCCTAGTTCTCCAAGCGCAAAAAACACAGACGCGCCTCCCATGAAAGGCTCATGATAGTTTTTATATTGAAGTCCAGAAACTAATTCCTGGACAAACGGGACTAGCCAGGATTTGCCTCCTGCCCAACGAATAAAGGAAGTATTGCGGCTCATTAGTAATTCCTCACGAGTTCTATCAGATAATATTTGGCACGTGTGTAAGCTATATAATTCATGTTTTCAGAGGCGGAAATGCTATGAATGTAAACCACCATATCTGATTCCAACCCTTTAAACTCTTCTACAGAATAGACACTTACATCGTTGCTGTTTGTTGGAGCACCGTTGACAAATTGCCACTTGGCGATTCCTGATGGATATTTGGACACGAATGTCGAAATGTCATCAACCAATAGAACCAAAGAAGCATTTGAAAGATGTTCCTCTTCCAGATATCTTCTTAATAGCGATTCTAAAGAGAGCGTCAGTTGTCCGGGCTCAGTTAATAATTCCGTGTTGGGAGTTGGGCCCTCTACTGGATTGGCAATCATATCTGTCCCCAGATTCGTTTTTTCAGATGTCCAGGTATAGATATTTGCCGTATTCCGTATATTCTCATGAAGAAGGTACGGTGCAGAATCTATTCCGAATCCATCACTGAAGCTATCTTCTCGTAATACTTGAACATCATCGTAAAAAATCCCCAGTCTTGATTCATAAGTATCCTTGAGCAGCCTTTTGACGATAGATGCCCATTCCCTGCTAAAATCCTGGGCCTCATCAACAAATATTGCATCATACACTGGGCAATCTGAATTTAGGCTCTGCTCATAATTAGAGCCATCTAAATCCGCAAAGCTCTTGTAACCCGAGAAGACCTTCTTGAAGAGCTCGTCAAGACTTAACACCTCGACCCTATCATCTATTTGATCTCGTATCATTTGAGCCAAACGCGAGGAGACACAAAGAAACAATACCTGACTGTTTTCCTGTTGCGCTGCTTCCCGAGCCATTTTCATTGCAATCCAAGTTTTCCCTGTTCCAGCACCACCACGAATATAAAACTGCCGTATGTTGTTAATGAAATAAATGTAATTATCCTGAACGCGATTAATTACACTCATTTGTTGCTCTTTATATTTCACAAGGGCACCGGCTGCTGCAGAGATTGCAATTCTTTCTCTAACTAATTCCAAAAAGGCATCATGCTGGCTCTTTGGATAGAAACGTCTTCCAAATGACGATCCTCCCCATAAGCGAAACATTTTTTTGATTTTTCCATAGACATCGTTCAGATCATTCCCGTCAATCGTACATGTTCTATGTCGATTATCAAGGTCTACATTTTCTCCAACCGGATAAAAAGGGAAGATAACACCGGCACCATAGATTCCCTGGTACTGAGTGTTATATTGATTTGAAAAAAACTTTGCAAAAAAGTACATGCTTTTTTCCGCTTGGTCATAAGGCGAAGAGGAGAGCCTCCGCTCCCCATGTACCGTATCTGAAACGTACCAAACATTATCTTCAATCCTGATTCCGGTCCCACCTTTTACTTCCAGGCAAAGGAAACCATAATCCGGACTGGCAACTATAAAATCAGCCTCTGATTTAACCAGTGCGCCATTTTCTCTACTTGTCCACTTGACGGAATAAAAAACATCAAAAGAATCTGGTAGCTGGTTTTTTAGTTCCTGATATACGATACGTTCCGAATCTGTAGGCATATATTCAGATATGCTTTTCGGGTACATTTTTGCCATGTTACATCTCCCAAAACCCTATGGATGGTGAAGATACACCCTCCAAGGAGTATAGATATTTTCTGCCCAGCTCTGCATTAAAATGATTGCAGGATATTTCCGGGATAATCAAACACGCACTGCAGGCAGTATCATCCCGATCTGTACAGATTGGATCAAAAACGCAGTTCCTAGACTCATCCAGAGCTTTCTTCAGAAAGAACGCATAATTGGACTCCGCCATACCAGACAAAGCTCCCAGCGGGATGCCTTGGCTCGTCTGTGCGTAAATAAAGATACTCGCGGTTTCAACGATAATTATTTCTGTAAGCGAATTACCGGATAAGCCACTCAATTCTCCTGCAGCTTTAATGAAGGCATGGGACATCGAGTGGAGCAGTGCAAACACGTTCTTGGTAATTACTTCACTCTCATCAATATCCCCAAACATCGAGATGACATCACTATGCACGTATTCGGCAAACCAGTTCTTAATAGCCAATTCATCATCAAGGTCCGGGACCTGCTCTTCGCGAATGATCTTATTTGCATATAGCCATTCAATTATCTTCTTCTGGCTGATTTCAAAAAGGATGCCCTCTGTATCCAGCTGTGCCCCATAAACAAGATTAGCTGTACCATCCTTGGAACGGTCAAAGGCATTCAGTTTCAGGCGACAGTTCTTGTTATTATTGTTCTTCGGATCTGCGACACGCCTGGAATAACCATAAGTGCAATTTACTATCTGAATATCGCAGGATACCTGCATATTGGCGATTCCCATACGCTTATTCAATTGCAATATTTCATCAGGAGAATCAATAAACTCCATCTCCATCTGACGATCTATTGCATCCTGAAGAGAAATAACTCTCTTTGCATATTTGATAGTATCGTACTGCATTAATTTAAAAGAGAAGTTGTTCAGCCATTCGTTATAAGCGATCTCGTTTTCGGCTTTTTTCCGAAAGAAGAGCGAATCACATTCTGACACATACCGCTCAATGCTTCTGCCACTTTGTGAGGACCTTAGCAAATTACTCACAATAGCTTCACGTTGATCTTCAGGCATCAATCCACTATCAATTAGGCTGCGCGCTTGCTGCTCAGCCTGCTTTCTCTGCGCATCATTTCGGAAAGCATCACTAAAAGCCAATTCAATGTTGTTCAGGATACCTTCATAATCGTCCGATGATACTTTTCCAAACCATCTAGCGACGATAGTCTTTTGGGCTTCTATCCCCTTCTCATAAAACTGGCCGCTTCGATGGTCCACAAGGTTAATGACCTTTAATGTAAATGGCTTATAGTTTCTTCCAGAATTTGCGTTATCAGGCGTTAATCGAGAATTGCAGGTAGGGCACATCTGAACAAATTCTGCCGCCTTTTCAGTGTTCCCGGTCCTGTAGAACATTTTATACTGTGTCTCATTCGGCCTATACTTGAAGTCACGTACGCCAGAAACATAGGGGATTTTAATGGGCTGAGCATATCCACATTCGCAAGCGTAAATCATTTGAAGCTGCTTAACGGTATACTTCTCACATTCAGGGCATTTCCAGGTATACTTATCAACAGCAGATGCGCTTCTTTTGTCAAAAGCCTTTCCGCATGAACTGCAATAGAAGACCAATGGAGACATTTCACCTATGATATCAGGGATGCCTTCATTACAGGCTGGTTCGACAATTAAGAAGGAGTTGCTCTCAGAAGAGATATCAAATGACTGAATATCTCCACCCCGATCGCCAAACAGCTTGATCTGGCGTTTGATTTCACCCTGAATAAAATTCTCATAAATGCCGGGCATGCGAACGTAGTTCCAGTTCTTTATACGAGCTGAGACCGCTCTTCCGGTATCATCGTCTTTCTCTGAGATCCACATCTCCGGAAGGAATCTATATACAGCTTGGCTTTTGCTTCGTTCCATAGTCTTTCACCTTATATCTCGATTATAATTTGCTCTTCAGTGTCTCTGAGGCTCCTCATCGGACTCTTTTTACCTTTGGAGAATTTAGCTATCGCAGTTGATAGAAAATCACTGGTAGTGAAATTGCCGTTTTGTATTCCTGATAGGATGTTTTCAACTTCCTCTTCGATGATTTCTCTATATGCAATGGACATTTTCTCCTGATCGTTACAACCATATGCGTGAATTAGTTTCTCCGTAACATCCGGGATCGAAATGGAACCATCCATCAATAGTTTTTTTACCTTCACTGCCTGGTACAAGTTATCAGAGTCCGTTTGTACCGTGTAATACTGCATAAGTAAGCCGGATAGCAATCCAGGAAGCGTACTGTAAATTGCATTTTTGGCCCATCTGTTAATAGGAACAGATTCCACAAGATCATCTCTGTTTTGATGAAATATAACGAAATTTTTTAAGTACGACCTATCTCTGACACGCATTAAACGGATAATGTCAATTACAATTCCCGTATATTTTCTGCCAGTTCGGGAATATGCCTGTATATACTCGGCATTATTATTCGGCATACCAAAGAAGTACATTAGGTTAAAGGAATCCTCATCGACACCATGGGATATCGTACTCGTGGCCAAGAGAAGATTGGTGCTCTCGAAGTTATGCCTATTTGCCTGTATATTGAACAGGGTTTGTCTGACCGTTTGAAAATCAACATCACTGGTCATCTGCTCAATCACAAATTTGGGAACGCCCTTTGCTTCAAGATAGTTGTTACCCTGGTTCTGGAATGCGTTTTCCAACTCCATAGCGTCTTGCTTACGATTGTTGTACACAAGCTCTATCCAGTAGTCGTAAACCATCTCTTCAAAGTCTTCAACGCTACCAGAGAATCCAGCTTGACAGATTTCGGTATATGAAGCGTTTAGGTCCGATATCATTTTGTACACTACAAGGCGCATGATATATACAGACTCCCACATGCCGTCTGTGATAGACCTGCCATATGGTGCATATCCTAAAAGGATCCTGGTAACGTCGTTTGTGTCCGTATATGAATAAAAATCCTCTCCGGTTTTGGCTGAAGGATATTCACAAGGAAACCTTCTTCCGGTCATATGATATAGATTCCGTATATGCTCTTTATACATAGAAATGGTGGCAGTTGCCCCAACAAAACGGATCTGCTCTCTTTGCGAAACGGGCGCCAATTCTTTCGCATAATAGTTCAGAAATGACTCATAATGCGAATCAAAAGTACCCAAGCTCTCTTTAACAAGATGCATCTCATCTTGGATAAACAGAGTTGGGATGGGATCTTTTAATAAGCTGACCGGGCGTAGAGCATTCTTGTTGCTGCACGCAGAACAGGAACATTTTGACCCACTGGAAAAGCCATGAACAGAGCATTGCTTTTTCACCTGACCAAAGAGCATCCTGAAATCATTTGTCGTCCCAAGCATTGCCATCTTATCTACCGTACTCACTACCAAAGAAGGCAAGTACCGATAGATCTCATTATCGACAATTAAAAGCGGGAGGACAGTAATGGGGCATTCCGGATTATCACATACATGTTCAAGCTTCCAAGTATCCTTGTTGAATCGGAGATTAACATGCTTTTCACCGCAGTAGGGACATGTGTCAATAAACCGGTAATAATCATTTAACGTATCCTGGTCACTCTCGATGATAAGATCAGAGGGTTTATCTTTTCGTCCTCGATCACTTAACGGCTCAAAAGCACTAATGGTGTTCGGTGTATTATTTTTACCAACAAAGAATCCAACCTGAAATGGATTACTAAAGCAAAGATCGTCGCTCGCCTCACGCACAATATTAGCTTTCATAACAACGGCGAGAACACGGTCGAGCTGCTGAACGGCAAGCAACCTTAACGGGTATTTGAGAATTGCCGTAATGCCATCATTTTTTCCGCGAAGGCGGTCAAAGAACATATCAAAGACACAGGCGCCTAAAAAGGCCTCTGTTTTACCACCGCCAGTTGGGAAATACAAAAGGGTTGCTACTTCGATATCAGCTTCTGAGATAGTGCGATCATCTTTGTACTCGCTCCGAATCATCTCGCATATCATTGAAACGATGAACACGATCTGAAACAATCTCCAGCCGGAGATAATCCGATGCTCGCCTTTTAGCTTTGTTTGAAATGTCTTGTTCATATAGAGAAAGGCTTTCTTTACATAATCCTTATACTCTATCTGATCTATTCCCTTCTTGAAACGGTTAATCTCCCTGCCGTATTCCTCTAATGCTTCGCGAAAACGTTCTTTAGCTGCAGGGGTTTCAAATCTTGTTGCATTGAATTCCTGCTCACACTTGCGGTAATCTTTCCGCATCTCGTCGTATACGTAAGTCAGGTTCCCGACAGGGGCTTCAATTAGCTTATCGAAGGTCACGTACTGATTATATGTATCTTTAGTCTTGAGTCTCTTTTGATAGTATTTAGGAATATTATCGGTAATGATGGAATTAGTGGCAGCATTATAGTAAGCAGAGGTGTTTTCCGCCACTACATAAACTGGCTCTCTCCGCTTATAACTGTTCTTGAAATAATCAAGTTCTATTTCCTGAAACTCAACAGCTTCATTCCCGGACACTGTTATTCCTGCATTAAATATCTTTGGCAAATATCCAACATCGGCCTTACTATCTACAGGCGTTTTGTTTACCATCTGAAGCAGGAAGCGATATCTTTCACCTTCTTCCAGGATAGTGCAATAAATGTCGATCCCCCAACGAGGATTAACACGTTCTTCCCTGGTACCTGTAACAATCCGGAATCTCTCCTTGTTGGTCAAGTCAAAAAAAGTAATCCGATCACATCGGGTAATACATATTTCTCCTGTAATACGATCTGCGAGAGAAGACAGGCGAAGAGCAATCTCATCCTCCAAATGAAACTTTCTATCTTTTATTGAGGCAAGATCAATAGAAATACCTTCACCCATTTCATCTTCAATCCGCACTTTTTTATATGTTAAAGGCAAACCGAATTTTTCTTCAGGGTAGCATTCGCATAACTGATCAATACCTGTGTAGGGTATGTTATCTTTCTCCGAATATTTCTGGATTATATATTCTACAGTTTTTTTCAAAATCTGGCTCTACCGCATAAAAAAGCAGGCCTCGGGGAATAACTCTAAGAACACCTTCTGGGTTTTTCTTCACTATGAAGGAAATGCTAATAGAGGGCACGCTTTCAAAACGGGTATTGTTGTTTTCAACATAACCGCCTGAAAAACTTTCATCCACTCTGTTTTCAGCCAACATTCCCACCATGACCCGGTCGGCAGGAGACTCATCAACAAATGTTTCTGTGATATCATCTCCTGAAATCCGTTCTATATATTTAGTGACAATATAATCGGCCATGATGTTGTAATTATTCGCCATGGTTCGCTCCTCACTTCTTTAGAATCTCCTCCATAGGAGAGCCTGGTTTCAAATCGCTAAGTACATATAATATGTCTCTAGCCCTGGAACAAGCTGTATATATTGAACGCATCTGACTTTGAACCAGATTCTGTTCTGCTTCAGACATCTTCTTTATTCCAGCCCAAGTCTTTATTTCAACAGAGCTTCTTTCATCAGGGAAAATGTAGTTATAAGGGAATAGCCCCGCTAAAATTACAGCTTTAAAATCCAACCCCAATGACGACTCAATCGTTGAGACTACAACGCCTTTTGTATTACTGTAACGCGACCTACTTTGTTGGCGTTCCACTGAAGGAATAATCATTGAGTATGGAATACCGTCTTCTTCTAACGCCTGTGTCAGCCAATAAAGGAAATAATAACTAAGATATTTCTTTTGCCTGAACGGGAACAAAACGGCGATATCTGAATAGCTAACCTTATATTTCTCTACGATCTCTTTGATTGCTGCAGAAACTTGCTTCTTTATCTCTCCGCGTTTGATCCCCGTCTTGATTTGTAAGGCTATGGCTGGTTTATTTCCCATGGTAAACGAATTGTACTCATACTCCATGGAATTAATCATATTCAGCATTGAAAACCGCTTATTCATGAGCGTCAGCATGCCATAAATGTATTCTCCTATTTCCTTGCTGTTTCGATAATTCTTCTCTATATATCTGACGCGACCTGTAAAGTCCAGTTTTGCTCCTCGTATCCTTTTCCAAGGAACGTCGCCCTTTCTACTTTGTGCACGAACTGCCTGGTTAAGATCTCCTACCATAAGGAAGGTCCAATCATCTTCCTGGTCCAGCAAAAGATAGCAGAGCTCAAGATAGAGCGGATCAAAATTCTGTACCTCATCAATAAAAATGGCTTTAAAACGCAACTGAATCTTTCCAGCATGAATAAGATCTATACATTTTTGAATCTCTTCATCTGTGGCAAAGGCAGAATTCATCCTTTGTTTTAAACATTCCTCATAGATCTTTTTGACGAGCTTGTGGAATGTCATTATATATAGCTTCTTGTTTTCGCCAAAATTCGCACACGCGCATTTGAAATTATATGAATCTGCGAGATTGTTGTTATAGCATGTCAAGAGTACTCTTGAGTCCTTATACATACTGGCATATTTGAATGCCTTGGAAAGAAGCAATACGCTCTTGCCCGCTCCTGGATTTGCAAGTATTACACGATGGCCGGTGCCTATATCATTAACCTGGGCAACCTGATATTCATCGAGAAAGAAGGTCTTATATTCCATTTCCTTCCCGGTGATCTTGAGATCTCTATTAATGTGAATCTTTTTTTCCGGCACTTGGACATCTTCCGTCTCAGTCATAATGACAGTATACTCAGGAGCCAGTCTTTCAAAAATTGCACGACATTCTACGTCAGAGATGCCTGAAAATGAAGCATCATATGTCTTTCGGATCCTTTTAAAGATGCCAAGTTGTGAAACGGTTTTTTCCTTCCCTTCTGACGTAATCGGACGAAAGAAATCAAAAGTTGCATAGTTTTTCAACTGACTAAGCTGCCCTTTGCTAACATCGACTTTTCCGACACGTTCTTCAGGGAATATAATGATATGCTTATAAGGGAACTTCAGACACTTATAATCTCCATCTCTTACAATCAGGATTTTAGAATCCAGCAGTCTGTCATAAATCTTGTCTTCAACCATATGAACATAGGCCTGGTAAATGCCAATATTCTTGCCCTCTATCTTTCCCGGGTATATCGAAAATGTGATTAGCCCTTCGCTAGGAGAGATATACATTCCCATCTTCACGGTGGATGTGCTCATCCCAATGGGGTCAATGCTTACAACGATATGTCCACTTTTAAAATTGCGCGAAGCATTTCTAAGCAGAGACTTCTCTGCCCGTGTTATATGCTCTTTCCGCTCGTAGTCCTGAGGCCACAGACGTATTGCCATATCTAAAGTCCTCGTTTCAATAATGTCGAATAGTCTTAGATTATTTCGGCGAGGGCCAGTTTGCCATGGCCCTCAGAACAGTCATACGGTATTCTGCTCTTGAGTCCGTATATATTTCCCGCTCTTAATCCTCGCATCTTTAGGTTTCTCTGCATTCTCTGGAATAATCCACGTGTTTCCAACCAAACTTGCGCCAGAAATACGGTCATTAGCGCAAAGTATCTGGATCCTTCTCCTTCCAATTCCCCACTTCTTCGAAATCTCAGTTGTAGATAGGTATTTCATTGGCCACCTCACCAATCAACTCCTCACAAATGCCTACAATGCGCCAGATTTTATTATAGTCCTCGAAGCGAACAAAGTCAATCTCGACGTGATGCCATTTTCCGATGTAGGATTACCATACATGTGTTACAGCAGTGAATATAGAGAACGGAAGAACTCG
>ERZ773031.329-NODE-329-length-26060-cov-10.067679_pt1 | contig 26060 bp, 24 predicted proteins | sample MGYA00511666_ERZ773031 | MGnify/ENA primary metagenome ERZ773031 (study PRJEB29015, sample SAMEA2738135) | human oral metagenome | biome: human oral; feature: human-associated habitat; material: saliva | place: China | collected 2250 ...
TAAATCGGTAAAATTCAAGCCAACTTATTCAATAAGTTGGCTTTTTTTATAATCCCAAGGAATTAATATGAAAAACAACAAAATTTTTAACCGCACTTTTAAAGTGAGTTTAGTCGCTGCAGCTCTTGGATTGGTAAATTCAGCGCTAGCAGCCGATGTGGCTTGTAATAGTAGTAGCGTGACAATTACTGGACAAAGTGGGGTTGTGTTGAATCAATGTTCGATTAATCCAACCAGTCCAACAAATGAGCCTGAATGGGGTTCTCTATCCGCAGTAACAATGACAAACTCAAGCGGGCAATTAAATAATGTTAATGCCTCACTATCTATTCCATCAAATAGACGTCATTCTTTTGCGGTAATGAATATCACTAATTCCACAACTGAAATCAATGGTGGAACCTATAGTATTACTAATCCTAACAATGCAGATGCTAGTGGTTATTTATTTGAGTTAAATAATTCAACGGTAACCATGCAAAACTCAAAAGTTTTGATAAGTGATAGCAACCGAGACTCCATATTAGAGGCATTTGCTCTGAATCAGAAGAGTAAATTAACATTAAAAAATGTGAATATAACATCAAACAATGATAGTTCTATTTTTGTATATGAAGCGGAGAATCAAGCTCGACCAGAATTGATCGTTAATAATTCCAATGTTTCAATTCCTCAAGGTGGAATCATTGCTTTAAGATCTGGGGTTGGTGAAGTTATCAACAGCCACTTCTCTGCGACTTTTAATAACTCAGCAATAAGTGGTTTTGCACTCACTGGTGCTGAAAGCATCAAGTTAAGTGGCACAGAAAGCCTTACAGAAAACATCCAACTAACCTTTAATAATTCTACTGTTTATGGAGTTACTACTACCGACAGCAATAGCGTGCTCAACTTAAACTTAAATAATAGCAATTGGACAACTAAAGCTTTCACTGATGAAGATGGCATGGTTCAAACAACAAGCTTAACTAATTTGGCTCTTAATAATGGCGTAGTAAATCTAGCCAATGATAACTACCAAGGTATCATTGTTCGTGGCAATCTCACTGGCTCAGGCACATTCAATCTAAACACGAATATCGCTGAAAACAAAAGCGATAAAATCGTTGTTAAAGGCACTGCTGAAGGTAATCATAAAATTGGTGTAACTAACCAAGGTGCAAATATTGCTAACGGAAAAGTGACACTTGTCGAAACCAATGGCGGTAATGCGGCGTTTAGCTTAACGAACCCGAATAATCGTGTAGATTTAGGGGCTTACCAATATTTCCTAACAAAAGAAGGAAATAATTGGGTATTAGCGAACTCTAAAAATGCAGTCACCCCAACTCCACCTGTTGCACCAGTTACACCAAGCAAACAAGTGGTGACTCCAAGCAAACCTGCGGTAACGCCTAGCACCCCAGTAGTAACCCCAAGTAATCCAGTAGTACCACCTGTAGTTCTACCAAGCGCACCGTTACTTTCAGACTTAGCGAATGCTCAAGTTTCTCTTCGCCAAGCACAATTGCTTTTAGTGGAAGATGATTTAAGTGGCATCCATCAACGTCTAGGTGAAGTGAAAAACGGTGAAAAAGGCAATGTGTGGGTTCGTAATGTGAATTCTCGCCAAAAATTAGCCGCACTTTCGACTGGTGAGAGTGAAACTTCTGGCTTTAAACAAAACGTACATAGCTTACAAGTGGGCGCTGATGCTGCTGTAACTGATAGCCTCCGTGTTGGTGGATTTGTTGGCCGCAGCCAAGCTAACGTTGATTTTAATGGTCATTATGGTGATGGCAAAGTAAGAAACAATAGCGTGGGCTTATATGCAGCTTACCTTGCAGATAACGGTATTTATGTAGACAACATCGTGAAATACAGCCGTTTACACGCTAACTCAAATCACACTGAAAAACGCCATTACAACGCTTATACGATTTCGAGTGAATTAGGCAAACGCTTTAGCCTTGCGAACGATTGGACAATTACCCCGCAAGCACAAATAGCGTGGACACATATTTCATCACAAGGGAATGAAGATAGCTTATCTTCTGTTTATTCTCGAATTGGTTTACGTGTAGCCAAAGGCTTTGCATTAAGTAATGGTTGGAATTTACAACCTTATGCAGAAGTCAATGCGATTACGAGTAAAAACCGTAGCAGTAAAATTCATTACGGCAAGGATGCGCTTGATGTTGCAAGCAGCCGTGGACGTTTTGAAAGTGCGGTCGGTTTAAATGCGGGATTTGCAAATCATCGTTTTGGTTTAGAAGTAAGTCGCGCTGACGGTAAAAACTTCGACAAACCTTATGCAATTCAAGCGGTTTATCGCTATCAATGGTAATATAAGAGGGCGGAATAAAATCCGCCCTTTTTCTCTTTTTACTAAATAAATAATATGTCGAAATCTTTCCCTTCTCGCTCATTTACAACCAAACGAACGGCAAAACCTACTCGTTCATTTAAGCCTAAAGCGAAGCCGATCACACTAGAACAAACAATCGTTGTTTTATTTAACAAACCTTTTGATGTGCTAACACAATTCACCGATGAAAATGGCCGATCTACGTTAAAAGATTTTATTAATATTCCGAATGTGTATGCGGCAGGACGATTGGATCGTGATAGCGAAGGGCTGCTGATTTTAACAAATAATGGTGAAGTGCAACATCGTTTGGCTGATCCTAAGTTTAAAACTGAAAAAACGTATTTTGTGCAAGTAGAAGGCATTCCTGAAGAGGCTGACTTAGACAAGCTTCGTCAAGGTGTAGAATTGAAAGATGGGATGACGAAGCCAGCAAAAGTGCGGTTGATTTCTGAACCGGATTTTCTCTGGCCTCGCAATCCACCTATTCGTGAACGTCAAAGTATTCCAACGAGCTGGCTGGAAATTAAAATTAGTGAAGGGCGTAATCGACAAGTGCGTAAAATGACCGCACATATCGGCTTTCCGACATTACGACTTATCCGTTATCAAATGAGCCATTTAACACTTGATGGACTAAGTAATGGTGAATATCGCTGTTTGAATGAAGAAGAAATGCGTGCGTTATTCAAACAACTTCATTTAAATAACGCACATTAAGATTAGAAACGTTGAGCGGGTTGTGCGTTTTCAACTTGCACGAAGAAGCCTTTATCATTCAAGATAATGCTGTAATCGGTAACATATTTAACGCCGTTGGTTTCCACTATCGCATTACAGCTGCGAATGCCTTGTTGCGGATAAGATTGCGTTTCACGGGCTTGCGAGATTTGTTTCACTGTCATTTGGGTGTTAGTCGCAGCACCTTGTTTTTTGAAGGCATCAGATAATACCGCAAAAACTTTTGAATCATTACATCTTGGTACGACGACGGATTTTGTCACCATACTTGCTGTTTTTTGTGCGACAGCATCTACTTTCTTTTCAGTCACTTTTTCAACGGCTTTTGGTTCCGCTTTCTTAACTTCGGTTTTAACCTCTGGTGTTTTTTTAGCAATCACTTTTTCAGGTTTAGCTGATTCTTTAACGGCACTTTGTTTGCTTTTCGCTACCGTCTTTTTGTCTTTTAATGCAGTTTGCTTAGTTTTTTCTACTGGCTGTTTGCCTTTCGTTTTTGTCGGCTCTGCTTTAGCGGCTTTATTTGTCGTTTTATTTTTTATTTTTTCTTTTTTCGTTACCGCTTTTTTCGCTTCGACAATTTTAGCTGGCTTTTTCGCTTCTGCTTTTTTGGCATCTGCTTTCTTTTTCGTTGTTTTAGCTACGGTTTTAGGCGTAGTGGCTTTCTTGGCTTCCACTTTTTTAACTGCCGTTTTCACTGACTTGGTTTGAGTTGATTTTGCCGTATTATTTGGCGATGCTGCAAAGGCCAAAACTGGTAATAAAGCAAAAATCACTGCGAGTAATTTTTTCATCCATTATTCTCCTTAAACAAAAAGTGCGGTCAAAATTAACCGCACTTTGAAATCATTTATAAATTAAAGATAGTAGTGTTCTACGTAGTTTAATTTATCATCAAGTTTTAACACTAACGGTTGACCGGTTGGGATTTCAAAATCCATGATTTCCGCATCAGAAATACCGATGATGTGTTTTGCTAATGCACGAAGTGAGTTACCGTGTGCCACCACTAAAACACGTTTACCAGAAAGCATTGCTGGTGCAATTTGATCTTCCCAGAATGGTAATGCACGTTCTAAGGTTAATTTTAAGTTTTCTGCGTTTGGTACCACATCAGATGGAATGTTTGCATAACGACGGTCGTTATGTGCAGAGTTTGGATCTTTCGGGTCTAAATCTGGAGGAGAAATATCGTAAGAACGACGCCAGATATGAACTTGTTCGTCACCGTATTGTTCTGCGGTTGCTTTTTTATCTAAGCCTTGTAATGCACCGTAGTGACGCTCATTTAAACGCCAGTTTTTCACTTGAGGAATCCATAATTGGTGAGATTCTTCTAACACGATGTTACAGGTTTTGATTGCACGAGTTAAAACAGAAGTGAAGGCGATATCGAATTCATAGCCTTTCTCTAACAATTTTTTACCTGCCGCTTTTGCTTCTTCTACGCCGCGCTCGGTTAAATTCACATCACGCCAACCGGTGAATAAGTTTTTTGCGTTCCACTCACTGAAACCGTGACGAATGAATACTAATTCCATAAGGATCTCCTAAGTATTAATAAAAAAATGAATGGCTCTGTTATAGCAAAAAATCGTTATGTTTAAAAGTAAAAAGGCGGCATTTACTGATCTTTCGCAAAAAATCGTCTGTAAACTTTTAGCCACTCAAAAATAATGCTAGTATTTAAGCTTTATTCGTCCCTTAATTTCTCTCAAGTTTAGATGTATGCAGCAAAGCAATTGTAGAAAAAAAATCTTATCAAAACTGACCGCACTTTTTGCTTGTGGTCTGCTTGGCTTTTCATCTTTAGCACAAAGCAACGATCTCACTCAAATTCAAAAACAAATTAAACAACAAGAATCGAAGATCGCCGAGCAAAAACGCGCACAAGCTAAACTCCAAGCCAGTCTTAAAGATCAAGAAAGCAAAATTAATAGCGTTGTCGGTGAATTACGTGAAACAGAATTAAGCTTAAAAGAAATCCGCAAGCAAATGGCGGAAACCGAAAAGCAAATCAAGCAATTAGAAAAGCAAGAGCGCGTGCAAAAAGCGAAGCTCGCACAACAAATAGATGCCATTTATCGCTCAGGCGTCAATCCTTCTACCTTGGAAAGAATGCTTTCAGAAGATGCGAAAAAAGCGGAACGCATGAAAGTGTATTATCAGCATTTAAACCAAGTTCGCATTGATATGATTAACAATCTGAAAGCAACACAAGAGAGTTTAGCGAAACAGCGCGAGGCGATTTCAGGACAACAAAAAAATCATCGCGATCAACTTTCTACGCAAAAGAAACAGCAGCAAGAATTACAAAAAGCGCAACAAGAACGCCAATCTACGTTAAATGAACTCAACAAAAACTTAACGAAAGATCAGAATAAGCTGGAAACGTTGAAAGCGAATGAAAATGCCCTTCGCCAAGAAATTCAACGTGCAGAACAAGCCGCTCGCCAACAAGAACAACGTGAGCGTGAAGCCCTTGCGCAGAAAAAACAAGCGGAAGAAAAACGGACATCAAAACCTTATCAACCAACCGATCAAGAGCGTAAGTTGATTAACAGCACCAGTGGTTTAGGTACCGCAGCTCGTCAATACAGTCGCCCTGTTTCCGGTCCGACATTGCATTCCTTTGGTTCAATCCAAGCAGGCGAAGTGCGCTGGAAAGGTATGGTTATCGGCGCACCAACGGGTACAGCGGTAAAAGCCATTGCAAGTGGTCGTGTTATTCTCGCCGGCCATCTTAATGGTTATGGTTATATGGTGATTGTGAAGCACGGCGACAGCGACTTGAGTCTGTATGGTTTCAACCAAGCGGTATTTGTGAAACAAGGTCAGCTCGTGTCTGCGGGACAAACCATCGCACAAGTGGGGAATACGGGGGAGCTCTCAAAACCAGCGCTTTACTTTGGTATCAGCCGTAAAGGGGTACCTGTGAATCCGGCTGGGTGGATTAAATAATGGCAAGGTTCTTTCAAAGTGTGGTCAAAAATACGATTATTTTTTCAGCCGCACTTTTCTCTGCATTTACTTTTGCACAAGGCAAACTGGCTATTGTGATTGATGATATTGGCTATCATCCGAAAGAAGATGCAGAAATTTTAGCGATGCCAAAGGAAATCTCTGTCGCCATCATTCCTGCTGCGCCCTATGCCAAAATTCGCAATCAGCAAGCGAAAGCGCAAAATCACGATATTCTCATTCATATGCCGATGCAGCCGGTCAGCAATATTAAAATTGAGGAAGGTGGTTTGAGTTTAGGCTTGTCCGAAGCGCAAGTGAATGAGCGAGTAAAAAAAGCGAAATCTATTGTGCCAAATGCTATAGGAATGAATAATCATATGGGCAGTGCAGCAACAGCCGATGCCACATTAATGACTTATTTAATGAGCGCACTTCGCGAGCAGCATTTATTCTTTTTAGATAGCCGTACTATTGGAAAATCAGTTGCGGGAAAAATAGCAAAAGAACAAGGCGTACGTGTATTAGATCGCCATATCTTTTTAGATGACAGTGATAATTTAGTGGATGTGCAACGCCAATTTCAAAGTGCGATTCAATATGCACGCAAACATGGCACGGCTATTGCGATTGGACACCCTCGTCCAAATACCGTATCTGTATTAAAAGCGGGAATAAAAAATTTACCGGAAGATATTCAATTAGTGAGCATGGGAAGTTTATGGCGAAATGAAAAAATCTTGCCACCTAAACCATTTATCTTACTTTTTAATGATATTCCTGCGCCGACTTCAGTTTCACCGTTTGAACCCATTCCTTTATTAAGAGGTGTGCCGAGATAATAATATATAGAAGAAGTGTTGATATATTGTTATATGTAAACCTAAAAAATTTACGTAAATTTACAAAAAATTTACCTTAAATGTTGATAAAAGAGGTAAGAATATGACATTTCAAGGTTGCAACGTTATTTTCCTTTTGTTAGAATTCGCCCAGAAAGGCTTTTATTAGCCTTTTGTATACAAAAGGTGCTATAACATAATCGTGTAATAGCATAAGTCTATTGGCTAACCAATTTTATAAGGTTACATTCATTATGAAAAACAACAAATTCATTAAATTTAGTTTAACAGTAGCGTGTGCAGCGGTATTAGCAGCATGTGGTTCTAGCGGCGGTAGCAGCAACAATGATGAAGCAGCTCAAAAAGCAGCAGCTCAACAACAAGCAGCTCAGCAACAATAAGCAGCAGCTGAAGCAGCAGCTAAAGCGAAAGCAGAAGCTGAAGCAGCGGCAGCGCAAGCAGCAGCTGCAGAAGCAGCAGTTGCAAAAACAATTGATGTTGGTGCTAAATTTGTTAAGAAAAATCAATCTAACTTAAACGTTGGTGAAGGTGTAGAAACTAACAGCAAATCTTCTGTTGCTCCAACTAACATGACAGTTGAATTACACCCAAGCTTAGATACTATCGTTGTAGCGGTTCCATTAAACGCTGATGGTTCTGTGAACACTCAAGCAAAACAAGCTTACTTAGAAGATTTTGATTTCCGTGGTAATACAGCGAATACTACTGGTCAACACACTTTAAGTCACATTTACAAAACAGCTAATGGTAGCACAAATGTAGGTGCGGCACGTAATGGCGGTGAAGCTTCAACCAAAACAGATACTAAAGGTAATGATACTGGTTTAGCATATGTTTATGAAGATGGTCGTTTAAACTATACTCGTAAGGCTGAAGGTAAAAACGTAGTTGATACAAAAGACGCTCGTACAGATGCTCGTTTAGCTGATTCTGTTGCTGAAGTATACGGTCACAGAACTTTCGTTGATGGTGATTCTGAAGTGAAAAACATTGCTGATGGTGATACTGTATTAGCGAATGCGCCATTCACAGCAAAAGATGCTGATGGTAAATATACCGCAGGTTCTAAATTGAACTATGTTCAATACGGTCGTGTAACATCTAAATTACACGCAGTACAAGAAGCAGATCTTAAAGATGGTAAAGATGTTGCTCAATACGGTACTAAAGTAGCAAGCTTCGGTGGCTACGGTGAAAACGGTACTGAAGATAACTACTTCTATCGTGGTGTAAATAACACTCCATACAGCGCAACTTTAGCAAGCGATCTTAAAAATATTTACTTCGGTTCTGAAGCACCAGCTGGTAAATTACACTACCAAGGTCACGCAGTTACTTATAACCTAGACAAAGACTATGAAGATAAATCAGGTCTTCCAAATGCTTTAGGTGCGGAATACGCATTAGTAAGTGGTACTCACGTTGCAGCTGACATTGATTTAGCAAGCAAAAATGTAACTGGTAACCTTTACAACAGATGGACAGAAACTAATACTCAACAACAAGTTAAAGAACACAATGTTGAGTTAGCTAACTTCGCAGGTACATTAGCAAATAACGGTAGCATCTCTGGTAGCGCAACTAAACACGATGGTGCTCAAGGTGTGTTAAAAGCTAGCTTATACGGTGCACAAGCACAAGAGTTAGGTGGTGTGATTTCAAGTAATGACACTGCGAACAACTGGGGTGCATCATTCGGTGCTAAAGTACAAAATACTCCATTTGTTGCTCCACCTGTAGTTACTCCAGCTCCAGTTCCAGCTTGGGGTGAAAGTACAGACGCAAATAACGCAAAATAATTTTTTGAGTTATATTTAATATTCAGACAGCCCATGAAAATGGGCTGTTTTTTTCTATCGTTGAGGACTTATGAAAAAATCAACATTATTACTCACTCTTGCAAGTATTGCATTACCCACTTATGCTCAAACATCTCCCGCTCCTGTACAGGAAAGAGACCCATTGCAAAATGAAGCTAGCATGCCAAATATTAATCAAAAAAATCTAAAGGAAGACTTGCTGAGAAAACAGCGTTTATCTGAGCAAAGTGCGATGGCGCAAGAAAATCAAGGTAATAGTGTTGCTAGATTTACTGGAAAGCAGTTAGCTGAAAATCCAGCCCTGTTAGAACGTTTATTTTTAGAAGCGCTGGTTAATCCAAATAAAGCGGTTCTTCCTGTTTATATCCAAATTTATGAATCTGTTCCTAATGCAGATCGCTCTTTAATTGATTGGGCGAAGGCGATTCTTGAAAGAGAAGAGGATTTGAATAAATCCGTTGCTTCATACCGTAAACTTATTTCTGATTTCCCTGAAAATAATTTTATCCGCTATCAACTTGCTGAAACCTTGTTCTATAATCAAGAATACGAAGCAGCAAAAACACAGTTTGAAAGACTTCGTGCTTCTACCCAAAACGCTCAAGATGTTGCAGTATTTGATAAATTTATTGAAGTAATTGATAGCAAAGAAAACTGGAATTTCTCTTTCTCAACAACTTTCTTAAATGATAAAAACTTAGCAAACTCTGCGAAACAAGGGACTAAGATGGCTGTTGGTAGTGGCGAGGTAACCTATAATACCCCTCGTCAAACAGGTCAAGGTCTTGGTTTGTCTGTTGGTGCAGATAAACGTTGGAGTTTATCTAACGGAAAATATGTTGCTTTTGATAGCAGTATGAGTTCTAGATATTACTGGGATAATAAAAAATATAATGATTTAATCGGACATATTGGCTTAGGATACGGTTATTCTGATGCTCGTTTTAATGTGCAAGTGACACCATATATTAGCAAACGTTGGTATGGTGGTGGTTTAAATGGCGGAGATAGCTTAAAACAATACACTGATACTTATGGTGCAAGTTTATCAATGGGGTATTGGTTAAGTCAAAACTTTAAGTATTCTGCACTTTATAACTTTGGTTATGAACGTTATAGAAAAGAAATCGATAAACGAAATTATAATGGTGCCGTTCATTCTTTAACGAATTCATTGATGTTTATTCCTAGCTCAACCCAATTCTGGTCAATTTCATTAGATTTGACAAAGAAATACGCGGCTGACAGATCAAATGCTTACAATCGAATTGGTACCCGTTTAACTTGGGGACAAGAGTGGCCACTTGGTATTACAACCAGCACAACACTTGGTTATGCAAAACGCCATTATCTTGAACAATCGTTTATAGGTATGAAACAGCGCAATAACGAATATAGTGCTTCTGTTTCTCTTTGGCATAAACAATTCCACTATGCTGGTTTTACACCAAAAGTCACTTGGTCGTATAGTAAAACGAAAAGTAATATGGCGATTTATTCATACGATAAGAACCAAGTCTTTATTGAAGTGGGTAAAAGTTTCTAAATGTAAAAAAGTTGGATTTCAAAGGAATCCAACTTTTTTATTATCGATAGTATTTGAAATAATTTACTTCTGCTCTCTTTCCCACAAATCAGCGTACTTCACAAAGGTGGAGTGAGCCGAAAGTACCGCAAGCAGAAAACCTTGTTTTCCATCTAAGAAACCGGCTTTTAAAATGTACATTTTGACAAAGCAGCCAATAGCATGGCTGACACCTTGCCACAATGTTGCTTTTTTACCTTTAGCTTGGCGTTGATCTGCCCAAGCTTTGGCGTAGCCCGCAGATTTCACCAAATAGTGATGAATGCTTTTATAAGTGAAATGCTCCAAATCCCCAGTTAATTTCTGTACTTTCGTGTTTTCAGGATAAACCACTTTTTCATGTACCAGAGAATCATTATATCCAGCATAATTTGTGCGATATAAACGCACCACATAATCAGGATACCAACCTGAATGACGAATTTCACGCCCAAATACTTCACTCACCCGAGGAATATCATAAACCGTATTTGGTGCATCTTGTTGAACCGCTTGTTGAATGGATTCTCGAAGTTTCGGTGTGACACGTTCATCTGCATCTAACCACAAAACATAATCACTGGTGACATATTGTTGTGCGCGTTGGCGTTGCTTGCCAAAGCCAGGCCAATCAGGATGCGAATAAAATTTTGCACCATATTGTTCCGCGATTTCTTGGGTGTTATCAGTACTGCCTGAATCGACAATAATGATTTCATCTACCCAATCTTTTACCGTATCAAGACATTGAGCAAGATCTGCCGCTTCATTTTTGACAATCATGGCAACGCTAATTGTTGGCATATTTTGATCCTTTTTTTGCTATACTAGCCGAAGTTTTTGTAAGTATAACCGAATTTATTTTATGTGGCGTTTTTTTTATACCTGCCTGATGTATCTAATTCAGCCTTTTGTGCTGCTATTTATGTTACTACGAAGTCTCAAGGCTCCGAATTATCGCAAGCGTTTAGGTGAGCGATATGGTATTTATGCGAATCTTGTTAAGCCTACACAAGATGGGATCGTCATTCATGCGGCATCAGTCGGTGAAGTGATTGCTGCTACGCCACTAGTAAAACGTATTCAGAAGGAATACCCGAATTTACCAATCACATTTACAACGGTCACGCCAACAGGCTCTGAACGCGTAAAAGCGGCGTTCGGGGAAACTGTGACGCATTGTTATTTGCCCTACGATTTACCTTGTGTCATTAATCGTTTTATTGATTTTATTCAACCTAAAGTATTCATTGTGATTGAAACGGAACTTTGGCCAAATTTGATTGATTGTTTGGCTCATCGAAATATTCCTTTCATTGTGGCGAATGCACGCCTTTCTGCGCGTTCAGCCAGACGCTATGGTAAAGTCAAACAACACTTGCAGCATATGCTTTCTCAAATCAGCCTGATTGCGCCACAAGATAGTATCAGTGGAAAACGTTATTTAGAGTTAGGTTATGAGAAAGATCGTCTGAAATTAACCGGCAATATTAAATATGATCTTGTGGTCAGTGATGAATTACTCAAAGACATTGCAACACTTCATGAAAGCTGGGCGAAAGATCGTCAGATTTGGATTGCGGCGAGTACGCACGAAGGGGAAGAAGAACTCATTTTACAAGCGCATCATTTGTTACTGAAAAAACATCCAAACTTGCTGTTATTGCTTGTACCTCGTCATCCTGAACGTTTTAATCCTGTGGCAGATTTAATTGAAAAAGCCAACTTTAACTTTATTCGTCGTTCAACGGGGGAGATTCCTTCAGAAAATACCCAAGTGATTCTGGGTGATACCATGGGCGAGTTGATGTTGATGTATGGTATTTCAGATATTGCGTTTGTAGGCGGAAGTTTGGTCAAACATGGGGGACATAATCCTTTAGAGCCTTTGGCATTTAAATTACCCGTTGTGAGTGGAAAGCATACCTTCAATTTCCCTGAAGTTTTTACCTCGCTCTTAGAAGTGCAAGGTGTATTGCAAATCAACTCTACCGAAAAAGCATTATCAGAGATTATTGATAAGTTATTGAATTCTAAAGGGGCACGTCAACGTTTAGGCAATGCAGGCTACGAGGTATTAATCGAAAATCGTGGCGCATTACAGCGTCTTTTAGATTTGCTTCATCCTTATTTAACGAATATTTCGGAGAACAATAAATGACAAGCGTAATTTACCCAGGCACGTTTGACCCGATTACCAACGGGCATTTAGATATCATTGCGCGAAGTGCGGTCATTTTCCCGAAAGTTTTTGTCGCGGTTGCGAATAGTCCGAGCAAAAAGCCATTGTTCTCATTGGAAGAACGCGTTGAGCTGGTGCGTCAATCAGTCGCTCATTTACCTAATGTGGAAGTATTTGGATTCTCTGATTTACTCGCGAATGAAATCAAAGCGAAAAAGATTACCGCCATTATTCGTGGCGTGCGTACAACGACGGATTTCGAATATGAATTACAACTGGCCGCGTTAAACCGTTTATTAACCGATGGTGTGGATAGTTTGTTTTTCCCACCAACAGAAAAATGGGCGTTTGTGTCTTCCACGATTGTACGAGAAATTTATTTGCACCATGGCGATGTGAAAGAATTGGTGCCGGAAGCCGTCTATTTAGCCTTAAAAGCTCGTCGTGAATGAAAAAAACACTTCTGATTTTAACCGCACTTTTAGCGTTAACTGGTTGTGGTACGGTGGTGAAATTAATCGATCCATCGGAAAAATACACACCTTACGCGGGTGCGGCTTATGATTTAGAGATGGCACAAAAATGGGGCTTACCTATTTTAGATTTGCCACTGTCATTTTTATTAGATACCGCATTGTTGCCTTATGCGTGGTCAAATTAATTTGCATTAAGATATGAAACTCAATCCTCAACAACAACAGGCTGTCGAATATGTCAGCGGGCCTTGCTTGGTGCTAGCTGGCGCAGGCTCTGGCAAAACTCGCGTGATCATCAATAAGATTGCTCATTTGATTGAACACTGCGGTTATTTACCTAAACAGATCGCCGCCGTAACCTTTACCAACAAAGCCGCTCGTGAAATGAAAGAGCGTGTAGCCCATTCCATTGGTAAAGAAAAATCCAAAGGATTGATTGTTTCCACTTTCCATACTTTAGGTTTCGATATTATCAAACGGGAATATAAAGCTTTAGGCTTTAAATCCAATATGACCTTGTTTGATGAGCACGATCAACTTGCCTTATTAAAAGAACTGACGGCAGATGTGCTGCAGGAAGATAAAGACTTACTGCGTGAATTAATTTCCGTTATTTCCAATTGGAAGAATGATTTGGTTTCGCCAAAACAGGCTTATGCTTTAGCGAAAGATGCAAAATATCAAACCTTTGCAAAATGTTATGAGCGTTATGTGGCGCAAATCCGTGCTTATAATGCGTTGGATTTTGATGATTTGATAATGTTGCCGACCTTACTCTTCAAACAGAATGAAGAAGTGCGGTCAAAATGGCAGGAGAAAATTCGCTATCTGTTAGTGGATGAATATCAAGATACCAATACCAGCCAATATGAACTCATCAAATTACTTGTTGGCGAGAGAGCTTGTTTTACAGTGGTAGGCGATGACGACCAATCCATTTATTCTTGGCGAGGTGCTCGACCGCAAAATATGGTGCGCTTGCGTGATGATTTTCCACGTTTGCAAGTCATCAAATTGGAACAAAATTATCGTTCCACTCATCGTATTTTGCATTGTGCCAACATTTTGATTGATAACAACGAGCACGTATTCGACAAAAAGCTTTTTTCCAACTTGGGCGAAGGTGAAAAACTGCAAGTCATTGAAGCGAAAAATGAAGAACATGAAGCCGAACGGATTGTAGCGGAATTGATTGCCCATCGTTTTAGCCGTAAAACTAAATTCAAGGATTATGCGATTTTGTATCGGGGGAATCATCAATCCCGTCTATTGGAAAAAGTACTGATGCAAAACCGTATTCCGTACAAAATTTCTGGTGGAACGTCTTTTTTCTCTCGTGCTGAAATTAAGGACATGATGGCCTACTTGCGTTTGTTGGTGAATCAAGATGATGATGCGGCTTTTTTGCGTATTGTGAATACACCGAAACGGGAAATTGGTACTGCAACATTACAAAAACTAGGCGAGTTAGCACAGGAAAAACATATCAGCTTATTTGAGGCGATTTTTGAGTTTGAACTGATGCAACGTATTACACCAAAAGCCTATGATGCATTACAAAAATTTGGTCGTTGGATTGTGGAGTTGAACGATCAAAGTTTACGTTCCGATCCTGAAACCGCTGTGCGTTCTTTACTTTTTTCCTTGCATTATGAAGAATATTTGTATGAGTATGCCACCAGTCCGAAAGCTGCTGAAATGCAGAGTAAAAACGTGGCAACCTTGTTTAGCTGGGTAGAGGATATGCTCAAAGGCGATGAGATGAATGAGCCGATGAATTTAAATCAAGTGGTCACTCGTTTAACTCTACGAGACATGATGGAACGCGGTGAAGATGATGACGAGAGCGATCAAGTGCAATTAATGACGTTGCACGCCTCCAAAGGCTTAGAGTTTCCTCATGTGTATTTAATCGGTATGGAAGAGGGGATTTTGCCTCATCAAACTAGTATTGATGAAGATAATGTAGAGGAAGAACGCCGTCTAGCCTATGTGGGCATTACGCGAGCACAACAAACGCTCACTTTTTCCCTTTGTCGTGAACGACGTCAGTTTGGTGAGTTAATTCGTCCAGAGCCTAGCCGTTTCTTGGCAGAGTTACCACAAGATGATGTGCAATGGGAAAAAGATAAGCCAAAATTAACGGTAGAACAGAAGCAACAACAAACATCGAGTCAGCTCGATCGTTTACGAGCAATTTTAAAAGGCTAGAGATGATTAAAATTAAAGTGCGGTGAGAAATTTATTTGTTTTTTCAACCGCACTTTATTTATGCAAAATGTAGATAAATCAAGCAACCAAAACGGCTTTTACAAAAAATGATTTGACTTATTTTCAAAAAAACGTATTATACCGCCCACAAACCGATTGTGGTGAGATGGCCGAGTAGGCTGAAGGCGCTCCCCTGCTAAGGGAGTATGGGGTCAAAAACTCCATCGAGGGTTCGAATCCCTCTCTCACCGCCATTTGTTTTTAGTTTTATTATTCTGCACCCGTAGCTCAGCTGGATAGAGTACTCGGCTACGAACCGAGCGGTCAGAGGTTCGAATCCTCTCGGGTGCGCCATTTTAAATCGACTCTATCAGTTAAAATGGTCACGAGGAATAAAACATCACTACGCACCCGTAGCTCAGCTGGATAGAGTACTCGGCTACGAACCGAGCGGTCAAAGGTTCGAATCCTTTCGGGTGCGCCATCTTCTCTCTTCAAATTTTTCTTTTTATCAAAAATAATTAGTTCTTTATTTGATCATTTTTCTCGATCATCAATAGTTTTTAATAAATAATTTCCTTGTACATCTGTGACACTTCTAAAACCGACATTCGTGATTTTATAAGGGAAATTTGTCTTGTACTCGACGTTATCGTGGTGATGACCATGGAAAACGTGTTTTACACCTAATTTTTCTGCGAGTTGATTAATCACACGAAATCCCATTGGATGGGGTTTAGGTGCTTCATGGCAAATTAGAATATCGGCTTGCTCATTTTCAATGGCTTCGATATCAGAAGGGAAAATAGACGTGCGATGACGCAATGGTACACCGCCACGCCAAATTTTTTCTTGCGGGCTATATTGGCAATAGTGGATAGGGTCAAAATACATCGGTTTATTGGGAGGCATCCAGATTTGTCCTCGGAATACGCCACCTAAGCCAGCAATACGTTGACCTTGGATTTCAATAACACGATTATGCAAATTACGCGATTTCCAATGAGTCCCCCAAATCGCCTCAAATGCGGCGACGGTTTTACTGTCGTGATTACCGTGAATAAACCAAATATCACAATATTTTGCGAGTTTATCTAATTCATCAGGCGAAGAAAGTTGCAAGTCGCCCAAAATAATCAGGGCAACGTTGTCGTTTTCTTGCACGAAAGGATAAAGATGTTCATAACTTCCGTGTGGATCGCCTGCGAATAAAATCATTTTATTTCTCGTTGGTCAATGTGCGTTTAGTATGCTGTAAACCTTCAAGTTCTTCATCATTTAACACTTTTTCCACAACAGATTTGACCTGGTTATAACGATCTAAATAACTTGGCGATTCAATTTCAATGTAAGGCACTTTGTATTTATCTAACAATTTCTTCAATAACTGTTGGAATTGTTGACGTTGTTTTTGGCTGCCTAGACTACGTAAGCCATCATCCACCCATTTTGTATTGTTTTTCAATAAAATGGTGACATCAAACGGATATTCTTTGATCATAGAATCGAGGAATGGATGGGCTTTACCTTCGTATTGAATACAAAAAGCTTGCGTGGTAATGAAATCAGTATCAATAATCGCGACTTTATGGGCATGACGCACTGCGTAATCAATATAGCGTTGATGACCTAATGCCATTTGTGGATAGTCAGAATATTGCATGGCTTGCTCATCGCCACCTAATTTTTCAAAGACATATTCCCGACCATATTCCCATGCAGAAGTAGTATTAAATACGGCAGCCAGTTTGCTGACTAACACACTTTTACCGCTGCTTTCACCACCCAAAATGGCAATGGTTTTCGCAAAGAATGGACGGACTTCTTTCGGAATGAATTTCCAATATTGGAAAGGAGTAGTACGAATTTTTGTTGCAGATACATTAAAGAAAGAGCGATCAGGATCCACTAAAGAAACTTCAAGTCCTAAGTATTTTTCGTATGGCGCTTTGTCTTGTGGCTCACTACTAAACACCATCGTCGGGGTAAATTGTTTTTCTTCAAATAGATTTTTTACTGCGTCACTCCAAGCTTGCCAGCCATTCGGATAACTTGGAATGCCATCTTCAACTAAGTGATGAATAAAAATGTGATCGTTTTGATATTTAAAGATTTGTTGCATCCAGCGAAGGCGATCTTGTACCGTCGGCATGCGTTTCATTTTACTATCATAAAACAGCTTTAAATCGCGTTCGGTATCGCTACAGACAATCACGTGAAGCTCATCCACTTTACTGAATGCTTCATAAATCATATTAATATGGCCGGTATGAACTGGGTAGAATTTCCCAAAAATCACACCCACTTTTTTATCGTGTTTGTTCGACATAATGTATCCTTCGCTAAATGACCACTGCACGGTGGCTGAATAATCCTATTTTATGCAATCTTTGTGCAAATAAAAACATTTTTCATTGAATGATTTTTTACAGCGACATTTTACGTTATACTACGACCTGCATTCTCAGGGCAGGGTGAAATTCCCTACCGGTGGTGACAGCCCACGAGCACTTAAAAGTGCGGTCAATTTTGATTGCGTTTTACAAAATTGTTTCGCTTTGTACTTTTAAGGTTAGCAGATTTGGTGAAATTCCAAAGCCGACAGTATAGTCTGGATGAAAGAGAATAAAACGGATTGGGTTCCCAATTCCGTTCTATTTATTTGCATTTCTCAGCCCTGATTCTGGTTAATTTTAACGTAACAACAAAGGAAATTACGATGAATCAGTCAATTTTATCTGCATTTGGTGCGACCGGCGAAGAACGGGTCATTAACGCGTTGAATGCACTCAAACAAGGCAATGGTGTATTAGTATTGGATGATGAAGATCGCGAAAATGAAGGCGATTTAATTTTCCCAGCAGAAACCATTACCCCAGAACAAATGGCAAAACTTATTCGTTATGGCAGCGGTATCGTGTGTTTATGTATCACCGATGAACAGTGCAAACAGCTTGATTTACCCCCGATGGTTGAGCATAACAATAGCGTTAATAAAACTGCGTTTACCGTAACGATTGAAGCGGCAGAAGGTGTGTCAACAGGTGTATCGGCACAAGATCGTGTCACCACAATCAAAGCGGCGATTGCAGATCAGGCGAAACCGACAGATCTTCACCGTCCTGGGCATGTTTTCCCATTACGTGCTGCAGAAGGTGGTGTTTTAGCACGTCGTGGCCATACTGAAGCATCAGTTGATTTAGCACGTTTAAGTGGTTTTAAACCGGCTGGTGTGATTTGTGAAATCACCAATGATGATGGCACCATGGCTCGTGCTGCAGAAATTATCGAATTTGCGAAAAAATTTGGTTATTCGGTATTAACGATTGAAGATTTAGTGGAATATCGTCAGAAACATCAGTGCTAATTAAATACTCAGAAAACAAAAGTGCGGTCAGAAAATCTTTCAAATTCTGACCGCACTTTGCATTTTAGGCTTAATTGGTTTCCACAAAGCTTAATGCCGTTTCGACCACTTCGATACCCGCGCCTTGCTTAAAGGCATTTTCACTTAAATAGCGTCGCCATTGTCTTGCCCCTTTGCAGTTTTGGAATGCACCGAGCATATGTCGAACGATATGATTTAAATAAACACCTTGGCTCAGTTGTTTTTCAATATAAGGGAACATGGCTTCCACCGCTTGTCTTGGTGTGACGATATCCGCATTGGCATCAAAAAGCATTTGATCAACATAGCCCAACAACGACGGATTTTGATAAGCCTCACGCCCAACCATCACGCCATCAACAAATTGCAAATGATGTTTCATTTCTTCGATGGTTTTAATGCCGCCATTAATTGCAATGGTTAACTGTGGGAAATCTTTCTTTAATTGATAAACACGATCATAATCCAAAGGTGGAATTTCCCGATTCTCTTTTGGGCTTAATCCTGAAAGCCAAGCTTTTCGTGCGTGAACAATAAATTCTTGGCAGCCTGCATGATGGACTTTTTCGATAAAGTCGCAGAGAAATTCATAGCTATCCAAATCATCAATGCCAATACGCGTTTTCACGGTGACAGGAATATTCACGACACGTTGCATTTCTGCAATACATTCTGCTACTAAATCCGCTTTTGCCATCAAACAAGCACCAAACATACCATTTTGCACGCGATCAGAAGGGCAGCCCACATTCAGATTAATTTCATGATAGCCTCTTTCTTCGGCTAATTTGGCACAATGTTTAAGCTGTGCGGGATCGCTTCCACCAAGTTGTAAGGCAACCGGGTTTTCTTGCAAATCAAAATCTAAATGATCGTATTTCGCATGAATAATGGCGGGAGCCGTAACCATTTCGGTATAAAGCAACGCATGTTTACTAAATTGGCGATGAAAATAGCGACAATGGCGTGTCGTCCAATCTAACATCGGCGCAACGGAAAAGCGGCCACGATAAAAGTGCGGTTGGTTTTCTGACATATTTTATTTCTCTTGAATCTCGTTACGGCGAAGATCTTCTGCTTGTTGTTCCTGCATTCGTTGACGGAAACGTCCAGCCGCAAAGTGGTAAAAAGGTTTCGGACTAAATTGGCGAGAAATTATGGAGGCAATAATACTGGAAATCAAGAGCCAAATCAGCACGGGTTGAGCGCCCGTCATTTCCATCACAACCACACTCGCTGTCACGGGGGATTGGGTGCCGCCAGCTAAAAAGGCTGCCATACATAAAATGACCAAAAAGCGTTGATCGACCATGCCGTTGCTGATTTCCCATAACATGGTGCCGATACCCGCACCAGTAGTGAGAGATGGTGTAAAAATTCCGCCCGCGATGCCATTCCAATACGTCGTAACCGTTGCGAAGAGTTTTAGTATCCCCACTTCAGGTGAAACGAGTTGTCTTTCTAACGCTCTGGCGACAACGTCATAACCTGTTCCATAGGTTTGTCCTTCGCTGTAGGTTCCCATCGCTGCAAGTACTAAACCGAGTAATAAGGCAATGTAAATGGGGTGTTTGCGGATCCAATCACGCCATTTGAGTGGAGACAGTCCTGCTAATCCTTTTGCAAGGAGTCGTCCAAATATACCACCCAGTACACCGCAGACGACGCCACAAATGGCAAGCCAAAGATATAAATAAGGAATAGAGGTCGCGCCCTTATAAACAGGAAAGTAAGGGCTATTGCCTTGCATCGCCACCAAAATAAAGCCAGCCGCTAACACACCGAGTAACACGCGTCGTTCCCAGCGTAACATCACGCCGCGACCAAGTTCTTCAATGGCAAAAATGACTCCAGCCAAAGGCGCATTAAATGCGGCAGCAAGACCACCTGCTGCACCGGTTGCGATGAGTTCATTTGTACTCAAGCCGCGGAAAGCAAAGTTGTATTTACGACAGAAATTTCCCCAAGCGAGCATGACAGCCGCACCTACTTGAACAGAAGGCCCTTCACGTCCAACCGAAGCACCCATCGCCATAGCAAGGAAAGTCAGAGGGATTTTCCAGATAGTTTGGCGAAATTCAACCAGTTTTGTTTTATAGCCACTGTAAGGAAGATTGATGGATGCAATCACTTGTGGAATGCCGCTACCGCCAACATAAGGTGTATATTTGGCTGTAAACCAGGTAAGAAATGCAAGACCAAGTGGCAAGACGAACCAAACGGCGAGAGGGTATTTAGCAGACCAATAGGCATTAAATTCAAGTCCCATGTCGGCGAGTTTCGCAAATCCAAAGGAAAAAAGCGCAACAAATGTCGCACCAATCAGTAAACATACGAATTCGAGTGTTTTATGAGAGATACGATGCGTTTGTCGAAGTTTTTTATGGTAGAAATAACGTAAATGAAAAATGAATGAACGTAACATAATGATTGCCAACAAAATAATTCTGTTTGAAATTATAAAACCCTCGTCATTGACAGGCAATTGATTTGGGAAAAGAGAGTTAAAACTAAATGAATTAAACATCTTGAAGAGAATGTATTAAATGTAAAGATGGGATGGAATAAATTATTTTAAAATCATATAATTATAGAAAATCTCTTAAGTTAAGTCAGAATTCACTACACTTAGATCAATAATTATAAGGATTCTATTATGAAAAAAATACTATTTATCTCTATGTTTAGCTGTTTCCTAACTTGTACTGAAGTACAAGCATCTATAGCAAATTCCACCAGTTCGAGTAGTCAATTTAATCAAATTTCGACTAATTTAAGTAATGAAGAATTTGGTAAGCATATCCTCAAAAAAGTTTATCCGAGAGCTGTATACGATAAATGGAGTAAATCTTGGGAAGATGATGATTTTTTTATTGATTATGATTTAAAAGATATTCAAACCAGTGAAGGAGAAAAGCGTTATTTTGCACTGAATTATGGAACTGCAGGATATAATGAGGAACTGTATTTATACATTTTCAAAAAGTCATTAGATGAATGGGTTTTAGAAAATCAGGAATATATGAATTCTGAAAACTTTGAGCAAAAACCATTATTTAAAAATAAAAATATAGAGCTTCTTGGTAAAGCATCGGTCGTTAAGCTAGGAAAGGATACACTGGGTTTTCAATTAGACGGCCGTGATGGAGGGAGTGGCGGTGAGAAAGGTGATATTAGTTGGATTTACCCCGTAGGTAATAAAATGAAAATGGTGGCTGGGTGTCATTATGAAGAGTGGCGTTTTGGGCCTCTCGGCGTTGAATGCGAGCCTAAAATTAATTCAAGCCTAAAACCAACAGAGGCATATTATCCGATCGAATTGAATTATAAGCTTGTGAAATATAAGCTTAATGATAAGGTTCAGAGTGGGTCAGAAGAATGGGATATAGAAAGCATAGGTAATAAGAAAGGTAAGGTAGTCATTTTATTTAATCCACAAAATCAAACTTATGAGCTACCAGTTGGCTTTGAAAAAATTAGTACGAATGCGGAACAACTATGGAAGTACTTTAATAAAATAACAGACTCTAAGCAAAAATAAGTAAATAGTAATCAGTTAATAGATTTAACAGATTTTGTAAAATGTCATGTGTTAAGTGTTGTTGAGTGTGAAAACAAAGAAGATTTTTTACAAAATATGACTTTATTAGAAAAGCAAAGCGTCAAACAAGAAATTGTTAGGCGTGATGAAACAGCTAGTGAAGGTGGTGTAGATTACCATTCTAAAGACGTGACAATTCTATTACAGAATGCTACAGCATTTGGTTATCCAATTAATGCTATACATATAATTCGTGGATATGAATTTGGTGCGACTAAAGTTGAATTTGCTGATTTTCAGAGTTTTGTCCAAGTTAGTAAATTATTTCCATTACCAGAACATAAAAATAAAGAGAAGGGATATTTTCTAGCGGTTTATGATTTTGATGAAAATGGTAACCCATCATCAAAAGTGAAGACTATTTATGATAAAGAGGGAAAACCTTTGCCTAGACTGTCAGTTATGGGGGGGTGTTATGGTGGATTGAGTTTTAATCCTCAAGCTTTAACGATATCTAATGAAGGAGGCTGTTAAGCGCAAAGAATGCAATGCTTGACATTTCTAAGGGAACTCTTTAAAATTCAGCGTCTATTTCTTCTGTCTATTGGATGGAGAGATAGATTTTGTAACAAACATTCTATTATGAATAACATTTAAACTGGAGCTTTTTTAATGGCAACTATCAACCAGCTAGTACGCAAACCGCGTGTGAAAAAGGTTGTAAAAAGTAACGTTCCTGCATTAGAGGCTTGCCCGCAGAAACGTGGTGTGTGCACTCGTGTATACACAACTACACCTAAAAAACCGAACTCAGCATTACGTAAAGTATGTCGTATTCGTTTAACTAATGGCTTTGAAGTAACTTCTTACATCGGCGGCGAAGGTCACAACCTTCAAGAGCACAGTGTTGTGCTTATCCGTGGTGGTCGTGTTAAAGACTTACCAGGTGTTCGTTACCACACTGTACGCGGCGCATTAGACTGTGCAGGCGTTAAAGATCGTAAACAAGGTCGTTCTAAATACGGCGTTAAACGTCCTAAAGCTTAATGGAACTCCGTTAAGTAAGGCCAAACGTCTAAATTAGTAAAAATTTAAATCAGAAACTCCAGTATCACATTAGCTCACTTTAAAGTGCGGTTAATTTTTATAGAGTTTTGGATATCCTGAAGATTAAATATACGGAGAAATTCGCAATGCCACGTCGTCGTAGTGTTGAACCACGCAAGATTCTTCCAGATCCGAAGTTCGGTTCAGAGTTACTTGCAAAATTTATTAATGTATTAATGGTAGACGGTAAAAAATCCGTTGCTGAAACCATCGTTTACGGTGCGTTAGACAAACTTGCAGAACGCACAGGTAAAGAACCTTTAGAAGCATTTGAAATTGCACTTGAAAACGTTCGCCCAACTGTTGAGGTTAAATCTCGTCGTGTTGGTGGTTCTACTTACCAAGTGCCAGTTGAAGTACGTCCAGTTCGTCGTAACGCATTAGGTATGCGTTGGATCGTTGAAGCTGCACGTAAACGCGGTGATAAATCAATGGCTTTACGTCTTGCAAATGAATTATCTGATGCATCAGATAATAAAGGCGCAGCAGTGAAAAAACGTGAAGACGTTCACCGTATGGCTGAAGCTAACAAAGCATTTGCTCACTTCCGTTGGTAATACGCTTTTAAAATTTAAGGGCTTCATCCTCGATGAAGCCTTACCCTTATATAAACAGATATTAAACTTAACAAGGTTATAATAATGGCTCGTACAACCCCTATTGAAAGATATCGTAATATCGGTATTAGTGCGCACATTGATGCTGGTAAAACTACTACCACTGAACGTATCTTATTCTACACCGGTGTAAGTCACAAAATTGGTGAAGTACACGATGGTGCAGCAACAATGGACTGGATGGAACAGGAACAAGAGCGTGGTATTACCATTACCTCTGCGGCAACTACCGCATTCTGGTCTGGTATGTCACAACAGTTCCCACAACACCGTATCAACGTTATCGATACCCCGGGACACGTAGACTTTACTGTTGAAGTAGAACGTTCTATGCGTGTTCTTGATGGTGCGGTAATGGTTTACTGTGCGGTTGGTGGTGTTCAACCTCAGTCTGAAACTGTATGGCGTCAAGCTAACAAATATCAAGTTCCACGTATCGCGTTCGTAAACAAAATGGACCGTACTGGTGCTAACTTCTTACGTGTTGTTGATCAACTTAAAACTCGTTTAGGTGCGAACGCTGTTCCTCTTCAACTTCCAATCGGTGCAGAAGAAAACTTCACTGGTGTTGTTGATTTGATCAAAATGAAAGCGATCAACTGGAACGAAGCTGACCAAGGTATGACCTTCACTTATGAAGATATTCCAGCAGATATGCAAGCAGCTTGTGAAGAATGGCGTCAAAACCTTGTTGATGCAGCAGCTGAAGCAACTGAAGAATTAATGGAAAAATATCTTGGTGGTGAAGAGTTAAGCGAAGAAGAAATCAAAGCAGGTCTTCGTCAACGCGTATTAGCAAATGAAATCATCTTGGTAACTTGTGGTTCTGCATTCAAAAACAAAGGTGTTCAAGCAATGCTTGATGCAGTTGTTGAATACTTACCAGCACCAACTGATATTCCAGCAATCAAAGGTATTAATCCAGATGAAACTGAAGGTGAACGTCACGCAAGCGATGATGAGCCGTTCTCTTCATTAGCATTCAAAATTGCAACTGACCCATTCGTAGGTAACTTAACCTTCTTCCGTGTGTACTCAGGTGTAATTAACTCTGGTGATACAGTATTAAACTCTGTACGTCAAAAACGTGAACGTTTTGGTCGTATCGTACAGATGCACGCTAACAAGCGTGAAGAAATCAAAGAAGTTCGTGCGGGCGATATCGCTGCAGCAATCGGCTTAAAAGATGTAACAACGGGTGATACATTATGTGCTATCGACGCACCAATCATCCTTGAGCGTATGGAATTCCCAGAGCCAGTAATCTCTGTAGCAGTAGAACCTAAAACTAAAGCTGACCAAGAAAAAATGGGTCTTGCATTAGGTCGTCTTGCTCAAGAAGACCCTTCATTCCGTGTTCACACTGATGAAGAATCTGGTGAAACCATTATTTCTGGTATGGGTGAGTTACACTTAGACATTATCGTTGACCGTATGAAACGTGAGTTCAAAGTGGAAGCTAACATCGGTAAACCACAAGTATCTTACCGTGAAACTATCCGCACTCGTGTTAACGATGTGGAAGGTAAACACGCAAAACAATCTGGTGGTCGCGGTCAATATGGTCACGTTGTTATCGACTTATATCCATTAGATCCAGAAGGTCCTGGTTATGAATTTGTAAACGAAATCAAAGGTGGTGTAATCCCTGGTGAATACATTCCTGCGGTTGATAAAGGTATCCAAGAACAGCTTAAATCTGGTCCGTTAGCGGGTTACCCAGTAGTAGATCTTGGTGTACGTTTACACTTCGGTTCATACCATGATGTTGACTCATCTGAATTAGCGTTTAAATTAGCCGCTTCTTTAGCATTTAAAGCAGCGTTTGCTAAAGCAAACCCAGTTCTACTTGAGCCAATCATGAAAGTTGAAGTAGAAACTCCACCTGAGTATGTTGGTGATGTAATCGGTGACTTAAGCCGTCGTCGTGCTATGGTTAACGGTCAAGAAGCGAACGAATTCGTTGTTAAAATCGATGCAGAAGTTCCACTTTCTGAGATGTTCGGTTATGCAACAGACTTACGTTCACAAACTCAAGGTCGTGCATCATACTCAATGGAACCGTTAAAATATGCTGAAGCGCCAACAAGTGTTGCTGCTGCAGTAATTGAAGCGCGTAAAAAATAATTTTTTGTAACAATCCGCTCTATAAGTCGAATGGCTTATAGAGCATTTTCTAGGAAACTAAACAAATGTCTAAAGAAAAATTTGAACGTACAAAACCGCACGTAAACGTGGGTACAAT
>ERZ773031.332-NODE-332-length-26012-cov-10.652579_pt1 | contig 26012 bp, 22 predicted proteins | sample MGYA00511666_ERZ773031 | MGnify/ENA primary metagenome ERZ773031 (study PRJEB29015, sample SAMEA2738135) | human oral metagenome | biome: human oral; feature: human-associated habitat; material: saliva | place: China | collected 2250 ...
AAGACAATCATTTTGGCGACCTACTTCGAGAATTAGATATTCTAAAACATAATGCCTTTTCAAAACAAGTTGAAAATCTTGCAGACAAAATCCGTGGCATTTTTAATAAAAAATCCGAAGACAAAAAGGAATCCGAAGATAAAAAGGAGTCAGAGGGCGGAAAACCCGATAAGCAAAAACCCGATAATAAACCTAAACCAGATAACCATTCTAAGTCCGAGAAAAATAATGAAAACCATAACAATAACTCCGATACCACTAGCACAGAAAATCACCAAGAAAATCATTCGTCTCATCCGAGCATAGAATCAAAAGAAAAATCTAATCATCAGACACAGTCAGACTCAACAACTACTCAAAATAAGGACACTAAAAAACTTACTCCAGCCGTACCTGATTCTGGCATGCCTAGATATCTTAAGAGAAAACTGTATTCTAAATAGAAGTGTTCATAAAAATACAACACCGTAAACTATCGTCAAGAATTATCGAGAAGACAAGTGATAGTGGTCGCCATATTCACAACGATACACTGAAAGCGCCGGCGCGTGATAATCATGCGCCGCCACCATAGCGGCCACTTCGGCTTCTTCACGAGTCCTGTAACAGATTTTCTGCGAATCACCCACCCAGCACTTTTCCGGCATAATAACTTTATTATTATTCAACTTTTTTCTCATCTCTGAATATTATACATCTATAACATAAAATGTCTAAATAATACAATGGATTTTATGTTGACACGCTACATATAGCGTTATAGAATAAGCATAGACACTATATATAGCGTAATTGCCAAAACATATATAGCGTAAAAAGCAAACAAACATAACTAAAAGAGAAGATTGTTAGAATAAGGAGATTTATTTTTTATGCTCAAAAAAGTCGTCAAAAGAGATGGGAAAGTGGTCCCATTTGATATCGAAAAAATCACCAACGCCATTAAAAAAGCTGGGGCTGCTACCGGAGAATTCAAAGAAGAACGCGCCAAACGCTTAGCCGAAAAAGTGGTTTCAGAATTTGAAAAATTAAATCAAAAGAAAACTCCATCCGTCGAACAGATCCAGGATATCGTTGAAAAAGTTTTAATGGAATCTAGCTACAAACAAACCGCCAAGGCCTATATTTCCTATCGCAATGAACGCACCATGCGCCGCATGGCTCAAACCAGCCTCATGGATGCCTATCGTACTATTGCCGTACTTGACGCCAAGCAAAATTCAGACATTAAACGCAGCAATGCTAATGTTGATGGCAATTCTGCCATGGGTAAGATGCTTCAATTTGGTGCCGAAGGTGCTAAATTCTTTGCCAAATCCGTCCTCATGGAGCCACGTTTTGGTGCCGCTCATGACCGTGGTGACATCCACATTCATGACCTAGATTTCTATGCTACTGGCACCCTCACTTGCTGCCAAACCGATCCATTAAAGCTCTTCGCTAATGGCGGTTTTAATACCGGACATGGTCATCTCCGCACACCGAACTCCATTGGCTCCTATACTGCACTTGCTGCCATCATCCTTCAGGCTAATCAGAATGAACAGCATGGCGGCCAAGCCATTCCAAACTTCGACTATGCCATGGCACCAGGCGTCGATAAGACCTTCAAGAAAACCCTCCGCGCTAATCTTAAAAAATATAACGAATTCTCTGGTAAAAAAATTGATGCAACCATTCCAGAAGACATTAAATACGGTGACGAAGAAACCCTAAAATCTCTCAGGATTCCAGCTATTGTTATTGATGAAGCAAAGAAGGATACCGAAAACCAAACCTTCCAAGCCATGGAGGGCTTCATCCACAACCTTAACACCATGCATTCCCGTGCTGGCGCCCAAGTTCCATTCACCTCTATTAATTTCGGTACCGACACTACCGAATCAGGCCGTCTCGTTTCCAAGATGCTTCTCGAAGCTACTGAACGCGGTCTTGGTCGTGGCGAGACACCAATCTTTCCAATCTCCGTTTTTAAAGTCAAAGAGGGAATTAACTATAACCCAGAAGATCCAAATTACGACCTCTTCAAGCGCAGCATGGAAGTCTCCTCTAAGCGTCTCTTCCCAAATTTCACCTTCATCGATGCTCCATTCAATATCAAGTACTATAAGAAAGGCGACTATAATACCGAGATCGCTACCATGGGTTGCCGTACTCGCGTTTTCTCTTCTATCTTCCCAGAATCTGACGGTATCGCAACCAGTCGTGGCAATCTATCTTTTACCACTATTAACCTAGTCCGCCTTGGCATTAAACATGGCATCGCACTCAAAGAACGTAAAACAGCAGACTGGAAAGGCTTCTATAAAGAACTCGATGAATTAATGGATTTAGTTGCCGACCAGCTACTCGAGCGCTTTGAGTTCCAAGCCAATCAACACGTCCGCAACTTCCCATTCCTCATGGGAGAAGGGAACTGGTTTGGTAGCGAAAAGCTCGGCCCAGACGATACTCTGCGCGACGTAATTAAGCATGGATCACTTTCTATTGGCTTTATTGGCGTCGCCGAAACTCTCAAAGCTATGCTCGGCAAACATCACGGTGAAGACGAAGAAGCCAGAAAGAAAGGTCTCGAAATTATCGAACATATGACCAAGCGATGTGATGAATATAGTCAAAAATATCACCTCAACTTCACTCTCTTTGGCACCCCTGCCGAAGGTCTCGCTGGACGCTTCACCAAAATGGATCGCAAGGAATTTGGCCTCATTGAGGGTATAAATGATCGCGATTATTACACCAACTCCTTCCATGTTCCAGTTTATTTCCCAATCTCTGCTTTTGAAAAAATTGAAATTGAAGCACCATATCATGCACTCTGTCCAGCTGGCCATATTTCTTATGTCGAACTTGACGGTGACCCATCACAGAATATCGAGGCTTTCGAGGCTGTTATTCGCAAGATGCACGATTCTGGTATTGGCTATGGTTCAGTCAACCACCCAGTCGACCGCGACCCAGTCTGTGGTTTTTCTGGAATTATTCCAGGTGAACGCTGTCCATCCTGTGGTCGCCTTGAAGGAGAGATTCCTTTCGAGCGTCTTCGCCGCATTACCGGCTACCTCGTTGGCTCGCTTGATCGCTGGAATGATGCAAAGCGTGCTGAAGAACATGACCGTGTCAAACACAATGTTTCTGGCACTTATACTAAATCCGAAAAAGCTGCTCGTGAACACGCTAAACACACCGCCAAGTCGTCCTTAGGAAAGGCCTAAATGTTGTCCCGCATCCCTGGTTCCGATAAAACCCACATCCGCCTTTCTGGTCCGATTGAACATGATAGTATCGTCAATGGTTACGGATTACGCGCCGTTATCTGGACTCAAGGCTGCTTTATCCACTGTGAAGGCTGCCAAAATCAAGAAACCTGGGACGAGGAGGGCGGGGTTCTCGTTGATGTTGAAGATGTCAAACAAGAACTCCGCTCCCTTAAGGGGCAAACCGGACTCACTTTCTGCGGTGGGGAACCATCACTCCAGGCCGAAGCCTGCATCGAAATTTCCAAATTCGTTAAAGAAGAGCTCGGCTGGAACGTTTGGTCATTTTCTGGCTACACTTATGAAGAAATTAAAGCAAAGCAGAATAATCAATGGGAGTTTTTCAAAACCATCGATGCCTTGATTGATGGACCATTCGTCCTTACTCAACGTGACCTTACCCTAAAATTTCGAGGCTCTAAAAATCAACGTCTGTTGCATCTCAAAGATGGTGAAATTACAAGTATCGAATAGCGCCAATTCATAAATCCTGAATCTTACCACTAAACCACTCTTTTATTCCTACATTTTCTATAGTTGGGCATTTTATTCCTAAGCCAAATTCGCATAAAATCTCGGGGCATTTTTCGTCAAATACACCAAATTTCGCACGTGCTTCACGATAAAATTTTTGTGATATTTTTCGCGACGCCAACGATATAATTCTGCCACTAAATCTGCTAGAAAATGATCGTAGATTGCCTCCATCAACTCTGGATCGTAGCGATTCCAAAAGCGATAAATCAACACCTTAAATTCCACTCGAAACAGCGCTAAATTCATCATTTTATGAAAATCCATTTGCATCAATTCCAAACGATTTTCTTTGTATAAAAAAATGAACAATTTTTCATAAAATTGCTCCATATTCATCTCTAATTGAAAATTTGTTTTTAATTCATCTTCCAAATGTTTCAAAAAGATGGCGCGATTTTTATTCATTAAATCTGCCAAATTACGATAATGATCATAAAATGTCGACTCGGCAATCTTGGCCACTCTCGCAAGCTCGCGTATTTGAATTTCAGCTAAACTTTTATCTCTTGATATACTTGCCAAGGCATTAAAAATTTTTCGTTCGGTTCTCTGATATACCCGATTTTTGACATGTTTTCTGCTCATCATTTTCTCTCCGGATTTTATTTTTATTTTAACATAAGCATTTCAAAATAAAACCTCCTTAAAAAGAAAAATAGTACTCCATTAGGAGTACTATTTAAGAGTTTCCTCTATGATAAAAGACAAGACCATAGATTGAAAATAACAAAGCAAGGCCGCCAAAAATATTGTTAAAATTATCGCCAATGCATTGTTAAAGTTAGATCCAAACACCATAATAATTGGCACTGCCACCAGAATAATGAATCTTGCATTAGCTATAACAAATCTTGCACTAGCTATTTTTTTCGCAAAACTGAGTAATCTAGGACAATACTTTTGAACCGCTACAATACTCCTGGCGCTATCTTGGACCGTAACTAATACTGCGCCAATAATCACAAATAATAGCATCCAAAAGTCCACCATTAAAATTAGCGCCACCCAGACAAACACGTTAAATATTATATCGGAAGCAACTACTATTATCGCACCCAACGTATTATGGCCAAGAAAAATCAAAAGATCGTACTCGTAAATTATCGATCCGCCGACGATGAAATTTATACTCCACATAACACCAACCAATAAAATTACCACCCAAAACGGCAACGCTTCTAGCAGTAATCCCGCTATCACTACACATGATAAAAACCTTGCTGCTATCAGCGTGTGAATTCCAGCATTTAGTATCTGTTTTTTCTCTTTCCAATCTTTTCCCATATAGGACCCTCCTTTTAAAGAACTACTATCAAAAGTCACACTAATTAATATTAATCAGTTCTTATATTCTACAACTTTTTTCTAACCCTGTCAATTTTTTAACATTGACATATTTATATTTTTATGGTAGAATTAAACCGTCTAATCTAACTAGGATTTAGATTGACGTACGTGAAAATTGTTTGGTTATGGAAGGGGGTATCCATATGAGCGTTATTATAACGAACGATGTTTTTGGTAACAGCTACGATTCCAGCAATCCTGGAGATGTGCGCAGATTTGTTCAAGATTACAAGAACAATCCGGACTATTTCAAGAAAGCCTGGGATTCTGAAAAGGAGGTGATGTTAGATTCAGCTAGAACCTTAGGAATCTACAATGACTAATCGTTGTCACCAACTGCAACTCGTAACTTCAAACAATTTTGCTGATATCTAGATGCTAGCTCTCCAGAATGCTTACTACTACTCGCTAGTATTCTTCTCCAAAAATATCAGCAGCAACTATCGACCCGCAATTTTCACGCTTTTCGGGAGGCTTCCGCCTCCCATTTTTTATGCCTCACATCTTCCATTTTTATGTCTACATCTCTCATTTTTATGCCTCCGCCCCTCCCATTTTTATGCCTAAGTTTTTCAGCAAAAATATCATCCGCAGGAAAATCCCATCTTTCACTTCCAAACATACTTTTTGTGCTAAAATTAAAGTATCTTGCTACACTTCGGTCACTGGCAATGAGAAAATGTTTTAGCTTTAAGTATCGTCATTTATACTTTTAGCCAGGAGCCAATAAATCGGGCTCACATAAATGACTCTTATATTTAAATTTAGGAGTTACTTATGCAAAACCAAACTAATCTTAACAATCTAGAACGTGTCGAAGTGATGGCCCTTTTTGGCTATCAAATGACTCCGTGCCAACCGCTGACTTTTAAGCGCCATGGCTATGATGAGTCTGAAGTGACGGAATTACTCCGCACTCACATCCGTTTCGTCGGTAATACCGCGATTCACGTCTTCGACGTCTTAGTCGGAAAGGAGCAATGTCGTCTGATGTTTAATGCTACAGATTTGACTTGGCACATTGCGGCTAACTAATCTAGAGAGAGGGAATTATGCCCTCTTTTTTGTTATAAATTTACACAAAACTCGTCTAATACCGCACGAATTTCCGTCGTATTTTTGCAATCCATTAGTTTCACTCTTAAATCAGATGCCCCATCGAAAGAATTCACATAAACTTTAAACATGCGCTTCAGGGGTTCGAACGGATACCTCGAGCCGCGTGCTTCTAATTCTCGGCATCTTGCATCAAAAACATCCAGATGAAAGCGAAATAGCTCCATAATTTCTGGAATTTCAACTTCTCCCCCCAGCCCCACTGGCTTACGCTTAGTAAAACAATATGGGTTAAAGAATACCCCGCGACCAATCATAAAGCCATCCACCCCTGGATAAGCTTCACTTAATTTAGCTACGTTCGCCATATCCGCAATATCACCATTAATCGTAATCAAAGTCTGCGGTGCAATCCTATCACGAATGGTTAAAATCTCTGGAATTAGTTCATAATGCGCCGGCACTTTCGACATTTCCTTACGTGTACGTAAATGAATCGTCAAATTCGCTACATCCTCCGCTAAAATTTTCGGTAGCCATTCACGAAATTCGTCTACATACGTAAACCCTAAGCGTGTCTTCACCGATACTGGCAAATTCGTGTTTGCTTTTGCCGAGCGGATACATTCAAGCGCTAATTCCGGCGTACGAATCATCGCCGCTCCGCCACCCGCCTTATTGACGTGGCGATCTGGACAGCCCATATTAATATCGAGTCCATCAAAACCAAGTTCTTCCAATTTGCTCGCCAGCAAACCAAATTGTTCCGGATTTTTTCCCCAAATTTGCGCAATAATTGGCGAGTCCGTCTCTACTACATCGAGACGCTCAAGTGCGTTATTCCGACCTTTTTCTGAAGCAAAAGAAGAAACGTTAGTAAATTCCGTAAAAAATACATCTGGTCGCCCTGCTCGGTTAATTACTTGACGAAAAACCACGTCCGTCACCCCCTCCATCGGGGCTAAAATCGTAAAATGTTTAGGTAAATCCTGCCATGACCATTTTTTCTGCATTATTTTCTCCAATCTAACTCAAATCTTATCATTTCGCTTCCGCTTATTTTCTATTCTGCTTCCGCTTATTCCTTTTTTGCTTCCGCTTATTTTTTATTCTGGGTCAGTTTAACTTTATTCCACTTTAGCCTATTTTCATTCCGCTTCCGCTTCTATCTCTGCACGTTTTAAGCGAATGGCCTCTTCGTAAATCTCCTCAAAACGCTTCAAGGTATGTTTCAAATCATGTTTCTTGGAAATCTCCAGGGAATTCTTACTATATTTCTCTCGCAACTTTTTGTCCAAAAGAATCTTTTTCATAGCTTCTTTGAACGCTTCGACATTGCCAGCCTCCACAAGTTCACCATTAAAGCCATTCACACAAATTTCCCCCACCGCTCCAGCATTCACGGCTACAAGGGGCAAACCGGTTGCCGCCGCCTCAATCAAAACAATTCCTTGAGTCTCAGTCTCAGAGCCCGTAGCAAACATTGTACCCATGCGATAAACTTTTGCGAGTTCCGGCATCATAATTTTACCGAGGAATTTTACCTCCTCACTAATGCCCAGCTCCTCAGTAAGTTCTTTCAATCTCGCCACATCGATGCCATCACCCACAATCACCAGTTCAGTATTCGAAATCTCATCCGCCAAAAGCAAAGCAAAAGCCTTCACCACCACATCAATACTTTTTTCTGGATCCACCCGACCGATGTACATGATTTTATCTTTACCATCATCAAGCTGATATTTTTTCAAAATCTCCGAACTAGCTTTTGCCGGCTTAAACTGTGACAAATCCACCCCATTTGAAAGCGCTTCTACTGGCACCTTAAAATATTTACGATTTTTTGGTACCAAATCGCCAATTGCAATCTCAGTTGGCATTGTCGCATATTCAGAGTTTTTCAAAAAACTCATCATATGTGCTTTTAGAATTGCATTTGATAATTTCTTAAGCGGTTTTGGTTGCAAGAAAAACAATTGGTCGGTGATATTATCCGGATAAGCATGCCCCGTCGAAACCAAAGGAGTATTTCTTTTTTTCACATAACTCATCACCGCAAGCGCAATAAATTCCGCGGTCTGTAAATGGATTACATCTGGCTGAAATTCATCCAGCACTTTTTTCACTTCCACCCAAGGATTCACCGTCCACCAAATACCATTCTTATAAGTCAAACGTGGTAATGGCATACCCAAAAATTCCGGATTCTCTGGCACTGGGTTAATTTGATCAGGATAAAAAGGAAATCGAATTGAAGATAAATGAGCAGTCTTCACTCCAGTTTTTTCATCGATTTCTTCATAATATTCACCCGTAAAACTTGGTGCAATCACCAAAATTTCATGACCAGCTTGCGCTAAACCATTGGCTAAATTATGCGCAAAGACCGCCACCCCATTCGTCATCGGATAATAAATATCAGAAGCAATTGCAATTTTCATAATCTCTATTATATAACACTTTTAGTATCTGTTATAATTAAGCTATGGGTAAAAAATCAAAACCAAAGCAAACTTCTTCCGTCGCCGTCAATCGACGTGCGAGTTTTGATTATCATCTCGGTGATAAAATCATCTGCGGCATGAGTCTGACCGGACCAGAAGTCCGCCTAATTCGTGATCACCACGTCCAGCTGAAAGGCGCTTTTGTCACTATTAAGGATGGTGAACTCTGGCTAAATAACCTTACGCTAGGCGCCGAAACTGCCCGCAATATCCGTCTGCTTGTTACCAATAAACAACTTCATTCACTCGAAAAATCCAAACAACTCGGCAATACTATCGTACCAACTAAATTGTTCGGCGGCGGCCGTTATATTAAAATCGAAGTCTCCCTCGCTACTGGTAAAAAACGTTATGACAAGCGCGTTTCGATTAAAAATCGCGACCTCAATCGCGAAGCAAGGAAACGCTTACATGTCTAAAATTCGTCTTTTTTCCTGGAACGTGAATGGCCTGCGGGCCGTCCTTAAAAAACAAGCCATCCAAAATTTTCTTAACACCGAAGATCCAGATTTTTGTTGTTTCCAAGAAGTTAAAGCTAAACCCGAGCAAGTTGAAAAAGAAATTTTAAATACTCCACTGGAAAATTATCAATTAAACTGGAATTCTGCAGAACGTGCAGGCTATTCCGGCACTATGACCATTGCAAAAACTAATTTACCAACTCTATCTACCGAAACTAATCTTTCCGAATACTTTAAAAGTCCCGATTTCGATCAAGCAAAATCAGAACTTCTCGAAAATGATGGTTTCGGTTCACCGTTTTCTGAAGGCCGTGTCCTCACACTTGAAGCCGAAAATTTCTATCTAGTTAATGTTTACACGCCAAATTCCAAAACCGATTTATCGCGGCTCAAACTACGTCACGAACTTTGGGATCCGCTCTTTTTGGCTTATTTAAAGCATCTCGAAAAAACTAAACCCGTGGTAGTCTGCGGCGACTTTAATGCCGCACACCAAGAAATTGATCTCGCACGTCCGAAACAAAATACCAAAAACGCTGGCTTCACCACCGAAGAGCGTCAAGGTATTTCCGAGATTCTAAAACAAGATTTCATTGATACTTTCCGCACACTAAATCCCGACACTGCTCGTTATACTTGGTGGTCACACTGGGGAAAAGCGCGCGAGAATAATATCGGTTGGCGTATTGATTATTTTTTCATCTCCAAGTCGCTCGAAAAAAATCTCGAAACTGCTGAAATTTATGAATCCATTCTCGGATCTGACCACTGCCCAATTTCTATCACCCTAAATTTTTAACATTTTGAATCCCAATAATATGAATCCAAATAACTTCACCTACTGGCATAAACTTATCGGTAACGAAGACCACAATATTTTATGGAATATTCCCACTCAAAAATCTGGTCGTCTTTCGGTTTTTGGTGGTAATAGTGAAAACTTTTTAAGTGAAATTCGCACCACCGAGTTTCTCGAAAAATTACCGCTTAAAACTCTTAAACTATTTTTGCCAGATACTCTTCAAAGCAAACTTCCGGTGATTAATTACATCGATTTTTTAAAATCCACCCCTTCCGGATCATTCGATCATCACGAAAAACTCACCGAAAGTTTTCTCTCTGCTGATACGGTTTTTCTTTCCGGTAATTTTTCCAAAAATTCCACCACTTCCATCGCCGTTAACGAAGCCCTAAAATCACTTCACGAAAATCAAGTGGTAGTAGCCTGTCGTGATGCTATTGAAATTATTACCAATAATGCTGAGGAAAATCTCCAACACGAAAATCTCATTTTACTTACCACGATGCCGCAGCTCCAAAAACTTTTTCAGGCTGTTTATTTTCCTAAAATGCTCCTGCTTTCCATGCCGCTCACATCCGTGATTGAGACTTTACATAAATTTACCATTAGCTACCCACTTACTCTCATCACTCTGCACAGCGACCAAATTATTATGGTCAAAGCTGGCGAAATCTACACTATTCGCCTCGATCACACCAATTTCACTCCGCTTTCTCTCTGGACCGGCATGCTTCCCGCCAAAATTGCCGCCCTTGCCACTTGGAATCCGCAAGCTCTTCTCGACGCCGTCACAGCCAGTATTAGCTGGGACATTCGTCAAATTTAAGGCCCCATTACCAATATCAACTGGGATATTCGACAAATCTAAACCTCATCACCACTAATATCAACTGCGATATTCGTCGAATCTAATTACAAAAATATGTTAAAATAAGCATAAGCATTTCTATAATATTTTAATTTCAGGGTGGAAAAACTATGTCGAACAAAGTAATGATTATTGGAACAGGGAACGTTGGTGCCAGTATTGGCTTTTCTTTGGTTTCTTCCCATAACGCCATCAATGAACTAGTTCTTATCGATCAAGACCAAGCCGATGCCGAGGGCGAAGCGATGGACCTTCGTGATACCTTAGCGGTTTCGCCAAATTTCATGAAAATTCATGCCGGCTCCTACGAAAAGGACAGCAAAGATACCGACCTGGTAATTATTACCGCTGGCGCCGCTCAGAAAAAAGGCGGTGAAACCCGCACCGAACTCCTTGCCCGTAACGCCAAAATTGTCAAAGAAATTGTCGAAAATCTCGTAAAAAATGGCTTTCAAGGTATTTTTCTCATGGTCACCAATCCCGTCGATGTTTTATCCTACCTCGTCATGGAATATTCTGGTTTTCCAAGTCACAAAGTTATCGGCTCCGGCACCGTTCTCGATTCCGCCCGCCTAAAATATAACGTAGCTAATCGTCTCGGCATTTCACCAAAATCCGTTCACGCCTATCAAGTGGGCGAACATGGCGACAGCGAATTTGCTCTCTGGTCAAATGCTAATATCGGTGGTCAACCAATCACTGATTTAATCTCAGCTTCTGAACTCAAAAATATTGAAACTGATACCAAGAATCAGGCCTACGAAATTATTAACAAAAAAGGTGCCACCTATTATGGCATCGGTGCCTGTGTTACCCGTATAGTCAACTGTATTTTTAATGACGAAAATCGTGTCTTGCCAGTTTCTACTTACGATAATTTTTCCGATTGCTTCTTCGGTTTTCCTACCATCGTTGGCCGCAAAGGAATTGTGCGCCGTCTCGATACTGAACTTACTGAGATGGAAGCCATTCGGATGCAATCTTCCATCAATGTAATCAAGCGCTCTCTACGCGAAATCTCCTAGAAAATCAAACGTTCTCTGCGCGAAGTCCTCTAGTAATCAAACGTTCTCTGCGCGAAGTCCTCTAGCCTTATGGTAAAATTAAACCATGAGGAAATTCTTTTTAAGGTTTATTTTATTGCTATCAGTTTTTACTATTATTTTAGTTCCTGCCGAACCGACTTTTGCGCGTAAAAAACACAACAGTTCAAACAGCGAAAATTCCGCCGTTAACGATTTTACTTTCAAAAAATTCCATGCCGATTATGAGCTAACCAAAAACGCCGAAGGTTACTCCAAGCTTGATGTAACCGAAACCTTAGTTGCAAACTTTACCCACGAGAACACCAATCATGGTATCGTGCGCGTAATCCCAATTTTCAATCAAGCCGGCAGAAACCAAATTATTGACGATCCATACGCCTTCAAGGCCACCGTTACTCGCAATGGTCAATCGGAAAAATTTGAATCCAGCGTTTCCGATTCTAATATTAAACTCAAAATCGGTGATGCTGACGCTTATGTCTCCGGCGAACAAACCTACGTGATTAAATATAGCTTTGATAACGTAGTCACCGCTTTCAAAGACGTCGCAAATTCTTCAATCTCCGGCGCCTATCAAGAGCTCTACTGGAATATTAATGGTGTCGACTGGAAACAGCCTTTCGAGCAAGTTTCCGGCACTCTTCACTTCTCCGATGAAATTGCTAGCACTATTTTTGGCAACCCAATCTGTTATTCGGGGGCTTATCGCTCCAATGACACCGATAAATGCCAGATTGAAAAAGCCAAAAATTCCATCACTTTTTCCGCCAACAACCTTAAAGCCGGTGAAGGTGCAACCTTCGTCATTGCAATCAAGGCCGACACCTTCAAAATTCGTCCACCGAAATATAATTACATTGCCGTAGCAGTCTGTATTATTCTCGGGATTTTCGCTTTCTTTACAACTTTCAGCATCATTCGCAACTATCAAAAACATGTTCGCGAAAAGCATCAACACTATAAGAGTTTAATCCGCGTTCCGGAGTACCAACCTCGAAAAGATCTCACCGTTGGTCAAGCTGGTTTCTTTAGTTTCACTCCACTCAATCAAAAGACTGCCACCGTGCTTAGTCTAGCCGTCCATAAGAAAATTGGCATCATTAAAAATCCAATTGAAAAAAATTTTCTCGGTTTCAATAAGAAACAATCTTGGTCAGTCAAAATTCTAAATACCGACAATCTCAGTTCCGAAGAAAAATCCATGCTTCGTGTCTTAGCCCAATCTTCTACTCTGCCTGAAGTCGGCGAAGTCTTCAAGCTCAAACAAAATAATTCTTACTCGGTCAACCAACTTATTATGAGTTATGACACGAATATTAAGCTTGATATCGCCGAAAAAGGTTTAACCGAGGACAATAAAAGAGCCGGTATAATGGGCGTTCTCGATAGTATCATTGGTGTGCATTTTATTATCATTTTTGGCGGTATGCTCTTTGGTATCGCCTCATTCTTCCCATTCTTCCCGAAGCTCCTTTCTTGGCTCCTACGCATCGCCGATCGAACCATTCATATCACCTCTTTCTATATTTATAAGCCAGAACTTTTCATCTTAGCTGCCGCTATTTTCATCGGTACCTCCATTGCTGCTTCTACTTATAACCATTTTGCTAGAAAATATCGCGATTTCACTAACGCCGGGCTCGACATTGTAGTTTATATGCAGGGCCTCAAAGATTATATTAATCTTGCCGAAAGTGAACGTATCAATTTCCTTCAAAACGTCAAAGATGTCGATACTTCTCCAGAGGGAATCGTTCATCTTTACGAGGAACTTCTACCTTATGCTGCGCTCTTCGGCCTTGAAAAAACCTGGATTAAGAATCTCGACAAATACTACGAGGAGCTTGGCACCGATTACACTATTCCAACCTGGTATGCTCTATCGTATGCCGATTTTGGCAGCTTTACCTCCAGTATTTCCAGCTCATCCTCAACCTATTCCACTAGTAGCAGTAGTGGCGGTTCTGGCTACTCCAGTGGCGGTGGATTCTCCGGCGGCGGTGGCGGCGGTGGCGGCGGTGGCGGCTGGTAAAAACTAAAGCCCCATGGCGGCGGCTGGGAAAAGCTAAAGCCTCAAAACTTCAAGTAAAAAAATATCAGCTTCGTAGCTGATATTTTTTATTCTCATTCAATATCCCAAAAGTCACAACCTCTAAGATATCCAATCATCCAGACTTTGATTAATAATTAACTATTCGATTTCTGGTAACTTATCAATAATCTTATTCTTTAGAATCTTAATTATCACGTTTCGATAAAGCCAACGCGACATATTCTCAACCGTCATCATCAGTGGCACCGTAATAATTAAAATCGCACCGAAGATTACCCACTCAATCATCGATAAATTAATATGCACGCTAAATAAACCTTGTAAGAAAATCATACAGAATAACATGCCGAAGGTACAACCACTCACAATTAATTTCTTCCAGATATTATCATATGGCATACAAATTCGCGCGAGATAGGTAATCCCTACCACTTCCCAACCTAAGACACAAAGCATCCCCAGCTGTTCGCGCGTGAGCCCCAGCCAAAGTCTCAAATTAATTAACGCCAATACGATCACCACATTAGTTAGCGCCGCTGGAATGGCTTTTTTCAAGATATTAATCATAAAATTCCCCCGAATTAAATCCTTATTCGGAATTTGCGCCAAGAAGAAACTTGGCACACCGATCGTAAACATCGTGACTAATGAAACCTGGGTCGGCAAAAGCGGATACATGAAGCCAAAACCAATCGAGAGTAGTGCCACGATAAACGAAAAAACATTTTTCACTAAGAATAACGAACCTGAACGCTCTAGGTTATTTACTACTCGACGCCCCTCATCTACAATCTGCGGCATCCGTGAAAAATCCGAATCTAGTAGCACCAATTGCGCCACTTGTGAGGCCGCCTGTGAACCTGAGGCCATTGCCACCGAACAATCCGCGTCTTTTAAGGCTAAGATGTCGTTCACCCCATCTCCGGTCATCGCTACGGTATGTCCCGCCTTCTGTAAAATTTTCACCATCTTCCGTTTTTCTTCTGGCTTTACGCGTCCAAAAACCGTGTTTTCTAAGACAATTTTCTTAAAATCACGCCTCTCTGGTAAATTCGAAAGGTCAACAAATTTCTTCGCATTTTTAATCCCCGCTTTTTCCGCCACAATTGAAACGGTCTCAGCATTATCTCCAGAGATTACTTTTACTTCCACGCCCTGTTTTGCAAAATAATCAAAAGTACGCTTCGCTGATTCACGAATTTCATTCATTAAAAGCACAATATTAATCGGCTTAATCGGTGAAATCTCCCGCTCGCCCGAAGCAAGTAATTCAATATCTTTTTGCTTCGTCACTTCACCAAAAATCAAAACCCGATACCCCTGCTTGGTGAATTTTTGGATGGTTTTTTCGTACTTTTTCAGGTCATCCTTTAGGACAAATTCCGGCGCACCGATCAAAAAAGTTTTATCCTTAAATTGCACGCCACTATATTTATGCTTCGAAGAAAAACCGATGATTTGCTGCACCAAATTCTTATCGAACTTCGCCCCCTTCGCGGCTCGCTCTTCGGCAAACTTTTTCAGCGCCTTCATCGTATCATTATCAGCTTCCTCCGCCATCATTGTTCGCCAAAAACCTACATCTAGATTATCTTTTACTTCGGATCCGTTCATTTCATAGACGCCACTCACGCTCATTTTATCGTTCGTAATGGTGCCGGTTTTATCCACGCACAAAACATCCACGCGTGCCAAAGTTTCGATACAATGCATATCGTGTACCAAAACTTTTTTCTGTGCCAAACGCACTGCCGACAAAACCAATGTCACGGAAGAAAGTAAGAACAACCCCTCAGGAATCATCCCCACTATCGCCGCAATCATCGCCTGAATGCTCATTTTTATCGGCGCGGCATGAATAAGATATTGTTGACCAAACATCAATAAGCCGATCGGAATAATCAAAATTCCTGCCAGTCTCACGAAATTATTTAGTGATTTTAAAATCTCCGATTGCTCAGTAGTTTTAATAGCCTTCGCCTTGAGGGTTAGTTGTGAAATATACGATTCCGCACCTACACGAGTTAATCTCGCGTAACATTTACCCGAAACCACAAAACTACCAGACATCAATTCGTCTCCAGTAGTCTTTTTAATTTCATCCGACTCACCAGTCAGCAGCGCCTCGTTTACCAGAATTTCACCCGAAACCACCACCGCATCTGCCGGAATTTGCGCCCCCGCTTCCAAAATAACGATGTCATCTAACACTAACTTATGTGTCCAAATTTCTTGCTCCTTAGCCTCTCGTACTACCTTGATTTTTGGCGTATTCAGCACGCTTAGTTTATCCAAAATTTGCTTCGCGCGTAATTCCTGCAAAATACCGATTAAGGAGTTGATGAAAATCAGCGGCAAAAAACTCATGTCTTTATACGCGCGCACCAAGAATAGCAAAGTCGCTAAAAACAAAAAAACAAAGTTAAAGTAGGTCAGGGAATTACTGCGTACAATCTCACCAATGGTTTTCGTCGGCGCCTGAACCGCAGTATTCACCTGGTCTTTTTTAACACGCTCATTTACTTCTTCCTGGCTAAGCCCTTGAATCCTACCTAAATCCTGCTTATTTTTTATCACTTTTATCTTTTCTTTCCGGAATTTCCATTTTTAATTTTGGTGTTTTCGGTATTTTTACCTCTATATTTTCATGCTTAATTTTTTTATCGTTTTTGATTTTATTATTTTGTAAAAAAATTTTCTTTATAAATATCATCAGCCAAATTGCCCCCACCACTAGAAGCGTCAAACAAATATTTCTCAGTACAAGATTAGTTCTTACATCTGGCTTAAATTGAAATTTCTTATAAAAATTACTTTCAACTTTATATTTTTCTTCTTCCAGATCCAAAATTTCTGCTTCCAGTGCATGAATTTTTTCTTCCGTCTCACGCACTGGATTTTGTTCGAACTCCGATTTTAGTTTTTTCACCGCTTCCGTTTTTTCATTTAGCTGACTCTGAATAATTTCTTTCGATTGCCCCACATAATTTCGCACAGGATTATTTTCGTTATCAATTTTGATCTGTTTGCTAAACAAAAAAAGGCCCAAACAGCCAGCCATCAGGATTACCATCGAAATGATATTTTTTATTTGTTTATTCACCTAAAAATCTTTCTGTTATTTTATGCAATTTAAAATATCTATCTCTTATTTTAGCACAAAAAGAATAATAATTAAAAACCACCTCACCTCTTGATTCTTTTTAGTTTTTGATGTGTAATAACACCAAATAACGGAGCGCGCCTAGTGGAAGGACTTACCTATAAATATTATAAAAAGAATAAAAGTAAAAATATTTACCTAATCATCCATGGCGGTGGGCCAGTCGGTGTAGAGACAGATTTTATCTCCGCCATTTTCGACACAATCGCTAAAACCCATAACAGTGCGCTATGTTTCAATTTTCCATATTGTGAACGCATGGAAGAAAGCTCTAGTGGCCCTGATCTATTAGAAGAAATATCAACTCTCAAACAAGTCATTGATTTTGTTCACACAGAAGGATATAACCGTATCACGATTATTGCCAAATCACTAGGCGGAATCATTTCTAGTTATTATTTTGCAAAATATCCAAACAAATCCATAGATCTCATTATCTTAGGCTATATCCCAAACGAAATAAAGCAAAACGCAATTTCAGAGAACCTAAAACTTATTATACAAGGTGAAAATGACCGCTTTGCAACGCCATCCGAAGTACAAAAAATTGTCGGCAGTAAAGTAGCTGTAATTGAAATAAAAAATGCCGACCATAGTTATCAAGATCACAATAAAAAGCCGATTTATCAAAAAGAAGTACTTAATCATCTAGTTAATTGGATTTAATTTCTATCAAATAAGCTGGCCATCAACCATTTTACTACTCTTTAATGCCACTATATAGGTGTTATAATAAGACAATAATGTTCGGCTATTTAGATGAATCTGGAGCACCAGGCGTAGCATCACATAATAAAGATTGCTTAACAGTAAGTCTTGTTTTATTTAGTTCCGAAAAATCAAAAAATCAAAGCATATCTGAAATTGAAAAACTATGTAAATCACTACGTTTACCAGACAATTACGAGTTTCACTGCAGTAGTAATTCAACTAAGCCACAACTGGCATTTTTAAGACTGCTCTCAAATTTAAATTTTATTTTTATCACCATTGTTATTCATAAAAATGATTTTAAAAAGACAGCATCGTTTACCCGCATGTCCGAACTAATAGTTAATATAATTGAAAAACATTTTCCAATAATAAAAATTGAAATGGATTCTAATCCAATTCTTTACGCCGAGCTTCGTAAAAGAATCCGCGAAAAGAATCTAAAAAATATTAAGGTTCGCGAGAGAAATTCTAGAAGCAGTAGACTAATCCAAGTCGCCGATTACGTCGTAAATATATCCACAAAGAAAGCAAAAAACACTCAAAAATCCTGTGAATTATATAAGTTTATTAAAGATAAAGAACTAATTTTTCTCGAAATAAATGACTAAAAGAAAAAATCCCAAAAAGGGATTTTTGCTGCCGCGACCTGCATAAGATCTTCACCATTATGCCGCAGGGATAAACCAACTACTTACCAGCCGCTGCTTTGAATAGATTATATCACATTAAACACACATTGCAAACAAAAAGTGTATTTTTTAAATACACTTGGTGGGCGAAGTGGGAATCGAACCCACACTCCATTGCTGGAACTAGATTTTGAGTCTGGCGCGTCTACCAATTCCGCCATTCGCCCATAGAGAAATTTTATCATATTTATAGAGTATTTCCAATAACTCTGTTATAATATTTTTATGAATTCTGTAACTGGTGGGCAATCTACAGAGGATAAGCAACGTCAAACCGTCGCCGATCTCGCTCGAAAAAAAGTCATGGAAGCCTTTCACCAAGGTGAACATTCTGTTGCCAACCAAAATCTGGCCAACGTCGCACCTACGCGCGTGATTTCTTCTACTGAATATAATCAAAAACTCGCAAGCACTCCACCAGTTACCACTGCTAACTCGACCACAAATAAGCAATCGAAAAACTCTTTATTTAATTTAATTTCCAAGGCACAGAAAAAACTAAAAGATCTCACTCAAACTACCGAAACTTACGCCAAAAATTCTTTCAAACATCCCCCTACAGGAACTTCAAATCCACAAACTTCCACTGGCGCCACATATAATCAATCCTCATCCGCTGCATCCAGCCAGTCACCATCCACCGATCGCCCAGTTTATCAAAATTTTGCCACCCAAAAATCTTCTGCCACGGGTAATCCTTTCCGCCGCACTTATCAAATTCAAACCAGCGCCAATCGTTACAATCCTTATCAAAACCAAAGTTCAATTAGCCAAAATTTTAGCAGTCAAACACCAACCAATTTAGGCGGTACCACAGGGAATTATGCGGCCGCCCATCAAACCTACGCCGTACAGCCCAACACACAATATAGCGCGCAAAATAGCCCACAGTATAATTACCAAGCCCAACCTACCAGCGGTGAAATCGGCTCACTTAAGCAAGCCCCGATCAATATGAATCAAAAAGTGGATTGGCAAAATTATCACAGTGCCTGGCAGAATTATTATCAAAAATACTACAGTGAATATTATGCTAAAGCCGCCAAATCATACGTAGAGACCGAAAAAACTGAGCTAAATAATCAGTACGAAAAACGCAACCAAATCGGCCAACTAGCTCTCGATAGTCAAAAGCGTCTAATCGAAAATCTCAAAAACCCAAAACCGAAAAATCCTGAAACTAGCGAAAAATTTTCCGAAGACACCCAAGCCAAAACTACCGAAACTCCCCCTTCACTCGAATCAATTCATATTAAAACCATCGAAGCTACATTAAAAGAACGCATCCAGAAAAAAGCCAGTAGCAGTTTCCAGCTCTCTAAAAAACATCGCAAATTCATCCCGATTTTCGCCGGAGTTTTCACCGTACTTTTCATCCTGTTCTTGCAATATAACCGCCTAATCTTCGCTCCGATTATGGCCTATATTGCTCCCGGAAATTCTAATGACACCGAAATCACCGCCATTGATCCGACTATTACTGCCGCCCCGACCGCCGAGCCAAAACTCATTATTCCGAAACTCAATGTCGATGTTCCAGCGCACTTTAATATCGCCAACGACACTGCCACTATTGATAACGCAATGAATCATGGTGTAGCTCAATTTAAAATTCCTGGCGCCAATGCACTGCCAGGTCAAGTCGGCAACCTCGTGATTTCTGGTCACTCCGCCGGTGATATTTATAGTAACAATCAATACAAATTTATCTTCTCCGGCCTCGAACGTCTGCAGGATAATGACCTTATCTACGTCAATTACAATTCGGTTCGTTACACCTATAAAGTTATAAAGAAACAAACCGTCGAACCAACTGATGTAGCCGCATTAGTTTACCCAACCAGTAAACCAATTCTCACTCTCATTACTTGTACGCCACTCGGCTCCGACCGTTACCGCCTATTGGTGACCGCCGAACAAGTTAGTCCAACCTACGAAGAAAAAGCCGTTAGTACCCCAACTTCTACCGATTCTACTACCGCTTTACCAGGGAATAATACCTCCTCCAAAATGCCGGCCAACGAAAAGTCATTCTTTCAAAAAATCTGGGGCTTCCTCACCAATAATCATTAAAGGCCAATCAAAAAATAGACTCCACCACGGGTCTATTTTTTAACATTAATTTATGTTTAGTTAAACCAAAAAAGAGGCCCCATTCCATAAAAATCTCAGCCTCAAGTTCACGAATCTTCTTATCATAAAAAATAGACCTGCCTACAGGTCTATTTTTGCTTAATCTTAGAATAATTTATCACGCTTAATCTGTAAGCCATTATCGCTCGCCCCCACATAGTAAAGGTAACGATTATTATGATTAATCACCGCATCGAAACCATTAGCTACATTTTCCAAAATCGTGCGCTGATTATCATGATCAAAATCATAAACTTGCATCTTACCATCCACCACATCGAACATCAAATAATAATCCAATTGCCTGATCGTATTATTATTATGTTCGAATTGCAAAAGCTCCATCAATTCCAAATTCACCAGCATTACTTTTTTATCGCTCACCCCCATAAAGAATTCACCATTCGCGGAAGTATAAAAATCCGACGGCGCCGCCTCCAAAGTTTTCTCCATGGCCAAATTCAAACTAGTATTTTCACTATCATGATTTGGATAATCATCCGTATTGTAAATCCGGAGATCTTGCCCGATTACCGTATTGAGGTATTTTTCACCATAAAATTCGGTTAGATTGACAAAAATATGACTCAATTCCACCGCTTCATCGACTTCATCAATCTTAATTTCACCTGTATCTTTCAATTTATAAATGCCAATCACGAATTTTTTCTCCGCATTCAGCTTCTTCACAAAAGCTAGTTCCGAACCGTACATCGAAAACTTCGCCACCTCCGACACCATCGTTTCGTAAATAACTTTATCATTCAAATTTACTTCACGAATTTTGCCATCAATCAACATCATTAGACGCGTAGCTTGTCCATCTGAAATTTGCACTTCCGAAATGAGATAACTATTTTTTGCCTTCTCCGCCTTAGTAAAATCCTCAGCCTCTTTAATCTCCAGCTTCTTTTCTTGCACAATTTTCTCAATATCCTTATCCAGGAAACCACTGACCGCCTTAGTTAAATTCACGCTCTTCGCGGCTTCCTTAAAATTCAATAGCAACCATTCCGAATTTTCACCGGAAACCAAATTCACCACCGCTTTTTCACTATTTTCGTTCCAGATAATTTTCTTCAAGCTACCCGTGAATTTGCCATTTATCACAAAACTCGAAACGCTCGTTATATCAAATTCCGAAGTCGTAATATCACCCTCCAGATTTGTCACATATTTAAATTTTGGTGATTCTTTCAAACCATACAAAATCGCTCGGTGGTTCGTCGCCGTCTCAAAAAAGCTCAAATCTTTTTCCGTCGCCAAAACTTCCGTCTCGCGCGATTGCTTAAACAAACGTGGATATTTCAAACGCAAAAGTTTGCCAGAAGTAATCGAAATTTTTTTACTCCAGGTATCATAACCATCCTTTCTCAAAACAATTTCATGCTCACCAGCTGAAAGTAGTTTCGAAATATTCGTCTCCGCAATTTCACGACCATCCGCTATCACCTTAGCCCCAGTTGGTAAAGATTCCGCCTGCACCATGCCGTATTGCTCAAACTCTAATTTACGATTCAAGCGCCAGCCCTTCACTACCGCCACCAAAACAAACACCATAAAAATCACAGCAATAAACGAAATTACGTCTACTATAACTACGCGAATTAATTGATTTCGCTTTTCTTTATCAAAGTCCATATTGTCAACATTATAACACACCAACCTCTATCAAAAAATCAAACATAATCACTATTGATTTGCATAAGTATTATTATTATAATTAAACAAAATAAGCGAGGAAAAATGGAAAGAAATTTAACGAATCAGCGCGTTCAGAGTCGTGCCACCCATATTACTGTTAGAAACTCTGGCACCCTTAATCGTCATTTCGTTAAAGCTCCTCGCAAAATTGTCTTTTCTGAGGATTCTGATGATTCTGATGAATTTTCCGACGCCTCAGATATTCGCACCCCAGCCACCCCTGTAGCGTCAGCTCAATCCACCCCAACCTCATACGCCACACCAGCTCCTGCCCCAACCGCGAAAAAAATAACCATTTCTTTTGATTCACTTCGCGAATCGCTCAAAAATAATGCAACCATGCGTCCTACTTCTAACACCCCAGCCACTTCCGTCCCGAAGCCTCGTCCTACCACTTCTCACATCCAAATTTCTACTCCGTTAGATTTTTCTGCGCCAACTCCAGTCACTACTCCGTTAGATTTTTCTGCACCAGCCCCAGTCGCTTCACCACTTGATTTTTCTGCACCAGCCCCAGTCGCGAAGCCTACTCCTGTTTCCATTCCACGTCCCCTTAATATTCCAGAGCCAACATCTACCCCGATAAGCTTTACGACTCCGATTACACCAGTTGCGCCAGCCCCATTCACTACACCAGTGGCACCAGTTGCGCCAGCCATTCCAGAAGCTCAACCAACTCCAGTTCGTCCAGTGCGCGTAGCTAAAACTCGCTCCACAATCGCACCACTGCAGTCTCTTGCCGAACGTCGCCGTGAAGCCGACACTATCTCGCATTTCTCCGCCAAAAAACTCACGAACCGTGCTCGTCAAAATTCTAAAGCCCTAATGTCCGCTATGAAAGAGGAGACGAAACCAAAATCCGCTCCAATCATGATTAAGAAACCAAAGGTTTCTAAAAAACATCTCATCTTTGCTGTTGCTAGCTCGATTTGCTGCATGGGCGTACTCTATGCCACTCTTAAATTTAGCATGCCAGACATTAGCGCCAAGGTCGCTGCCGCCCAAAACGGTGCCTCCTATCCGTCTTTTGTGCCACGCGATTTTATTGCCAGCGGTGCCTCTTTCCAGAAAAATACTTTTACTCTTGAATTTGTTGGCCCAAACAAGACCCATTTCACCCTTGACCAAGAAAAACTCCCTTGGGATAGCAATGCCTTATTAAATAACTACGTCAAGCCAACCTGGGGCGAACAGTATGATACAATTCGTGAACAAGGCCTCACGATCTACATGTATCAATCCAACGCTGCTTGGGTAAATGGCGGCACGGTATATAAGCTCAATACCACCTCTGGTAGCCTCAGTAAAAAACAGTTGAAAAACATCATCACCTCACTCTAAAGTATCCAAATCAAATAGAATCTACTATTAATCAGAAACTCAAATGCTCAATCCACCCAGAATCTCAGCTTTCAGGCTGAGTTTTTCTTCTCTTATCAGTAGTGGTATAATTAAGCCATTATGAATAAGGAAATTAGAACTCGTTTTGCACCCAGCCCTACCGGCTATATTCACATCGGCAATGTTCGCAGTGCCATTTATCCATATCTGATCGCCAGACAAAATCACGGTCAGTTTATTTTGCGCATTGAAGATACTGATCAAAGTCGCTTCGTAGAAGGTGCTGCCGAGTTAGTTTTCGATACTCTTAAATGGCTCGGGCTAAACTGGGACGAAGGTCCAATGGTGGGCGGTCCAGACGAGCCTTATTATCAAACCGAACGCAAGGATATTTATTTAGCTTGGGCTAAAAAACTACTCGAAAAAGGTCTAGCTTATGCTGATGATACACCTTCCGAAAAAATCGAAGAGTATAAAAAACTCGATAACGAGCAAAAAAATCCTTATCTTTACCGCAATCATCGCCCAGTCAATCCACCAGAATGGCGCGAAGGCCTGCCAATTCGCTTTAAGACCACTCCGAAGCATTACGAGTGGCACGACGAAGTGATGGGTGACATGCAAACTGGCCCAGAGGTTCTCGATGATATTATCCTGATCAAAAAAGACGGTCTTCCTACCTATAATTTCGCTCACATCGTCGATGATACCTTAATGAAGATTACTTACATTACTCGCGGCGTCGAATATCTTTCCAGCACCCCAAATTATCTTGCCCTCTACGACGCTCTAGAAATTCCTCGTCATCTTTTCGTCTCCATGCCGCATATTCTGGCTCCTACCGGCAACAAAAAGCTCGGTAAACGTGATGGCGCCAAATCTGTCACCGAATATCGTGATGATGGTTTTCTCCCAGAAGCCATGCTAAACTATCTCGCCTGCCTCGGTTGGAATGATGGCACTGAACAAGAAATTTACTCAATCGACGAAATGATCGAAAAATTTGAAATTTCTCGCATCCAAAACTCCGGCGCCCGTTTCGACGAAACTAAAATTCTCTGGATGAATGGTCAATGGATTCGCAAAATTGCCGATGAACAGGGAATTAACGCACTCTACGCCAAAACCTGCCTTACTTCTGGTTCTGAAGATTTCTCCCGCTACCAAATTTTCAAACCACTGAATTTCTGGCCAGAATCCGCCGACCAAGAGACCGATGAGTACAAAAAATCTGTGCTCAGTATCATCTATGACCGTTTGAAGACTCTCTCTGATCTCCGTACCATGACCACCTACTTCTTCGAAGAACCAACCATTGATCTTGATTTAATTTATAATAATAAATTCCTCAAGAAACTTTCCGAAACTGAATATCGCGAATTATTACGCCTTACTATCGAGAAATTATCAGAGGTCGAAGAGAACAATTGGACCGATGATAATCTTCAAGCGAAACTTAATGAGTTACTCGCTGCCACCGGCAAAAAACCTGCCGAATATTTCAGCTTAATTCGTATCGCCGTCAGCTTTGCACCATTTAGCCCAGCCCTCCATCAAACTTTGCGTGTGCTTGGCAAAAATCGCACCCTAGCTCGCCTGAACCGCGTCCACACCGCAATCTCTCACGATTAAATCTACCCAAAATAAGACCCGTTCATCTTAAAAATTCAGTGAGCGGGTTTTTATTTGCATTTTTTTAAGCTAAAATACTTCATATCTTTACAAGCCTCAAAGGCTTTGCCATAATAGTAGAAAAGGAGTCGTTTATGGCAAAATTTTATCAAAATACGGGGGAACCAAACAGCAAAATGAATTGGGTTTCCGAAAGAGACAATCCAGACACCACGAACGATTCCTGGGATTCTGGTGCCTTCCAAAAAGACCTGCCAGACCACTATCAAAATTACGAAGAAAATGATCCATCCGACGACGATCACCTCGAAGACGAAGGTGACGAAAATGACCTCGGCGACATGTCCGATGAAGAATTTCGCCTCCGCAACCGCACCACCGACTCCGATACCGACCCACATCTTTTCGACCCCATCGATGACTCAGAATGGAATGACGCCAGTTTCGATTGCGACTAATCCCATAAATTGCTACGAGCTTACGTTATAGCTACACTTTTAAGATATAACGATCATTTCTCATGGCACATTAATCTATAACCCATCTAAGCTATTGCGGCCATATCCGAAAAATGTTATTATTATTTCACGGTTCCGTCGTCTAGTGGTCCAGGACGTCTGGTTCTCATCCAGAAAATCGCGGGTTCGAACCCCGCCGGAATCACCATTTTAAGAAAAGGCATTTATGTCTTTTTTTGTTTTATAA
>ERZ773031.334-NODE-334-length-25980-cov-3.056201_pt1 | contig 25980 bp, 19 predicted proteins | sample MGYA00511666_ERZ773031 | MGnify/ENA primary metagenome ERZ773031 (study PRJEB29015, sample SAMEA2738135) | human oral metagenome | biome: human oral; feature: human-associated habitat; material: saliva | place: China | collected 2250 ...
GCCAACAACAAATCAGCCGCCACCCCCGCAGAACACACCATCCCTGCCGAAAATAACACCGACTACCAAACAACCCTCCAGAATCTCAACAGCAAAAACACCACCACTACAGCCTCCAAAAAATTACTCCACCTAGCAATCTACCACCAAGCCTCGCCCCTGCTAGTACAACCTGACACCTGGAACTACCTAGACCCCAACGTCCAAAAAATCTACACAGAATGCGTAACACTATCCAACAACCAGCAGACCTTCCACCCCGAAAACTTCACAAACCCCCAGCTCGCTCAACTCCTCCTCGACACCACCGAAAACGACCTGCAACCACTCACCCCTGAAGACATCACACGAGAATTCAAAATCACCACAGAAATCCTCAAAAAAGCCCACCACGGCACTCGTCGTAAGCTCCAATTCTAAGAGCCAGAATCACCCCTGAAGTCACCGTAGTGACCTCTGGGGTGATTCTGATATTGGGACTAGATATAGAACTATGAGAAGTAACTAACCACCCCTACCGAGAGAACATGAATATGTCATCAGAAGGTATGAATATGCACCGCATGGAGGATGAAGGCTACAGTGGTGGCTCTTCCTCTGGCGGTGGTAGTAAATTTTTTGCTGGCTTGGCAATCTTTGCCCTGATTATTCTGACGAGTAGCGCTATCGTAGCGACCGTAGCAGTGGTTGCCTATTCGTATTACCACCTCACCCGGAAAAAGATGATGCAACCCTCTGAGGTGTTCCTCTACATGCTGGGTATTGCAGGTGTCGCTACTCTGCTCTGGTTCGTTTTGGACGCGCCTAAGAATATGCAGAAGACGCTTCAGCTAGTATTTGCTGATTCTCAGACGTATTTCATGCAACACAGTTGGTTGGAGCTTATTTTTGCGGTGACGACGCCGTTTACCCTGGTTGGGCTTGTTTTTGGTGCGCTTTTGGGGTGGCTCTTCTCCCTGAAAATTAAGGCGGACTGCAAGAAGTTCCCTGAGATTAAGCATCTGCCGTCCTACTGGATGAACGCTGACAACTTCAAGTATCAGAAGACTCCTCTGCAACGGTACCGTCGGAATCGTGTCGCTAAGAAGATTGAGGAAGGCGCCAACTATATCCTTCCTGATGAAAAATCTGGTCTGCCTGCTGGTACAGCCGCTGGAATCGACGAAGAGGCAGGTACCGCCTTCTTCATCCCTGCCGCTGAAATTCCTCGCCACGGGGCTGTGTGCGGTATTTCTGGCTCGGGTAAAACCAAGCTGATGGAAAACCTTATCAGAGGTAACGCGAAGCAAGGCATCACCAGCATTATCATCAATATGAAGGCTGATAGCGACCTTAGCCGGAAACTCACAAAGTATGCCTGGGAAGAAGGCATGAAGTTCTACCATTTCACCCAGGTGAACCCCTACAGCGGTAAATACGAAAATGATTGGAACCCCGCAGGTCAGGCATACATCGACCCCTTCGACGGGATGACACTGGAACAACGAGTCGATGTTGGTTTGGCTTTCCAGAAGTACCGAGAAGAGAGCGAAAAATACAAGAACGACGTGAAATGGACTCTTCAAGTCGTATTCAACGCCCTTGATGAGCTTGAAAAGTACATCAAAAAGCTGGAGGCTCAAGAAAAAGCTAACAAGGCAGAAGCGCAAAAACTTCAACTTGACCTCCGCCGCCACAGCCTGAAACCTTACCTGACTGCTGAAGAAATTCAAGACCTCAACCAGCGCATCAAACAACTTGAGGTGGAAGAAAGCAAGCTCATTCTTGCAGACCTGGCAGAATCAGGAATCGTCTGGGACGATGGAGACTTCCGCCGGTTCCACAGTGCACTCATGCACCCTGAAGCAATCCTCAAAGTGCTTCCCACCAACAGCATCAACGCTGATAACCTTATGCGGCGAATCCAAGAAGGCAAACACGGCAACACCCAAGAATCCTGGGCAACCCCTCGAAGCAACTTCAACGCCGTCATCAACTCCTCACTCGGAAGATGGATTGGTCGCCCCAAAAACGGTGAACCCTACATCAACCTTTACGACATCTGCCGCCCGGACGCCACCCCCGCCGTGGTGCTGTTCGACTTCAACGCAGACTCTGAGGAAGAAATCAGTGCTCGCTTCGGCAAAATCTTGACCGAGATGCTGACAGCCACTTCTGCCCGCCGCCGAAACACCAACCAGGACAGCAACATCGTCCAGGTATTCTTCGACGAGTTCCAGACCATCCCCCTGGCGAAGGTAGACGGTCTTCTCGAAAAAGCTAGAACCTCAAATATTGGTGTCCTGCTCGGACAGCAAACCCTCAAACAGCTCATCAAACGCAACAGTGAAGCGGAAGTCGAAGACCTTATCGACAAGGTCGGAACGATTATCGTCATGCACGGTATGAAAGGCACCGGTACCGCTGAGCTTATCTCGCGTGCACTCGGCACCAAGAAAGCTATCAAGTACGTCATGTACTCCAAACGCGAGTTGGTCTGGTGGAAAAACTTCATCCGCTGGGACGACGTTCGCCGATACGACACCAGCCAAACCGAGGTAGAAGTACCCCGCGTCGAGGCATCCGAGCTCATCGCCCTGCGAGGACCCAACCCCCAAAAGGGTGACTACTACACTGAAGCGATGATTATGCGTAAGACCCCCAAATGGTCAGCGGCACAGAACACCATGATTGAAGTCTTTGACGGCACCAAGGTACACGTCCTCCTGCCGAAACAAGTCATCGAAAAAGTCCCCCTCCAGCCGGACATCCCCCTCCCCGAGCACGCGTACCCCAAACAGCTCGCCAAGAAAGCAGGCTCTGCCGCCAAGTACCGTACCCGTCAGGTCAAAGCTTCTAAACCGGAACAAGCAGTACCCGCCCCTGCACCGAAACCGACACAGAAACCTTCTACCCCGCCCACCCCGAACAAAATCCGCAAACCTCAAATGCCTAAGCCCCCTGCCACGGCACCCAAAACAACTCCTGATATGGCGAAGGTAGAAAAACCCGCCCAAAAAACTCCGCGAGTAATCATCCCCCCGACAACCCAAAAGGAACCGGAACCTGCACCCCAACCCACCAAGAAGGAACGCAGTAAACCGAAACCCAGAGTCGTCGCAGGACCCATCTCGCAGAGCGTCCAGCAGAGAACCAACCAGCAAGTAACTAACCAACAGCAGGAGGAAACACCTCATGGCAATTAACAACTTCGGAGGAAACGCAAACACCCCCGACAAAAACGGCGAATACCGAGTAAACTCCGTACCCGCCGTCGAACAACCCTTCACCATCAAATCCAGCGTCCCCGACCAACACATCTACCTCGAAGCCGACGGCGGAGAAATCCTCCCCCTCTCCGCAGGCAAAGGAACCACCAAAACAGAACGCCGCAACAACCTCATCAAAAGCGGCAGTATCTTCGGATGGGCACTCCTCACCACAACCACCCTCGCAGTCATCGGCTCAATCGCCTCACCCTACCTACAACCCAAACCCCTCGACAAAGACCAACAAGCCGCATACACCATCAGCAAAATGGGCATCACCGGATTCAACAAAGAAGCCGGAGAAGACATCGCAGTAGGCTACGTCAAAGCATACCTCTCCATCAAAACCGACGACACCTCCGACCCCCAACTCAGCTGGTACCTCAACGGCGACTCCCTCGCCAACACCAACACCACCAGCGCCGCAGGCAACATCCGCACCTACACCTCCAACACCGCACAACAAGTCATCGGCACACCCCGCGTCGTAAGAATCATCCCCCAAACCGCCGAATACACAACCTACCGAGTCACCGCACTCGTCAAACCCTCCGCAACCGGAACCACCAACAACCTCAAAGAAGCCACCAAAACCCTCCAAACCAGCGAACTCAAACAAATCACCCTCTCCGTAGGCGTCGCATACTCCAACAAAACCGGACGCTACTACATCGCAACCCCCGCACCCACCATCCTCCCCTCACCCGTCATGGGACGCACCACCGACCTCAACCAACCCGCAAACCCCACCGGCGAAGCAATCCAACCCACCGCAGAAACCAACTCCGTCATCCAAGGCTTCATCAAAGCATTCACCATCGCAACACCCGAAAAACACTCCGACCTCGACCAATACGTCGTAGACACCAAAAAACTAACCCTCGCCACCGCAGGACTCGGAGGAACATACACCGTAAACACCAACACCATCAACTACACCCTCACCACCGACGACGGCGGAAAAACCCTCACCGCCAAAGTAACCTTCGACCTCACCGACGAAGTAGGCGGAACCACCGACACCACCAACAACGAAAACACCAAACAAACCATCACCTACCCCGGAACCTACACCATCAAACTCACCAAAGAAGGCAACGGCAAATACCTCGTATCCGAATTCTACCCCTGGCTCTACACCACCGACACCGGAAAAGCCACCCAATAACACAAACCCGATATACAAAACCCGAACAATACCCCCAACAGGAGAACACAAAATGCTACTACCCCAAACACTCACCCCCCTCGCCGCAGGCGGACTCAACACCATCACCAACCTCGCAATCGCAATCTTCATCGTCGTAACCGTCGTAGGCGTCGCAATCAACTCCGTCTCGTGGTACAAGAGCCGCGAAATGAAAGCACCCTTTGTCTTCCTCGCAATCTTCATCGTCTCGGGAGTCATCGTGGCGCTCGCTCTCTTGTTCGACCCGAACTCGCCGCTGTACGTGATGGGCACTAAGTTCATTCAGGATACGGCAACCCAGGCTGGTAACAGCTCCGCAGGATAGACCTCATGATGAGGGACTATCAGGATAAGCCCTAAAGCTTACCCAGGAAGAGTGGGTGGGAGGCAAACGCCACTCACCCACTCTTCTGCATCTTTGTTGATATGAACCTTACAAATAACTAACCAATCTCAGTAGGCAACCAACATAGTCGGAGTGACATTACATGGCGAACCCGCACAAGACCCCTTTGAAGGAGATTTTCAAGGGGAAGAAAGTCTCTAAGCTTCTCTCGGGCACCAACAACCCTCGGAAGCTTGATTTTCCGCAGAAAGCAATCGCTGACAACATTATTTTCTCTAAGACAGAGGCTTGGGCATTTTACAGAATGTCGTCTGCCCAATTTGATTTTGAATCAATCGACGCGAAATCTGCGTTGATGCGTCAAGCAAGTGAAGCGTACACCAGTATCTTGTCTGCCACTAAAGGTACTGAACCTATCGAAATTATGCCTTTCAGCATGGCTCACAAAATCTCGCCTGACGCTTTCCTTAGTACGTCGTTTCAGGAAAGCCAGAATCAGGTAAACCCTATGTATGCTACTCGCATGGTTGCTGAAGCTCAGATTGTGAAGGAACTAGGGTTCGTTCGCCGTGAATCCTATATTGGGGTAAATTTGGGCTCCCGGAAAAAACTCCAGAAATCGCGCAGTGATGAAGATTTTAGTGATGACGCTAAAAAAGAGACCCTTGAGGACGCACGGAAACTTTTCACAGAAGGTGCACTTGAGGCGCTTTCGTCTTTTCAAGACTATGCCCGTGTTCTGCTTGGCATCCAAACTGAAGAGCTCTCCGAGACGGAAGAACATAATGCGCGAGCAAAAGAGAACCAAATCCGTATGGTGCTTATGGGTAGCGCGTTGAAATGTGAGCCTTTGACACGTGGAGAGATTCTATTGGTCACCAAGTCAATGTTCCATCCGCTTGACCCGGTGCCGCCTCTGAAATTTGATGAGAAATCTGTGGTCGGTTCTGCTGATATTGCTTACGAGTACTCGCACCTCATCGACAGTAGCGACCCGTCCTGTTTGAAAATTACGCAAGAGAATGACGGTAAGACTAGCGTTGCATATATGGCTACATATACCGTGACGAACTTGCCTGAAGTCCTGGAATTCCCCCAGATGACTCCTTTCGCAGAGGTGGCAATTTCAGAAATTCCGACAGCCCGAATCTTTGCCCGCCTCACGATTCTGCCCCATCAGATGATGGGGAACTTCTTTGAAGGTGCAAGCCAGAAGGACGTGAATGAGGCGAAAGACTTTAAGGATGCAAGCCAGGAAATTCAAGAGTTTGGTCACAAGAAAGTGGAAGACCTGAAGAAAGCTCACGAGCGCCTAAAATGGTTTCAAGCGAAGCATGCGGAAGTTCGTGCCCCTTGGGTTCAAGGAAGTATCCATGTCTGTGTGGCAAGCCGGGAGAAAGACGAGTTGAAACGTTACTTCTACCAATTGCAACAGGCTTATAGTCATCAGAACGTGGAGCTTGCAGAGATGACGTGTGAGCAGATGGAGTTGTTGATGATGGGTATCCCTGGGTCTGGTCTGTTTATTGACCATAAGGGGTATAACCATGTCGTATCTCAGCAATTTGGTGGCTATCTTGGGCTGAATTTTGCATCCTCAGTTGGAGACGACATCAATATGAGCAGTGTTCGTACAAAGAAGCTGAGCGATTTGGAAGAGAAAGTGGGGTTCCGTAGAAATGGCATCTAACCGTGGTGGCAAAAGTAATACCTTTGGGACTGCCTTGGGGGTTGTACTGTCTATTGTTTTCCTGCTGGTCGTAATGTTTTTTTATCCTATGACACAGGGGGCAAAATCAGTTGATGGTTCTATCCGCTGGTGGGGTCGGGTGTTTGGTGGTGCAGGTTCTTGCATAGTTTCTCTTGGTACTAACTGCCCTTTGAGTGTTACGAATGATAATGAAGCACCTGGTGTGCCTGGTGTCGGTGGTGTTGGGGGTGTCGGCACTGCGAATGCTGGTGCACCGGCTAACAAATCCCCTGAAGTTGTTACCGCTTATCTTGGTGCTCTTGAAGAGCTTCATGTTGCAGAGGCGGAAGACAGTAAATATAACCCCGCAGAATGGAACGTTTGGGCTATCAACAGTGCAACTATGTGTTCTACCCGTGCTGAAGTTTTGAAGGCTCAAGGAGCTGACGTCACAACTAAGGAAGGTTCCTCGAATGGGTGCTCCGTTACAGGAGGAACTTGGGTCAGTCCTTACGATGGGCAGACCATCAAAGTTGCTCAAGGGGAAGACGTGAAAGCTATTCGCGACGGTGTCCAGATTGACCATGTTATCCCGATGAAGTATGCCGCAGAACATGGGGGGAAATCGTGGACTGCCGAAGAGAAATCACAGTTCGCCAATGACACGAGCCAACTTGTCGCTGTATCTGAATCAGCACGCCGGGCTAAAGGGGATAACAGCCCCTCAAAGTACATGCCTCAGCAAAGTGAGCAGTGCCGATACTCTCAGATTTGGGTTGGTACAGTCAAGAAGTACGATTTGACTATAACTAAGGGCGACAAAGAAGCGCTGAAAAAGGGACTGGCTACCTGTGGACAGTAGCTAACCAGAAGCACCAGCCTACTATTCCTCTGTAGGCTGGTGCTTCTGATATGTAATGAAGAATACCCATCCACCTAACCATTCAAGTACCGGAGACCTCCCAATGGCATCGTCGAACACGACATTGATTACAACGCCAGTACTCACTGCACGACCTCACTGGTGGCACCAGATTGGTACATCCGTGAAGGTAATCTTTGTCGTGTTGGCGGCATTCATCTCTTTGGGGATGATTATCTCGGCAACTACTGGTGCCTCTGTCCAGACCGAGTCGCAGAATCACCGTAGTGCCTATGCTGTCACTTTGACTCAGGAAGCGCATGCAGGTTTTCTGGGTTTCGTGGGTGGAGAGCAGAGCCTTGGTCATGGCATGGATAACCCGTCCCCGTGGAAATCCTCGTTTACCAATATCCAGCTTGAAGAAAAGCAGGGGCGAGTATTTACCATCAAGGAAGCTATTGGCGCTAACCTCGGATACGTCAATTATGCAGGTGAAGGTGATGGTGGACTTTGGGTTGTAGCCACAGATGCAGACCGTATGCAGAACCCCCCGAAAACTATCAGTAAAGACTCTGAGAAGCTAGTCAAACTTCGTTCCGTGAACACCATTGTGTTCGGTGGGATGCTCACCAGCTTCGCTGATTTCATCAATGGGTTTACAGGGATGTTCTATGACCTCATCCAGGGGCTTCTCGGGGTAGTATACAACCCCCATACTGTTTGTGCAGACCCTAAAGATAGTAACTGTGTCCTGAACCTGGTGAAGATTGCGTCCGGTGGCGATAAGCCTGGCAATCATGGCGTCATTGGGGTTATGCGAGATGCGCTTTTCAGCCCGTTCGTCACCCCTGTTCTACTTGTTGTTGTGGTTGGAGCCGCTTGGGTCTATGTTCGGAGTAAAGCCGCCAAAGAAACCTTCGTCCGCCTTGGATTTGCTCTTGGTGCACTAGTTGCAGGTGTCTCCCTCTTGATGAACCCTGGTCTTTTTACCAGCTTCCCTATCCGAGTGATTCAAGAGCTTAACGGCGCTGTGATGACTATTAGCACCTCAGCAGGAGACAGCGAAACTGGTGCCGCTTCTGACGGTAACACCTCGGGCACTTCCTCTGTTTGCAAGTCCACCGCTAAAGACACAAGTAGCGCCGAAAAGACGGTTCTGTCTATCAACTCCATGACCTGCACCATTTGGCGAGTCATTCGGCTAGACCCTTATGCTCGTGCGCAGTTCGGTCGCCCGTTCTCTAAGCTGGACGTGAAGGACCCCGAAATCGCAGAGATTATTAAAAAAGCTGAGGTGGACCCCAATACTTTCTGTGTTCCTCTTCGCGTAGAAGGAGCTCCTTCAGATTACAAGAACAAGACCTTGCGGCTTGATGAGAGTAGCCCCAATAAGGTCTGTAACTTGGCGGCGTACCAGCTTTATTTGCAGTCTGATGCGCAGATTGGAGACCACGCTAGAAAACGAGAGCATGGCGTAAACCAAGACTGGTACAAACTTATTGCAGTGGTTCATGCTGATGAGAACCTTTGGAACACGTGGACTTACGGCTGGTCTTCAGGATTCAACCGCTTCATGGTGACCTCTGTAGCAATGGCTACCTTCGCACCTATCGGTTTCATCCTTGTCGTCTTTGCCCTCATCTCCTTTGGTCAAATCTTGCTCATCTCTCTGATGATGATGGTCACTCCGGTGATTTTCCTGATGATGCTCCATAAAGATTGGGGATTCCCGAAGGGTAAAGCCTTCTTCAAAGCGATGCTGGGTGCAATCATGGTTTTCCTGATGTACTCACTCATCCTCCAGCTGTCTATGATTTTCTTGGCGGCTATCTTTGACACTATTGATGACATTGGGCTGGTCATGGTCTTCTGCCTGGTGCTGACTTATGCGTTGTGGCAGAACCGACGTCGGATTCTAACGATGCTGAATGCGACTGTAGGTAGCCAGAACCAGTATGTCCGCTCTGCCGTTGATAACGTCTTGAATAAGCAACGTGCACCGGGTGGTTACGCAGAAAGTGTTCTGGGTGCTGTACGTGCCACGAACCTGCGCTCCGCTTGGCGTAACCGCAAGATGGTCGTGGACAACGAGACTGGTGAGAAGGCTGGATTCCTGCGGAATGTCAGCAAGGACTTCACCGATGCTCTTGAGCACAGCCGAAAGAACGCTATCCTGACACACAAGCCCAACAGCGTGAAGGCTACCGCTTTGCGTGCTCGTGACGCAATGGACCGTGACCGCGAGAAGGAACTGAACCTTGAGCGCCAGCGGCAGAAAGAAGAGCTGGACAACGTCTTCACCGACCAGAGTCAAGCAATGGGCAGTGTGAAGTTTGAGGAGTCTCGCGCTAAGGTCGCCGCCGAAGATGCTCTCTTGGCACAGAATGAAGCTATTCACGCCGCAAACAACGTTCATCGTATTAACGAGAGCATCCAGCGTGTCGTGTTGTCTTTCGAGACGAACGGCGACGGCAGTGACGGTAATGAGCGTATCGCATTTGCGAACATGTACCGAGCTGAGCAAGCGATGCAGGCGGCAAGTCATGCACAGAAGCTGGCGGAAGCAACTGGTGATTTGGCTGGCGTTAATACTGCGGCGAAGGATTATGCAGTAGCTCGTCAGAACCGTGATGCTTTTAAATCGTATCTGACCCCCGAGCAACGTGAGCAGTATGGTGCTGAGATGGACACGATGTTCTTGGCTGACCCCACTCTGGGTAAGGGTAAGGATGCTATTCAGCGAGACTTTGCTCTTGCACGCTCCTTGGACATCAAGGCTGTGAACGCTCAAGAAGCATACCGTCAGCGTGTCTTGCTTTACAACGACAACGTTGAGTCTGGTGTAGCTTCTTCTGACCTGAATGTTGAAGCACAGCGTGTTGGTAAGGCGGCTTACGACCAAGTTCTGCACGATGCGAAGAAGAATGACCTTACTTCAGAGCAAGCAATCTCTGCCGCTGAGCAGGCAAGAGATACTGCAATTGCTGGTTATCTTGCAGAACATCCGATGGACGAGCATCTGGAGAAATACGAGACGCAGGATGCTGTGGAAACAAATGTGTCCCGGCTTGCTTTTGGTGCACCGAAGTACCGTGATTTTGGTACTGAGCCTCCCTTCGGCGGTGGCGGTTACACCCCGCCCGGTGGTGGCGACTACAACCCGCCTACACAGCCTATTGATATTCCGCCGACACCTACTCGTGGTGGCACCCCTGTTGATGAGACATTCTCCTTTGACACTGGGATGCCTCTTGAGAACCCGACGGGTGAACCGGGCACGGTTCCCGTAGTCGAGCCTTCCTACGATAGTTTTGGTGAAGAAGGCGTCCCGCTAGTCGATGTTTTGCCTCCTTCACACTCAACCGACAGCCGCGTAGATGGTGCCACGTCTCAGCCTAGTGAGGAATTTGCTGATGAGTCAGAACGGGTACGCACTCCTGTGCCGACGAATCATTCTTTGCCGGAGTCTGTAGATGCCACCAGCGGTGAACAGCCTACTCAGTTGGGCGATAAAGCTCCGTTGGGCACGGCTGAATCTGGTGTGGAAGTAAATTATGGTGCTTCACCTACTACCCAGGGAAACCCCGTGGGGCGACAGGAAAACGAAGTCTTCACGGACAGCTCTAACCAGCCGCTGACCACCCATGAAACAGGGCAAGACTCAGCTCCGACATTTGAATCTGGTTCCGCCTCTCTGAGTGAGAGCATGGGGGCAACTGAGGCTCCGGCACCTAAGCCCTCGGAACCGGTTGCTAAGGCACCCACACAGGAGAAGCCTGCCCAGGAACCGGTACGACCGGAGCCGGTGAAGATGAAAGCCTCTGAGCCCGTCGAGAAAGTAAGTAATGATACTGAGCAAAAAGTAGAGCCTGTGAGCGACCCGATTCCTGAAAAAGTGGATAGCCCTGTGAATCACGACCAGCAGGGCGGAGATAAGCCGCGTACAGAGCCTCTGGAAGCTGACCGGGTACCGACGGCACCTAAGCCCGCAGAGCCGGTTGCTAAGGCACCCACACAGGATAAGCCTGCCCAGGAACCGGTACGACCGGAACAGGTGAGGAATAAGCCTGCAAATGAGACCGTTACCAAGAAACAGGATAACCCTCTGGCAGGTACAAGAACCCGCAAACGTGTGTTCAAGGTTCCTACCCAGCCTATCCAAACCAAACCTACAGAAGCTAAGCAAAACACTGAAGAAGCTTTTGGGCTGAACGCTAAATCAGATGTTTTTGAACGGGGTGAATAATGGCGCTGGAAGATGCGAATGAGACAAGTCAGACAGATAGTGGCATGCTCGACAAGGCGGCTAAAGCCGCTGAGACAGCGCAAAAAGTAGCTAAGACAGCTCGTGCGACAAGTACGGCAGTCACTACAGCCACCACTGTCGCAACTAACCCTCTAACTTGGATTGTCCTTGGTGTCGTCACACTACTGCTAGGACTGATGGTTGTAGGTGTGCCAATGGCTCAGGTATGGGGAAAAAACGACAACGCAGACGGCTGTTATGGAGTCAGCAGTGCAGGTAACGGCTCAAGTCGCTCCGGTCTGAAACACAGTGACGACCCGAAAGTGAACGTGCAGAATGTCGCTACCTGGCTGTCTTCTACAAACTTTGCCGGGGACTGGGGCAATAAGCCTTTCAGCACCAAAATGATTGCTGGCATGGTAGGAAACTTCGGGCAAGAGTCAGGGTTCAACTCTGAGAAGACTCAGGACGGCTCAGGTCTTGACTCTAAAATGTCCAACGAAGAAATCCTTTCCCAAGGCAACGTGTATGGCAAAGCTGTAGGCTTTGCCCAGTGGGATGGACCCCGCCGCGTGAACCTCGTGAACTTCGCCAAAGCCAACAACACCCACTGGTCTGATTTGGGTACGCAGATGGATTTCTTGAAGCATGAGCTTGAGACCACTGAAGGTGGTAGCCTCCTCGCCTCTGGCTTTACTGACGATTCTAAGAGTGTCGCAGAGCTAGTGAAGATTTTCCACGATTCTTTCGAGCGCTCAGGCGAACCTAACATGCCTCGCCGCGTGTCGTTTGGTGAAGACTTCGCCAAAGACTTCAAACCCGGTACCACCTCTGTAGGCAATTCCTCCCTCTCGAAGGGTGGAGGCTCTTGCTTCTTGGGCAATGATTCTGGTGCTGACATGTCCGGCATCGTTGAACTCGCAAAGAGTATCGCATGGGATTCCAATAAACCTGAAGAAGCTCGCCGTATTCCGGTGTCTCCCAACGACCCTGACGGTGTTGAAAATGCTAAGCCTGCATACAAAGAAGCGAAGCGGAAGGCTCAAGAAAAAGGCGGCAAAGATACCCACACTGAACGCCCTGGAGCTGAATCCCTGTACGCCAGCTGTGACAGATTCGTCGCCACAGTGCTGAAAAACACTGTAGACCCGAAGGTTCCGTGGGGTGCAACTGGTCAGCAGGCACAATACTATGAGCAGTCTTCTGACTGGAAAGACGTGACTGGAAAGCGTAGCGATTTGAAGCCTGGAGACATCCTTATCGCTGGTGGACCTGGCGGTGTAGTAGGTCATACAGCCATATTTATTGGAGACCACGACGGAAAGCCTTCCGTGGCTCAGGGCTCCTGGAGCAATGAAGTGGGGGCTATCTACCCGATTGAGCATCGCTGGAGCGAAGACCTGACTGACGTTTTGGGACAGAAGTACAAGGTTTACCGTTACGTAGGCGCCAACTCGGGTGCTGTGACTGATAAGGCATAAAGGGTTACACTTATGAGCATGGAAAAGAATTCTCAGGACAACCGAAACCACGCCCCGTCTGAAAACCCCTACTTGCAGGCTTTGGGTATTAGCGAACCTAGCAGTAAAGCTAATTCTTCAGAGGATGCGCCTACTGTTGCAGAGCAATCGCCAACTGAGGGCACGACACGGAAACTATCGCGACGAACTCTTCTTCTGGGTGTAGGCGGGGCAATAGTACTCACTGCTGGTGGTGGCTTGCTGGTCGCCCGCCCTTGGGAAGTGGAAGACGTCGTCAAGCAGACAGCCCCTGCCTCATTTGAAGTTACAGATGAGGATAAGCGAACAATTATTGAATTCATTGAGCAGTTCATGAAGGTCGCCACTGATTTTGGGGTTGATGGGAATAAACTGACCCCCGACACCATCCGCAACGTGCGATACCTTGTCAAGACCAAGAACAACGGCTACAGTGCATACATGCGTTCCCGCTCAGATGCATACAAGAACACGCGCCAGTTCATCTGGGAAGGCTCCTCGCTGTTCTACACGGCTGAGGAAGTATCCCGCTGGAATAAGGAAGCCTACCTGCTGGATGAGCGAATGCCTACCTTCAAGCTCCAGGGGAGCCCCACGGTTTCGATTAGTCCTTCAGGTACCTACTACATCGACAACAACGGGGGGAGCCACCGTAAGGTATCTGCCCGCGTCGATTTCGTGACCAAAGAAACGGTGCGTGTCCAGGAATCGGATGGTGAAGGCTCTAACGGAGCGTTCGCTGTTATGAGTAAAGAAATCCCGGCAACGGTGAATCTTGAGCTCATTGAGTCAAACTCTCGCTGGTACCTAAGCTCACAGACCGGAAGCTCTCGATACTTGCTGTCCACCTGGGATGAGTTCAACTCTTCAGAGTATGCGGAGTCTCAGAATACTGGTTTTGTGAAAGAGGGCGAGATTATCCCCACCCCTCTGAGTGAGCGAACACAGGCTACTCCTTCACCGTCTACCAGTAAAGAAGCGGGTGTCTAGTGGCTGAGGAAAATCAAACTGAGGCTCCTGACAAATACTGCATTTATGGTCTTTACAATGGGACTTCATCTGAGGGGATATTGCATTCCCCTAGACATTTGAATGAGTCTCCACCCCATCTGGCTATCTTCGGAATCGACGAAGAAACCGGCGAAAAGGTAGGGGTTGAACTGCCGTTGGACGCTGAGACTACACAGCAGATGATTTCTGATTTGCAGGCTGTGGCGAAAGCCTGGGTTGGAGAGGATGCGCGACCTGAGCGGCGCCCTTTCAGTGAAGCTTGGTGGCGAAGAATTCTGAAGGAATTCTTGTCGTGGGCATCGCAGAACAAGATTCTGGTCACATTTCTTGTGTTCTGTGTAATCGTTTTAACCTTTGGCGTTATCTCCTGATTATCAGACCTACAAGAATAGCCACACCATTGCGGTGTGGCTATTCTTGTAGGTCACGCAACTGTAATCACCGGAGAGTAAAAATGCATAACATTCAGAAAACTGCAATTTATGCAACCTGTGAGGACGTGGTGCTAAATATCACAGGATGCTGGGAGCGTTGGTTCGGCTAGGCGTTTTAGTGGTGGCGAAGGCTATCTCTGGGAAATAAGTTGCAGGCTGTGCGACGACCTAGCATAATGGAGCAATGCACAAAGAAACACTGAAACCCACATACTACTTCTCAGTTACACCTCAAGCAATCTACCCTCAACCCAAATACTCGGTCGGTGACTGCGTGAAAGGTACGCTCAAATACCTACAAGCCCATCACCCTGAACAGCTTGCTGAGATTGGTGAAATTGCTGTCAATGAGGACGGCGACACTCTGCGCATAACCAGCCCTTTCAAGATGATTGGCGACGTTGAAAACACTCTCAAACTAGAAGCAATGATTCAGGTCATTGAAGACCTAAAAGTTGCAGGATACTACACTGTCAGCACATCGGAAGATGTGCACTCCACATACACAGAATTGAACGATTAAAACACACAGGAGCGAGCGCATTACTATGGTTCAAAAATACGATAGTCGGCTACGGAAGATTGAGACTTTTTATTCTCCGAAGGAGTTTCGTGCTTTGGGGTATCGAGAGCGGTGGGAGGTGCGTGTGAGTGATGGTATTTGGATTACGCCGGAGAAGTTGGTGGAGACGACGATGTCGAAGCGGGAGATTCGGGCTAATCCTGGGGTGTATGAGGAGGCGTTGGAGTGGTTGAGGGGTTTGGTGGATTGTGTTCCTCCGTTGGCTCGTGTTTCGGAGTCTGGGCGTTCTTTTGCTTTGACTGGTGATGCTGTGCGTGATTGGCACCGTCGTCATGGGTTTGAGGTTGGGGTGAAGCTGACTGATAAGAATTTGCCTGCGCGTTTTTATGGGGGTTTGACTGAGGTTGAGGGGTTTGGGTTGGCTCCTTTGCGTCCGGTGGCGAATTTGTCGGTGCGTGTTTCTCCTGGGTTGAAGGAGGATTTTGTGCGTGCGTTGTTGGGGGTGGGTACGGTGTTTACTGGTCGTGATGGGCGGGTGGTGGTTCGTTCGGGTGCTCCTGAGCCTGCTTTGGGTATTATGCGGGGGGTTTTGGAGGCTCGGGGTGTGGATGCTTCGGTGCGTGTTTCGTATCCGTTGTATCGTCGTGAGGTGTGTGATGTGCCGGTGGAGTTTTTTGAGGGGACGGTGACGTTGTGGACGACGTTTGTGAAGAGTATGTTGGCTCCTTCGTTGCGTGAGACTGTGAATTTGTTGTTGGGGCGTGGGGTTGAGGAGCAGGATTCTTATTATGCGTCGTTGGTTGCGGAGGCGTTTGGGAAGTTTAGTGAGGCTGGTGGGGTTCCTTTTGGTGGGTACCTGGCGTCATCGTTGCCTAATTGGGTGAATGATTTGCCGATGCACACGATTGGGGCTCCTTTGAATAAGTTTCAGAAGAGCCGTAAGCGTGCGATTAGTGCGCTTCTTGAGGAGGGGCATTTTGAGGAGGGGCATCGTTTTGGGGATGAGGAGTTGGCTGAGCGTATGGGGTTGGAGGTGGATGAATATCGTCAGTTCAAGGACGCGCATGAGAATTGGTTGAAGGAGCGCATGGCGGAGGAGTTGAATTGGCGTGAGAATGGTCAGGAGCGGGTGAGTTATCATTTGGACCCTGCGGCTGGTTCTCGTCGTGATTTGGGGGTGGCGGCTGATTTGTTGTTGGCGTTGTTGGAGGCTGGGGTTGAGACTGGGGATGTTGCGTCGTGTGAGTTGTGTTTGGGGGCTTTGGCTGTTGCTGATGATGTGTCTCAGAAGTTTTTGGAGTTGAGGGGTGTTCCTGAGCGGTTTAAGGTTGTTTTGATGAGGAAGTTTAGTGAGCGTCGGAGGGTTTCTCTTGCGGAGGAGTGATGCTGTGGGTGTGGGGTATCGGCGTATGGGGTGGGTGGGGTGTTTGTTTGCTGGGTTGTTTTTTGTGTTGCCGTTTGGTGTTGGGTGGCTGGTTTTGAGTGTGGCGGCTCGGTATGAGCAGTTGGTTGCTGTGGGTGTGTTTCGGTTGCAGGAGGCTTATAATCCGGGTGTGGGGTCTGGGGCGGCTGAGCTTAATGGCGTATATGAGGCTCGGTATGCGATAATTGGTGTAGTATTTTTGGTCTGTTGGGTTATCTCAGCAGTTATCACATTGGTATCTACTAGGCGGATTAAGAAGTGAAGGAGCCTGCTGGTATGAGTAATACTGAGTCTGTGAGTGAGTCTGTGAATGTTGCGGAGGTGCCTGCTGGTTCTGCGCCTATTGTGCGGAAGTGGGCGACGCATTTGGTAGCTTTTGCGGGCGGTGCCGCTGTTGTTACCGGCATGGCGTTTGGTGGGCTCATTCCTACTGGTTCTGCTCCGACAGCGTCTAGTGGTTCTACTGCTTCTGTGCAGAAGGTTGTTCGGAGTGTGTCTGGCAAGGATGCTGACACGATGAAGCGTGAAGCGACCGAGAAGCTGACTCAGGTTCTGAAGAGCATTGCTGAGACTGCCGACCCGAATGGGATTGGTGATGAGGTTAGTGCTGGCAATTATGAGCATGTCCCTGAGATTCTGAAGAACTCTGTGGTGGGCGAGACGGACGCGTCTAAGCAGGCGTCGATGGTGGCTGTGATTTATTTGGCGGCTGGGTTGGGTAACGCGATGGGTGGTGCCCAGAATATTGCACCGATTAGCGACCAGGCGGTTCTAAACACTGCTGAAGCCATTGCTGAAAGTGGAACCGTCCATATCCCCCAGAGCATTTACGTCCGCACGAAGAAACCCGTTTCTGTTTCGATGGTCTACTACCCGGAGTCTAATGAGTGGAAGATTGATGGATTCACTCTGATGCTCATGGAGGTTTCTGCGGCTGTGGACCAGCAGAATAGTGCTACCGCTTCTGCGCCCGCCTCTGCTTCTTCTGACCCGAGTACACCTGCACAGTAACCTGTTATAAGAAGAACTACCCCCGATGAAAATCTTTTATCATTCGGGGGTTTCTTTTTGGAAGGACCCACCCATGAAACCTATCGTTTTTCACAAGATTGAGCTCGAAAATTTCCGCAAGCATGAACATTTTGAGGTCACCTTCGAGGACAACGCAATCACCCACATCAAAGGCGGTAACGGCTCTGGTAAATCTTCCATCGTGAACGCTATCCCCTGGGTTCTATTCGGTAGCCTGCCTACAGGGGTTAAAAGGAACGTTCTCCTCCGCAGAGAAGGCACACCTGGGGACCAGATTACCCTCGCACGCCTGACCTACAGCGTGGGTGATGAAAAATTTATTGCGACAAGAAAAATGAACCGCCGGGGCAGTATCCAGGTCTCTCTTGAGGAAATTAAAGAAGATGGTTCCGCTGTATTGCTCAGTGGGAACACTGTCTCGTCTGGCAATGAAGCGATTGCCCGGTCTCTAGACGGCGTGCCGCCTAGCGTCTTCAACACGGCTATTTTCTTCTCCCAAAACAATGCAGACATATTCCTGCGTGAGCGACCTGAAGCTCGGCGTGGAATTGTAGAACAAGCAACCGGCATCACAGCTGTTTCATGTGCGTTGGACGAGATTCGTGTTGCACGTCTGGCAAATAAGCGAGAAATTGAACGTAAGACCGTAGATAGGGTTGGGGTCGAACGTCGTGCGGCGCAGGTGCAGGAACTGGAAGGGGCTGTAGCTAAAGCGGCAAGTCATTTGCGGGGACTACGTATTGAGTATGAAAACTTGTCGAAGGAACGCCACCGTGTGTCTGAGGAGCTAAATCGCTTGCGTGAGGGGCTTCGCGTGCGGGAGAATGCTACGGCGAAAGTGGCAGAGGGCAAGCGGTTGAAGGATGTTGGTACGCGTAATCATGAGTTGTTTTCACTTGATGTTGAGGTATTGGAACGACGGATTACAGGTGGGTCTGGGTCTGCTTTGAGTTTCGATGTTGCTTCTGCAATGTTGGAAGAGAAGCGTGAGCATCTGCGGGTGAAACAGGAGGAGCAGGCGGCTTCTGCGGCTCAGTTGAAGAGCTTGAAGGGTGAGCGTGAAAGTCTTTTGGGAATTGTGGAAGGGTGCGGCTTTGACGGCGTAGATGATGCTGGTCTTGAGTTGGAGCGTCTTTCTGAGCGGGTGTCTTCCTTGGAGGGTGTGCGTGATGATTTGAGTGCCCGGTTGCGGGGTGTGGAGGATGAAGAATTAGGTTCCGCACGCCGTGTGCGTCAGCAGATTAGCGAGCGTGGGCATGTTTGCCCTACCTGCGGTCAGGGGATTCCTGACGTCGATGTGAAGCTGGGTGATTTGGATAAGCGTATTTCCGAGTTGGAGGGTGCGCGCGATGATTTGAGTGCCCGGTTGCGGGGTGTGGAGGATGACCTTGGAGAGGCTATGGGTGCGCGTGATGATTTGAGCGCTGTACTTTCGGCTTTTCAGCGGTTGGGCGTTATTGAGGGGCTGGTTCCTGGGTTGGAGATGGAGTGCAAGAAATTGGGGAAGGCTGTAGGGGCGGCTGAGGGTGATTATCAGTCTGCAATGATGGTTTTTGAGGACGCAAAGAAGGGTGAAGAGCTTTCTTCGGAGTTGGAGTTGAAGCGTAAAGCTTTGGCTGAGGCTTTGGGGCAGATTGAGATGGGTGGTCGGCTGATTGATGAGGGGCGTGCGGCGTTGTCGTCTGCTGAGCATGTTTCAGCACGGATGGTAGAATCCAAGGAGAGGAAGCATCAGGCTTTGGAGAAGTCTTTGGTGGAAATGAAGGGTGTGGGGATTAAGGCTAGGGACAACCATACCCGGTTGGTGGGTGAGTTTTCTGGGTTGAAGGCTCGTCTGGAGTATGAGTTGGGTGAGGTGACGGCTTATGAGTCTCTTCTTGTGGAACGGGATAAGATTCTTGTTGTGGAGGGTGTACTTCAGGAAACGCGTGCGAAGATGTCTGCGGAGACAGTTCCTCTGTTGAACGAGTATGCTTCAGAGTTGGTGGCTGGGTTTACAAATGGCGCGATTTGTGGTGTTACTGTGGGTGGTGATTTTACGATTACTGCTCATTTTAGTGGTGGTGGTAGCCGTGATGCGGCTTTGTTGTCTGGTGGGGAGGCGGCGGCTGTTTCTCTTGCGTTGGGGTTTGCGTTGTCGAAGGTCGTTGGTGGTGGGTCTAATGCGTTGGTTCTTGATGAGGCGTTTACGGCGTACGATGCTAATAATCTTGAGGCTACGGTTAGGACTATCCGGTCACAGATGGGTGCTCGGCAGATTATCTTGATTGCACATAATGATGTGGTGGATAGTATCTCTGACCAGCAAATTTGCCTGTAGGTACGTTGGGGAAGGGGTGCTGTTCTATCCTCGCTGGTTTTGGGGTGTTTGCTGGTGATAGAATGGCACTCTAGTCGGTTTGTTTTGAGAAGCTTAGGTTGTCTTTGAATGTACTCGTGTATTGTGAAGCTGAAGGTTAAACCTTTGGCGGAAATTTTGGATGAGCATTTGGAGCGTTTGATGCGTCAGGAATTTGAGAAGATTCGGCGTAATCGTGTTCCCGCTACTGTAGAGCCTCCTACAGGGGATTTGCTGTCCCCTGAGCGGGTTGGTGTTATCCGGGAGAATTTGAAGATTCAGGCGCTGGATGCGCTTCGTCGCTATTGCAACGACCCTGCGGCGACTATGGAATCCGAGTATGTACACGTGAAAGTTCAGGCTTCCTCTCCGGTGGGTGAGCCTTATAGACCGGAGAGTAACACTACCATGGTTATCCCTGGTCTGGACATTGCCCCTGTAGAGCAGGCGGTGAAAGAATACCGGGTGGATGGTGCTGATGAGTGGTCTGCTCTCACTGAGGGTAAGTGGCTTGAATGGATTCAAGGCACAATCCAGCTGGTAGACGAAGAGCCGGAGCGGGGTAAAAAATTTGTTGAGCCAGCCCCTAATCTGCCTACCGCCGTACACAGCAGAATCCTCGAAGCAATCGAGGTTGGCGCTAAGATGGGCGCTCTCTCTTATCTGGAATACGACAGACTCGGATACTAGCTCATGCCCAGAAAAAACAACCCTTATGGATACACTGTTAATGAACAACGGCTAGAGCGTGACGTTCTGCGGTGGGATTCTGAAGAATCGACGGCAAAACGACTGCCTGCTGGGTCGCGAAAAATCCATGCCAAAAACCGTGGGGACAGAGTTGTTCTTACAGAAAAGGCACTTATCAATGCCGCCGCCGAAGAAGCGATGCGTGTAGCAGGCATCCCTAAAGAAGACGTACAGAACGTTATTGCCGCCTACAAAAATGTTGCTATGGCGGCAATCGGCAACGGTGTCGATGTAGACCTTCTTGGAATCAGCAAAATTAAGGTCAATCTCAACACCCCCACCGAGCAGGCTCCTCACCGCACATCTAAATCACCTAAACGACTTACCACCAGCTCTGAAGACATCACCTCTGGTCTAGCAAGGCTTGGTGAAGAACGACCCGACCTGACCTTCACCCCGAAAAATTGGTACACGCTACTTTTCGAGCACGGCTCACACATTCCTAGAACCCCTGGAAAAAGATACAAAGAACGAGACGCTAAACGAGCCGAAGGTCGTATAACCGCCCGGCGCGGCGAGCGCACTTACCAGCAGGCTTTGAATGATTTGAAGGTGGGTAGGACTAGGTATGAGCGTGAAGTTGATATATAGGAATCGGTTAGTTACCTCTGATTGGTTGCTGGTGACTCCTTGAATGGTAGGGGTCTCTGGGCTTGAACGGGAGTTGCACTTATGATGGTGTGGCTCCCGTTCTGCTATATATGTTGTGGTTATGACCTTACCCATCTTCTAGTGACGGACAGACCTCTTGATGATTAGCAATACTTTTTGGACTGATGTGGCTTATGAGCCTACTCGCCGTGCGCCGGTGGGTGCTTTTGTGCGTTTTGTGGCGTCGGTTTTGTTGGCTGTTATTTTTGCTGTTGCTGGGTTTCCTGTTGGTGTGCAGGGTGCTTTTGCGGCGGATGATGGTGATAAGAAGTCGGTTGAGAAGTTGGAGGAGTCGAAGAAGCAGTTGGGGGTGTCTGAGAGTGGTGATGCTGGTTTTGAGCAGATGTTGAAGAAGGCTCGGGGTGAGGGTCAGAAGTCTTCGTTTGCTACGGTTTTGAATCGTGTTCTTCAGCCTGGGTATATTTATAATCATCCGAGGTCGAGTACTGATGGGTATTATCAGGGGAATACTAAGTGGTCCTGTGATGTGAATGACCCGAATAGGGGTTTGCTGACGTATCATAACTGTGATGTGCCTAACTTTACTGCTGATTTGGGGCAGAATTTGTTTAGTGCTTTGAAGCCTGGTGGGATTCAGGGTGGTGGTGCTGAGTCTGCGAAGCTTGAGGTGTCGTGGTTGGGTTTGCCTACGGGTGTGAAGACTGTTCCGTCTGCCGCCGCCGCTCGTGTGGAGAAGTACACGGCGTTGGAGTTGTTTGGTTATAACTTGCGTGTGACTCGTTATGAGGGGGAGTTTGACCATATTCAGGTGCAGACTCAGGCTCGTTTGATGACTAATTTTGGGGCTTCTCAGACGCTTGCTCTTGGTGTGAATGCTATTTTTAATGGTATTACTGAGGGTGCTTCGGGTGCTTTTGCGGCTTTCAAGGATGAGGTGAGTAAGGGTAATTATTTTGGTGCTCTTGCCGCCGCGTATAATGGTGGTGCTCAGTCGTCTGCCGCCGCCGCGATTGAGACTATTCTTGATACTTCTGATGCTAATGTTATGGCTACTCGTGGTTATGCGCGTGTTGGTATTGATAAGACTTTGTATAATGCTCGGTCGGCGACGAATGCTGAGATGGAGCAGGAGATTGTTAATACGATTGCGGCTCTTATTGCGGGTAGGACTCCTGAAGAGGTGCGGTTGCCGGATGATTTGAAACAGCTTCGGGTTGCTCCTGCTCAGCCTAGTGCGGGTGGTACTACTTGTACTGTGACGAACCCTGATGGGACTCTTACGACTATTTCGAAGTTGGCTTCTGAGTCTGATTGTGAAGAGTCTGCTAAGACTGCCAATATGGAGAATCCTTCCTATAAGTGGGATGGTACGGATAAGCCTACTGAGTCGCTGAAAGATTGGAAAGAGCATAATAAGGGCTGGTTTGAAGCCGCCGGTAAGTATGGTCTGACCTGCAATGTGGACGAAGACGAGAGTAAGCGTGAAGAGACTCTTTCGGCGTTCTACTCTTGCGTGCCTACCGCGTATGAGGCGGCGGCTAAGAAGTACTCCAAGGAGAAGGAAGGTGAGGCAGGTAAGAAGCTCGCTGAGCAACTTAGCCAGCCTGGATTTATTAACGACTTCCTGCGTAAAAACCTCTCTGCGAACTTCGCTAACCCTGCAAACCAGTACTACTGCACGAACCTTGACGGAACCGACAAGCTCGACAGCAACGGCAAACCCATGAAGCTGTTCACTGGAACAGGTGGCTACAACCCTGACTGCCTGCACACCCGAGCACCTATCCAAGGTGGACTCTACGGCACCGGCGACGGAGAAATCAAGGACACCCGCCGCCAGCTCTACGACCCGTCGCTCAGCACCGCCCTGTTCGACTCTAGCGGCACAATGGCTGACTGGGCGAACGCAGGAATCATGTCGGCAGGCGCCATTACCCGTTTCGCTAACGCCGCCCTGAACCTTGGCATGTCACCGCTCATGCAGACCTTCGGAGTTGATAACCTCATCGTTCAGGTCATTGAGACTCTTCGGGACAGTGCGTTCTTCCCCTTCCTGTCCACAGCTACACTCATTGGTCTCATCCTGCTTGCTGTCCGGGGGATGCTTTTCCGAAAAGGCGGCTTGAAAGACTTCATCAAATTCCTTGGAGCTTTCCTGCTCATTGGCATCATCGCCACAGCAACCCTCCTCAAGCCTCACGAAACTATCCGCACCATTGACCGGAGCGTCAATTTTGCAGACGCATTCATTGCCAAAGCACTAGTCACTGACATTATTGGGGACGAAATTTGTAGCTCTACTGGCGCTAAATCCAGTATCAAATTCAGTACCACCCGCTCTGATGCAGACCCTGCCACTCGTGCGCTCATGTGTGAAGTCTGGCGGATGAACGTCCTCTCCCCCTGGAGCTACGCACAATGGGGTACAGGTTATAACAACCTTTACGCAGTGGACGCGAAACGCCCGGTCACCGCAAATACCCTCACCAACACCAACTCTGCACAGGTTAGCCGCGCACCCGTCCAAATGGGTGCAGGTGTAACCGTGAACAACTGGGCGCTCTACCAGCTGGATTTGATGACCACTGGCACCACCACCGAAAACAACCCCAACCGCACCGCAGGTGTGACCAACAGAGACCTCTACCGAATCGTCGATGTCCAAGCAGGACCCAATAACGGTGAAGGTACCGACCCCAGATACCTGCGTGCCTGGGCAGGTCGTGAAGGTTCATCCCGTGCCCTCGTCGGAACACTTTCCCCCATTGCCGCCCTCGCTACTGGTGTCACCGTCGGGTACTACTCGGTGGTGAAAGCGGTGGTGAAAGCAGTGCTTCTGTTGATGATGGTCATCCTTCCGTTTGTTCTGCTCATGGCTCTGCTCGGTCGCCCTGCGAAGAAGGGAACCAAGCATTATGTGGGTACCGTAATCGGTCTTTACATCCAATCCGCAATGCTCACCTTCGGTCTGTGCCTGCTGTCGGTCGTCCTCATCAACCTGACAGCATCCGTGGACTCCTACATCTACATCTTCCTGCTCCAGACCATCATCTCCATCCTGATGCTCCTCTGGACACGAAAGCTGATGAAGAAGGTCATGCGCGGCTCTGGAGCACTTGGCTCCGTGAACATGACCGACACCAAAAACATCCTCAGCAAGAGCGAGATGGGCAAACGAGCTGTACGCACTCTGGAAATGGCTCCCGGACGAATCAAGCATGCCGCCGTCAGTGGATACACCAGAAACGGTATCCGTGGCGCCCTGCAAGAATCTGCCCAAGCAGTCGAGCTCAAGAAGATTTTCAGCAAGCCTGGACGTGAAGGAGCCTTGCGCACCATCACCACAGCACGAGCTACAGGACTCGCCACCGCACGTGAATCTGTCCAAGACCTCGACAACTACAAGAACGTCAGCAAGATTGCAGACAACTTGGCACAAATCACCGCCGCCGAGCAAGGAGTCGTGTCGAAGGGCTCCAGTATCTCTGAGCTCAAGAGCGCCGGGGACATCCGCCGAGCACGCAAGGCAACCGAAGCCTACAACAAGGTGCAGGATGCAAAACGTGCCGAAGTTGAAGAGAACCTGGAGAAGGAATACGAGGCACAGCGACAGCAAGCGGAGCTTGCAGGCATGGACTGGACGCGCCCCTCAGACAAGGAGCACAAGAAGTCCGTAGACCTCATCCTCCAAGAACAAGAACGTGCAGAAGAAGCCGGTCGAAGTGTCATGCACGAACACATCCAACAGCAGATGTCCGGCAAGCCTGTACCCAAGAGCGAGCGCTACGACATCCAATCGGATGACCGGTTCACTGATGCTGAGAAGGCAATTCACAAGGTCTTGGGTAATGAGCGTGAGTTGAGCAATGCTGTGAAGTCTAAGGTTTCTCAGGTGAAGTCTAATGTGGCGGATGCGGTTAGTTCTTCGGCGGCTGTGCAGGCTGTGCGTAAGGCTTTGACGACTCCGCCGGATGTTGTGCCGGATGAGGTTGCTGAGGCTCTTGCGATGTCGAGGGTTGAGGTGTCTCAGCTTCCTGTGGAGCGGTTGCGTCTTCTGCGTGAGTGGTTGGAGGCGAACCAGGGTACTGATTATCGTAATGAGCGGGCTGAGTTGTTGGAGTATGTGCTTGAGGCAATCCGCTATAAGGAAGATGCGTAGGAAAGGAATCTGGCTTTTATGCGGACGAACTCTGCTCTAGCGGTAGCGCCTGTTGATGTTACCCCCCTTAGTACTATTCGTAAAGGTGCTAAGGGGGTGTGGCGTGCCCTGGGTGCGGTGTTTGCGATGGTTCTTGTTGTGGTGGGTGCTTATTCTGGGTTGGTGCATAAGCCTGCTCAGGATGCTCGTGCTTTGGATGTGTCTAAGTGGGTGTTGTGTGGGTTTGGTCAGGGTAGTGTTCCTGCTCAGTTGTACCAGTTTTCTCAGAGTAATGACCTTCAGTATGAGGTGTTCAGTAAGTCGGCGGTGACTAGTGGGCAGTCTACCCCTGATAGTGGGGCTAATATTCTGCTGAAGCTGGTGGGTGTTGATTTGGAGAAGAATAATCAGCAGTTGGTTATTGGTGGTACGGATATTAGTAACGGTTCGGGGTTCAATAAGGGTGCGAAGTTGAACTTTTTTGACCGGTTTGGGTTGGGTGGTTATCAGTTCACTGCTTATACCGGTGAGTGGCGTTACGTGGTGATTGATGCTTGTGCTGATAAGCCTGAAGCTAAAGACCCTACAGACAGAAAAGGCCGTCTGAAAACTGATTTTCAGACGGCCTGACAATATCAG
>ERZ773031.335-NODE-335-length-25979-cov-10.716788_pt1 | contig 25979 bp, 25 predicted proteins | sample MGYA00511666_ERZ773031 | MGnify/ENA primary metagenome ERZ773031 (study PRJEB29015, sample SAMEA2738135) | human oral metagenome | biome: human oral; feature: human-associated habitat; material: saliva | place: China | collected 2250 ...
GAGCAACGGCCTTCTAAGCCGTGGGTCGGGGGTTCGAATCCCTCCTGGATCACCACTAAGAATGCAGTCACTGCAAGGGTTCACAGCCTTTGCAGTGACTTTTTTATTATCTTGAAATAGTGCGATAGCATATGCCGATAGCATAAATTTACGCAATCGTTTACGCAATTAAATATGCTATCGGTTTTGAGTTAAAAACCAAATTATAAATAGATATTCTCTACTAATCGGAATTCTTCTTTTTCATCATTGATTGGATGCGCATAGACCTTTATAATCATTTCTGTTGTATCATGGCCTACTAATTTTGCAATAGTGGTATATGGTACATTTGCATTTACAAGATGACTAATATAGGTATGACGAGCTACATGGGAACTAAGAGGCTTATTAATATTGAGTCGTTTGCCAACTGCTTTAAAATAGCGATTAGTAAAGTTCTTTTTTTCAATAGGGCCTGTTCCAACTTGATTAGCTAACACCCATTTACTATTAGAGTTCTCTTTGGCTTCTACTAGTAATTTAACTAACTTAGAGCTAGTGAAAGGAACTACTCGTTTGCTGCTTTTGGTCTTAGTTGATTTACGGGCTAGTCCTAATTCAGTTTTACCCCATGAAGAGTTAATATGAAGTTTTCCATGCTTATCATCTACTATCTCTACTTCATTCCAGTACAGAGCCTGTAGTTCTCCAATTCGAATACCTGTTTGAAACAATAATAATATTGCATATTCCAGATTGTGTCCCTTAAAGTAGTCTAAAAATACATTGACTTCTTCATGTGTTAAAGCCTGTTTAGGATGGAGTGGGGCAGTAGTATTAGGTTTGATTAGCCCATCATAAAAGTACTGAGGAATTAAGTCTAAACTATATAGTTTTCGCAGCGTCTGCCGTAATATAACAAAGGTGTTTTTGATAGCCGTTGTATGCTGATCAATAAACCTTTGTATTAACCCTTTATTAAGGTCTTTGATGGCTATTTTACTAAAGTAAGGTTTAAATCGTGATTCAATAAGATGAAGGTATGACTCTTTTGTAGCAGTGGCATTATCTCGTTCTGTAAAGAAACGGAGACAAAAAGAGTAATAGTTTTCATCCGCTGCAGCATTTGACAATTTTGGTTTTAACTTTCTTGCTGTTAATTCATTGATATAGTTTAGTTTATAAACGCCTTCATCACGATCTATAATTACCTTTTGACGATATTTTTCGGCAGCTTTTTTGCTGGTAAAACCTTTAGAATTATACTTTATAATTTTTCCGTTTTCATCTGTATATAAAGGTAGATTACGAAGGTAGTAATAGCGAATTCCACTCTTTTGTAGAATACTAGATATACTTCCTTTACCGGTAGGAATTGGAAACATATAATCTCCTTTCTACCATCGAGGAGTATTTGTCCGAAGGTATTGTAATATAGTTTTATCTGATAAGCAAATGAATTCTTTGATGAGGAATAATTTATGGTCGATAAATAGCCCCATAGGCATATGCCTATGGGGCTATATTAGTGCTTGAAATAGTTGTTTCTCATACGTTCCATGTATTCGTCTACACTAATACGAGGAATCTTCCATATCCGATTATATCGATAGCATTTTATTTCTCCAGAGTTTATTAAGTTGTATGCAGCATTTTTACCGATTCTTAGAATATCACAAACCTCTTCTACGGTTAAGATTTCATTAATACCATTAAAATCCATGTTGAGTGTACTCCTTATTAATTATTTTGGTGATTAAAAAAGGCGGATATAAATTTTAAATGAGTTATAGTAATTAGAAATAATTTAATGACGTCGTTGTTGATTGCTATAGTCTTTCTGACACTTTTGAAGATACTCATTAAGAGCTTCTTCTGTAATACGCCAGTATTTTCTACCAGGCTCTTTGTAAGCAGCAAGCTTACCACTATCGATTAACTGATATATAACTTGTGAGCAGCATCCTAATAGTGAAGCTACTTCGGCCACATATAATACTTTTTTGTCGATATACATTACGCATCAACCTCCTTTCTTATTCATTAATAGTATGTTGCTTTTTTTATCCCTAATTAGTTTAAATTTCATTATTAGTGTGTAATAGTGGATAAATTCGATTGTATATTATCTATTTGAATCAAGACTTAGTTATTTATTTTTTTAGGAGGTTTTATTATGTCTGAATGTAGTATTGGAGAAACTTTAGCTGAATTATTACCACGTACAGCGGTAGAGGAGATCATTACAACATATGGTGATGGGTATTCTGCTTTATTTAAGGCGGAAGATGTTGAGTGGAGAAATTCATATGGCATGGGGCCTAATGGCATGAAGAAACTTCGTGCTATTAAGCGATTAATTAAAGACTTAGAAGCCAAGAAAATTAATGGATTATCTGATGCATCTAGGCCTCTAGATATCTATAAGTCTATGCAAGATATGCAATATTTTGAGACAGAGCATATTCGGGTTTTGTATTTAAATAATCATAATAAATTGCTTAAGTATGATGATGTATCAATAGGGCATACAACTGCTGCTATTACAGATATTAAATGTGTCTTTTCTATGGCTATTAGGCTTAAAGCTGCAAGTATTATTATTGTCCATAACCATCCTTCTGGACGTGTTAAGCCAAGTGAAGAAGATCGTAAACTTACAAAAGATATGAAAGTTGCAGGAGAGATTCTTAATATACCACTTTTAGATCACATTATTATTGGAGCTGGTAGATATTACAGTTTTTCAGAAGAAGGGAAAATCTGAATACATAGTGAACTATTCCATATTTCTGGTGAAAATGTAAGGTGATAACGCAAATTATATAGGCTTTCCATTTTAGAGATACAGAAAAGTGTTCTATCTATCCGTATTTATGGGCTATGTAGCTGTAGAGATGAAAAGGCTAGTATGTAAAAATAATAGTGGTGCTTTACAGAGAGGAGGTGTCTTAGACATGGATGTGAAAAGGACTATAATTTTTCGCCAAGTAGGTGCAAAAATAGCTTATTATCGTACTTTGCGTGGGTTCACACAAGCTGAACTTGCAGAGAGAATCAGTATTAGCGCTGATACATTAGGGAGAATAGAACGCGGAAAGTATAACAACAATGTGTCTTTATCTATGTTACTTGATATCGCCGAAGGGTTAAGCATTGATGTCGTATTATTGCTTACCTTTACAGAGGAAGATAAGCAGATGTGGTAGTGTTAAAAAGTGTTAGGAAAAGGGGATTTTTATGGAAGAAAGTACAATTCAATCAATCAGTCAAGTCATTATGTTACTTTTCTCACCTATAGCATTATGGTTAGCTTGGCGTTCTACTAAAGCCTGGTATAGCAACTCTATTGTCTTTACAAGTGGTCCGTTTGATTACTTATGGAAGAAAATCCAGACATTCATTATTTTTGCAGTTTTGTATAACTTTATTAACTATTTTATTTGGTGGTTCTTAATAAGCTTTTTCTCAAACCATTGGATTATTGGTACGATTATAGGTATCGTTATTTTACTAATACTCGTTATGATTGTTATTGGTATAGCAAGTGATGACTCTAAAGATAGTAATGATGATACTGCTTTAGAACAAATAGAATCAAATCAAGAAACAATAGAAAGTCCAGTTATTGAGCAAGAAAATAAGGAAGGATCTAAATAATGGCATATTAGAGATACTATCTTTATTTCTAATGCCGCTCTGAGGTCATTTACGCTAAAGTAAAAACATTTATGTACTTCTTTTTGGGGTACGAATTAGTATATTTGTATTTTCTTGAAACAATCAAAAAATTCTTGATGACCTATTATATTATTGGGACTATTATCGTCATCGTTATTGGCTTTATTATCTTTGCTATTTTCAGTGCTAAACCTGAAACAGATAATAATACTACCAACTCTGAAAATAATAGCGATTTAAACACAAATAACTAATTTTGTATAAGAAGACAAGGATATATCAACATGAAAAAAATCGTAACTGTAGGGATCAGTGCATTATTAGGACTCACCCTTATTACAGGGTGTGGTTCTGACACAAACAAAGATACTACGCCAGCAGCAACTGCAAGTAATACATCAGAAACTCAAAGTGATTCTAATATTTTTAAGAACCTTACTAATACGGCTATAGGAAGAGCATTATATTTCTCTGAGAAAGTAGGATTGTCTACCTATGCAAACAATCATCAAAAAGTAGCTGATTTATTAAAAAATTCCGACCCTAAAAAAGGTGTTAGAGTTGAACTTCGTCAAAATGGCGAAATTGTAGCTAAACCTGGTAATGTAGATTCAGGATTTGGCCCTATCTATGTAGGTGAGCTAACGCCTGATAGACGTCCAACAGGATGGGGCGTAATCTACGATGGTGTCTCTAAAGCACCTCGATTTGTAGGAGAATTTAATGCAGGTCACCTTAGCGGATATGGCGTAGCAGCATATATTTACTCTGATGGTGCTCGTATAGGTGAGGGTAATTTTGCTAATCCTAAAGAAGTCCCAGGTATTTTATATACAATGAATAATCAAAAAATTGTTGATGCTGCTGAGGGTGAACTAATTTATGCTAGTGTGGAGACTATCTTAGATCCAGAACCTACAGAGATTCGAATATCACAATTAAACGGGCACTATATACGCTATGCTGATGGACACAAATATTATGAAGTTTCCATTCCAGATAACAAATACATCGTTTATGACTCCAAGGCCCGAGAAATCTTTAAGGCTGATACAATTACTGAAGTAGCGCCACCTAAGGATGTCCAACAATACAAAACGTCTACTAAATATTATTTAATCAAAGGCAAAGGACAAGTTTATTACTCTAATGGCCAAGTTAAATACTCTGGTGATTATATCAACGAAACTTCCTCTAGTAGCGACTTTGTACCAGATTTAGTTCGGCAAGGGCAAGGTACCTCCTATAAAGAGGATGGTTCTATTGAGTACCAAGGTGAATGGGTTGACGACAAATATAAATAACGGATAAAGGTGATAATATGACCAAAAAACAACTAAAAAATACATTGTTGGGTGCAATGGCTATGCTCTCTAGTATCTTTTTGATTGCTGGTTGTGGTGGCCCTGATAATCCTCAAGCAATCGCTCTTGATAAAATCGATATCAAAGATATTGCTGATGATTTATCAAATGATAAATTACCATCAGATAAAGACTTAGCAGAAATCTCAAAGAAACTTGGTTCATTGCCAAATGATCCTGTATATAATGAGGTTTTGAACTTAAAAGATACGCTTGATGCATATACTCAACTAAACAAAATACAAGAAGAACGTAAAAAGAATGGTGCTAGTATAGTTCCAGCAGATCGAAAGATTATACATCTTTCTATTTATTTAATTAATAATTTTGGCGCTGCAAGCGATGGCAGTGATAAATCTAAGTACGAAGACTATTATTTTGGACGCCCATATCAATATGTGTTAGGTACTGCATTACCTCAAGAAGGAGTTCCAACTGTCATCAAAGTCGCTAATCACCGTCAAGTTAAAAGTGGTGTAAATGAATTCTATGCATATCAAGATGGTAACATAGATACGGTGGATGACAGAGGGTTCAAAGAGTCTGCCTTTAAATTTATTGAGGTTTCTGAATTAGATAAAACTTATACAGAGGATCAAGCTAAATTAGAAGCTTTGAAGGATAACCTTAAAACTAAAGCCGCTGAATTAAAACAAAAGCTTAATGACGAATCTCTCGACAAATACGTAGAAGCAGCAACTAATACTCCTGTTACTCGTACAAATAGCAACTAAATTTATAGGCACTAAGGCATTAATACGTATGTCTTAGTGTCTTTTTTATTTTATTGTCTTTAGATTGTTTCGCGACGTAGTCGCGAATCATAAAACCACCCGTTTTACGGGTGGTTCTGATTGGTTGAAATGAAAGGTTTTTGTTATGGCAAATTATTGTATGAATGATATTGTGTTTTACTCTATAAATAGAGAACAGATAGTAAATCTTTTTGAGCAGGTGAAATCTACACTTAATAGTTTCAAGTGTGATACGACTTTATTTAAATTACTACAATGCTTAGAGGATCAGTCCCCTTTGGATACTATTAAGGATAAACGAAACTTTATTATAGATTGTAGCGAGCTTCAACAAGCGGGCGATGAGTATTTTTTTCACATGTATACAGAGGCAGCGTGGGTGCCACATATAGAAGATATTGACTTACTATTATCCGCTGATGCTTTTTCAGAGATTCAATATGTGTATACAGCAGAGGAACCAGGAATGGAAATTTATGTAAATAGTGATGTTGAGCATAAATTTCTAGATAATAAATATCTTTTCTATTATTGGTGCGGTAACGAAGAGGAAGATCAATATTTTTCTAATGAGGACAATCTAAAAGAATATTTGATAACTAAATTTTCTAAAGCAGGGATTAATCGAGAGGACAAGCATAAGACAATGCTAACAAAATTAGAAAATTGGTTAGAAACACGTAATGATAACTTTGGCTGTTATATTCATGAATTCGAATTACCAGAAGAATGTCTTTATGCTTAATGCTAGATAAAAAGGAGGTTATAATATGCCAGCTACACAATTTATTTGTCCATCAGGACAAACAGTACCTATAAAAAAATGTTTATTGAGTTGCTCTGAAAATAAACGGTGTATGTTTTTACCGACACTTAGAGCCATCGCTAAAAGCCTAGATAGAAAGTTAGATAAACCATCTATTACAGAATTACTAGTAGGTACTAGAGAACAGTACTTAAAAAAGACGTATGAGTATGCTGTAAATCCTAAAGATCAACTATATGCGATTCATGGTACTGCTGTCCACACGATAAATGAAAACCATACAGATGGTAATATGCTTTCAGAGGAGCGATTATATACAGCGAATACAAGTGGACAGATGGATTTATACGGACAAGTATTAACTAAAGAGGATAATACTCTAGGTGACTTTAAGGTTACATCTTCCTATAAGTTGATGAAAGCATTAGGAATTTATAAAGTTGATGTGCCTACGGGTGAGGTCTATAAGTCTGGTCTTAAGAAAGGTCAACCTAAGACAAAAAAAGAATTTAGGTATGATGGTGTTCATTACCGCATGGATTGGGCTATTCAGTTAAATACATATCGGATGCTATTAGAAGCTGCTGGCTATGAAGTAAAAGATATGGTGATTCAGGCTCTTTGTCGTGATTCTGGTTTACGTATAGCAGCTGAAAGAGGTATTACCGATTCTGTGTATCTTATTCCAATCAATAAGATTAGCGATCATTGGCTAAAAAAATATATAGAAATCAAATCAAGTCGATTAGAGCAGGCACTTCAAAATAATGAGGTGCCTGCTTTGTGTTCTACAAAAGAAAATTGGCATGGAAGAAAATGTGAGGGGTATTGTTCTGTATCTTCTCAATGTAGGGCTCTAGCTGAACAAATGAATATTTTAAAAGAAATTGCATAAAAGGAGTAAATAAAATGAAAAAAGTAGGTTGTATTATTGTGGATGTAGATAAGATTTATGGTGCACGATTCCATGCAGATAAAGGGAGTGCCATTATGGAGAAAATATATTCTTTAAATCGTGAGGGTGAGCTGTTTGATGAATTAGAAAATGTATTTCAAGTGCTAGATGATGAAACAACTGAATTTGGAATCGTATCTACTGATACTGTTACTACGCATCTTTTGCCCATGGAAGATAAAGGTAATCGTATAGAGCTAGCAGAATTTGTATCTAGTGAGAAATATAATAGGCTCCTTGGAAAACATAGGAAGGATGTACAAGACTTTATAGTACGCACTATTGGAAAACGTGAATATTTGTATATGGTATCAATGCCTGTTAGTGTTATTAGTGATCTTTCGTCTGCATTGCATAAAAAGCAGTCTAAGTTTTCCGTAATTGACTATTGGCCACATCCATTACAGGGGAATCATCAGAAAACAGAAAATTCTCTAATTTCTATTATTGAAACGAGTGAAGGTATAAAAGGGTATTTATGGTGGCATGAATTATTACTTGCACAAGCAACCCTAGGTGATAATGAAAGTGCTAGTGATTTTCTTACTCGCTTACAAAACTTAGATGTAGAGCATAGAATGAGCAATCCTTCAGTTTATCTTAGCGTTATACACAACAAGGAAGATTGGAAAAATGCACTATCTAATTATCGTCAAATACAGTTAAAACCTATCGCTTTTGACAGCTCTTTATCTGAAATGGTTGTTGATGACGTGTTTACTCAGGCTCTAGTAGGTATGGCATATCAATTATTAGGGATTTATTAAGGGAGAAGGAAAATAGAATGGAATCAACAATTTTTAAAAAATTAGCACTTGTTATGGATAAGTGTAGATATATTGCTAAGAGTGGGATTAATGAATTTCATGGATATACATATGTAACGTCGGCGGATTTATTAGAAATGGTAAATACCGCTCTTTGTGAATTACAAATTGCCACTACTGTAGATATTGAACTATTAGACTTGCGAGAAGTTTCAACTGCAAAAGGGAATATTGATAAGTTAGCAACAATTAAGGCTCATGTTACTTTACATGATTGTGAATCAAATGAAAGTGTAGTGCTTACTGGTATTGGATCAGGGCAAGATAGTGGTGATAAGGCAGTTATGAAGGCTGAAACTGCAGCAATTAAATATGCTTACATGTTATCTTTGTGTGTAGCTACAGGAAATGATCCAGAAGCAGATAAGTTTGTTGACGAACGGGTTACAACATCAACACCCATAGTACACTCAAAGCTTAATACATCAAATCATGTATCAAAGCCTAAAGGTTCTTCTAGTAATCAAGCTTTTGTATGTAGTGATTGTGGTACTGGTATAACAAGTAAAGTTCATTCGTATTCTTTAAATAATTATGGCGAAGCATTATGTATGAATTGTCAAAAGCAACATCACAGAGTAGCCTAATGGAGGCATCATATGAATAAAGCAGTTATAACCATTATTCTTGCTGCACTAGCAGCTATAGTTGATCAAGTAATGGATGATGAGTAGTCATATAAAATAAATAAAACCACTTCTATCTATTGGATTTTAAATCCACAAAATAGAAGTGGTTTATTTTTTATATAGTTTTTGTTGAAGGGTTATAAGATTGAATCCGTGAGAATCCATATTTTTGTAAAATTAGATTTATAGTGTTTTTATATCTAGATATCATATATTTTTGTTCATATTTCTGCTGATAGTGGTTTATTTTAGAGATTACGAAGTGACAATGAACTCCAACGCCACTTTGTTCGTCACCTTTATAATGAATTGCTGCTACGAATGGAAACTGTCCTTGATGACTTAATATATAACCAATCTCTTTGAAGCAGTCACGCATTAGACTTTTATTTAGTCCGTCTAATTTATGGAGACTGACAATGATATGCTTATAAAAAGATTTTGGTTTATAACCGGGATTTAGTTGATGTAATAATATCATGTCTGTAATAGGCGAAATCATCATATTTGTGAAAATCATAGATGAATCTGTCTTTAGAGGATCACAAATGTAATTATAGATTGCAGCGTATGGTTTTTTCGTATCCTTGGTAAATTTGATAATTGACATGATTATACTCCTAATTGTTTGGTTATTTCTAATAAATATGCTGTTAAAGCATTTATAATTTGCTGTGCTTGTTCAGGATTAGAGTGTTCTATTTTCTTTAATACCTTATAAATCTCACCCTGATAGGCGCCAATTATCTTAGCCTTTGGGTTTATATGAAGTTTATCTGGATTAAAGATTTGGCTTCTAATATATGCTGATTCAGTTAAACCTGATGCTTTAGCTAACTTTTTTAAAGTGCATTTTTCTTCATAAGTTAATCGAAATTGAGCTGTAGTTTGTTTAGAGTCCATAGTGACCTCCTATATTTAATCTAGATTATCTTCCTTTATTAGGAATTACTTATATGTAGGAGGTGATTTTAATTTTAATAATTAATAGCCATTACGAGTACCGGCTTGCGGCCTATACCTCGTAATGGCTATTAATCTTATTTAAGCAAGATAGAGCTTTGTATATACAATTTTAAAGTTAGAATTTGTGAAAATGTCCAACGTGTCCAATGTGTCCAATCAATTTAAATATAATACTATGAAAAAGTCGCACTATATACATATAGTTTTAATGGACAGTGTGGACAGACCTTATTGGGCATTTTTATATTGCCAAAAATCAGCTAAAGTTTTAGAGTAATCCATTAGTATAATTTTATGAGCCTTATTCAGTCTATATTTGAACTCGAGATGGTTAAATATATTGTGATTATGAAGTACGCCATTGGTTAACTCTTGTGTAAATTCTTTCAAAAAGAATAGAACGATTTCTTGAAGCGGATTTTTATAGCTTATCCAATGTGGATTATCTTGATTTATTTTACTGATTATCTGATCCATATAATCTTGGAAGACTATTTGTTGTTCTAGTAAGCCTTTAGTAAGAAGTTTCTGGGCCATTTGATTAAAACTGTTCTTAATTTCGTTGAGTTGTTCTAAATCTAAATCTTCTTCTTTCATTGGGATGCTATGTTTAGGGTTAGCCTTAAAGAAACGAGTCAAAATTGTGTATATAGAGTCCCTGTGAGGTTGGTTTTTATCTTTTTCAAATCTAAAAATTCTATGGCATATGTTAATGTGTGGTATTACTTTTGAATTACAAAAGATTTCTTTAGAAATAACTGAGAGCATTATGAGAATAAAAGATAGTAGTCTATCGTGATTTTCTATGTTTGGGGTTTTTCCAATAAGGTTTTTTATTGAGAGCGTATATAGGTAATCTAGGATTATCTGTTGATTAACCTTTCCTTTCTTTAACGGTATAGATAGATTTTGGTTAATAAATTTTTTGTCTTCATTAGAGAGTGTGTCTGACGTTTTAGATATTACGTTATCGAATTTGTATGAATCGATAATATTTTGATATAGAGATTTCAACCATTCTGGTGGATTAAATTCCTCGATGATGTTGAGTTGTTCTTTTATATATTGTAGAGAAGCTTGGGGGGATTTGGAAATTATTTGGTTCAATTTTGGTAAGTTTGATAATAAAAGCTGTATTTGAGAGTCGGGATTTTCTATAGCTTTTATAGTAATTTGCCATAATTTTTCAAAACAGTCTTTTTGAATAACTAGATCATCTAAGTAGAATTTGCAGATTATTAGTCCTTTTAATGAAATTTTTTTAATATCAGATTCAATTTGCTTATAGAGCTGATATTTAGTTTCTTTAAAATTATAAAGTAAATTCATTTGCATATCTGGGTTTCTTGTTAAATTTAGTAGATTATTTAAGACTTCTTTAATATAAGAAGCTTCATCTCTTGAGGGGCGAAGTTGAATCCATAATAAAGCATAATATTTTTGTAAATAAGTGCTTTCAGTATCTGTAGAATGGGTAAGAGCTAATCCCGCAAGTTGAAACCTCTTGTGACTTTTTTGAGGGGAGTGAAGAATTGGATTTTGATTATAATTAATATTACCGGCAGATGGAGATACATCTATTGATTTGGTTGCAATCCCTTTATTAAGTAAAGATTGAGCAGCACGTTCTATATAAAAACCTTGTAATAAAATGATTAAATTAGTTAGAGATAGTGTATTTCCTTTATAAGGTTCAATAGGTTTAGAAAATTGGACCTTATGGCCACGGCAAGAGGATTTATCGCCAGCCTTACCTTTTACTAGATATTCATCCCATCTAATATTAGGAAGAATTTCTTTGGCGTAAGTAATAAAGTCATTTTTTAAATCACTCGTATAGTCTCTTAAGAAAGTATCTTTTTCAGACTTAGTTAGCGTGTCAATATGTCCGTCCCATGTCTCAAATTTCCCAAATAAATCTTGTAAATTTTTAAAATTAGGCCTCCAGATATTGAGGGCCTTATTTTCTTGTATTACATTATCGTCAAATGCTTTACCAAATTCTGTTTCTGAAACTAGTACTTGTCCTAATTCTGGTATATTTTCTAAGCTTGTTCTTTCCTGCAGGTATCCATAAGGAATTACTCCAAGTGGGTTTATATCAGTTTTATTCAGTAATTCATACCATTTTATCTCCATATCTATGCTCCTTTTACCTTTATTTTTAATTTTATAATACCAGTAAAAGTGAAAAACTTGAACTTAAGTTAATTGTTGAAAATGTTCCGGTATTGATTTTTTGCTTGTTAGACTATAATTACCTTGATCGTACGACCATCACTTTATTAATAAGTGAATTTTAAATTTTTATGAAAGGAGCCTTAATATATGGATCAAAATCAAGAACTTTTGGACCAATATCGATTAGTTAGCCCAGTTAAACGAAGAGTGGAGCGTCGAGTAGATACAGAAGGTGATAGTTACAAGACGTTTCGGGAGCAAGCTAGATTTAGTTCTTCTAAAAAATCTGTAGAACTTGATTTAACAGTAAGTCCAATAACGTTGGTTCGATATCCAATTCATCCTACAGAAGTAAATCATATACCTCTAAGTAGAGATGTTTATACTCCTACAGTTGAACAAACTAGTGTAAATCAATCCATTATTCCTAAAAAAGTAGATGGTGGAGTGCTATTAAATCCACATGGAGGTGTATATATTAATGATAAGCATGGTGAACCAGTTCTTGTTACAAATGGAAATATACAGATCATTAGTGAAGTTGATGTTTATTCTTCAAATGAGACTTATGAACCTTATTATCATTTGAGTATAAGACTAAATAATGTGAATAATGACGTCATGGTCAAAAAAAGAGAATATTGGGATTGTGCAGATTTCCTACGTGCCTCTGTTCCTGGGCTAGTAGTTTCTAAAGCAAACGAATTTAAAAAGTATTTAGCTAACCTAGTTCAGAATTCTAGTATTTCTAAGACTAGACAATATGATGAGGTTTATGGTTGGGTTCGTATTGACGATAAATTTATTTATCTTCATCAAGGAATTCCTGGATGCTTTAATAGTGTTTTGCCATTAGAGGTAGATTATAGTAAAGCTCAAGATTTTCTAAATTGTTTTACTAAATCAGTAAGAAATCCGTCTTATGCGGTTATTTTATTACTATATTCACTAGGTGCCTATATTCAACCATTATTATCAGAGGCTGATATCCCTGGATTTAGGTCAGTATTATTCCTTGTTGGGGAAACTCAGTCAGGAAAGACTACGTTGGCTGAAAGTCTAGTAGGCTGTTTATTGGAAAAATCGAAGGTAGATATTACTTCATTCCAGTCAACCTTCCCTGCAATAGAAGATGTCTTTGAAAAAGGCAGGGATCGTTTGATATTAGTTGATGATTTGTACCCTAAAGGAAAGCAAGGAGTGGATAAAGAATTTGAAGAAAAAGCGACTAACATGATACGTATTTTAGGTGATTCAAAACTCAGGGATAAAAAAGGCCCTTTAGGCAAAAAATTACCTACTCGTCACTATACAGGTGGAGCAATTGCTACTGGTGAGATTTTAGGGCTAAGTACTTTATCTTCTTATGCAAGAAGCCTGGTTATTGAATTACAACCTGGGGATATTTGCAAAGAAGATTCATTGTGGACTCTGTCTAGAGATAAAACCTTGGCGAAATCATTTTATTCGGCGTTTATTCGTTGGATAGAAAACAAACAACAAGGGGTGATTCTCTGGTTAAAAGAATCATTTACGGAACTCCGTTCTACAGGAAATGATTCTTTTGCGTCACCACGATTACAAGATTCCAAGCGAATTGCTATTCTGCTCTTAGCTTTATTTCAACAATTTTGCAAAGATTCAGGATTAGCAGTTGGTGGGACTATATCTCGCGATGCACTTGATCAATATTTTATTAAGGCAAATGCGTTTATGGAAAGTCATACACCGCTGGAAATTTTTTGTCGAGCTTTAGATATCTTAATAAGTGATGACAAAATTGTTATTGCTTCTTCTGAAGAGGCTTTTCGTAAGCAGGACTGTGATGGTTATTATGATGGTGAATTCATCTATCTTATACCAACAAATGTATTTGATAAGATTGATGATTACTATCAAGGCACAATGGATGCATGTAATAGAGACCTTATGGTTAAAGATTTATATAAACGTGGATTATTGTTTGATTGCAAACGCCACAGATATCCAAAGGACCGTTTAGTAAGACCTAAACGTCCGTATTTAATGAAGTTTACTATAGATATCATTGAAAATGATACTAAAGAAATTTTAGGAGGTAAAAACTAATGGAAACAACACAATTTTTAAAAAATCAAAACTCTGCAAGCCTAATTACTATGAATGATACTAGTACAGGGTTAAGTTATGCAGTTGAAAATGAAAAGAATGACACACAAGTTGAAGAACTTGCAATATTTTTCATTACGAATCAACAATTTGGTTGTATCAAATGTGAACAATCATATTCGGTTAATGCTTTTATGGAGAAGAATTCAACTAGTGGATTCTTATATCTCCAAATTGGTCCAAAGATGGAGATGCTAAAAATGATGAATCAATTCATGCTTCAAGAAGCGGTTAATCAATATAATCCGGGAAGTGAATTTTTTGATCTGCCTATGGTAATTACTGATTATGCAATCCAACCTAGACAAATTAATAAATCTATTCAAACTACTAATTTAGTAAAAGTAATTAATTTACTTTAAGGAGAATGTTGATGCGCTATAGGGAAGATTTTCGTAGTGGACAAGATTGCTTTGGACATTTTACGGAAAGATATAAGTTACGGATAAAAGATTCCGTAGCTAACGGTGATGCTTGTCGTTTCTATGAAACAGGAGCACAAGCACATTGTTATTATAAAAATGGTCGTTTAGAAGGCATATTTACTTATGCCTTTCCCGGAGGACCGATATTATCTTGGACCTTTAAAGAAGGATTACTTAACGGCCCTGCTATCGAATTTGTAAAAGATGGCTTATGCTCCTGTAGATATAAAATGGGGGTAAAAACAGGAAAAGCTACAGTTACAATGACTGATGGTGCTTCTATTGAATTCTCATATAATCAAGGCATACGTCAAGGCAAGGCAGTTAAGCGGTGCCTTGACCGTAGCAGAATAGAATTTACTTATATAAATGATAAGCCATCTGGTCCTGCTATACAAATCTTTGAAGATGGCTCTAAGGAGTATTTCCATTATATAGATGGACATAAGGTACAGGACACTACTTTTTAATGTAGTTAATTAGTAAGAAAGGGGTGATGGGCCTATGTTAACTACATATCGTGGGCTCCTCGTCTCTGAACTTGCTAGTTTTTTGAGGTTATCCCCACAGACTATACGAAAAGGGCTCAAGTCTTCAGGCTTTATGGTTGATGTAAAACGTGTAGGTCGATCGTTAGTTATACCTGAAGATGTAGCAACTGACTTCATTAGGGAATGCTACCCTGCTGTGTTAGTTGATTTTACCAATAGGTATACCAAAGGTAAAGTCTTAAAACAGACAGAGTGTCAAGCAATCCCTGAATCGATAGGAGTTATTACTTCTGTTCTTCAAAAAAGTGGTAATCGCTATTACTATATAAAAAACTTCCCTTTATACTATGATAACCAGGGTAAACCTATTTATTATAAGGGGAAAGGTTTTATCTCTAAGGTAGAAGCTGAGAATCAGCGTAATAAGCTGATTAGACAGAGAACTAATGGAAAATTTAAAATTCAATATTTGAATAGATCTGCAGAAGAAAGCGTAACGACTCTTGCAGAACGTATAATGAAACAGTCGTATGTTAGCTTTTGTCGTGAATTCTTTACTAATAGAGATAATCAGGCAGCAACAAAAGAGCTGTATCTTGCTATTATTAATGGGCCTTTAGAAAGCTGGTTTGGAGGTATAAAGGTACAAGAATTAACCGTAGAAGATTTACAGGATTACTTAGATACTCGTGACTCTTCTATAAAAAATCATATGGTTATTTTGCGTCAAACATTACAGCGCCTTAGCCTTATTGGTGCAATACGTTGTAATTATGCAGAACGATTAGTTAGGCCACAAATAAATGTGAAAAAACATCCTAAAGAAGCACTTACTTGTGATGAAGTAGCTGCTATTAGAAAGGTAATTGTGGGAAGTCCTAATCAATGGGCGATAGAACTACTCTTAGCCTCAGGTATAAGGATTGGTGAATTACAGGCCTTGAGACCAGAGGATGTAGAAATCTTGAATGGTAATAGAGCTTTAATTCATATTACTGGATCATGGGGCAAAATAAGTTCTTCGGAGTATGGTAGAAAGGATACAAAGACAACAACTAGTAGACGTGATGTTCCTGTTGTAGGTGCTAATCTAATTATCTTATTAAAAGCAGCAAAGTTAAAGGCAAAAGGCAAGGCTTGGCTGTTTATTAATCGGTCTGAAACAGGGCCAATAGAAAAACACAATTTTAATCGATATTTATCTTCTGTAGCCACACAAGCTGGTATTACTAAAAGACTTACTAGTCATGTTTTTAGACATACCGTGGCATCTATAATGAAGAAGAAAAGAATTCCTGATACTACTATAGCTAGATTATTGGGACATGCTAATGTTGAAACGCTTAATCGTGTCTATGCACATGATATATCATCAAAGGAAGAGTTATTTGAAATTGCCACAGATTTATATAAAAACTAAATATGAAAAATATAAAGTTAGCAACGCAAAAGGTACACTTATTTAGTCAAGTGTACCTTTATTTTTTATAGATAGCATTATAGCGGTTAGATAATTGAATCCTGATGTTAATTTCACAATTATTCCCATAGGATGAACTTGTATCTTAATGATAAAATAGAAGGTGAATGTATGCTAAATTAGAGTAAACAAAAGTAGGAGTGGGTATACACGTGATTACATCGGATGAAATAAAAAAACGCTTATGGGACGGAGCTAATGAACTACGTGGCTCTATGAATGCTAGCCAATATATGGATTATATGTTGGGGCTTATGTTTTATAAGTTCTTGAGTGATAAGACTTTAGATCAAGTCCGTGCTACAGAAATGTTGCATGACTTAACAGAAGCAGAGCTTTTAGAGCATTATGAAAAGCTTTACAACGAGTATCAAGAGAAATATATTGAATTAATTCGTCAGCCACTTGGGTACTATATACCACCTGAATACCTTTACCAACGATGGATGAAAGATATTAATGAAGGTCGATTTGAGTTACAGATTGTGACTGATTCACTTAATAACTTTGAGCGGACGATTGCAAGTAATCAGAATCCCGATGACTTTGAAAACTTATTCTCTAGTTTAGATCTTACGAATCAAGCTTTAGGTAAAGACCTTAATACACGTAGTAAGAATATTAAGAGCTTAATAGCACTTTTTGCTGATTTAAATATGGTGGCATTACAAAAAAGTGACATTTTAGGTGATGCCTATGAATATCTAATTGGCATGTTTGCCATGGAATCAGGTAAAAAGGCTGGTGAATTCTATACGCCAAGACAAGTGAGTGAAGTATTAGCACAAATAGTAGTTACATCAGGCCCTATTGCGTCTATTTACGACCCTGCTGTTGGTTCAGGTTCGTTATTATTGACGGTAAAGCAACATTTATCTCAACAAGCACAAAAAGAGTTAATGTATTATGGTCAAGAGAAGAATACAGCAACTTATAACTTAACACGTATGAATTTGCTGCTTCATGGTGTACGACCAGAGAAAATGACTGTTCGAAATGCAGATACTTTGGCACAAGATTGGCCAGAAGATCCAGAAAGACCAAATGAAGCATGTCAGTTTGATGCTGTTGTTATGAATCCACCTTATTCTCTTAAAAATTGGAATCGCGAAGGCTTAACTTTATCAGACCCTCGTTTTTCCTTTGTCGGAGCTATGCCACCTGATCAAAAGGGGGACTATGCTTTTTTACTTCATGGTTTATATCATCTTGGACAACAAGGTACAATGGCTGTTGTATTACCGCATGGTGTTTTATTTCGTGGGGATGCAGAAGGTGTAATTAGAAAGAGACTTATAGAAAAAAATTATATTGACGCTGTAATAGGTTTGCCAAATAATTTATTCACTAATACGCCTATCCCTGTATGTGTTATTGTACTGAAGAAAAATCGAGCTCTTGGTGAACCGATATTGATGATTGATGCTTCGCGATATTTTGTAAAAGTTAAGACTCAAAACATGCTTCAAGATAAGGATATTGCTCGTATTATTGAAACCTATACAAGTCGTATAGAAACTGAAAGCTATAGCCACTTGGCTTCTTTAGAGGAGATAAAACGAAATGATTACAACCTTAATATCCCTCGTTATGTTGAGTCAATAGAACTGGAAATTCCTCATCATGTTGATGCTCATTTATATGGTGGTATTCCTAAAGAAGATTTTAATCGACTTCCGATTATTATGAGTATTGCACAAGACATTGTAAAAAATCATTTAAGTGAAGTACGTGAAGACTTTTATAAAGTTGAAGATATAGACTCTTTGTCAGCTGAAGTTTTACAAAGCCCTAATATAGAAACTGAACGTAAGATATTAGAAGCGCATATCAATACATTTGTTGAAAAATATTGGAATATCCTAAAATCCGTATCTTCCGAAACGAATTTAGCAGATTTAAAAACTGTTATGTTAGATGATGCAAAAAATCTTTTTGCAGATGTACCATGGGTTGATTCTTATGAAGCTTATCAAGTTGTGGCTGAACTATGGCACCAAAAACTTACAACAGATTTAGAAATTATTGCAGCAAATGATTTTTATGATGCTGCTATTATGACCGAACCGCATATGGTAACAAAAGGTAGTGGTAAAACTAAACGTGTTGAACAGGATGGGGTTATTGGGCGTTTAATTCCTAATGATTTAATAGAGCATTTTTTGTTTAGTGAAGAACGAGATAAATTAGATGCTTATCAATCTGATTTAGATTCTTTAGAAGCTGAGTTAGGTGAGTTAATAGAAGCAGCGAAAGAAGAACCATCCGATGAGTATTATGCTTTAAATGAGTTACTCAAAAGAGATGATGACAATGAGATTAAAGATTCCTTTGATGCAGCACGTGTAAATAAGACTTTAAAGAAATTAGCTAAAACCGATGAATCATTTGAATTAGTGAAAAAGACATATGACCTTTTGGAACGAATTAAAAAGCTCAAGAAGTCTATTAAAGATGATAGAAAGAGTCTCGATGAAAAGGTATATGCTAGATTTGAAACATTAACTCATGAGGAAATCAATCAGTTAATGTGGAAAAAATGGTTTGGTGCTATTACGAATGATATTAGTAAAATTCTTGAGGCTCCTGTTCTTAAAGAACTAGATCTCCTTTCTATGCTAAATAAACGGTATTCTGATACATTACAATCTATTGATTTAGAAATTAATAATTTAGAAAAATCTTTAGAAGAAATGATGAAAGAGTTGGTGTTGGAATGATGAGTGGAGCAAAGAAAAGGGTACCTAAGCGCCGCTTTAAGGAGTTTCTTAACGCTGGCGATTGGGAACAGTACAAGTTAGCGGATATATTGAGTAGAAGAAAAGAAAATAGACGTATAGATTCAGCATATCCAAGGTTAGCTTTTGCAGCAGGTCAAGGGGTTATTCCTTTAAGTGAACGTAGAACAAATAATAGAGATCAGCTTATTAGTGATGAAAAAAACAAAAAGTATTTGGTTACTTATTATAATGATATTGTTTATAACCCAGCTAACCTTAAATATGGTGCTATTGATAGAAATAAATATGGACAAGGAGTTATTTCACCTATTTATGTAACGTTTACTTCCAATATTTGTAGTGGGTTTATTGAACACATAGTAAAGTCACATGAGTTTAAAGAAAAAGCATTATCGTTCGAAGAAGGAACTGTAACAAAACGTCAAGCGGTTAACCCTGACAATTTACTTAAAATAGATGTTGTCATTACTCCAAATAGTAAAGAACAAGAAAAGATTTCTAAACTATTTGAGCTGATAGATCGATTTATTACCCTTCATCAGCATAAGCTTTATAAATTAGAAGCTACTAAAAAAGCATTATTACAAGAAATGTTTCCAGAAAAAGGTCAAGACAAACCTAAACGTAGATTTAAAGGCTTTACTGACGCTTGGGAACAGCGTAAGTTATCTGATATTACAGAGATTGTAATGGGACAATCTCCATCTTCTAAAAATTATACAGATAATCCGAATGATAATATTTTAGTTCAAGGAAATGCTGATTTAAAAGATGGAAAAGTAGTACCTAGATTATGGACTAAAGAGATTACAAAAACCATTGATAAAGATGGAATAATATTAACCGTTCGTGCACCAGTAGGGGATGTGGCTAGAACCGATTATAAGGTTGTACTTGGTCGTGGTGTTGCTGGGATTAAAGGTAACGATTATATATATCAGTTTTTACAAAAACTACAAAATAATCGGTATTGGGTATCTCTTAGTTCTGGATCGACATTTGAATCAATTAATTCAAATGACATTAAAGATTTATTTATAGATATTCCGTCTATAGAAGAACAAACTAAAATTAGTATGCTACTTAATAATGTTAATTCTATTATTACCCTTCATCAGCGTAAGCTTGATAAACTTAAAAATCTTAAACAAGCTTATCTAAATGAGATGTTTGTTTAAAGGAGAGTATGTTATGAGTAACAAGAAAAAAGATCATTTAGAAAAAGCTTTCCAGGAAAAGGTTGTTCAAGAATTACAGCGATATAAGTGGGAAGCGCCTGAAGAATTAAATGGTAATACTCATCTTGTTACGGTACAAGATTTAATTAATAATTGGCGACAAGAGTTAAATCGATTAAATGCAGACCAATTAGAAAATGTACCTTTAACAGATAATGAGTTTAAACAAGTTATGCAACAGGTCAATCAAATAGCAAACTCTTATGAAGCAGCTAAAATTTTAGCTATGGAAGATTCTAAGGGAAAGATTGATGGAATATATCGTGATCCTCATCCAGATGTGACGCGTAAACAAGTAACACTTACTATTTTTAAAAAGGCTGAAGTCGCTGGTGGAGACTCTTCTTATAAGATTGCAAGAGAAGTTACCTCTCCTAAAAATGGTAGTAAAGGTGAAAATAGATTTGACCTTATTTTACTAATTAATGGCCTACCATTAATTAATATTGAGCAAAAACGTAGTGATAAAAGTTTAGATTATGCTTTTGGACAGTTTAAACGATACTATGAGGATGGTGAATATCAATATAATTTCCTAGCATTTTCTCAAATGATGGTATGTATGTCAGAAATAGAAACACGTTATTTTGCCACACCAAAATCATTAAAGGATTTTAATCCAAGCTTTGTATTCCATTGGGCTGATAAAAATAATGTACCTATCAATGACTGGAAGAAAATCATACAAAACTTCTTAATGATTCCTATGGCCCATCAAATGGTAGGTGACTATTTGGTAATTGATGAGTCCGTAAATCCTGAAAATAGAAGACATATGTTGATGCGCCCATATCAAGTATATGCGTTACAGGCTGTAGAATTGGCAGCCTTAGGTGCTGATAATAAAGATAGAATTAAGCATGGGGGCTTTGTTTGGCATACAACTGGTTCTGGGAAGACAATTACCAGCTTTAAGACAGCATTATTTTTATCAACTCGAATAGGCTTTGATAAGGTTATATTTATGGTGGATCGCCGTGAACTTGATAGTCATACGGCGGAGTCTTTTAAGGCTTATGCTGCATATGAACCTGTTGAAGTGGATGGTACTGCCTATACATATGCCTTGGGGAAAAGTCTTAAGAATGATCAAAGAGGTATAGTTGTAACAACTACCTATAAGATGGCTAATCTTGTTAAAGAATTAGTAGATAGTAAAGATACATCTCTCAAAGATAAAAAGTATGTATTTATTATCGATGAAGCACATAGAACTACAATGGGCGATATGATGCATTTAATTAAGGACTACTTTAAAGATAACGCTCTTTTTTATGGCTTTACAGGTACACCATTATTTGAAGAGAATCAAATTAATGGGCGTATAAATGAGCAGTCTGAGCTAATAAATACTACTGAGAAGCTATTTGGTCCGCTATTGCATCAATATACTATCAATGAGGCCATTAATGATGGTAATGTGTTAGGATTCAATATAGATTACGTAAATACTGGTGAATTTACTAGTTATCCGACATTGAAAATTCAAGTAATGGATGCCTATGAACAAGAGAATCCAAAAGAAACTAAAGATGATATTAAGAAGAAGTTTAGTAATTTAAGTGAGCTTCAGATTGAATTAGCAGCTAAGAAGTTAGACGTATTAAACTATAATAATCCGGAACACATTAAGCGTGTAGTAACAAGGATTTTAGATGACTGGGACCATACCTCTAAAAATCGATTCTTTAATGCTATATTAACAGCAGGATTGAAGAAACGTGTCGTTGACTATTATCACGAATTTAAAAAACAAATCGCAGAGCGTGAGATTAACTTCAATGTTGCTATGACGTTTAGTATGGGTGATGAGAATAATCCATCTGGCAATGACAGAGCTGCATATGCTGAAATGTTTGAGGATTATGAAGCATTTACAGAAGTACATTTTGACGTAAATGATCCAAAATATGGAGTTAATGCTTATTTTGCAGATTTGATAACTCGAGCTGCACAAGGTGGTTCTGCTCGAAATTCTCATAATATTGATTTAGTCATTGTTGCAGACCAAATGCTTACTGGATATGACTCTAAATATCTTAATGCATTATATGTCGATAGAAGTCTTGAGTTACAAGGTCTTATTCAGGCTTACTCTCGTACTAATCGTATATATGGGAAAGATAAAGAGTTCGGTTCTATTATTAATTTCCAATATCCTAGAATTACAGAGGATAACGTTCATAGAGCATTAGCATTATATAGTAGTGGCGGTGAAAACTCTAAAGCGATTGTTGATGAATATGATGTAGCTGTAGCTAAATTTGCAAGTGCTGTTTCTGAGCTGAAGTCGGTATTTCCAAATCCAGCAGATTGGAAAATCTATGAAAATGATGAGGATTATAAAGCTATCATAGGGAAGGCCTATCGTGCTGCGGCAGCTCAACTTAATAGAGTCAAACAGTATTATGTTTTCGAATGGGACGATGATGCCTTTGGTATTACTCTAGCCGAGTGGCAGAGATATGCTGGTGCATACAGGAATTTATTCCCGGCTGAAGAAACTGATGGCGGTTCTATTAATCCAATGCAAGGTGATATTAAACTTGAGGGCACTGAATTAATAACCGCAGCCACAGTTATGAAGTTAATTGGAAATAGAGTACATACAGAAGGTAGTGTACAATGTGTTGACGATGAAACACTTCGTTTACTTCATGAACAAATTGCCCAACTAGAAGCGTTAGGTGAAGCTAAAGCTGCGAATTTATTGCTCCAATTTGTAGATGAAACTTTAGTCCCTGGTCTTATTCCTGCAAATAAGGATATTGAAGAAGCTTTTTCTGAGTGGAAAGAAAGTATACTTGTAAAGAAAATCCAACAATATGCAGAGCCTCGTGGATTAGATATAAATATACTTCTTAGTGTATTTAAGCGCTATAATCCTAATGATGAGGTGATTCCTGATTATAATGATCTCCTAGCATCTATTAAAGTACCTGAAGGACGTAGCCTTTTAGAAATAAAAATGGAAATAGTAGGTAGTTTACGTGAGCAGTTGGAAGAATGGAAACGAGAATCTTTTAACTAGAAACTTATTAGTTTTAGTATCATATCAATAAAGAACACCACCTAAATCAACAGTAAAGTTATTTAGGTGGTGTTTTGATAAGGACAAATACTGATGCGATGGTATAGAAAAAATAACTAAATTACGCAATTATATATGCTATCGTTAGTGTGTCAATGTCGATTAACAGCGTGGTTGAGCGATTTTAGTACGGCCTTCTAAGCCGTGGGTCGGGGGTTCGAATCCCTCCTGGATCACCAAAGAAATAAGCGGATAGCTCGTAATGAGCTATCCGCTTTTTTGCTATTTTAAATTATAAATCAGTAGTTATTTTGTAATATTTAAAGTTTATCTAACTGTATAGTATTATCTCTTAACCACTGTGCTAGTTCTACATTTGTCATATTTCCTGCGGCCACATTGATAATTAGGTTTTCAACTTCTTGTTGTGAAGCGGTAATATCAAAACCATTGATAATAAGATACACATACATACTGTGTAGTGCAGTTCGCTTATTGCCATCTGTAAAAGGATGGTTATTGGCAATACCATAACATAATTGTGCTGCTTTGTCATAGAGAGAGGGATATAAGTCGCTCCCCATAAATGTTTGAAATGGGGTATTTACAGCTGACGCTAAAAGATTCTTATCTCGCACTCCTGAAGAGAGGACAAATGCATCTTCTAATTCTCTGTGCAGTTCGTAGATATCTTGTACAGTGAGTTGAATATTAGGTGTACTCATTTATTCTCCAATGCTTTATATAGGTCATAATTACGCTTTAATACTTGTTGCGAGATGTCTTTTATCTGCTTTTTTAGCTCTTTATTAGTATCACTAGTTATGATAGAGGGGTTGTTGTTTGTTTTGCAATCGATAATTTTCTGATCTTTTGATATCATAAATTAAATTCCTTTACTGTATTTTTGACTTTTATATTTACTATATATTTGACTTTTATATCTATTATATAGGTAATAAATCAATATAAACAATCTAATTTATAGTAAATATTTTAAAAGTTCAAATTTAATTATTTCTCATAAACCCAGTATTTATCTATGTTCTTACCGTATAAAACTAATTGGTCAAAATAAAAGTCAAAAAAAGTCAAAATTTTTATCTTTGACCTATTGACTTTTTGACTTAATCAGATTATTATAATGTCATAAGGTTGAAGAAACCTAGAAATAAAGCAAGAAATTAAACAGACTTAAAAAGTCAAATAGATATACTTGTAGTAAAAAAAGTGAGGTAATTTATATGAACAACAATTTCAATAACTTTGGTAGCGACTTCGGTAGCATGAATGATTTATTCAATCAATTGATGGGTAACATGGGTGGTTATTCCACAGAAAACCGTCGTTATAAAATTAATGGTCGTGAAGTGACTCCAGAAGAGTTTGCTTTCTATCGTCAAACTGGTCGTTTACCTTCTAATGAAGAAATGCAAGCTGCTCAAGCTGCACAACAAGGTAAAATGAAACAAGATGGTATCCTTGCTAAGTTAGGTACAAACTTAACTCAGCAAGCTCGTGATGGTAAACTCGATCCTGTTATTGGCCGTAATAAAGAAATCCAAGAAACAGCAGAAATCTTAGCACGTCGTACTAAAAACAATCCTGTACTCGTAGGTGATGCTGGTGTTGGTAAAACAGCTGTAGTAGAAGGCTTGGCACAAGCAATCGTCAATGGCGATGTTCCTGCAGCTATTAAAAATAAAGAAATCATTTCCATCGATATTTCCGGTTTGGAAGCTGGTACACAATACCGTGGTTCCTTCGAAGAAAATATCCAAAACCTTATTAAAGAGGTTAAGGCTGCTGGTAATATTATTTTGTTCTTCGACGAAATCCACCAAATCTTGGGTGCTGGTTCCACAGGTGATGGTCAAGGATCTAAAGGCTTAGCAGATATCTTGAAACCTGCCTTGTCCCGTGGCGAAATGACTGTTATCGGTGCTACAACACAAGATGAATACCGTAACACAATCATGAAAAACGCAGCTCTTGCTCGTCGTTTCAATGAAGTTAAGGTAAATGCACCATCTCCAGAAGATACTTTCAAAATTTTACAAGGCATTCGTCCATTGTACGAAGCGCATCATAATATCGAATTGCCAGATGCTGTGTTGAAAGCAGCTGTAGATTATTCCGTACAATACATTCCTCAACGTAGCTTACCAGATAAAGCTATCGACTTGATCGATGTAACAGCAGCTCACTTGGCTTCCCAACATCCTGTAACTGATATTAAAACATTAGAAGCAGATATTGCAGAAGCTAAAGCAAAACAAGAAGAGTTTGCTCAAAAAGAAGATTACGAATCTGCTATTA
>ERZ773031.338-NODE-338-length-25968-cov-5.006175_pt1 | contig 25968 bp, 21 predicted proteins | sample MGYA00511666_ERZ773031 | MGnify/ENA primary metagenome ERZ773031 (study PRJEB29015, sample SAMEA2738135) | human oral metagenome | biome: human oral; feature: human-associated habitat; material: saliva | place: China | collected 2250 ...
TTAATTTCTCGATACGTGGAGCATATGGAGAAAGCTCGGTACGAGGAGTTGGTAGTACTGAAAGCATATGATCCAAGATGAACATACGACCCTCATGAGATTGATGAATAGCTTTTTCAAGGATGTCGATAGGTAGACCATGAACTTTCATGTCCATCTGAAGTGCGGTGATTCCCTGCTTAGTACCTGTAACCTTAAAGTCCATATCACCAGCAAAATCTTCAGCATCCATTAAGTCAGTAAGAACATGTGGAGTTTCGCCATCAAGCATGAGACCCATAGCAACACCAGAGACTGGACTTTTTAGAGGAACACCAGCATCCATAAGAGCAAGACAGGATGAACAGGTGGCAGCCATGGAGGTAGAACCATTTTGAGACATGATTTCAGTGACAGAGCGGATGGCATATGGAAAATCTTCTTTAGAAGGAAGCACTGGAAGTAATGCCCTCTCTGCTAGGTAGCCATGACCGATTTCACGACGTCCTGGAGAGCCAATACGGCCAGTTTCGCCAACGGTATAACTTGGGGCATTATAATGATGCATATAGCGACGTTCACCATCAGTAATCTCCATAGTATCGACAACTTGCGCATAGGAAAGAGGAGCCAACGTCACAATATTCATGGCTTGGGTAAGACCACGAGTAAAGAGTGAGGATCCGTGAACACGAGGTAAAATTGAAACCTGAGAGCTGAGAGGTCGAACTTCGTTAAGCTTACGACCGTCAGGACGTACGCCATCCTCAACAATGGCACGGCGAACCTCATGATGGATGGCTAGTTCATAGGCATTATGGAATTCAGTTTTCAAACGAGCGTCATAGTCAGCGATTTTTTCTTCTGGAGTATCACCTTCGCCAAGTTCAAGAGCAAATTCCGCATCCATTTCATCGCGTAAGGTATCAGCAATACGCTTACGATCTAAGACGTTGCCGCGAATCTTGGTACCAGTTTGACCGTCTTCACCTTTAAAATGAGCACGGGTCCAAGCTTCAACTTTTTCGGTAATTTCCTGATTTGGTAGGCTTAATTCGTAATCTTTTTCGACCACGTCAAGTTTATCACGAAGTTGTCTTTGAAGATCTAGGGCTGGCTGAACATTTTCAATAGCCCAACGCATGGCATCTATAATTACATTTTCTGGGACTTCATTGGCTCCAGCTTCCACCATGACGACTTTCTGATCCTTAACAGCAACCACTAGGTCAAGATCAGACTGCTCACGTTCATCTTCAGAGAGGAAGGCTTTAAATTCACCATTAACACGACCAATTCGAAGGCCAGCAATTGGACCATCAAAAGGTACGCCAGCATTTAATAGAGCCGAGGAAGCAGCCAACATAGCAATGACATCTGGGCGGAAGTTTGGATCCATAGAAAGAACAGTGGTAACAACTTGGACCTCTTGACGATAGCCTTTAGGAAAGAGAGGGCGAATTGGACGATCGATGAGACGGCCGATCAGTACAGCCTCATCAGCCGGTTTGCCTTCACGCTTAATAAATTTTGAACCTGAAATTTTGCCTGCTGCATAAAACTTTTCTTCGTAGTCGATGGAAAGTGGGAAGAAATCTTGAACGACGGGCTTCTCACTAACAACAACTGAGCCAAGCACGACTGTGTCGCCGTAAGTGACGAGAACAGAAGAGGTTGTGCGAAAACCGACACGATTTACTTCAATTTTAAGCTCACGACCGCAAAAATCGGTAGACACACTAAATGTGTGTTTACCAGTAGGATTAATTATTTCCATTTTTTCCTTTCTCGGGAAAACACCAGATAACTACTCTAGTAAGCCAAGCAATAAGCTAGAGAGAATCTTATACCTAAGGCTCTAGGGGACTTATCCGCCGTCTTCCCTTTTATTGTTATGTATTAATTATATCATGAAAAAACTTCTTATTAATATTCGATTCAAGAGATTTGATATTAACCTAGTTTTATTAATGCATTCTTTCAAATGAATTTAGAGGTAACTTTATTTTTATATAAATATTGTAAAAATCTATGGATTTTAGCATTATACTTGACAAATAACATTGTTTATGTTATTATCTCAACGTGAGTTCAACAGAAATAAACTCAAGAACACTATAAAACTAGAATCTGAAAAATGAAAAACCGTCTTTTTATACCTCATTCCCTTTTTATTTTTCGTTGACCACCTGCGACTAGTTATACTTGTTATTCTATATTTGGCAGCTACCTAGAGAATAATAAATATAACTAGCCGCAGGAGATACTTCTTCTGCGCTTTGAAAATGTTTTTAGCAGCAAAAAGCTGCAGAAGGAGAAGAAAATGAACAAGATGTTAATAGGAATGGGAAGAGAAAAATATATGGGCACAAAATACGTGACCCAAGGGAAAGAGGAGGACTATAGAGCAGTTGAATCACTCTGTGAGCGGTTCATCCTGTATTTCGAGGATGGGGCTTCTCTTACCATCTGGGAGGAGAGCGACATCTGTCCTTCTGGATGGACGACATGCACCTATGGGCGCTATGAGTGGGGAGAGAAAACACCTCACAAAATGAGTGGTCTGAAAGGTGGACCAATGGTGATCACCATTGAGGAAGATAAATGGGGAGGAATAACCCTTGAATCCACCCTTGATGGGAAAGAGATCGCAACAGTCGACCGGGACGGGGGAGATAAATACTATCCAGCAGGCTTTGTCTACTTGGATTTGGAGTTATTTAAATAACTCTACCCCTCAGCTCTTTCAGATTATCAGTTTAACCCCCAAATTCTTGGGGGCTTTTTATTTCAGACTATATCTGTTCTAACTACCCAAGTGCAACACGTTGAGAGGTTAGTTTAGGGATATTTTTGTATATTTGGTATTTTATGTTATAATATCATGCGTTCGGTGATTATATTCGTATTAGACTAGATAGAAAGGGGGATAGTTTTCTTAAATCACCAATTTTGAAATTATTGTGAGCTATAGCTCAAGAACATTAAGAGAAAGGATCGTAGAGATGAATAATACGATACGTAACATTTTTGATTTTGAAGGGTTGATTCCGCCCATGGATATTATAATCCAGCTGAAGGGATTCGAAAATAACTCCTATATAATACAGGAGGAACAAGAAAAACTTTTTTGTTATCAGCTAATTGAGCAGGTTTTTGTACCTCTGAGAAAACAGATTCGACTCGATAGTAATATCGACCTGGTGGTGACAATGGTGAACACAGGAGTGAGGGGGCAGAGGAGAATCTCTTTCCACTTCAATACGGCGGATGTCATTTTCTTCCAGGAGAAGGACCTCTACCAGGTAATTACTCGTCGAGAGGGCGTTACTGGCAATATCTATGAACTCATGAATGATGCCAGATTTGTGCGGATGCATTATACGCACAAGGAGTATTACGACAAATACAAGAGAGAAAACAGCCGTAATCAGGCCGCGAGTAACCCGATGAGGAAGAAGAAGGTAATCAGAAAGATGAAGCGTCCTAATATTGCAGAAATCAATGAGAGAATTAACACCTCGGTTCGGCGTTTTAGAGATGCGATCAATGACTATATTGATACTAACTTCGAAGAAGGAGCCGAGAGGCCTGGAATTGTCGGAGTCTTCACAAGGAAGAACCCTACATAACACTATGATCTGATCTGAAGCCCCGCCGCGCGTGGGGCTTTTTTAAACTAAACTTGAAGTTAAAAATTTCAGATTAATATAATGAAGAAAAAATAATATAAGACACCAAAAAACCCACTGATGTGGGTTTTTGAATTTATTTGCGGAGTCCGAGTTTTGCAACTGTACCTTTGTAAAGGTCGAAGTTGGTTTTCTCAAGATACTTCAAAAGACGTTTGCGGCGACCAACCATCTGCATAAGTCCACGACGAGCCATGAAATCATGCTTATTGACCTTAACGTGCTCGGTTACTTCTTTGATGCGCTCAGTTAGAATAGAGACCTGAACCTCTGGAGAACCAACGTCCTTTTTGTCACGGGCAGTAGCAGCAATTGCCTTAGCTTTATTCTCTTTTGTAATCATATTGGGTGAATTATACCACGCGACGATAATTTCATCAAGGGTAAACAGATGACTTTTCTGTCAAAATCTGACTAACAAGGTTAATATGTAGTAATTTCTAATTCCCCATCGATGTATTCACCAAGAAAGACTTCACTTATGGAGGCAATTTTTTGCTTCTTAAGTTCTTGGTTAAGCCATTGTTCATCTTTATTAATCACCTCAAGAATATCATGATGTAATTGGCCGTCGGTAATAAGTGGGAATTTAGGATTCTCTTCGCCGGCATGAACAACAATGAGCTGACCGTTTTGCTCTACAACAGCGCGTTTAACTTTCTTAGAAGAGTAAATATTGTTAGTGCGAAGTTTAAAAGCAACATCGTGGGCGCTGAGGCCAGCCTTCTTGCAATTTTCAATATTGATTTTACCGTGATCAATAATAATCAAGGCTTTACCATCAAGAATCTGTTTAACTTTGACATTGTGGGTTTTAATAAATTTAAGAGAAAGAACCAGGATACACCAGATAAATAAAATGCTAATATATTCCAAGATTGCAATTTGCTTATTGTAAATTACGCCACCAATGATACCACCAAGTACGTAGTTTTGTACCTGATCACTGGCCGAAGATGGAGCAAGATTCCCCTTACCAGTCACGTTAATAACAAAGATGAGAGCCAAGAAGCCGATTAGTAGCTTGATAGCAATCAGAATAAAATCATCCATATTTTCCTTTCATTAATTATTATTTTCGCCCATAAAATCGGACAACTTGACAGCATTTTTTATCTTATAATCGCCAACCTGGGTCCGACGGAGAGCCGTGAGATAGGCGCCAACCCCCAAGGCTTTACCAATATCTTCACCAAGAGTCCTAATGTAAGTACCACTCGAAACATGGGTTCTGATGACGAGTTCAGGATAATTATAACTAAGAATTTCGATAGCATAAATTTCAATTTGGCGAGTGGGCATGGAGACGGCTTCACCACGGCGTGCTAATTGATAAGCGCGTTGGCCGTTAATTTTAACAGCGGAAAAAACGGGTACAGTTTGCGTGATTTTTCCGATAAACTTTGCAACTACTGTTTTAACCTCCTCAAAAGTAGGGATGACTTCGACGCGCTGATCAGTAATTTCGCCTTCGGGGTCACCGGTGGTACTAGTTTTGCCGAGACAGATGGTAGTCTCATACCATTTATCGAGCTTGAGAAACTGATTTGACAGTTTGGTTGCTTTATTTGCAAGAAGGATTAATAGACCGGTAGCAAAGGGGTCAAGAGTGCCAGTATGGCCAACTTTCACCTTCTTTCCTGCCTCCACCGAGAGACGACGACGAACTCTTGCGACTACACCAAAAGAACTAAGTCCGGCTGGCTTATCTATAAGGATAATATCCTGTTTTTGTTGACTATCTTGAGTATTCATTACTAATGATAATAGTGAAAAACAATAGGTCTGTCAAAATTTAATAGGTACCTGGGATGCGGAAGGCAGAAGGATCGACTGGAGCGGCGGGCGCTTGAGGGGCTGGTGAGGGCTGAGGAGTTGGAGCTGGGGTGGGCTGAATTGTCGGGGCTTGAGGAATTTGAGGAGTTGGGGTGGCCTCCGGAGTAGGCTCAATAATTGGGGGAGTTGGTAAGCCATTAGGAATAACCGGCGGCAATGGCATATTAGGAACAGTCGGTTGCATAGAGTAACCATTCTGGATTGCGGTAGGCTGAGCTGGCACCACTGGTGCTGGGGCTGGAGGCAAGAAAGCTTCAGGCTGCAGAAAATCTGGAATAGGAGTGCTAGTGGCCGGTGGGGTGGCTTGAATAAAATCTGCCATTGGGTCGGTAGGGGCAGCCGAAGTGGGGACTGGTGTAGGAGCTGGGGCAGGAGTTGGAACCGGCTGTAATTCTGGAGTTGGTTGCGGTTCTGGAGTTGGTTGGAGATTTGGAGTTGGCTGCAGTTCTGGAGTTGGCGCAACTGGCATGGTCGGAATGGATGGAGTTGAATATTCTGGAATAGTATTTGTATATTCAGGGTTAGGGTAGTTGGTATTCTGTGGCATAGTTGGCATGGCTGGAGCCGACAAGGTGGCGATATTTTGACCAGGAATATAGTTTACGATTGGCTGCTGACCAACAGAAAGAGGATGAGCTGGAGTTGGTTGGAGATTTGGCACTGGTTGTTGTGACAGTGACTGATTAATGTAGTCACCCTGATTGACAAGACTTTGGTAGCCAACAGGATTTTGAATCGGCGACGGTTCAGCGAGAACTTCATCCATAAGTCGACTCATATCTTCCCCAGATTCGATTACGGGGTCAGAAATGGTGTGACCCACAATACCTGGACTGGACTGGAAGGGTAATGGATTGACTGGAGGAATTTGAGATTGCATTGAAGGAGCCGAAACTGGTTGTTCTGAAGGAAGCGGCTGAGTGTATTGCTGAGGTTGGAACTGAGGAAATGGTTGAGGTTGTGGCTGAGGTTGTGGTTGAGCTTGGACTTGCGTCTCAAACTGGGCTTGTACCTGAGGTTGAGCTTGTGGCTGGAACTGCATAGAAACCTGCGGATTTTCATAGGTTTGTGGCTGGACTTCTGGCTGAACTTGAGAAAACGGCTGGACCTCTGGAGTAGGCTGAATCTCTGGAGTAGGTTGAGCTTGTTGGGTGGCTTGGATTTCTGGGGTGGCTTGGGTCTGTGGAGCTACTTGAGTCTGTAAATCAGAAGTACCAGCAAGATTATTAGTTTCCTGATCTGTGTTGGTCATGGATGCAGTCATACGAGCCAATTCGTCCATCACATTACCGGTAGTAAGTGGAGTGGCAGAGAGACTTAGCTCTTCGCTTGGAAGATTTGGCAGCTGAGAAGCCTCAGAGGATGCTTCTTGATTATTCTGAAGATTGGTGGTTTGAGTGAGGTTTTGATTAACGAGTTCTTCAAGCTCCTTGAGGCCAGTATCGGGATTATTAGAATCAGAAACAGCTGGAGTATCTACCGTAGCTGGAGTAGCTGGGGTAGTTGGAATATCTGAAGAAACTGGAATCTCTGAAGTAGTAGGGGTGCCTGAAGAAGCTGGAATCTCTGAAGTAGTAGGGATGTTTGAAGAAATAGGAGCCTCCGAAGTAGCAGGAATGTCTGATGGGGTGGGAGTCTCTGGAGTAGTAGAGGTATCCGACGTAGCTAAGTTCTCTGGAGTAGCTGGAGTAGCTGGGGTAGTTGGAGTCTCTGGTTTAAGGATATTAGCAGAGATTAACTGTTGATCAGCACCAGCCTCCATTAATTTTGAAGCGACGGCCATAGTGGTTGGCTTAGTACGATTGTTGGAAAAGCGTTCTGTGGCAGAGAGAATGCCTGTTAATAGAGCAGTTGCGACCTCTTGAGAAAGTTCAGTAATTTCAAGCTCTTTAAGAAGATCATAAACCATTTCACAGACAGAAGATTTTTCAGGATCACTCCACTCAAGATCAGCAAAACGACCTGGCAGGCCAGAGGTAATATTAATTGCACTGGCGTCATGCATAATGCGACCATATTCTGAAAGCGCGGAATCGATTTCGGTGCCAGCATTAACATTAAAGACAATCACAAGGTCAACATTGTAGTCACCATAAGAATATTCGAGATCTTCCTTTTTAACCTGTCCCTTGTATGGCGTAATATAGATTTTCACATAGTCGCCATCAAGTTTATAAGTGAGGTGGTCGGCTTTGGATTTATTCAATGCAATAATGAAGTCTTGTAAGCTGCTGGTATCTTTTTCAAAGGTTTCTTCGGGCTTTAGAAATTCAAGAGCGTTTGGGGTCTTGCCAGAATAAATAGCCGTAACATGCTTCTTCTGTTGATCCAAAACGATGGCGAGGGCAATAGCCGCAGACATCTCGTCGAGATTGGGGTCTTTAGAGAGAGCAATGAGAATATTGGCGCCACGTTGAATCTTTTCAGCAACTTTTTCAGGTAGTTGCTGTGGATCAATGCCAAAACCTAAAGAATCTGGTCGCGGAGCTTTAGTGTTTGCAGAAGGACCAGATTGATTACTGGTAGCATTTTTCGTATTGTTTTGCGCGCTTACATCCATTGTTTGTGTTGACCTAATTTATTTAAATTTAACATAAGAATTATATTTTGACAAGCAAAGAGGAGGCAGAACGAAGCGGATAATAGGGGGAGTGGCCTAACTTTTAATAACGTGGGGCCAGTTCCCTTTGATAGACAACTTCCGCGATGCCAGAACGCTGAGCCTGGCCGATACCCCAATAATAGGCGTCAGAGCGGAGATTAAAGATCTCGGCTGGAGCAACGGAACCATCGCTAGAAATAGCATAGTATCCACCCTCATGTTTATCGTATCTAGTACCAAGAACACGCTGGTCGGCAGGAATACCAGTCATTGACCCGCCGCCGTGGTTTGCACCACCAGTGCGCTTTAGAGTAAGACTCTTAGCAAAAACTGGTCCATTAAAGATGATGGTTTCAGAACATTGCTCGGCAGATGGCTCATTAACATCACTACAAGTATTGAGGTTATTAGAAGCGTTATCTTCGTCCAGAATCAACCAGGCATCCACACGATTAACCTTGCTTAAGACATTAATGTTCTTTGCGAAAATGAGGATTTGTGGAAGCTTGGTGATTGACTCGGTGGAGACGTCGGTGTAGGCAGCCTGCTTGGTGGAGGTCTCATATTGACAATTATTGCCACCAAAGGCCGAATAACAGAGATTCTGATCAATTGTTAGAGTACCATCAACATAGAGTACGAGAGTGTTATTTTGTTTATCGGCAGTGGTGATAGTCTTATACAGTGTGTCATAGGTACGGAAAAGAGTGTCTGTTGCCTTAGGATTATGATCTGGCAACTGTATCTGCGATAGATTAACGTCACCTCGAATATAGGTGTTTTGTAGGCCTGTATCGTGCGTGGTGATTTTTAGACTACTATTTTTAGCAATATTATCGCGATACCTCGCTTTTAGACGAGACAGTAGACCGGAAGGTAGGCCATAAACCCCAGACTCTCCAATATTTCTGCGGTTTGCAATGGTAAGGTTGTAGATATTGTTTGACGGATTAGAGCCGCCGGTTGGTAGATTATAATTATAGCCTTTTTCATAGCCCAGAGAAGCACCAGAGCCGAAACCATAGACGCGACCACCAGCAATTACATGATATTCATCCCAGGAACCAAAGATTTTCTCAGCGGCACTTGGATAAGACGAGAAGCTTTGCCCAGGAGTTTTGCGACTGACGGCGGTTTCGATTTGACCGTTTGTAAACATACCACCACCCCAAACTTGGAAGTTTGGCTTTTTAGCGATTGTCACACAGGAAAGATCTGAAACGTTAAATTTGGTTTCATCACCGCCCGAAATAGCAGGGCCTGAGATATTGTTATCGAGAGTATTGGCTGTAGTGTTGTGTGAGGAAGCTGGCCAAATGGAGGTGGCTGTACAGTATTTATACCCCACATATTCTCCATTATCCGGAACAGTGCGAGAGAAAATATCTGAATCTTGATCACTACCATTGTAATTGCCTTCCGGATTCATTACACCCTTGACCGCCTTGACTAGATGACAATTATCAGAACCATAATAACGACAAACATCTTGATCAGAACGGTCACTGCCTGAAAGCGTATGAAGGCTGGTGTGAGGTGGGATTAATAATTCATAAATGCGGAAGGTTTCCTTTTCAGAAGTATGAGTAGCGTAAGGATTTTTAGCAACCATGGTGTTTGAGCGAGAAAGAATGTGATAGGAACCACTAATATTGACTTGTTCGCCACTGAAGACCACGTTATCTGAATCAATAGAACTTGTTACATAGGTGTTGAAGTTATATGGGGTAATAACACTAGCCTTTGTTGAACGTTCGCCATAATCTTTTGAGGAGACTGGATAATAGACAGAACGAGGACTCTTGGTTTTATAGCTAGACTTACTTCCATCCTCACCACAGGAGCCATTACCTTCACATGAGTAACTATAACTCCCCCACGAGGTGCCTTTAAGTCTTGGGCCATAGCCTGGAATAATAATAGGGCTTGGAGTTTTAGGACCCCCTCCTGTAACCTCATTTTTAACCTCGCTAATACCGGCAACATTTTCATTGGTTACGGTACCACTTGAATCTTTACTCTCAAAAATGCCAGCTTTCTCATAAGGCTTATCTGTCTGCTGTTCACTTTTAGCAGAATTAACACCACAGCTACATTCACCACTAACTTTCGTTACGGAGCTAACCCAAGATTTGACATCATTATAGAAAATACCTTGGGATATTTTATTACCCACCTCGGTGCTACTACCAGTCTGAGTAGCGGAATTACAATTTGAAATACCTGAGGCAAAACCTGGGATCTGGAAGCCATTGGTGATTGCACGATTATTATTCTGGATAAAGATTGGGCTGTCGCAAGAATATGGAGGGTTGGGAGAGGAAGGAGATTCTGTGTAAAAACCGTAGTCGGCAGAGATTATACCTGCACCTTGGATTGCTTTTTTACTTTGAGTATGAACGCTTCTAGTATTTCCATCGGCTAGAGCAGAATCTTTGAACAGATAGCGGTTATCTCCATCATCGTTACGAGAAGCATATAAATTAAAATGGTTTGGCAGACCTGGGGAGCCTGCAGTAGCTGTCAGTGTTTTGTCCGATTTATCTAAACCTGCAGCTACGCCTTGAGCTGGATAACAGAGTGCATGACGAAAACGGATCGAGTCACCTGGACGGGCGAGAACAAGCGATTGCCATTTTTTAAACGATTCCGTACCAGTATAAGACAGGTTTACCACTTGAGAAAGTGCGGCGGTATTACCCTTATAGACGGAACCAACTACACCTGGGACCAAGATGTTACAGATGTCATCAGGTTTTGGGGTACAAGTAGGGTCGCCTAGAGAACAGTCTTTCCTTTTATTACTTGATCCATCACAGGTAGGATCGGTGTTTGGGTCACAGTCTGGTTTTTTATTTTGATCACAGGTTGGATCGTTTGGGTCACATTTCGGTTTTTCAGAACAAAACCAAGAAAATTCGCCATCTTCCCACGTGAGATCCTTACGATCAGTATCTCCTTTAAATTTTTCAAATGCTACCCTAGCATCGTCGTACTCAACATGGTAAGCGCCTGCACGATTCACATATTTTTCGTGAGGCTTAAGTAGGTTATTTCCTACAGGAGCTTTATTCCTATATAATGGAAACTGAAAATATGCAAACTTGTTTGGGCCATAAGCCGTTCCTACTGGAGTGAAGGTGGGTGCATTATTATAATACTGATGCGAAACAAAGACATAAACTCCTTTTGTTTGCCCGCAACCACGAATCATCTGAGAATCACCACTATAATCTAAATGTTTGGCACTTTTTACATCAATTACGGGTATACTTCTTCTAATAACATCATATGGTATATTATTGACGTCTAGGCCTGGATTTTTAGTGAGCAACTCTTCCATTGAAATATATACCCACTCGCCGCCGCCGCCTTGACTATTATCTTCCCCACCAGTATTCCAGCTACTATAACAAATCGTGCGAGGACCTCCTCCACACCCATTTATCGGGGCAGAAGTACCACCAGCAGCACCAGTACCGCCTACGGCAAGAGCTCTTGAAACAAAGAAGAATGAAGATAAAAAGGCAAACAGCAAAAGGAGGAAAAAGTTTTTATGACGGTTCTTAAGAAGATTGATATACATACCCTAAAAAATGCCTCTTTATTTGCTTATTTATTTTAGTATATAGCCTAAAGCGGAATTGGTCAATTTAAAAGCGCCTAGTGTACTAGGCGCCTTAATAGACTTTTCTAAGAAGATCTGGGTCTTTAATCATTTCTGAAATCCTGAAAATAGATGAGACCAGTAAAGCGATCAGTTGCATTCCAATCACTAATCTCCGCATCCTTAACATAAGGGTTCTGGATATAATTTCTCATTATTTTCTCCAGCATATCAACCTGAATAAGGTACATATAGCTATCCTCAGACCCAGTTATCTTTACCGTTGGCTGAGTATAAAGTTGATCAACATCTATATAACCATTCCAATGAATATAACCTTGACCACCATGATAGTCTTTGGTTATAAGTTTTGGAACACGATTCATGAGATATCGTCCATTTGAACTGACATATGATTTGTCGGCTGGGAAGAATAACCAAAGGCGAAACGCATCTTCATCTGTAGGAACATAGGGTGGATTATCTACGTAATAATTTGTGAAGAACAAATCTATTTCAGTGATTATATTGTCCGTCTTTTTATAATACCTCTGAATATTGATCTGTGTAACCTGATCCTTCTTCCTTGCCGGAAACTGCTTTAAATATCCATAGATATCAAAGCTGCCATCTGTTCTCCAGAATGGCTTGGTCGACCATAATGGATAGCCCGTATCTGGATTAATCTCCGGATATACAAAAGGCTCAGTTCTCATCTTCAACCAGCGTGCATCACTGGTAGAGTGGGTAGTTTGATAGACAGTCTTATCTACCTGTACCTCAAAGTTGCTTGTGACGTAGCTTGGATCTTTTGCTACGCCGTCAGGTCCCAAATAGTCTGCTCTAGGAAAAACGGTCATAGGGTTGTCCCTGCCGATCTCCTTTTGAGGCTGTTTTGCCTGTTCTGTCGGAGACTGGTCTTTTAAGCCGGCATGTGCCTGCTCAGTTTGGTCTCCTTGTCCTTGAGAAGAAGTTTCAGAAGAAACCTGTGTTTCGTTCTCTTTCTTCTCGTCTGTCTTAGTCTGCTCTTCTGCCAACTTTGCAGCAGCACCTGTAGCGTTCTTTTTTACTACACCTGCATATGCTGGCGTAGTAAGAACCATACTCACACAAAGAGCAATACTTGTTGCCATAACTACTAGATTCTTCTTCATAGTCTTTTTCCCTCCTTTTCAAAGAACCCTCGGGGCCTATTCCCCGTAGTTGCCGTGATTCTACAATGTTTTATATATATAGTCAAGCATTAGAATTTATAAGTGACTTTATAACGTCTTTTTTATAGAGACTTTCCTTAAATTAAGATAGAATAGAGGTATGCCAGAATTACCAGAAGTTGAAACAATCAGACGGGGGTTGAATAATTTTATTTTGAATAAAAAAGTTACTAGTGTTAAGGTTCTATGCGACAAATCTTTTATTGGACCAAAAGAACTGATTCTTGCGCAAAAAATAATAAATATACGGCGTTTTGGGAAGGCACTAATAGTCGATTTTGAAAATGGTGTATCGATGATGGTACATCTAAGAATGACGGGGCAATTAATTTTTCGAACTAGCGGAGAGGAATCGGGCAAAGACTATCTAGAGATGATTGAAGCAGGCGACTTCAAAACCTCACTTTATACCGAAAAGAGTTTTGCGGGAGGGCATCCGAGCGAGAGTTTTTATAGCGAACTGCCTAATATGCAAACTAGAGCCTATTTCGAGATTGGCGAGCAAGATAATCTTGCAGGAACATTATATTTTAACGATCAGAGAAAGTTTGGGTTCTGTAAAGTAATTGAAACCAGCGAGGTCGAAGCGGATAGCTTTATTAAGAAACTCGCCAAAGAACCATGGGTGATGGGCGTGGAAGAATTCAAGAAGAACCTGATGCGCCATAAGAATGCCGAGATTAAGCCGACGATTTTAGACCAAAGTGTGGTGGCAGGACTTGGAAATATCTATGCTGATGAGGCGTTATATATGACGAAGATACACCCTGAAAGACTCACCTCGAGTCTCAGCGATACAGAAATTGCCGAGCTGCTAGAAGCGGCTGGTGTGGTAATGCAGCGCTCGATTGATTCTGGTGGAAGCACAATGGCAACTTATGTCAAAGCGGACGGGACAAAGGGTAATTATTTGGAAAAATTTGCACAAGTATTTCGTCGAGAGGGTGAACCTTGTAATCGTTGTGGTGCGGAAATTATTAAATTAAAAGTGGCGGGTCGTGGCACACATATTTGCCCAAACTGTCAGAAAAAGTTTTAGATGATTTATTTAATTGATGGCGACGATCGCAAAAAAGCAGAACAAGCAGCACGCGATTTTTTAGGAACGAATATTGAGGTAATTGATGCTGACAACCTAGAAAAACAGGAGCTAGTTTCAATTTTTCAAGGCACAACTCTTTTTATGGAGAGTCGCCATATTTTGATTAAAGATTTGAGTTTGAAAAAAGAGCTATTTTTAGAACTTCCGAAGTTTCTACAAACTGAACACCAAGTAGCGATTCTAGAACAAAAACTTGATAAACGCAGCGCGACTTATAAAGAACTGGCTGAAGTGGCTAAGGCCGAGCCTCAGAAGATTAAGATAGAGAGTTTTAAACTACCAGAACAAGTGGATACTTTTTTGGTTTTTCGAGTCTTCGATATTGCGTTGACCGACGGAAAGAGAGCGGTAAAATTAATGCGCGAGGCGGAAGAAGATAATAATCCTTATGCAACAATTGGGGCTTGGACAAAAAAGGCGGTTGACCTTTTTGCCTCTAAAAAGAATGCAGAAAAAGAGCGTAGGATTCTAAAGAGACTGGCCGAAATTGATATGTTATTAAAACAGACTAGCTTCTCTAAAGATCCTTGGGTTGTCTTAGAAAGTTTTTTGATTGAATTATCAAGTCTATAAAATAGACACAGGGTATAGGGGATAAAAAATAGGATCGCTCGGATCCTATTTTTGAATTATTTTGCAGATTTTTTGACGGTCTTTTTGGCTGCAGGTTTTTTGGCAGCAGCTTTCTTCACAGTCTTTTTTGGAGCTTCGGTAGCTTCAGTTTTTGCAGCTTTTGCAATCTTAACTAAGTTTGCTTTACGACGAGAAGCGGTATTTTTCTTCAAAAGACCCTTCTTGGCGGCCTTATCGTACTCAGACTGAGCTTTTGAAAGATTTTCAGGAGTAGGATCAGCCTTGAAAGCCTTAAGAGCGGCTTTAATAAACTTTTTAATTTGTTGATTCTGCGCAGTGCGTTTGACTGCTTGGCGTGCTGCCTTTTTTGCAGATTTGATAATCGGCATTAATTTAATTCCCTGTGATTTTTAATAATATTCTTTTGACATATTATACATGATATTTCAAGATTGTAAAGAAAACAGATTATTAGCTATAATGTTAGTATGAATGTAATTGAATCACTTGTACTAGGATTAACACAGGGGCTGACCGAATTTATTCCAGTCTCTTCATCTGGACACCTAGAAATTGTACAAAAATTATTGGGCGCGGGAAGCCGTGCGGAAGATTTTCATTTCTTTTTAGAATTGATCAACTTCGGAACTTTGCTGGCGCTTTTAATTTACTACCGTAAAGAGATTGCGAAAATTTTTAAACAGGTTTTTGTAAAACGTGACTTACATATGGCGCTCAATCTTTTAATCACCTCGATTCCAGCTGGAATTATCGGTCTTCTATTATCCAAGTTTATTGAATCACAGAGCTTCTTCTCAAGTCTCACTACGATTGCGATCGCAATGGGCACGGTCGGTCTGGTGATGATTTTCGTAAATAGCCTGCCACACCTTTCAGAAACTGATGAAAATAAACTACCTCACCATAGAGCTTTAGTAATTGGTCTGGCACAAGTATTTGCTTTAATTCCAGGCGTTTCGCGTTCAGGTTCAACAATTATTGCCGGCCGTGTGATGGGTATGAAATCTGAGTCAGCAGCAAAGTATTCCTTCCTAGCTTCACTACCAATTATGCTGGCAGTCTGCGGAAAGTCACTGATTTCTAGCTCGAGCCGTGCCTATATTGGCGCAAACTGGCAAATGCTACTACTTTCAAATTTCATTGCTTTTATCTCAGGATTGATTGCCTTAAAGGTCGTGATGAAGTTCTTCAAAAAAGAGAGTTCAATCCCAACTTTTGGCTACTACCGTGTTATTCTAGCTTGTATTTTGCTTAGCATCGTACTTTTCTTTTAAAAATCGATTTATTGCTTTTGTCTCAGGCTTGACTTAAAGAATATCTAAAAAATCTACACTTAGTGTAGATTTTTTGATGTAAGCTAATGAACTCAAGGTTTTATGAATGAGAGTTCCTACTCTTCGTCTTCAACGATTTGAATATGAGTATCTTTGAGCTGATATTCATCGACAAAGGATGGAGAGCTCATCATGAGGTCGATGCCAGAACCGTTCTTTGGGAAGGCGACAATGTCACGAATGTTTTTATTATCATTTAGGACCATAAAGATGCGCTCAATACCAAAGGCGCAACCAGCGTGAGGAGGAGCACCAAACTTGAAGGCGTTGAGCATACCACCAAAGCGTTTTTCAACATATGTATGATCGTAGCCGAGGATACTGAAGACTTTGTACATAACTTCCGGATTGTGATTCCTAACAGCACCAGAGCAAATCTCGTAGCCATTCATCACCATATCGTACTGATCAGCTACAATAGCGAGCTTTTCTTCATCAGTGGCAGCAGATTCGAGGGCTTTAAGTCCACCTTTTGGCATGGAGAATGGATTGTGGCCAAAGTCGAGTTTATGTTCACCGTCGTTCCATTCGTAGAATGGAAAATCAACAATCCAACAGAGGGCAACAATGGAATCATCCTTGAGGTTGAAATGATCAGCAAAAGCGATGCGAAGTTGGCCAAGAATTTTATTCACCTTAGCACGGTCATCCGAACAGAAGAAGACAGCATCACCGTCTTTGGCGCCAGTGGCTTCTTTAATTTGAGTCAGCTCCTCAGGCTGCATAAACTTAGCGATTGGGCTTTTTTCAGTGCCATTTTCGTACATGATATAAGCAAGACCAGAGGCACCAAGTTTACGAGCTTTCTCTGTAAATAAATCGATCTGAGAACGAGTGAGTGAAGCACCGTTTTCGACACGAATAGCTTTTATGCATGGGCTCTGGAAAACTTTAAAGCTGGTGTTCTTCAGAACTTCGGTAAGTTCGATCATTTCCATACCATAGCGAAGATCTGGTTTGTCGACGCCGTATTTTTCCATAGCTTCTTGGTAGGAAATACGCGGAATATCTTCTGAGAGAAGTTTTTTGCCAGCAAAGTCAGTAACGAGAGATTTAATGAGAGGCTCAACAGTTTTTCTGACGGTTTCGCCACTATCAACAAAAGACATCTCGCAGTCAAGTTGATAAAAATCACCATAAAGACGGTCGGCGCGTGGATCTTCGTCACGGAAACATGGGGCAATCTGGTAATAACGCGGAAGACCACCAACCATGAGAAGCTGCTTAAATTGCTGAGGAGCTTGAGGAAGAGCGTAAAAGAGTCCTGGCTTCAAACGAGAAGGAACGAGAAAGTCGCGAGCGCCTTCAGGGCTGGAGTTGGCGAGAATTGGAGTGGTAACCTCGATAAAGTCGTGTTGATCCATGTAGTTTCTAAGGTATGAATAAAACTTAGCACGTCGTTTTAGAGTGTTTTGCATACTTGGACGACGGAGGTCAAGATAACGATACTTGAGACGAAGTTCTTCGCCAGATTCTGGACCATCATCGTGGGTATTGACTGGGGGAGTATCGGAGCGATTAAGAAGCTCCATGCTTTCGACAACAAGTTCAATGTCACCAGTTTCAATATTAGGGTTTTTAAGATCGGCAGCACGCTCACGAATTAGACCAGTGGCAGAAATAACAAACTCATCACGTAAAGTCTCGGCGAGAGCAAAAGCTTGCTGATTCTCTGGGGTGATGACGAGCTGAATAATCCCCTGATGATCACGCAGGTCAATAAAAATTAAGCCACCATGATCTCGGCGGGAATTCACCCAACCAGCAACGGTAACGGTTTCGTTTATTTTAGTCTTCAATTCTCCAGTCAATATTCTCATAAAAACATAATATCATATCTTGGGGGAATAGAGGAGAATAGAAAACGTGATTACTAGTACCCTAGACTTAATCAAATACCTTGAAGCCTTTTATTTCGGCTAGAGCGTCTTTTGCTAGAGAGGTAATAGCGGCATACTCTTCTCTTGATCTTTCAATACCATCATTCATATTTTTCAATTGAACATATAATCTTGATGTGATTGGAAATTTTTTCTTAAAATCACCAAAACCGAGTTGCTCCCATTTATAAATTAGGGCTCCAATACTATCTTCATCATAATTGTCCGCATAACAATCTATACCAAAATAAAAGTCACGAGGATTTTCCGAAGATAAACCCTCTAATTCCCTACTAATACCGTTTAATATTTCTTGTTTCTTCATAAATTTATTATTTCTAATAGTCTTCGTCAAATGTTTTTTCGCTAATTCAACGATTTGATGTTTAGTTTGAATTGACTCAACGTCATCTGGTTTCCAATTTGCCAATAGCTCCCAAAGTTTATCAATATACGGAAAGTGATCGACAAACTCCTCAGTAGAGACTAGCTGATTCCATTTTTCATATAGAGTAAACAATTCGTAATCGTATGTATCTGCATCTATAAATGTAATATTTTCTGGCTGCTTATCTGCAAAGTATTTAGCAATATCATTAATTTTGTTCTCAATAAATTGCCTATACATTATATGCATATAATAGCATGAAAAAATACCACCTCGCTTGAAGTGGTATTTTCCTTACTTACTATTCACGGATAAAGACATCGTCTTTATGAAGTTTGACCCTTCGGATTAGTAAATAATGAACTCTTGCCAAGGGGCAGGAGGAATTTTCGACTTTTTGCGCGAAGATTCACGTTTAAGTCTACGCATAAGTAAAATTCTTACTCCGTTTAATTCTATTGCTCGCGACCGACCCACCTCGTAAGTCAAAATACTCTAGAATGACTTGTGGAAAAGAGCAATACCTGAGATTTTAGCAGAAGTGTGCAAAAAATGCAAGTTTTACAGGGGTGGGCATGGGAGCAGTAGCGAGGGTTACCGGGCTTCAACAGATTAGGCTTATGTTTTTGCATTTTATACTGTTTCATGTAGTCGGTCTTTACAAAGTGCATATTTTTATGTTATAATATTCCACATATGGAAGAGATTAATTTAAGGGATTTGCTCAGCTATTTTAAGAAGCACCTGATTTTGTTTATCGTAGTGGTACTTTTTGTGGTTTCAGCTGGAACAATCTATTCAGTATTTATATTAAAACCAGAATATAAGTCACAGGCAACAGTGATTCTTAGCTCTGATAAGTCCAAGAACACCGTGCAGAGTGAAATCAATGCAAACAAGAACTTGATTGATACTTATACGGAAGTTGTAAAGTCGCATCGTGTACTCGATCGCGTGAAGAGCGAGATGCAGATTGAGGATACCTATGAGCAGTTAGTGAAGAAAGTAACTGTTGCATCTTTGAAGGATACGGAAATTATTAGTATTTCGGTGGTGGACCTAAATAAAAACCACAGTTATTCCCTTGCAAACAGAATAGCCGATACTTTTACGGACGAAATTGGCCAGATTTATAATGATAAAAGCGTCAATGTGCTTGACCGTGCAGTTGAACCACAGAAACCATACAATGTGGATATTATTAAACAAGAGGCTATTTATGCAGCGGCTGGTATTGTGCTTGCAACTGCTGTTATTTTCTTAATGTTCTACTTTGACCGTACTATTAAGACTACTGAACAAATTGAACAACTCTTCAAACTTCCTATTTACGGTAAAGTTCGTAAACTTGAGACCGAAAAACAGAAACAACAACGCAAGAAGCGCGCCGAGAAGGCCGCAAAATTGGAAGCCAAGCAGGCTGCAAAATTAGAGAAAGAACAGCAAAAAGAGGCTAAAAAAGCCGAAAAGCTTGCGGCGAAACTTGAGAAGCAAGAAAAAACCAGTAACGAAGAACTTGGCGTTGACTATCAGGATGGCGAGGAAGCAGGTGCCGAAGAAACTCAGTCAACACAGAAGTCTGAGACAGAAGTGAAGCCAGTGGTGGAAATTAAGGCAGTTGGCCGCAAGATTATCGCCGAGGAAAAAGCTCTGCAAGAAAAGCTAGCCGCAGAAGCAGAGGTAGAAGCAGATGAGTTAGAGACCGATGAATTCAACGAAGAGATGCTAGATGAAGATTCTGAGTTGGTACTGAGAGACAATCCAAAGTCTAAGGTCAGTGAAGACTTTCGTACCATTCGTACTAGTTTATACTTCTCCCTAAACAAGAAGGGCTCAAACGCAGTTTTGATTTCCAGTTCCACACCAAACGAGGGTAAGAGCTTTATTGCTTCAAACCTAGCCGTAGCTTTTGCGAAGACCAAGAAGAAAGTATTACTTATCGACTGTGATATGCGCCTTGGTCGTCAGCATGAGATTTTTGGCTTATCCAACAAAGAAGGTTTATCAAATCTTTTAGCCGAAAGTAAGTCAGGAGAGTATCGTAAATATCTACAAAAGACAACTGTTAAAAATCTTTCAATTATTACACGTGGCGTAGTGCCACCAAACCCAAGTGAATTGCTCGATTCTTCAATCATGGAAGAATTGCTTGAGAAGGTGAAGCAGAAGTTTGACTATGTGATTCTTGACGGTACGCCAATTGACGGTCTTTCCGACTCATTAATCTTAGCTAAGAAAACTGATCGTTTAGTACTCGTTAGCGCTGCTAATATGACTACGGTTGAAGACCTCCAGAATTCAAAGAAGGCGCTTGAATCAATCGAAGTTAAGATCTCTGGCGTAGTACTAAACCGCACCATTGATGAGCGCCGTGGCGATAAATATAATAAATATTATAATTAGGCCACTCTATGATTGATTTACACTTACATATTCTACCCGGAATTGACGATGGGAGCGAATCCATCGAGGAGAGTGTAAAAATGGCCAGAAAGCTAGCGGGACTGGGATTTAATGGTGTGTTTTGTACTTCACATTACATTGCCGACAGTCCACAGGCGGCCGATAATCAGACCAAAAATCGACTACGTGAGAAGCTGCAGACCGAGCTGGATAAGGCTGGCATTAAACTAAAGCTCTTGCCTGGCAATGAAATCTATATTGACCCCAAGATGGTAGACTTCCTAACGACGAAGAAGGCAACTTGTCTCGGTGGAGATTTTAACGCGAGAAAAAAGAATCAGCACGTGCTCTTTGAACTACCTTTCTATGCGGAAGTATCATATCTTCGTGATATCATATTTGAGTTAAAAGCTAAAGGCCTGGTGCCGGTACTTGCACACCCTGAACGCTATTTATTCATCCAGAAGAAGAAAGAAGTGATCTTTGAGATTGTAAAATTAGGGGTCAAATTGCAATCAAATTATGGAAGCATTGTTGGTCAGTACGGCGGTAAGGCTAAGAAGATTATGAAGTTTCTATTAAAAAACCGCCTGGTGAGTTATCTTGGTACGGATATTCACCGAGCGGAAGGCTCGCTGTTCCTTAAATTTGAGAAGGCTGAGAAGAAGATTATTAAGTTGATCGGCGAACCTGAATACCGTAAGATTATTGAACGCGGCGACGAGCTTGCAAAACCCTTCTTAAATAATTAGAGAAGGCTAGAATCAGGCAACCGAAAGAGGCGCCAAGAGTATCCACTAAGACATCGGTAAATTGGCCGCTGCGCCCTGGGACAAAGAGTTGATGAATCTCATCAGTGCAGGCATAGAGAAAGCTAGAAAGAATGGCTAGGACAAAAAGTCGTAGGCCATTTTTTTGTGGAAGGGTTTGACGATAGAAAAAATAGAAGAGGACACCAAGGATGGCATATTCGGTGAAATGAGCAGTTTTACGAACGATAAAGGCAAGGGCGCTCGCGTCAAGGCCTGAGGTGTGAGATGAAAGACTTGGAAAAACCTGATGAAGAACCTGAATAATTTGACTACTCTGGGCGTTGGAAGAATCTGAACCAAAGGACGACATGGCAAAGATAAAAATCATCTGAAAAATTAGAAGCAGCGAAATGAGGGGCTTGGCGTGACGCTTAAGAAAATCTTTCATGGGCTATTTGAGATATTCTTGCAATTTAGCTTTGGCGCGATCGACTGACTCTGGATAAGGATGCCAGACAAAGTGTTTTGGCTCTTGATAAGTAAAGGTGGAGGTGATGTCAGCCTTACCGTCCACATCAATGAGCTCGGTTTGCCATTTGGCAGGACTTGTAAGCTGTTTTTGAACAAGATATTTAAGGTCGTCACTAGTAAAATTGGTCTGAATATTTTTAGCAATCGAGGCGAAAATCTGGTCAACTTTGCCTAGAATATTGGAATCCTGCTGGACTTTCCCGATGAGAGCGGAGAGAATTTTTTCTTGATTACGGCCACGTTCGCGATCGCCACCAGCCCAACTAATCGAGACACGTTCCCTAGCAATATCGAGCGCCTCTGCGCCGTTCAAATGATAGGTGCCAGGTTGATAACTGCGACGACCATGATAGGTATTTATGGCGTAAGGTAAGGTAATGTCAACACCACCAAGCTGATCGACAATAGAAGAAGTGGCGTCAAAGTTAATGCGAGCATAATAATTAATTTTGATATTATAGAAATTTTCGAGAGTATGAATAGATTCGTTGACACCATAGAGACCAGCATGAGTAAGCTTATCTTTTTGTCCATTCATAGCGAGAGGCACATAAAAATCACGAGGAGTATTTAGAACTAGGATTTGATGCCTGGCGGGATTGAAGACCATGATCAGATTCACATCCGAGCGAGCAGCGTACGGCAGAGTATGGTCACGATTATCAATGCCACTGATATAGACTGTAAATGGAGTGTCGAGAGAAGCATTTTTGGTGGTCTCGATGGTTTTTGGTGTAACTTTCAGAGTTACTTCCTGCAAAACGTGTAACTGATTCCAAATTTCCTGGTTGTTATCTTTGAGAGACTCGAGATTACCATTTGAAAGAAAGATGGTTCGGACAGAAGAAGCTTCTTTGGTATTGTTTTGATTCATGAGAGCGGAGGTGAGAGAAAGTGTATCAGAAAAGCCAAGATAGTCTGACTGTGTGAGAGATTTGGCGAAAAGTCCCTCACGCGAGGTAGCGTCGGCTTGTAAGTATTGCTCAACGGTTTCCTTATATGGATCACTATTTAAAATACCGATGCGAATAATCTCACCTTGGCCAGTTTTCGCCAACAAAGAGGAGGCGAGGGTAATGAGACTGTATTTTTCCTCATAGGTCTCGTTTTTACCGATCTGAGAGAAATAGTCATTATATTTATAGAATACAAAGGAGAGAGCAATATTAATCAATGTATTCAAAATAAGCAGAATCACAAGAAGAATAATCTTGCGGCTGATCACGATTAAGAGAGCGATGAGGAGAAGGTAAAAAATAGCAACAAAACCAAATAGGCGAACTGGCAAGATTTGGGCTTGATACAAAAAATAGAGCATGGCAAGACTGGAAAGTGCCGCAAGTAGTTGAAAAAAGGACAGGATGGGTCTTGATTTTTGGAGGTTTTTTTCTTGTTTCATAGATTAATTATACATCTTTTAGGGACTTAAAGCAGTTTTAAAGAACATCTTTGTAAACTATAAGCATCATAAACGAAAGGAATAAGATGAAAAGTTATGATGTTAATCAATTCGAAGAAGATGAAATTTTAATTAAGAAAACTTTAAAGAAGGAGAACAGTATGAAAAATAAGAGCCAAAACACGAAAAAATCTAAGAAGTCTAAACAGATGGATTTGTCGGTGAATGAGGCTCTTATTTTGCAGCAGGTTTATGAAGATGGGGTGGACGACGTGGATAATATTGTGGACCAGGCAGGTATGCCGAAGAAGGTGACGATGAATGTTCTGACGGAGCTGAAGTCAAAGGGGCTTCTTACGGTGATCCAACAGACCTATGGTAAAATTCTAGTAAGCGTAACTAGCCAAGGAAAGAAACTAGTGAATGCGATGTGGCCAGAAGCTGTGACGTTTGCATATTAAACATATATTGCAGCAGGAGCAAAATTGCCAAAATCTGAGCGCAAGTTGCGGACTTTGAGATGGATAGATATTATTTATGAAGATTTTAATTATTGAAGATGATAAAGAAATTAATGAGGCGCTGAAAGAGGGGCTGGAAGATGAGTCCTACGCAGTGGATTCCTGTTTGGATGGTGAGGATGGCTATCATACGGCGATGGCGGAAGAATATGATTTGATCATTCTTGACGTAATGCTTCCCTCAATGAATGGATTTGAAGTCTGCCAGAAGCTACGAGCCGAGAAAAATACGACACCGATTCTGATGTTGACAGCAAGAGGACAATCACAGGATGTGGTGAAGGGGCTCGATTATGGGGCAGACGACTACCTGGCGAAACCGTTTAATTTTGAAGTTCTACTTGCTCATATGCGAGCATTACTGAGGCGCCCAACTCAGAAACTAGATGAGGTACTGCGGGTAGAAGATCTTGTGCTTGATCCAAGCTCAAAAACTGTTTCGCGGGCGGGAGACGAAATTAAACTAACCACCAAAGAGTACGCGGTACTGGAATATTTAATGCGAAATGAAGGCAAGGTTTTATCGAAAGAGAAAATCATTTCGAATGTCTGGGACTTTGATGCAGACGTGTTGCCGAACAATGTGGAATTATTTATTATGTTTTTGCGAAAGAAGATTGATAAACCTTATAAACAAAAATTAATCCAGACCGTGCCTGGATTTGGCTATAAAATTGTGGGTGGGAAGACGAAATAAGCTAATTTGAGTCCTTATATCCCACAGAGTATGGGCTAAGCAATTTTAAAAAATAAGTTAGAATAGAAGTAATGAGAAAATCTGAAGTAAATCGTTTGACTTTGAGCTACCTGGCCGTAATCATGACCCTGTCCTTGATTTTTACGGGAATTATTTATTTACTGTCAACAGCGAGCTTGAATAGGCCGCTCCTACCGAGCGAAGAAGAGAACTCAAGTGTCAGCGTGGAGGCGCCAGAATTTGAGGAGCATTCTTTTGAGAACACTTTTCGCAAGCGACTAGAGAGGCGAGACAATACGACACGGATGACGATTATTTATTCCCTGGTGGGATTTAACCTTGGGATTTTTGTGATTGGAATTTTTGTGAGTCGAAATTTGGCGAAATTAACCTTGGCACCAATTGAGAGAGCGATGATGAAGCAAACACAATTCATCTTTGATGCAAGTCATGAATTGAAGACGCCACTAACGGCGATGCTGGTACGAAACGAGGTGGCACTGAGAAAGAAGAGTTTGCCTGAGGAGAAGATGCGCGAGGTGATCGAGAAAAATATTGAAGAGATTTTAAAAATGAAGGAGCTGACCGCCTCGATGCTGGACGTGGCGCGAGAGAATGGGGAGCCCGAGAAGTCGACCGAGATTAACGTGCCTGAGTTTTTAGCTGGGCTGCAAGAGAAACTGGCGCCGGTGGCGAAGGAGCGAGGAGTAAAGGTTGAGACGGAGATAAATCTTGGGAAGAATTTGCAAGCAAGTGTGGCGAAAAATACGCTGGAGCAGATTTTGACGATTTTTGCAGATAATGCGATGAAATATTCGGGGGAAAAGATTATTTATTTGCGGGCGGGGCGACGCGGAAAAAATGTGGCGTTTAGCGTGAAAGATAACGGGGCGGGGGTGAAGAAAGAGGACCAAAAGAGGATTTTTGAGCGATTTTATCAAGTGGACGCAGCGAGAACCAGGACGGAGGACAAGACGAGCCATGGACTGGGGCTGGCGATTGCGAAGAATTTGGCGGAGCGACAGGGGTACAAAATTGTGCTTCGAAGCGGCGAGGGGCGGGGCGCTGAGTTTGAGGTGGTGGTGTAAGAGGATTAGAATTCTTACAAACTAGCCAATGAGGTCCGATTCTCAACAAAGCACTAATGTAAGCTATTTTTATTAAAAATGTGATAGAATTTCTCTAAGTAAAATTCGGAGAATTTTACTTAGAGAAAATATTGTGTAAACAGAACGGTGTATGTGGTTATGTTACAGATCGCAATTCTTGCGCTCGGTAACTACCTTAAGATCAAAATCAAGTCTGATTGTAGTGTATCCTACTCTGCAAGAGTTGTTTGCAACCATCAATTAAAGATTGAATCTCAGGAGACAACTAATACAAAATTTAAAAGAGAGGAAGATATGAGTAAAAAGTTTACGCAAGCAGACAATGAAC
>ERZ773031.347-NODE-347-length-25757-cov-58.637577_pt1 | contig 25757 bp, 19 predicted proteins | sample MGYA00511666_ERZ773031 | MGnify/ENA primary metagenome ERZ773031 (study PRJEB29015, sample SAMEA2738135) | human oral metagenome | biome: human oral; feature: human-associated habitat; material: saliva | place: China | collected 2250 ...
AACCAAGAAATAGCGGCCTTTTGCGCGTATCCGACATTCACGAAATCTACTGGGAGGAATCAGGCAATCCCGATGGCCACCCCGTAATTTTCCTGCATGGCGGTCCCGGAGCAGGCGCATCACCGGCCTGTCGCGGCTTTTTCAACCCAGAGCATTTCCGTATCGTCATCATCGACCAACGCGGTTGCGGACGTTCCAAACCTTATGCCTGTATCGAAGATAACACCACATGGGATTTGGTTGCCGATATTGAAAAAGTACGCGAAATGCTCGGTATTCAAAAATGGCTGGTTTTCGGCGGCTCATGGGGCAGCACCTTGTCGCTGACTTATGCCGAAACCCATCCCGAGCGCGTCAGCGGCTTAGTTTTGCGCGGTATTTTCCTGTGCAGGCCGTCTGAAATGGCATGGTTGAACGAAGCAGGCGGCGTCAGCCAAATTTATCCGGCTCAATGGCAAAAATTCATTACCCCCGTAGCCGAAAACAAACGCCAAGCCCTAATTAAAGCCTACCATGAAATGCTGTTCAGCGAAGATGAAGCCACGCGCCTCAAAGCAGCCAAATCATGGGCAGATTGGGAAAGCTACCTTATTCAGTTTGAACCTAAAGACGTGGATGAAGACCCGCAAGCCTCCCTTGCCATTGCAAGAATGGAAAACCATTACTTCGTGAACGAAGGCTGGTTACAGGGCGATAAAGCCATCTTGGAAAACATCGACAAAATCCGCCATATCCCAACCATCATCGTCCAAGGCCGCTACGACCTATGCACCCCGATGCAAAGCGCGTGGGAACTCTCGCAAGCCTTCCCTGAAGCAGAATTGAGAATCGTCCAAGCAGGCCACTCTTCTTTTGATCCTTCGCTTTCCGAAGCTTTAGTGAAAGCAGTGGAGGATATTAGAAGCAAGTTATAAAGGTTAATCAATAATAAATGCCGTCTGAAAAAGTTTCAGACGGCATTTTTTAGTTAGAGTAAATGTAATTTAAATATATTTAAGAAATTATATTGCAGTTGAATATTTGCAAGTATATGATTGGTGGTAAGTCACAGTAATAATATTGTATGTCATGAAATTTACTTTTATTGCACATGTTCGTCAAACGGATAAGTGTCCTCAATCTGTTCAAACCCATTTAATAGAAACGTCAGAACTTGCAAAAATATTTGCTCGAAAACTAAATTTAGAACCAGTGGGTGAGTTGCTCGGCCTCATGCATGATTTCGGTAAATATTCCCGAAAATTCCAGAAATATATCCACGATGAAACCAGTTTGTTTAATCCTGATTTGGATGATGAAGAAAGTACCCCTAACGGCAGTAAAGTGGATCATTCCACCGCTGGTGCGCAATGGGTTTACCGCGAATTGAGAAAATCTGATAAATCTAATAAACATGGAGATGAAATTAAAGATAAGGGCATCGGTGAACTGTGTGGACAGATATTAGGTTTGTGTATTGCCTCACACCACGGTGAAGGTTTGATTGACTGTTTGGATGGAGAAGGTAATCCGAAATGGATTGAGCGGTTTAATAAAACTGATGAACTGACGCATTTGGCGGAATGCGAGCAAAATGCCGATGAAGTCGTTCAACAGAAAGCACGTGAATTGGCAGGAGAAAACCTAATTCGCAGCCTGCGGAATGCGGTGAAGTTGATTCTTTCCGACTCAACAGTCAATGACAAAATCAAAGAGTTTTATCTCGGCTGCCTAACCCGCTTTCTATTTAGTTGCCTGATTGATGCCGACCGTATCAACAGCTCGGATTTTGAACGGGAAGCGCAGAAAAAAGTCCGTCGCTTGAGCGAAAAACCAGATTGGCAATCGGCGATTGATAAATTGGAAACGCATTTGGCGGGTTTCGGAAACCGTTATCCTGCTGATAAAATCCGCCGCCAAATATCTGATGATTGCCTAAAAAGGGCAAAAGATTCCCAAGATAGGGAAGGAGACCCTCAAGGCATTTATACACTCACAGTGCCGACCGGCGGCGGCAAAACATTGGCCAGTCTGCGCTATGCCCTCCATCATGCGCAAAAGCACAATCTCGACCGTATTATCTACATCATTCCCTATACTTCCATCATTGATCAAAATGCGGAAGAAGTTCGTAAAATTTATTGTTTAGATTTGAAAGAAGATGACAATGGTGAATTTCATTCATGTAGAGAATGTTCAGAATGTGAGAAGTGGGTGCTCGAACACCATTCCAATTTAGAACCTGAAAAACAAAGCTGGCAGGACAAACTGCTGTCCGAAAACTGGGACAAGCCTATTGTGTTTACTACCATGGTGCAGTTTTTGGACGCATGGTTTGGCGGCGGCACACGCGGCGCGCGGCACATCCATCCGATGACCAATGCGGTGCTGATTTTTGACGAAATTCAAACCCTGCCTGTGAAATGCGTACATTTGTTTTGCAACGTATTGAACTGGCTGACGACATTTGGCAAAAGCACGGCGATTTTGTGTACGGCGACGCAGCCTTTGCTCGGCGAATCAGGCTTGCAGAATTTCCCAAAAGATAAAAGGGAAAGCATTGCCGCGCGCGGTTTGTTAAGGTTACCTGCACATGCCGAAATCATGGGAACTGATGAGCAAAGAGAAGAGCTTTATAAAAAGTTATCCCGCGTGGAAATTCGATTTAACGAAAAAGTGGGAGGCTGGAATGTAGAAGAAGCAGGCGCGTTCTTGCTGGAACAGTTTCAGACGACTCCAAGCTGCCTATTTATCGTCAATACCAAAAAATGGGCGCAGGAGCTTTATCAATATTCCCAAAGGCAGAATGTGCCGCCCGAGGCCTTGTTTCATTTAAGCACCAACCAATGCGCAGCACACCGCAAAGAGATTTTTGATACCATCAAAGCTCGTCTGAAAAACAAAGAACCTGTTATCTGCATCAGCACCCAGTTAATTGAAGCCGGTGTGGATATTTCCATGGCTTGCGTGATTCGTGCCTTAGGCGGGCTGGATAGCATTGCTCAAGCAGCGGGGCGTTGTAACCGCCACGGCGAGAAGGAAGGCAAGGGGCAGGTTTGGGTGTTGAATTTGCAGGAACAGGATTTTACGCGGATATTGCCCGATATTCAGGCAGGCAAGAACCATGCCGAACGTGTGTTTCGCGATTTTGCTGGACAGGATATTTTGCAGCCTGCCGCGATGGAACGTTATTTTGAATACTATTTTTACCAGCGCAGCGATGAAATGGTTTATCAAATAGGAACAAAGGGGGAAGATAATTTATTGAATTTATTAAGTGATAATTGTCGCAACAAAGGCGCATCAGATAAAAAAAGCGGTATGTTAAAAAATCATCTTTTAAGAAAAAATGATTTTTATCCTTTATTAATGCAGTCATTCAAAAGTGCGGGACGGGCTTTCCAAGCCATTGACGCGCCGACCCGCGCCGTGATTGTGCCGTATGGCGAAGGCAGGGATTTGATTGCTTCGCTTTGTGGCGAATGGGACCCGAAAGAAATGTACCGCACGCTGGCTAAAGCGCAGCGCTACAGTGTGAATGTGTTTCCGAATGTGTGGAAACAACTGCAAGAAAATCAAGCCTTGCAAGAGGTGCAGGCAGGTTTGGGCATTTATTATTTGAAAGACGGGCATTACACCGATAAATACGGCTTGTCGGTGGATGAAACCGGCATCATGCCTACATACACTTTTTAGATAAAGGAGCAATATGAACAGCACAATCACTTTCCGCGTATGGGGGCGGCAAGCGTTGTTTACCGATCCCGTTACCAAAATTGGCGGCGAAAAATTCAGCTATCAAGTGCCGACTTACGAAGCGGTAAAAGGCATTTTGAAAAGTATTTATTGGAAACCCACTTTGATTTGGCACATCGATAAAATCCGTGTCATGAAGCCGATTCGTACGCAAAGTAAATCCATCAAACCAAGGCAATGGGAATCACCAAAAGGTATCGATCATACGCTTGCGATTTACACCTTTCTGCAAGATGTGGAATATCAAGTACAAGCACATTTTACTTGGAACGAATACTGGCAAGAACTCAAAGACGACCGCAATCTCGGCAAACATATGGCGATTGCGAAACGGATGCTGGAGCACGGCGGACGACAGGATATTTTCTTGGGCACACGCGATTGTCAGGGCTATGTGGAGCCGTGCGAATTTGGCAGCCCAAGTCGAGATGGAAAAGCAGGCTTTTTCGATGGATACGGCAACTTGGATTTCGGTCTGATGTTCCACAGCTTCGGCTATCCTGAAGAAACTGGAAAGCCCGAATTGGTCAGCCGTTTTTGGATGGCGAATATGCAAGACGGTGTAATTGAGTTTCCAAGCATCGACGATACAGAAGGTCGTCTGAAAACCCGATTTATCCGTAAAATGCAGCCTGAAAAACCGTTTAAGCGCGGCGAAAATGTCAAGCCTGTGGAAGACGAAGCCAAGGAGCTGGAATTATGAGCTGGATGCAGAAATTGTATCAGACATATAACGAAGTTGAAAAAAGTGCTGATTTATTAGACTTAGATAAAGAAACTCTTGCGCCACTATGGCATAGTCCGCAAACCGCACATATCAAAATTGTTTTGAGTGCTGATGGTGATTTTATTTCCGCTGAAGTATTACCAGACAAAACAATAGTGATGCTGCCTGTAACGGAAGATTCTGAAGGGCGTACAAGCGGCTATAGACCCCATGCATTATGTGACAGTATCCAATATGTTGCAAAGGATTTGGGCTATATAGGCAAAGAAAAAATTCAAATCGAGACAACAGATAAGAAAGGAAATAAAAAACTTAAAGAAAAGACTATAGAGTGCGCAACCTTTGACTTATATATAAAGCAATTGGATGCGTGGTGTATGGATATGGAGACGAAAAATCCTAAAGTTCTTGCCATACAGAAATATGTACACAAAGGAACGGTTTTAGCGGATTTGATTAAAGCAAAAGTGGTGCCGATAGACAGCAGTGGAAAACTTTTGGAATCTTGGAGTAAGAAAGACGGCGATATACAAGATAAACCTAAATTATTGGATGTGTTGGGACAAAATCCCGAAATTCGCAAAGCTTTAGTTATTTGGTCGGTGCAAACACATGATTTGGTTTCTGAAACTTGGAAAGATAAAGAGGTTCAACAAAGTTGGAGCAAACATTATCAAGATACTCTGATCAGTCGATTTTGTTCAGTAACTGGTAAAGAACAGAAAATCCGCGAGAGTCACCCTGCTAAGTTAACTTATTCAGGTGATAAAGCAAAACTTATTTCTTCTAATGACAAAACAGGTTTTACTTATTTAGGTCGTTTTGAAGAGGCTAATCAAGCAGTTGCCATATCTGCCGAAGTTTCACATAAGGCGCATGCTGCATTACGCTGGTTAATCGAACGTCAAGGTATCCGCAATGATAATCAAGTAACTGTTGTATGGGCAACCAGATTTGCGAATGCTGATGAGGATAAAGTCTTGTCTTTACCGTATCGGGCTGAAACAGATATTTATGCTGCATTATTTGCCGAGGATAATATTAATGAAGCTGCTGATTTTGGTTTTGATGCGGCAAAGATCATGAAGAAAAGGTTGTACGGATATAGAGCAAAATTGCAAGACAATGATCAGATATCCTTACTTGTTTTAGATGGAACAAGTCCAGGGAAGGGGCGTGCTGCATTAACTTACTATCAAGAGTGCTTACCTAAAGATTATTTTGCTAACCTAGATGCCTGGATAGACGACTTTTCTTGGTATCAACGTTATAAGCCTAAAGAAGGTAAACCTTGGTTATTTGTAGCCCCATCTATAGAGCGTATTGCAGATACGATTCTTAGCAAATCTGAATTGGAGGATAAGAGTAAGAAAGCCAAAAAACAACTCTACGCCCGTTTGCTTCCCGTAATTGCCGGCGGAAAAAATGTGCCGATTCCTTATGATTTGGTGCAAAAAAGTTTTCAGACTGCTTGCAATCCCAACGGCAGCGAATATTGGGAGTGGCAACGAAATATCGGCGTTGCCTGCGCTTTATACAAAGGTTGGTATGTCCGTCATCACGATTTAGATTTATCAGAAAGGAAAACTTACTTTATGAGTTTAGAAAAAACAAATCAGTCGCGCGACTATTTATATGGGCGCTTGCTTGCACAAGCAGAAAGTTTGGAGTGGTATGCCTTATATTTGCAAAATGGCAAAAAAGCACCTACTCGAGCAACCAATGCAGAGCGCTATTTTCAACAATTTGCACAGCGCCCTTATAGCACATGGCTAAATATTGAAAGTGTCAAACTTGTGCCATATAAAAACTATTTGACCAGCTTGGAAAAAGATTTTTATAAACAAGCTATTGGAGAAATTATGGATCTATTCGAAAACGATGACTTTATGTGCGATGATAAATTAAGCGGTGAATTTCTGCTTGGATATCATTGCCAAAAAATGGAAATCAACCGACAAATTGCTGAGCGTAAAGCTGCCAAGGCCAAGCAAAAGAAAACCGAAACCGCTAAATAACCTAACATTGAAAGGAAAACAACATGAGCTTAACCAAAAAAATCGATTTCGCCTTAATTATCGGTGTACAAAATGCCAATCCCAACGGAGATCCTTTAAATGGCAACCGCCCGCGTGCTGATTTTTTTAATATCGGTGAGATAACAGATGTTTGCTTAAAGAGAAAAATTCGTGATCGCTTGCAAGAAAATGGGGAAGTTATTTTCGTACAATCAGATGAAAAGAAAACTGACGGGATGACGAGCTTAAAAAATCGTGCTGAATCAGAAGAGTTTGGTTTAGGTAAGAGTGCTTTTGAATTTAAAAAAGGTGATAAAGATAAGAATAAGAAAAAGGATCAAACGAAAAGTGCAGCATGTGCAAAATGGTTTGATGTGCGAACCTTTGGGCAGGTATTTGCGTTTGGGAAAGGTCAGAATGAAGATGGTGTCTCTATTCCTATCCGAGGGCCGGTTACTATTCAATCTGCTTTTAGTGTTCAACCAATACGCATCATTGATAATCAAATTGTGAAAAGTGTTGATAGCGATGATACTGAAGGAAAAAAAGCAAGAATGGGTATGAAATACCGTATAGATAAAGGTATTTACGTCGCCTTCGGCGCCATGTCGCCACAACTTGCCGAGCGCACCGGCTTTTCAGACGACGATGCCGAAAAAATCAAAGCCGTTCTCACCAAACTCTTTGAAGGCGACGCATCATCTGCCCGCCCCGAAGGCAGCATGCAGGTGCTGAAACTTATCTGGTGGGAACATAACAGCAAAGCAGGGCAATATTCTTCCGCTAAAGTGCATGGTAAGTTAAAAGAAATTATTGAAGAAAAAATAAAAAATAAATCCATTGATGGATTGATTGGGGACATAACCGAAGAAAAACTTACCGTTACGGGAAATGGAGCGTCATTGAAACCCGAAATCCTTGATGGTTTTTAACTTCTAAAAACGTTCAAAAAGATGACCGCACTTTTAACCGAAACCCAAGGGGAAAATCAGGATACGCACCTGATTCCCCTTTCCGCCCTGCAACACTACGCCTTCTGCCCGCGCCAATGTGCGTTGATTCACAACGAGCAGGCGTGGGCGGAGAACTATTTGACCGCGCAAGGCAAGGCGCTGCATGAGCGAGTGGATTCGGGCGAGCCGGAAACGCGCAAAGACGTTCGTTTTGAGCGGACGGTGCATGTGTCGGCGGAGAAACTGGGCATCAGCGGCGTGTTGGATTTGGTGGAAGTGGACACGAAAACAGGCCGTCTGAAACCTGTGGAATACAAACGCGGCAAGCCTAAACCCGACCCGATGGACGAAATCCAACTTTGCGCTCAAGGCTTGTGTTTGGAAGAAATGACGGGGCAAACCGTCTCTGAAGGCGCGCTGTGGTATATGCAAACCCGCCACCGCGTCCCCATCGTGTTTTCAGACGACCTGCGCACCCAAACACTCGCCACCATCGCCGCCGTGCGCGAACTCCTAAACAGCGGTCAAACCCCGCCGCCCAACTACGGCAAACGCTGCAAAGCCTGCTCGTTGGTGGAAATCTGCCAGCCGGAGTTGCTGGGGAAACGGGATAGGAGTGTGGGGTATGTGGCGGGGTTGTTTGGGGAAGATTAAAAAATAAATAATAGATGTGTAAGTACTTTTATGATGGGATAAACAATAAATGAGTCGAAAAAGTATTTTAGAACTGAACGCTAATGAAGCAAGGCAATTCTTTTTGAAACATGAAAGCTATTGCAACATTGATTTACCTAAATATTTTTCATTCTCTGAATTATTAGAGAAAATATCTAATGAATATTCAGGGAAATCGTTGGGAGATTTTTCAGACAAAAAGAAAATGACGAATTTAGATGATGTGAATTATCTTTTATATGCCAATAAAGATGGGAAATTATCATGGAGACCATTGCAGATTATAAATCCTCTAGTATATGTGGCATTAATACATAAAATTACTGAACAGAAAAATTGGAAAAAAATACAGGCAAGATTTAAGAATTTTAGTAAAAATGAAAAAATAAAATGTTTAAGCATACCTGTTCAATCGGAAAATAAACAATCTGACAAAGCTCAGCAAATTTCAAATTGGTGGGAACAAGTAGAACAGCAGTCTATTTTGCTCTCATTGGAGTATGACTACGTTTTTGATACAGATGTAGCAGATTGTTATGGTTCAATTTATACACACTCTATTGCCTGGGCTGTTGATGGAAGAAAAAAAGCTAAAAATAATCGAAAAAATAATTTGCTTGGCAATTTTATAGATGCAACCATACAAAATGCCCAGTATGGGCAGACTAATGGTATTCCACAAGGCTCGGTGTTGATGGACTTTATAGCTGAGATTGTCTTAGGTTATATAGATTTGATTCTCACAATAGCGCTAAAAAAATGTAAAGTTAAGCAGTATCAGATTTTACGTTATCGTGATGATTATCGAATTTTTGTTTGCAATTCTAATGATGGTGAGATGCTTCTGAAATTGCTTTCCGAAATTATGATGCCTTTTGGATTCAAGTTGAATTCGAGCAAAACCAAAGGAAGTCAAGATGTTATTACTCAATCGATAAAAAAGGACAAACTGGCTTGGTTAGCTATTCCTCAAAATAATAGAATCAGTTTACAAAAGCAACTTCTACTTATTAGACAGCATAGTATTAATCATGCTAATTCTGGTAGTTTAAATACCGCATTAAATAAATTTGATAAACAGATAGAGAGAATTAGAAATAAAAAAGGAAAGGTGCATAATATAGAGCAGCTTATTAGTATTGCAACAGATATTGCATACCATAATCCGAAAGTAATACCAGTGTGTTGCGCAATCATTAGTAAACTACTTTCAGAATTGGACGATAGCAAGCAAATATCTTTATTGGTTCATAGAAAATTAAGTAGAATGCCTAATTCAGGATTTGCACAGATTTGGTTGCAAAGAATGTTGAAAGATAATTTAAGTGAATTTAAGTTTTCTGAAAAAATATGTGAATTACAGAATAGCCAGATAAGTTTATGGAATTATAGCTGGGCAAAGGGTAGAAATATGCTAAATATATTAAATAACACATCTATTTTCCTACAAGCAGAATTTGATAAATTAGATAATATTATTCCTAATAATGAAATTGACCTTTTTGATTATTAGAAAATAAATAATTTTCAGCTAATCCTCTAACCAAAACGGAATCTAACCACAAGGAGCTTTTCCCCATGCGCAAACTGCAAAACACGCTCTACATCACCACCCAAGGCAGCTATCTGCATAAGGAGCGGGAAACGCTGGTGGTGGAACAGGAGCGTAAGAAAGTGGCGCAGTTGCCGGTGCATTCCATCGGGCATATTTTCTGTTTCGGGAATGTGCTGGTGTCGCCGTTTTTGCTGGGGTTTTGCGGCGAAAATAATGTGAATTTGGCGTTTTTTACGGAAAACGGGCGTTTCTTGGGACGGCTTCAAGGGCGGCAGAGCGGCAATGTGCTGTTGCGTCGGGCGCAGTATCGGGGGTCGGAGCAAAATCCTGTGCCGATTGCGCGCAATATCATTGCGGCGAAGATTCAGGCGAGTAAGCGGGTGCTTCAACGGCAGATTCGCAATTATGGCGAGAATGCGGCGATGCAAAGTGCGGTCGATGCTTTGAATATTTCGCTACGGCAGTTGAAGAGCGCGGCGGAGCTGGACGTGGTGCGCGGCATTGAAGGTGATGCCGCGGCACGTTATTTCGGCGTGTTCGGACAGCTTTTGAGCGAAAAAAGCGGCTTTATTTTTGACGGACGCAACCGCCGTCCGCCCAGAGACGGGGTGAACGCGCTGTTGTCGTTTGTGTACAGCATCTTGGGCAAGGACATCAGTGGCGCTCTGCAAGGCGTGGGACTGGACCCGCAGGTGGGCTTTCTGCATGCCGACCGACCGGGACGTGACAGTTTGGCGCAAGATATTTTGGAAGAATTCCGCGCGTGGTGGGCAGATAGGCTAGTGCTGTCGCTGATTAACCGAGGGCAAATCAAACCGCAGGATTTTGTTACCGAGGCAAGCGGCGCGGTAAGCCTGAAAGCCGATGCGCGTAAGCTGCTGTTCCAAGCCTTGCAGGCGAAAAAGCAGGAAAAAATCGTACATCCGTTTTTGGGCGAAGAAGTGGAAATCGGGCTGCTGCCGTATATTCAGGCAATGCTGTTGGCGCGGCACTTGCGCGGGGATTTGGCGGAATACCCGCCGTTTTTGATGAGATAGGTTTGCAGGTCGTCTGAAAACGGGTTGGACATTTTCAGACGACCTCTAAAGCAGCCTGCACATGGAAATACAAAATGCTGATGCTGATTACTTACGATATTTCATTGGAGGACGCGGAAGGACAGGCAAGGCTGCGGCGTGTGGCGAAATTGTGTCTGGACTACGGCGTGCGCGTGCAATATTCGGTGTTCGAATGCGACATCGCACCCGACCAGTGGGTTGTTCTAAAGGACAAACTTTTGAAAATCTACAACCCCGAAACCGACAGCCTGCGCTTTTACCATCTGGGCAGCAAATGGCGACGGAAAGTGGAACACCACGGCGCGAAACCGGCGGTGGATGTGTTTAAGGATACGTTGATTGTGTGAATCGCCAACCTGCGGTTCTCATGAAAATGCGGCAGGGTTGGCGAATTGGGATTGTTCTTTAACAATCAGGATATTGCAAATGCGGGTGTAACAGAAAAGGCTGTGTTATACTTGCATTTCTGCTTTTCTTGAGAGTTTAGCGAAATCAGGGCTGCGAAACCTGATGGAGCAAGGCTTTTGAGAGAGGCACAGCCGCCTTCGGGCGGCTGTGTGTTGAAACGGGCCGTCTGATTGTGGTCGATGAAGCGGAAAACCAGCCGCCTTCGGGCGGCTGTGTGTTGAAACCCAATATCGCTCCATATCCAAATCTCGTTACGCGACAGCCGCCTTCGGGCGGCTGTGTGTTGAAACCTGCTCTTAAAAAATCGTTGGTCAACAGCAGCTCCAGCCGCCTTCGGGCGGCTGTGTGTTGAAACATTTAAACCGCACAAAGATATTGATAACGAATGGACAGCCGCCTTCGGGCGGCTGTGTGTTGAAACAAGTCACTATTGATACACCAATGACAGCGGTAAAACAGCCGCCTTCGGGCGGCTGTGTGTTGAAACTTGATGTGGGGGTTATCATGGAGATTGGGTTGTACAGCCGCCTTCGGGCGGCTGTGTGTTGAAACAATGAATCCATATAACTATATACCTATCAGCGGTCAGCCGCCTTCGGGCGGCTGTGTGTTGAAACTTGCGTATGGCTTTAAGCATTGCCCATGAGGATCAGCCGCCTTCGGGCGGCTGTGTGTTGAAACATTGAATTGGATGTGGATGATACGGAGAAGTTGACCAGCCGCCTTCGGGCGGCTGTGTGTTGAAACCCTTGCTACTACCAGTGTGGAACTAAACCAGTATCAGCCGCCTTCGGGCGGCTGTGTGTTGAAACCGAAACCTGTAAGCCTGCTTATCCAAGCCGTCAACAGCCGCCTTCGGGCGGCTGTGTGTTGAAACATTTGTTGTCTCACTTTCTTTAGATAACCATAATCAGCCGCCTTCGGGCGGCTGTGTGTTGAAACAGCCATTGGGTTGCTCCTGTGGGATTAACTCGTCACAGCCGCCTTCGGGCGGCTGTGTGTTGAAACAAAGTCTGAGCTGACCAAAGAATTGTTTGAGTTGCAGCCGCCTTCGGGCGGCTGTGTGTTGAAACTGGTTTACACTGATGATGGTTTGTCTTCGCCGTCAGCCGCCTTCGGGCGGCTGTGTGTTGAAACGACTACTTTGTCGCCGAGGGAACTATAAAAATTAACAGCCGCCTTCGGGCGGCTGTGTGTTGAAACTACTTCAATGATTTAAAACCCCATTAAAACAAAAGCAGCCGCCTTCGGGCGGCTGTGTGTTGAAACCAAAATGCCTGCGTACATTACCATATCCGCCGACCAGCCGCCTTCGGGCGGCTGTGTGTTGAAACCCTTTATATCCGCCGTCTTATTTGTAAACGCCTGCCAGCCGCCTTCGGGCGGCTGTGTGTTGAAACGTATATCCCCTAGTTTATCCAACGCTACAAGAAATACAGCCGCCTTCGGGCGGCTGTGTGTTGAAACTCGCCTGCGCCCTATTGATGAACGGCCTGCTAAAACAGCCGCCTTCGGGCGGCTGTGTGTTGAAACAAACTCTACTCCGCCGCCATGTGGGGGCTGATTTCAGCCGCCTTCGGGCGGCTGTGTGTTGAAACGACATCGCGGTCAAGCGTGACAGACAGCCCAGAACAGCCGCCTTCGGGCGGCTGTGTGTTGAAACTCGGTTTATCAATGACAATAATTGGATTTCCCGTCCAGCCGCCTTCGGGCGGCTGTGTGTTGAAACAAAGCTTCCCAAAGCCGTTAAAGAAACAGTGCGCCCAGCCGCCTTCGGGCGGCTGTGTGTTGAAACCATCTTGTCGATGGCCGCCTGCTGCTTCGTAAACAGCCGCCTTCGGGCGGCTGTGTGTTGAAACCAATACCGCCGTGCGCCGCACCATATCGGACAGGCAGCCGCCTTCGGGCGGCTGTGTGTTGAAACCCGACTTGGTAGTACATCTTAATTACCTATTAGCCAGCCGCCTTCGGGCGGCTGTGTGTTGAAACAAGGCCAAATCATGGGCGTTAAGCGCTTTAACGGCAGCCGCCTTCGGGCGGCTGTGTGTTGAAACCAGCCATTGGTAAATTGACAGCGGCCATACTTACCAGCCGCCTTCGGGCGGCTGTGTGTTGAAACGACATGGAATACCGCGCCCTTGAACGACGCTTCGCAGCCGCCTTCGGGCGGCTGTGTGTTGAAACCTACAAATTTCTACCCCATCTATTGACGGAAACCCAGCCGCCTTCGGGCGGCTGTGTGTTGAAACAGCTTCAGCAAGCGCGGAACGCGCTCTTCCTTGCAGCCGCCTTCGGGCGGCTGTGTGTTGAAACAAATAAACCGATACCATAAACAAGAGCATCGATGCAGCCGCCTTCGGGCGGCTGTGTGTTGAAACAAGTCGGTGGCGACTTTGACAGCGGACAGGAAACCCAGCCGCCTTCGGGCGGCTGTGTGTTGAAACAACAAATTCGCGTGTTGCCAATACCACAGCAGGATCAGCCGCCTTCGGGCGGCTGTGTGTTGAAACGACTGTATTACGGCTCATTTTTTCTTCCGTTTACCCAGCCGCCTTCGGGCGGCTGTGTGTTGAAACGAACAGGATCACACGGGGGCTTACGCCACCGCTCCAGCCGCCTTCGGGCGGCTGTGTGTTGAAACGGCCTTGAGCCTGAACAGGCCGTCAAGTATTTTCAGCCGCCTTCGGGCGGCTGTGTGTTGAAACATCGTCCCAGCGCATATCCTGCGGCAGATGTACGCAGCCGCCTTCGGGCGGCTGTGTGTTGAAACCATTTCATAGGACATAGTGTCGTCTAAATTGGCTCAGCCGCCTTCGGGCGGCTGTGTGTTGAAACAGTGAGTAACCTATTATCCTAAAGGAAAGAATCATCAGCCGCCTTCGGGCGGCTGTGTGTTGAAACCAGTCATCCGCAAGCAGTTCGGAGGCAAGTTTCAGCAGCCGCCTTCGGGCGGCTGTGTGTTGAAACAAATTTGATGCTCTATTGTTGATTAATTGCTGCAGCCCAGCCGCCTTCGGGCGGCTGTGTGTTGAAACAATCCCATAGGTTTATTGTTTTGATAACAGCAACTCAGCCGCCTTCGGGCGGCTGTGTGTTGAAACGCTTTTAACGCAGTCAAGGAGCTTTAATCATGTGCAGCCGCCTTCGGGCGGCTGTGTGTTGAAACTAAGCATTACCGCGCGCGCCGCCGACCTTGCCGAAGCAGCCGCCTTCGGGCGGCTGTGTGTTGAAACCCGACGGCGCAATCATCAATTACAACCACGGCGCCAGCCGCCTTCGGGCGGCTGTGTGTTGAAACTGTCATTGCACCGCCAGGCGTGTAGGTTTCGGTTTCAGCCGCCTTCGGGCGGCTGTGTGTTGAAACGTTAACTTGGTTGATAAAGTCATCACATTTGCCAACAGCCGCCTTCGGGCGGCTGTGTGTTGAAACTTCAATTTTTATCGCATGGCGCACGTTGATGCCGCAGCCGCCTTCGGGCGGCTGTGTGTTGAAACCAGTTTGCAAGCAGGGCAATGAGCCAGCCGATAGCAGCCGCCTTCGGGCGGCTGTGTGTTGAAACCGAATTGACCGTATAGACGGCGACGTTGTCAAAATCAGCCGCCTTCGGGCGGCTGTGTGTTGAAACACTTGCAGAGGAATCAGAAACAGATTGAACTACTTCAGCCGCCTTCGGGCGGCTGTGTGTTGAAACTTCTTCCTTGTTGCTTATCATGCCTACAACTTTGCAGCCGCCTTCGGGCGGCTGTGTGTTGAAACAAATTTGTTTAACGGTCAGGCCGTCTGAATGGTTCCCAGCCGCCTTCGGGCGGCTGTGTGTTGAAACACCAACGCTTCAACGTCGAAGCCATCGAAGATATACCAGCCGCCTTCGGGCGGCTGTGTGTTGAAACCAGCAGTGCCGCCTCTACCGCGACACCCTCGCCCCAGCCGCCTTCGGGCGGCTGTGTGTTGAAACCCAGACGGCGCAATCATCAATTACAACCACAGCCCAGCCGCCTTCGGGCGGCTGTGTGTTGAAACCGGACGGCTGGCCAAGCCACCTTTAGCCTCGGTACCAGCCGCCTTCGGGCGGCTGTGTGTTGAAACTCAATCGCGGCATCTTTCAGACGGCCTGAAATTTCCAGCCGCCTTCGGGCGGCTGTGTGTTGAAACATAAGCTCAGGAGCAAGACTCTTGACTGTATCCACCAGCCGCCTTCGGGCGGCTGTGTGTTGAAACGATGATGAGCTGAATGCTGAGAATGTTGCCTACCCAGCCGCCTTCGGGCGGCTGTGTGTTGAAACTCAAGCAGTTGCGCTTGGTGGATGTGCCTGGTGAGCCAGCCGCCTTCGGGCGGCTGTGTGTTGAAACAAAGACAGATTCGGCGTCATATCAAACGCCAAACCCAGCCGCCTTCGGGCGGCTGTGTGTTGAAACAGTCACACCGTCGGCATAGCCCAACACACGGCCTTCCAGCCGCCTTCGGGCGGCTGTGTGTTGAAACTGCCGGTGCGGTGGATTTAATTATTGGCGGCGTCCAGCCGCCTTCGGGCGGCTGTGTGTTGAAACCAGCGTATTCAACGGCTTGGCAGGGTCTTGCTCGCCAGCCGCCTTCGGGCGGCTGTGTGTTGAAACATACAAACCGATTGGATGATAATGGATATGAAATGCCAGCCGCCTTCGGGCGGCTGTGTGTTGAAACAGTCACACCGTCGGCATAGCCCAACACACGGCCTTCCAGCCGCCTTCGGGCGGCTGTGTGTTGAAACTGCCGGTGCGGTGGATTTAATTATTGGCGGCGTCCAGCCGCCTTCGGGCGGCTGTGTGTTGAAACCAGCGTATTCAACGGCTTGGCAGGGTCTTGCTCGCCAGCCGCCTTCGGGCGGCTGTGTGTTGAAACATACAAACCGATTGGATGATAATGGATATGAAATGCCAGCCGCCTTCGGGCGGCTGTGTGTTGAAACATCCGGCAACTCAATGCCAAGATATTCGGCTAATTCCAGCCGCCTTCGGGCGGCTGTGTGTTGAAACAGGCTCTACCGGCTTCTCAGCTTTACCGGAAAAGCCCAGCCGCCTTCGGGCGGCTGTGTGTTGAAACGGCACTTCCAAGTGCACCGATAACGGCGGATTCGGCCCAGCCGCCTTCGGGCGGCTGTGTGTTGAAACAAATGTTCTCTTACGATTGGATATACAAGATCAAGCCAGCCGCCTTCGGGCGGCTGTGTGTTGAAACTTTACGCCATCTTTATCAGTAAAATGTGTGTAGCCCAGCCGCCTTCGGGCGGCTGTGTGTTGAAACCTTTTATCAGATGGGCCATCATCCGGATCAGGTCCAGCCGCCTTCGGGCGGCTGTGTGTTGAAACATGGCTGGTTTACGCTACGGACGACAATAAAAGGCCAGCCGCCTTCGGGCGGCTGTGTGTTGAAACAAAGAGTTTATCGACACCACAATCGGGGCGCGTTCCCAGCCGCCTTCGGGCGGCTGTGTGTTGAAACTCTCGTGTTGCAACTACTTTACAACCGTCGGCGCCAGCCGCCTTCGGGCGGCTGTGTGTTGAAACAATATCATTGGCGCAATTTTGTGAGGCCGTCTGACCAGCCGCCTTCGGGCGGCTGTGTGTTGAAACTCGTTAATGTCGCCGATCCATTTGGTCAGCTCTTCCAGCCGCCTTCGGGCGGCTGTGTGTTGAAACAGATGTAGGGCTTCAATCTCATCACTGCCCTTGGCCAGCCGCCTTCGGGCGGCTGTGTGTTGAAACAGACTGACGGAGTGGTTAAAATTAAATCTGGAGCCCAGCCGCCTTCGGGCGGCTGTGTGTTGAAACTGTTGAAACAGATAGAATCCGTTATGTGCCAGAGCCAGCCGCCTTTGGGCGGCTGTGTGTTGAAACATTACTGAATTTGAAAGCACTCGATACATCAGCCCCAGCCGCCTTCGGGCGGCTGTGTGTTGAAACTACAAAGACAATCCAAGTTACAACAACCTGCGAACCAGCCGCCTTCGGGCGGCTGTGTGTTGAAACCCTCAATGCGAGCATGGCGAATTTGCACAAGCAGCCAGCCGCCTTCGGGCGGCTGTGTGTTGAAACCTTATGGGTTGGTTTGATGTTTGGTCGAGGTCGGCCAGCCGCCTTCGGGCGGCTGTGTGTTGAAACAATTCTGATGGGTGGAACTGGCTGGGCGTCATGACCAGCCGCCTTCGGGCGGCTGTGTGTTGAAACCCTGTCGGACGGAACGTTGCAGGAAGGCGAACCGCCAGCCGCCTTCGGGCGGCTGTGTGTTGAAACGACAAAGACAACCTCGCGCTTGCCCTGATGGGCGCCAGCCGCCTTCGGGCGGCTGTGTGTTGAAACCAACTCCCAATCGGCGAAGTGGAAAAGCTCGGCGCCAGCCGCCTTCGGGCGGCTGTGTGTTGAAACCAATAGTCAACCGATAATGCCCAGGCGAGATACCCAGCCGCCTTCGGGCGGCTGTGTGTTGAAACCATCGGGATTAGGCTTAGGATCTGGATCAGGCTTGCCAGCCGCCTTCGGGCGGCTGTGTGTTGAAACCGTTTGAAATTTACGATATAAATTATCAGAAACACCAGCCGCCTTCGGGCGGCTGTGTGTTGAAACTTTTTGTGTCAGCATGAAGTCTGATGGATTTACCCAGCCGCCTTCGGGCGGCTGTGTGTTGAAACCTTACAGGTCGGACAGATATCGTCTTCATTTCGGCCAGCCGCCTTCGGGCGGCTGTGTGTTGAAACCCCTTACCCTTAAAAGCCTTTTATATTCCCAAAACCAGCCGCCTTCGGGCGGCTGTGTGTTGAAACAAAAAAGACAGCCAAGCATTTTTAGACGCACTCGCCAGCCGCCTTCGGGCGGCTGTGTGTTGAAACTCTATTGATTTATTTAAGTCAGACATAAACTTAACCAGCCGCCTTCGGGCGGCTGTGTGTTGAAACAAGTAAATCTCTAGCTGTCCGTGATGCTTCAACCCAGCCGCCTTCGGGCGGCTGTGTGTTGAAACCTTTATCCGTCTGATACGGGTGATGTGGGGCATACCAGCCGCCTTCGGGCGGCTGTGTGTTGAAACAACACTCATGCTGGTGTTGAACGCCAGATGATGTGCCAGCCGCCTTCGGGCGGCTGTGTGTTGAAACAGATGATAAGCCTGATAAACGTCCAGATGATAACCAGCCGCCTTCGGGCGGCTGTGTGTTGAAACGATAAACGCTATTTTATCCAATAAGAGGTAAAGTCCAGCCGCCTTCGGGCGGCTGTGTGTTGAAACCTATCATTGGCGCATCCGAGTGTATCCGAACTGGCCAGCCGCCTTCGGGCGGCTGTGTGTTGAAACCTCAAGGAAACCGTTTATTTATCAAACCAGCAGAACCAGCCGCCTTCGGGCGGCTGTGTGTTGAAACATCAAGCCAGGGGCAAGGGTTTTCACGGTATCCACCAGCCGCCTTCGGGCGGCTGTGTGTTGAAACCGCATTAAACTGGGTGGGACGAACACCGGCTTGCCAGCCGCCTTCGGGCGGCTGTGTGTTGAAACAAACTGCCCATCGCCGAAACCTTCGCCGCCGTCCCAGCCGCCTTCGGGCGGCTGTGTGTTGAAACTTCCGTAATGCTTGCTCTCTACAAGAATGGAAAACCAGCCGCCTTCGGGCGGCTGTGTGTTGAAACCGCCCGATATTGACCGTTTGGCAGGTTTTCGAGCCAGCCGCCTTCGGGCGGCTGTGTGTTGAAACTATGTTTGGATAAATTTATGAGCCAACCCGGTTATCCAGCCGCCTTCGGGCGGCTGTGTGTTGAAACTAAGTCTTTATAGTCCGTATCTCCTAAGTCTTTACCAGCCGCCTTCGGGCGGCTGTGTGTTGAAACCACCTTACAGCCGCCGAATGTTACCCACACCGCAGCCAGCCGCCTTCGGGCGGCTGTGTGTTGAAACGGCTCAGGCAAGAAAATGCGCGGCATGGTACATGGCCAGCCGCCTTCGGGCGGCTGTGTGTTGAAACTCAAGCTTTACCGACATGGTGGCCAATAAGCTTAACCAGCCGCCTTCGGGCGGCTGTGTGTTGAAACGTCCATAAAATTACCGTCTGAAGATGGAACAGCACCAGCCGCCTTCGGGCGGCTGTGTGTTGAAACAGCGCACTGTCCGAATAATAGCCAGCCTTGGGAATCCAGCCGCCTTCGGGCGGCTGTGTGTTGAAACGCTTGCCGTTGAAGATGTAGTAAAGACGCAGGCGCCAGCCGCCTTCGGGCGGCTGTGTGTTGAAACAAGATAGCCGTTACCTAAAACCAAATAATTAAAACCAGCCGCCTTCGGGCGGCTGTGTGTTGAAACAAGCAGGAGCTGTTGGCGGTCAAACAAATTACAGCCAGCCGCCTTCGGGCGGCTGTGTGTTGAAACCGCAAATAGATTATATAGATAATCTAACGTTTTACCAGCCGCCTTCGGGCGGCTGTGTGTTGAAACATCAATTTGTGCCTTGACGGCGGCGTAACCGGCCCAGCCGCCTTCGGGCGGCTGTGTGTTGAAACGTCGGCGGCGATGTCTTCGCCGCTTAATGCGGTACCAGCCGCCTTCGGGCGGCTGTGTGTTGAAACTGAATCAGTGCTGTCACTGCGTCAAGATCGGTACCCAGCCGCCTTCGGGCGGCTGTGTGTTGAAACCTTCGCCGCCTTGCCGATATTGCGCAGCGCGACTCCCAGCCGCCTTCGGGCGGCTGTGTGTTGAAACTTCAGTACAATACGCATCGGAGTCAGCTTGCCGCTGCCAGCCGCCTTCGGGCGGCTGTGTGTTGAAACAGCAATGCCGCGTTTGGAAAGATACTCAACCGCCCAGCCGCCTTCGGGCGGCTGTGTGTTGAAACCAAGCTTTACCATCAAAAACGGCGTGATGTAACACCAGCCGCCTTCGGGCGGCTGTGTGTTGAAACCTTGTCTAAATAGTAACAACTGCATTGAGAAAGAAAACCAGCCGCCTTCGGGCGGCTGTGTGTTGAAACGATGGATGGCGAGGCGATGCGACGGAAGGGGGTACCAGCCGCCTTCGGGCGGCTGTGTGTTGAAACCTGCCAACCTCCCAGTAAATCTACCAACTCACCAAGCCAGCCGCCTTCGGGCGGCTGTGTGTTGAAACAAAAATGGCGGGTTGTTTCCCGCCGTGGGTCAATCCAGCCGCCTTCGGGCGGCTGTGTGTTGAAACCCTCTCCCCAGCCCTCTCCCGATGTGAGAGGGGGACCAGCCGCCTTCGGGCGGCTGTGTGTTGAAACATTTAACTTGTTTGGTTTTTTTTAACCGTCGATTCCAGCCGCCTTCGGGCGGCTGTGTGTTGAAACATCCTTTTTTGGCTTGTCTTTGCCGCTAGGGCTGTCCCAGCCGCCTTCGGGCGGCTGTGTGTTGAAACAGGTACTTCGGCCCATGCTTGAGTAGCGAAAGCCACCAGCCGCCTTCGGGCGGCTGTGTGTTGAAACCATCTTTTTCGTGGCACGAATTCGACCACTAGACCCAGCCGCCTTCGGGCGGCTGTGTGTTGAAACTGCTCGGATTCATCATCATGTCCGCTTTTATTGTCCAGCCGCCTTCGGGCGGCTGTGTGTTGAAACTCCGTCCATGCGGGTAAACTCAACCTCTATATGGCCAGCCGCCTTCGGGCGGCTGTGTGTTGAAACGGGCTTTTCAGCGAGCGTGGGAACGAAATCTTCGCCAGCCGCCTTCGGGCGGCTGTGTGTTGAAACAGGCAGCATTTCGTCTGCACCGCATAATTCTGAAGCCAGCCGCCTTCGGGCGGCTGTGTGTTGAAACTTCATCTGGCATACGGTTAGCAAAAGATTGATGTTCCAGCCGCCTTCGGGCGGCTGTGTGTTGAAACTGCTGCGATAAGTCTGCTTTCCACTCCCGCTGCAACCCAGCCGCCTTCGGGCGGCTGTGTGTTGAAACGCCATAGACGAGCCAGGTCTCCACACGATAGGTAGGCCAGCCGCCTTCGGGCGGCTGTGTGTTGAAACAGCAGCGTCATTAGCGGCTCGGTTTGCCGCTTCCCCAGCCGCCTTCGGGCGGCTGTGTGTTGAAACGTAATCATAATCCGCACCACCTTGCGCCGACCCTCCAGCCGCCTTCGGGCGGCTGTGTGTTGAAACCTCAAGGAAACCGTTTGTTTATCAAACCAGCGGACCAGCCGCCTTCGGGCGGCTGTGTGTTGAAACACATACGATGAAAAACAAGGAATCAGGCTAGATCCAGCCGCCTTCGGGCGGCTGTGTGTTGAAACATCAAGCCACAACGGCGCGTGCAGCATTTCGAGCCAGCCGCCTTCGGGCGGCTGTGTGTTGAAACTATTTTAGGGTCTCTGCCCCCAAGCCCCGGTCTCGCCCAGCCGCCTTCAGGCGGCTGTGTGTTGAAACGAGAATTGCTTGGCGGTTTGGTATGACCGATGGGCCAGCCGCCTTCAGGCGGCTGTGTGTTGAAACGACATTTGGGATACCCAATATACCATCACCGACCCCAGCCGCCTTCGGGCGGCTGTGTGTTGAAACTATTTTAGGGTCTCTGCCCCCAAGCCCCGGTCTCGCCCAGCCGCCTTCAGGCGGCTGTGTGTTGAAACGAGAATTGCTTGGCGGTTTGGTATGACCGATGGGCCAGCCGCCTTCAGGCGGCTGTGTGTTGAAACGACATTTGGGATACCCAATATACCATCACCGACCCCAGCCGCCTTCAGGCGGCTGTGTGTTGAAACCCCTCGTAAACCATTTCCAATCTTAAAAACCCAAGCCAGCCGCCTTCAGGCGGCTGTGTGTTGAAACAATTCGGCTACCTGTTTGCCATAGGGGGCGGCATCCAGCCGCCTTCAGGCGGCTGTGTGTTGAAACATTTCAGACGGCATTTATTACTTACTCGGCAATTCCAGCCGCCTTCGGGCGGCTGTGTGTTGAAACTTCAGACGAATCACATCATCAACTGGATTGATTTCCAGCCGCCTTCGGGCGGCTGTGTGTTGAAACTTTTGATGTCAGAATTGGTGGCAACTGATAAAAACCAGCCGCCTTCGGGCGGCTGTGTGTTGAAACAAGGCTTTGCGGTGTGCCTTGAATTGACCCCAAAACCAGCCGCCTTCGGGCGACTGTGTGTTGAAACAGTTCGGCGATTGAAGAAATCGGCGGAGAATTTCCAGCCGCCTTCGGGCGGCTGTGTGTTGAAACCAAGTCAACGATTCGGGCGCATAACTGCGTAATGTCCAGCCGCCTTCGGGCGTCTGTGTGTTGAAACTTAGGTAGATTAATAGGTTGTTGCGTGATATTGCGTCCAGCCGCCTTCGGGCGTCTGTGTGTTGAAACTTCAGCAACTACGAACTCTATGCCGACCTATCCCGTTAGCCGTCTCCCAAGCAGGCCACTCTTCTTTTGATCCTTCGCTTTCTGAGGCTTTAGTGAAAGCAGTGGAGGATATTAGAAGCAAGTTATAAAGGTTGATAAATGACAATGCCGTCTGAAAAAGTTTCAGACGGCATTTTTCTATTTACATATTAAATTTAATATCATATTATCATTGCATGATATCAGTCTGAATTTTTTAGAATTTCAATATGAAATCCCTAATTTACTACGCCCATTCCGCGCAAGATGAATTCGGCAATCTCTTGCCTTACGAATATTGGCAAACCTTGCAAAGCCATTCGGTCAATGCTGGTGAAATGGCGGCGGAGTTAGCTCGGGTATTTGGTGCGCAGGAAATTGCCTGTCAAACGGGACAGCTTCATGACTTAGGGAAATATTCGGAAGCCTTTAACCACCGATTACATGGTGGCCCATCAGTTGATCATGCTACCGCCGGAGCGAAAATTGCAAAAATGCTTGCTTCAGGGTAGGTTCCAAAGTATAAACTGTAGTTATCTTTCTTAGGCTAGATAACTTTATTAATGAATTAAAAGGCAAAAATAATGGAAAATAAACAAACCAATTCGACCATCAAATCTCGTGCGGCGGTAGCATTTGCCCCAAATCAACCCTTACAAATTGTGGAAATCGACGTAGAAATGCCTCGAAAAGGCGAGGTGTTAATTCGTAACACTCACACGGGCGTGTGCCATACTGATGCATTTACGTTATCAGGAAGCGATCCTGAAGGTGTATTCCCTGTGGTTCTTGGGCATGAAGGTGCGGGTGTGGTTGTTGCTGTGGGCGAAGGTGTGTCAAGCGTAAAACCGGGTGATCACGTCATTCCTCTTTATACCGCTGAATGTGGCGAATGTGAGTTTTGTCGTTCAGGTAAAACCAACTTATGCGTTGCGGTACGTGAGACGCAAGGTAAAGGCTTAATGCCGGACGGCACGACGCGTTTTTCTTATCAAGGTCAGCCGATCTATCACTATATGGGCTGTTCGACTTTCAGTGAATACTCAGTTGTTGCTGAAGTTTCACTGGCGAAAATCAATCCTGAAGCCAACCATGAACAAGTATGTTTGCTTGGCTGCGGCGTTACCACAGGTATTGGTGCGGTACATAATACGGCAAAAGTGCAAGAAGGCGACTCTGTGGCCGTGTTTGGCTTGGGGGCGATTGGTTTAGCTGTGGTGCAAGGTGCGCGTCAAGCCAAAGCGGGTCGCATTATTGCTATTGATACCAATCCTTCAAAATTCGAGCTGGCGAAACAGTTTGGTGCAACTGACTGCTTGAACCCGAACGATTACGATAAACCGATCAAAGATGTGTTGTTAGACATCAATAAATGGGGCATTGACCATACCTTTGAATGTATCGGCAATGTAAATGTAATGCGCCAGGCATTAGAAAGTGCACACCGTGGTTGGGGACAATCCATTATCATCGGCGTAGCAGGTGCAGGACAAGAAATTTCAACTCGTCCGTTCCAGTTGGTAACAGGTCGTGTTTGGAAAGGTACGGCATTTGGTGGCGTGAAAGGCCGCTCTGAACTGCCGAAAATGGTGGAAGATTCAATGAAAGGCGACATTCAGTTAGAACCATTTGTGACCCACACAATGACACTCGATCAAATCAATGAAGCTTTTGAGTTAATGCTTGAAGGTAAATCGATCCGCGCTGTTATTCATTACTAAGGTACGCGATGAAACTGATTGAACAACATCAAATTTTTGGTGGTTCGCAACAAGTTTGGGCACACCATGCCCAAACGCTTCAATGCGAAATGAAATTTGCCGTCTATTTGCCGGATAATCAGGAGAATCGACCGCTTGGTGTGATTTATTGGCTTTCCGGCTTAACGTGTACGGAACAAAATTTCATTACCAAATCGGGCTTTCAGCGTTATGCGGCAGAACATCAAGTGATTGTAGTTGCCCCCGATACCAGCCCTCGCGGAGAGCAAGTGCCGAACGATGCTGCTTACGATTTAGGGCAGGGTGCGGGCTTTTATCTTAATGCGACCGAGCAGCCTTGGGCGACGAATTATCAAATGTATGATTATATTTTGAATGAGTTGCCTGGCTTGATTGAGGAAAAATTTCCTACCAATGGTAAACGTTCCATTATGGGACATTCAATGGGCGGACACGGCGCGTTGGTATTGGCACTGCGAAACCGAGAATGTTATCAAAGTGTTTCTGCCTTTTCGCCTATTTTGTCGCCAAGCCTCGTGCCTTGGGGAGAAAAAGCCTTTACTGCTTATTTAGGGGAAGATCGTGAAAAATGGCAGCAATATGATGCCAGCTCGCTTATTCAACAAGGCTATAAAGTGCAAGGTATGCGTATTGATCAGGGCTTGGAAGATGAGTTTTTGCCAACACAATTGCGTACCGAGGATTTTATCGAAACCTGTCGTGCGGCAAATCAACCGGCCGATGTGCGCTTCCACAAAGGCTATGATCATAGCTATTACTTCATCGCCAGTTTTATTGGTGAGCATATTGCCTATCATGCGGCATTTTTGAAGTAAGTCAAAGAAGTAACTTGTGAATCGACCAAACGTTGGTATGAACGTTAATTTTTCATGTTAATGAAAATAAGAGGCATCAATCTGATGCCTCTTATTTTTATAAATAATAATAAATTACTATTAAAATGAGCTGTTTACTAGAATCAGCATAAGGAGGCCTTTGCAAAATCTCCTTGCTCACTCTACTTAAATATCTCCCCATTCTAATCCGAATCGCTGTAAATATTTCCTCAATCGGTCGCTGTCATTGACTTTTGCCCTTTCTATTCGGGAGACGTTGAACAATGCACGGCCGGCAGCAGCCATGTTGGGATGTTTACGGCATTCGTCGATAACGTGTTCCAGTTGTAGTTTGTCGAACAAATCCAATGTGTCCCAATCGACTTTATCGGGGTAGTCTTGTGTTTTTTCAGACGGCCTTTTATGTAGGAGGCCGTCTGAAAAGGGTTCTTCCGACCATAACCATTTGAGGCGTTCGATTTCGACTTGGACTTGTTCTACCTGTATCCTGCCTTGCGGCGCGAGTGTGGCCAGGCGCATGATGCTGGCGGCGAGATCGCGGAAGTTGCCGCGCCATGGCGCTTGGTTGGAGTGGGCGAAGTCGAGGTAGGCGGCCAGGGCTTCTTTGTTGAAGCGGGTGGTTCGGCCGAGTTCTTGCGAGGCTAGGGCAAGCTGGTGTTCGACGTTAGGCTCGATGTCTTCGCGGCGGTTGGCGAGTGCGGGCAGTGGGTAATTCCAGATGT